>Ga0066903_100001550_pt1 | contig 16960 bp, 15 predicted proteins | sample PanSoiMetaGPlot1_FD_67491 | JGI IMG/M metagenome (GOLD analysis project Ga0066903, IMG submission 67491) | Tropical forest soil microbial communities from Panama analyzed to predict greenhouse gas emissions - Panama Soil - Plot 1 (version 2) | ecosystem: Environmental > Terrestrial > Soil >... | reverse complement strand
GCAATCGAGGCTGCCGATAGCCGGGCGAGTCGATGGAAACGTTGCAACGCGCTAGTCCCCTACTTGCCGGACTCTTGCCCGGTTCCAGGCAGTTCCGAAGCCGTTAGTTCCCCATCGCGATCCGACGAACCTACCCCCAAGATGTGGTCTAAGCAAGGCCGCCACCGTTAGCCCACAGCACAAAAGAATATGCTTAACAATCTGCAAATCCACGGAATAGGAACACGCCGGCCGCGCCTGATTGTGGAACCTCGGAAAAGCAACCCTTTTGCCGCATGCGCAACGCGATTGGGAAGGGCGAAAACAGCGATGCTGATCCTGACTGATTCTCCCTGCCTACGCCACTACACCCCCGATCGCCAGAAATTTGTCCTGACGATGCGCGCGGATCGTGTTCCGATCCATGTGGAGCAGCGCTTGCAGTGCTGCCGCCACGGCCTCTCCCACGGCCTGGATGGCCGCTTTTGGGTTGCGGTGAGCGCCGCCCCTGGGCTCGCGGATGATTTCGTCGATCACAGCGAATCGCATCAGATCCTCAGCGGTAATCTTCATGCTGGTGGCCGCTTCCTGGGCTTTCGCGGTATCGCGCCACAGAATCGATGCAGCCCCTTCCGGCGAGATCACGCTGTAGACCGCGTGCTCAAGCATCAGGACCCGATTGGCGGCCGCGATTGCGATGGCGCCACCTGAGCCCCCCTCGCCGAGAATCACCGCCACATTAGGCACTCCGAGGGCAAGGCAGGCGTCGGTGGAGCGTGCGATTGCCTCGGCCTGGCCACGCTCCTCGGCGTCGATGCCCGGATAGGCACCGGCAGTGTCGACCAACGCCAACACCGGGATGTCGAAACGGTCGGCCATCTCCATGAGTCGGACCGCCTTCCGATAGCCTTCTGGTCGGGCCATGCCGAAATTGTGCTTGAGTCTATCCTCGGTGGTCGAGCCTTTCTCGTGGCCGATCACGCAAACGCTTTCGCCGTTGAAGCGCCCGAAGCCGCCCACGATCGCGCTGTCTTCGCCGAACTTGCGGTCCCCGGCGAGAGGCGCAAAATCTGCAATCAGCGTTCCTATGTAATCCAGGCAGTGCGGCCGCTGCGGATGACGTGCGACCTGCGTTTTCTGCCACGGCGTCAAGTCGGCATAGAGTTCATCAAGCGCCGCGGTCGCCTTCGCTTCGAGTCGCATAATCTCCTCTCCGATGGCGACGGCATTGCCGGTCTCCTGGAGCGCCCGCAATTCTTCGACCTTGGCCTCAAGCTCGGCGACGGGTTTTTCAAAGTCGAGATAGCTGCGCATCATTCTTCACCCAGGGGATGCAGGTCCCGAACCAGGCTCTTGAGCCGTTCGTCCAGCACATGCGCATAAATCTGCGTGGTCGAGATATCGGCATGGCCGAGCAGAGTCTGTACGACGCGGAGGTCGGCGCCATTGTGGAGTAAATGGCTCGCGAATGCATGGCGCAGGACATGGGGGCTCACCTGCTCCGCACGCAGGCCCGCGGCGACTGCAAGCTCCTTCAACTCGCGCGCCGCGTGCTGCCTGGTCAAATGCCCCTCCTCGCCGAATGATGCAAATAACCATTTCGACCGGGCGGCCCGGTCCGGGCTCCATTGGACGAACGCGGCCCTGTAGTCGCGCATCGCGGCCTTTGCCGCGCCGTTGAGCGGGACCAGTCGTTCCTTACCGCCTTTACCCTGCACAATCAGCATGTTGTCGTCGCGCCGCGCGACCGAGGCCGGCAGCGCAATCAGTTCGGAAACGCGTAAGCCCGAGGCATAGAGAAGTTCCAAAAGAGACAGCAGCCGAAGCGCCCGCAACCGCGCGAGTTCAGTCGCCCGCGGTGCGTCGGCGGCTTGCCGTGCCGCCGTAATCAGGTGGTCGACCTCCGCGATCGACAGCACTTTCGGCAGCGGTCGTCCGCGCTTGGGTCCCTCGATAATGGCGGCCGGGTCGTCGCCGCGGTGTCCCTCTGCAAGGAGAAAGCGGTAGAGCTGGCGGATCGCCGAAAGCCGCCGGGCCACCGAGGATGCCGCGAAACCGCGATCGGCCAGCACCGCCAGATAGTCCCTGAGATCCGCGGTGGTGGCGGTTGAAACGGCTCTCTTGCGGGTCATGAGATACGCGCTCAGGTCGTTGAGATCACGCGAATAGGCTTGGAGCGTGTTCGCAGCACCGCCGCGCTCGGCTGCCACCATGTCGAGGAACAGCGAGATCAATTGCCGGTCAGGGACTGCGACGGGTTCCATCCGCGTCAGTGCTGCTGCTTCACAAAGCGATCCGGCGGGACCGTGACCACCATCTCGCGCGGTCTCGGATCAACCATGGTAGCAAGCGCGAACATCGCCGCATATCCGATCCCGGCTATCACGCCAACGACTGTGAGTAACTTAATCAAGGTCGGCATGGCTGCACCCGTGCGGCCCGTTCAGCGCGCCTTTTGCTGGCGAGAGTACGATCATTTTCGTCCTGCCATGGCAAGAGCGAATTTTGGCCCGGTAAACCTCGGCGAACAGTTAACCGATAAACCTCGGCGAACAGTTAAAAGGAACCGGCCTTACGGCCTCTACCCTGCCCTCTCCCGCCTGCCGGGGAGAGCAGGCACGGGGCTAACTCGACGACGATGCAGCTCCGGGCGTCAGGGCGCGGCGCCACCGTTGCCTCGCCGCCGTGCAGCCGGGCGATCTGGCGCACCAGCGCAAGACCGAGGCCGGTACCTCCTCCCTTTCCTCCCCCGCAAGCGGGGGAGGAAAGGGAGGGGGCGAGCCGGTGGAACGGCAGGAATACCTGTTCGCGCTCCTGCAGCGGGATCCCGTCGCCGGCGTCAATGACGGACAGCGACGCCCGCGGGCCGTTCCGGCGCAATTCCACCCGAATCGGAGGCCGGCCGTGCCGCTGCGCATTGTCGAGAAGATTGCGTACCAGGCGGCGCAACAGCCGCGCATCGCCACGGACCACGACAAGCTCGCCATCAAGGGTGCAGCCCTCATAGTGAGCGCATTCCTCCGCCGCCAGCGCCAGCAGATCGACATCCTCGGTTGCGGGCGGCGCTGCGGCAACATCAAGCCGGCTCGCCAACAGGATTTCCTCGATCAGGTCATCGAGTTCCGCGATATCGCGGGCGAGCTCGCTCTTCACCTTGGGATCGGGCTTCGCCTCGAACAGCTCAATGCCGAGCCTTATCCGCGACAGTGGCGTGCGCAACTCGTGCGATGCGTTGGCGAGCAGCAACCGGTGGGCGCCGACCAGTTCTTCGATCCGGGCAGCTGCGCGATTGAAGCTCGCCGCGAGTTGAGCCACTTCGTCGCGTCCTTCGACGGCGACCCGGGTCGCGAGGTTCCCGGCGCCAAGCGTTTCGACGCCTGCCTGTAGCCGTTCGATGCGCTTGGTGAGCCCGCGCACGACCGGGTAGGAGAACACCGCGATTGCAATCGCCATCGCGGCCAGGAAGAAAAACAGGCCAAGGAGCGGACCGCCCGGCCGCAGGGGAGAGCGTGCGACGAGCCAGCGCCCGTCAGGCAATCGAAAGGCCCACGACGCCCCGCCGCGGCCATGCAACCAGCCGCCGTTTTCACCCACGGAAGTCGGCGGCGGCAACGGCCGGCCGGCCGCCGCGACCGGGACGCGGTTCTGATCGAACAGCGCGATGTCGATCCGTAGCTGCCGGCCGAGCCGCTCAACCGCGCGCTGCTGCGCCTGCGGCGGCGCGTCCGCGGGCGGCAGCGCCGCCAGCACGAGTTCGCCGGCAAGATCGAGCACCTCGCTGTGGGGGAGGTTCGCCTGCCCGATGCGCCACGACAACCCGCTGATCGCCACAACGGCGATGAGACTCGCCAGGAATACCAGGTAGATTTTCTGGTAGAGGCGCCGCATTGCTTAATCTTGCGACTTCGCGAACACATACCCGGCGCCCCTCACCGTGATGATGCGGCGTGGATTTTTTGGATCGTCCTCGATGGCCGCGCGAATGCGCGAGATGTGGACATCGATCGACCGATCGAAGGCTTCGAGACGTTCGTTCTTGACGATGTCCATCAGAGCCTCGCGCGACATCACCCGGCCGGCATGTCGAGCGAGCCCCAACAGCAGCGCAAACTGGTAGCTCGTCAAGGCGCAGGGCTCGCCGCCGAGCCGCACCTCACGGGCGCCGGCGTCAATGTCGAGGCGCCCGAACTGGAACAGCTCCGATCCCTGGTCATTGTTCGCGCGCCGCAGGATGGAGCGCAATCGCGCCAGCAGCTCGCGGGGCTCGAACGGCTTGGCGAGATAATCGTCGGCGCCCATTTCCAGGCCGATGACGCGGTCCATGGCGTCGCCGCGCGCCGTCAGCATGAGGATTCGCGCCTTTGCGTCAGCGCGGATCTGGCGGCAGACCTCAAGGCCATCCATGTCCGGCAGCATCAGGTCGAGAATCAGCGCATCAAAGCGCTCCCGGCGGTATAGCGAGATGCCGGCGCCGCCGCTGTGGGCGGCGATCACGCAAAAGCCGAACTCGCCGAGATAGCTTCTGACCATCTCAGCGAGGCGCTTGTCGTCTTCGATAAGCAGGATGCGATCGGCCACGGAATTATCTTATCGCATGGTCGCCTTGTGGTCAGGTGGCTTCCGCCATCAGTCCCGGCCAAAGCCGCCCCAGTTCCCCCACGGGCCGTGGCCCCAGGGACCTCCGCCCCACCTGCCTCCTCGTGAGGGCAGCATGTTGCTGACCTTGCGTCGCTGTTCGGGGGTAAGGATCTCTGCGGCGTCGGCAACGGCCTGGACGACCCTTTTGCTCGTCGCATCGTGGAGCGCGACCTGGTCGCCCCGGAACTTTTCGATAGCCGCCCGATCAATCGTCTGCTGCGTCAAAAGATCCCGCGCGGTAGCGCGGGCGGCCAGCAGCTTTTCCCGCACGGGCAGCAGGTCCTGCACTGCGCTGCGTACAACCGCCCGGAGCTTCTCCTGCTGCTCGGCGGTCGCGTCAATCTCGATCGCCAAATGCCTGATCATGCGGTCGGCGTGGACTTCGACGACCGCCTCAATCGCGCCGTTGAGGAGACCGCTTCGCCAATCGGCCGCCAAGCTCGGTGCAAATCCATCATCGAATGGCGCGGCCGCCGCCATCATAGCGGATACGTTCGTCAGCATACGGTGGCTAAATCCCAGGCCAACAGAGGAACCGGCGAACGCACCGACGAGGGTCACTCCCACAACGGCTACCACGACATAGGCGCCGGTTCGCCGCAGACGCCGGCTTTTTGGAGCGGATTCCGGCATCTCACTTCTCGGATCGTTGTTGCTCATTCGGCGTTCCTTCTTCGTCTGTCGCCCCACGACCGGGAATGTGGAGGAGCCGAATTGCCGAGATTTGTCCGTCAGGTAAAGTTTTGTAAAGACGCGCGGCTTCTGGCGGCGCGCCACATCGTTAACGTCTTGGACAACAAGACGATGTCCCGGCCTGATATTGCCCCGCCCGGTCGATTGTGAGAGGTTGCGTCGCGACTACAAGGAGGTTCGATGAACGACGCCGGCCTGTCGCACCGTCTGGGTGTCGCACCGCACGATGCGGTGCTGGGCGCGGCGCTCGGACGGCGCTCGATCGTGCTGGTCGGCATGATGGGGGCAGGCAAGTCGTCGATTGGTCGCCGGCTCGCCGCTCGGCTCGGCATTCCGTTTTCTGATGCGGATGCCGAGATCGAGGAGGCGGCCGGCATGTCTATTGCGGATATCTTCGAGGCCCATGGCGAGCCATCGTTCCGCTCCGGCGAGGCGCGGGTGATTGCACGGCTGCTTGAGCATGGCCCGCAGGTGCTGGCAACGGGCGGTGGCGCCTTCATAAACCCTCAGACCCGCGCCAAGATTCATGAGAAGGGGATTTCCGTCTGGCTGAAGGCCGACATCGACGTGCTGTCGCGGCGGCTGCGGCGACGCAGCGACCGCCCTTTGCTCAAGACCGCCGATCCGACCATGACGCTGACGAATCTTCTCGCCGCGCGCAATCCGATCTATGGCGAGGCCAATATTGTTGTGATGTCGCGGGATGTTCCCCACGAGGTCATCGTTGAAGAGATTGTGGTGGCCTTGAGTCGCGAACTCGGCATTGCCGACGCAAGCTGCCGCAGGGACGAACCGTGAGCGCGCGGTTGCGACCGCCCTCTGTTCCCCTCCTGTTCATCTTCGCTACAGCCCGAGATAAAACTTCCGGATCAAATCATTGTTGTTGAGTTCCTCGGCGGACTTGCCCTCGAAGGCGATTTTGCCATGGACGATCACATAGCCCCGGTCGGCGATGCGAAGCGCCTGGGGGAAATTCTGCTCCGCCATCAGCACCGTGAGCTTGTATTGCTGCTTGAGCTCCCGGATGGCGTCGATGGTGCGGCTCACCAGCACGGGGGCGAGGCCGACTGAGGGCTCGTCGATCAGGAGGATGCGCGGCGCCAGCATGAGGGCACGGCCGAGGGCAAGCATCTGCTGCTCGCCGCCGCTCATGGAGCCGGCGAGCTGGCGTCGGCGTTCGGCTAACCGGGGAAAAGCCGAAAAGCAGAAATCCATGTTGGCGCTGATCTCCGCGCGCGCCTTGCGACGGAAGGCGCCGAGCAGGAGATTTTCCTCGACGGTCAGGCGCGGGAACAGGCGGCGGCCCTCCGGCACCAGCGCAATGCCGAGATCGACGATCTCCTCGGTGGCGCGACCGATCAGATCGTAACGCTCGCCCTCGATCTCGGCGGTGATCGTCCCGGCGCTCGGCCGCACGATGCCCATGATGCTCTTCATAAGCGTGCTTTTGCCGTTGCCGTTGGTCCCGAGCAGCGCCACGGTCTCGCCGCCGCCGACCATGACGGATACGTCCTCCAGCACGCGCACTGCGCCGTAGCCGGCATGGACGCCCGCGATGGTAAGGCTATTGGCCAAGATACGCCCTCTCCACTTCGGCATCGCGCATAACGTCGTCGGGGCGGCCGTCGGCGATTTTCTTGCCGGAAACCAGCACCACCAGGCGCTGGGAGAAGCTCATGACGGCGCGCATGATGTGCTCGATGAGGATGACGGTGATGCCGCCTTCGTTGAGCCGGATCAGCAGCCCGACGATGTCGTTGACTTCGGAATTGGAGAGCCCCGCCATCGCCTCGTCGGCAATCAGGAGCTTGGGCTCCGTCGCCATGGCGCGAGCAAGTTCCAGCTTGCGCATGTCAACCTGGGTGAGGTCCCGCGGCAAATGCCGCGCACGATCGGCGAGACCGACGAGCGTCAACAGCTCCTCGCAGCGCGTTCCGATCTCGGATTCGGTCAGCGTCTTGCGGCGCGCACCGACGGTGTAGAGCAGCGGCACCCGGAGATTGTCGGCGACCGTCATGCCGGTGAAAGGCCGCGGCAACTGGAAGCTTCGCGCCATCCCGAGGTGGGTGCGCTGATGGGCGCTGTGCCCAGCAAGATCGCGCCCTTCAAATCGCACGGTGCCGGCCTCGTTGACGAGGGTCCCGCACAGGCAGTTCACAAGCGTGCTCTTGCCCGAGCCGTTGGGGCCAATCAGGCCGACCCGTTCGCCGGCCGTAACGACAAGGCTGATCTCGTCAAGCGCAACGAAACCGCCGAAGCGCTTGGAGAGCCTTTCCACGTCGAGAAGCTGCGTCGCCATAGATCTATTGCTTCCGGAACAGGCGCTGCCACAGCCCGATGAGGCCGTTCGGCGCTATGATCACGAACCCCACAAGGAGCAGGCCGACGATCAGGAGGTTGACCGCCGAGGAGATCGTCACGGTCGTGATCTGCTGCAGCGTGCCGAGGAGTAGTGCGCCGAGCAGCGGACCGACCCAGCTCGTGGTGCCGCCGATCATCGGCATGGCAATGGAGTTGACGGCGTATTCGAGGGCGAAGGCGGAGGAGGGTTGCAGATAGCCGATGTAATAGGGAAACGGCGCTCCAGCCATGCCCATCAGGGCGCCGGAGAGCGTGGTTGCGATAAGCTTGAGCTTAAGGGTTGGCACCCCGGAGGCTTCGGCAGCAAGTTCGTCGTCGCGGATGGCTGCAAAGCCAAAGCCGAGCTTGGACCGTTCGACGATGCGTGCAGTTACGATCGCAGTCGCTGCCAGCGCCAGCATGATCAGGAACAAGTACTGAATATAGGGCAACGACAGCCCCTCGACCGCGGCCGGCCTGATCACATAAGCGCCGCGCGCGCCGCCGACATAGTTCCAGTTCACCACGAGGGTCTGCAGCACCACCGCTAGCGCGAGGGTCGCGATCGCGAAGAACGCGCCGCGCAGCCGAAGTGTCAGGTAACCCATGCCGAGTCCAACGAGACCCGACACTACGGCACCGATGATAACGAGCACCGGCACCGGCATCGGGTAGAATTTATGAAAAAACACCGTCGAATAGGCGCCGAGCGCGAAGAACGCCGCGGTGCCGAAGTTCACATACCCCGTATAGCCGCCGAGAATATTCCACGCGGTCGCAAGGACGACGAACTGCAATACCGTGTAGCCGGCGAAGAATACGTAGTCGTTGCCGGCCGTCCAGGCGCCGACGAACACGATGGCGGCGACCGCCGAGCATGCAAGAACGAACGTGCCGGAACGGATGGCGGAGTTCATGCCTGGCCTGCCATCTATCGTCCGAGCAGCCCGACGGGCCGCAGCGCCAGCGTCAGCAGCAGGAGCCCGAACGACACCGCCGGCCCCCATGACGGGCCGTAGAACGTCGCCGTGAAGCTCTCAACAATGCCGAGCAGCACGGCGCCGATGAGGGTTCCGGGCAGGCTGCCAAGGCCGCCGAGCACGCAGATCGCGAACACACGGCCGATGTAGTCGCGCCCAATCGACGGCTCGACCGGTTGGATGATGATGAGGAACGCCCCCGCCAAGGCGGCGGTCGCGATGGAAATCGCGAACGCAATGCGTTTGATCCGGATGGGATCGGCCGCCATGAGCTGCAGTGCCAGCTGGTCCTGCGCCACCGCCATGATGGCGCGGCCCGTAAACGTGCGCGTCAAAAAGAGCTGCAGCGCCACCAGCATGATAAGAGACATGAGGCACGGCACCAGCATGCGCAGCGGCAGATCTATGATGCCGATGTGCCAGCTCTGTTCGATATAGCCGGCCTGGACATAGCGGTAATCGACCCCGAAGGTCAGAACCAACGTCACCTCGGTGATGAAAAGGATGCCGAAAAAGAACGCAAGACCGCGCAGCGGGTCCTGGCCGCGTTTTTCGAACGACAGGTAATAAACCTGGTAGATCGCCGCCCCGAGCGCATAGAAAACCGGCAGCGCAATGATGCTCGCTGCGATCGGATCAAGCCCAAATTGCGCATTGACGATGTAGGCGATGTAGGAGCCGAGGATGATGAAGGCTGGGTGGGCGATATTGACGATATCGAGAATGCCGAATGAGATCGAAATTCCGATGGTCACGGCTGCATAAAAGCCGCCGAGCAAGAGCCCGGCCATCACTGCGTTGAGCAGCAGGTCGTAGGACAACTCCTTTCCCCCCAATCATGTGAGTTAAACTTATCCGTGTCTTCGCCCGGCTCGCCGCCTCCACCTCATGCTCTCCCGCTTGCAGGCGAGGGGCGGGCGGCGGATGCAGCGCCGGTGTTTGCCTCATCGCCCGGTCAAGCCGGGCGATGCCACCTTGGTTGGTGCGACACGCAAGTCAAGAACGCTCGCCACTTCACGCCGCCCTGCGTCGAATGTCGTCCGGAACGGCAAGCGGCGGGTTGGCGCTTTCCAGGAACTCGACTGTCATGAACACCATGTCGCCATCGCCGATATTTTCGAGATCATGCACTTTGAACTCGCCGAGCCCATAGGTCTCGTGCCGGGTCTCGCCGGGCGCGTAGCTGTATTCGACCGTCGTGCCGTCCATCAGGTGCTGGCGGCCGCGGCACGGCGTGATGGCGGTCCAGAAATAGTTAAGCACATGCCGGTGGAACCCGAACCGCTGTCCGGCCTTGAGCCTGATCGTCCATACCCTGACCCTGTCGTTCTCCGAAACCAGCTCGCTTCCCACGCATCCATTGGGGTTGCGCGCTTCGCGGGCGAACTCCTCTTGCAGCGCGGCCGGCCATTCGCTCCGGTCCTTCCGAGCCGCCTGTTTGTCGGACATGGTCAAGGCCATGGAATTTCCTCCGTCGTCCCTCCAGTTTGATACCTTGCCCGGAGCCGTAAACCAAGAGCGTGGATTGATGTCGGTGCAGTCTCGGAGCTTTTTGGAGCGGTGCGGCAGGGTTAGCGCCGTCGAGCTCCAGACAAAGCCTCGAGGGCGGAACCGAAAGCTTGCCCGGTCAATCAACGACCTTGGGTTGATCTGCTTCGATGAGCTGTTCGAGGCGAAATGAGTGCGCCTGCCGGCCGCGCGATCGTGATTGGAGGATCGCTTGCGGGCCTCTTTGCGGGTTTGCTGCTGCGTCGGCAATTCGCCGTTGACATTTACGAGCGCGCCGACGCCGCTCTCGCCGGGCGGGGCGCCGGCATTGTCACGCACGAGCTGCTAGGGGAGGCGCTCGATGCGGCCGGGATCGCGTGGAGACGAGGGCTGGGGATTGAGGTGGAGACGCGGCGCCTTTTCGAGCGCGACGGCCGGCTGGGGTTGGAATATCCGTATCGACAGACCCTCACCGCCTGGGACCGTCTCTACGATATGCTGCGCCGTGCATTTCCGAGCGCGCACTATCACTGCGGCAAGGAGCTGGTCGCGGTCGCCGAGCGTCCCGGCGGGGTGGCGGCGCAGTTCGCGGACGGTTCGGTTGCCGAGGGAGACTTGCTGGTCGGCGCCGACGGATTGCGCTCGACCGTGCGGGGACAGTTTCTCCCCGGGGTGACGCCGATCTACGTCGGCTACGCGGCTTGGCGGGCTCTGGTTCCTGAGCGCGCTATCGCGTCGGACCTGCACGCCCAGGTGTTCGACCACCTCGCCTTCTGCCTGCCGCCCGGCGAGCAGATGCTCGGCTATCCGGTAGCCGGGGCGAACAATGACCTGCGTCCTGGCCGCCGCCGCTACAACCTGGTTTGGTATCGGCCCGCAGATGAAATCGAGCTCCGGCGGCTGTTGACTGACGAGGCCGGGACCCTTCACGCGCTCTCGATCCCGCCGCCGCTGATTTCTCGCGCGGTTGTCGCCGACATGCGGCAGGCGGCCGAGGCGGTGCTGGCGCCGCAGTTCCGCGATCTTATCCGGCTGGTCGATCGCCCCATCCTGCAGGCGATATACGATATCGAGTCGCCCCGGATGGCATTCGGTCGCGTTGCGCTCATCGGCGATGCCGCCTTCGTGGCGCGCCCGCATGTGGGGGCAGGCGTCGTCAAGGCCGCCCGGGACGCGCTTGCATTGACGCGGGCGCTGGAGGCAGCCAGCGATATCGCGGCGGCGCTCAAGCGGATGGAGGCGGCGCAACGACCGTTCGGCCGCCGCATCATCGCGCGCGCCCGCGAGCTTGGCGCGTGCCTGCAGCCGCACCACGCGACCGCTGCGGAACGGGCGAATGCCGTCCGGTTCGGCGTCCCACGGGCAACGCTGGAGGAAACTGCGACGTTGGAATTTTTGGGTACGTAGGGCGGGTTGAGCGCCAGCGAAACCCGCTGTCGGTATCACCTCTAGAAGGCCCTGATAGGTTTCGCTATTGCTCAACCCATCCCTACGGGCTCAACCCAGCCTCCCCCCCGCGCTTGCGGCTGAGGGCTGGGCTCCCGCCCGCAGCCTCGCGGCCTGCACCAGCGGCGGGCACCGTTTGTCGTCGTAATATTCGACCTGGCAATCGAGACACTGGAAGCATTCCGCGGTGACGATTTTGCCGGTTTTCTCGATCGCCCGTACCGGGCACGATCGCTCGCACAAATGGCAGGGATTGCCGCATTCGGGGCGGCGTTTGAGCAGATCGAGCAGGTGCAGCCGGTCAAGGAACGCGAGCACGCCGCCCAGCGGACACAAGAAGCGGCAATAGGCCCGCTCGGAGAACAGCCCGACGGCAAGCAAAGCAGCTGCATAGAGGACGTAGGGCCAGGCGCGCGTAAACTTCGATGTGATTGCGGTCTTGAACGGCTCGATCTCGAGCGTCGCACCCGACGCGTCGATCTGCGTCAGCACCAGCACCAGCACCGCGGCGGCTGCGATGTACTTGCCCATCCACAGGCGCTTCTCCAACGCGGCGGGCGGGTTCCATTGCGGCACGCGCAGCGCGCGGGACAACTGGCCGAGCAGCTCCTGCAGCGCCCCGAATGGACACAGCCAGCCGCAGAACACGCCGCGCCCGATCAACACCAGCGAGACCAGCGTGTAGGCTGCGATAATGACCATCAGCGGCTCCGCGAGGTAGAAGCCGATATCGAAGTGATTGAACGGCGCCATGACATAGTTCATGACATTGACGATCGAGAGCTGCACGCCCGCGGTCCAACCGAGCCAGACGAGAACGATGAGCAGGAATCCGTTGCGAACCAGCCGGTGGGCAAGCCGATAACGCGCCAGCTGCGCCTGGAAGACGAAGATTAGGGTGAGCGCCGACAACAGCACCCCCAGAATCGCGACATTCACGCGGGCGTCGTTCCACGCCTCAACCCAGGCCGGTACTGCGCTGTCGTCCAATGCCTCCACCAGGCCAGGGGCTAGCGGCGCCTCAGGCTCGGCCGCCCCTTGAGCAGTGCTGTCCTGACGATTTGCGGCGGCCGTTTCCCCCACCCGAGCCTCCCCCGCAGCGGCATGCTCGCCGCGCGCATCATCAAGGCTGGTGGTGAGGGCCTGCAAGTCGGGAACGTTGTAGTCGAGCCCGAACGCGACCGTTACCGGCGGGGCACCTGGGCCAACGAGCTCGCCATTGACCAGGAGTTCCAGCCGCCACGGCTTTAAGGGATCGAAGCCGGAATCGGAGGGGAGCGCGAACAGCCCGGCATCCTCCTGCCCTCGGATTCCTTCACCGAAAGGGTTGACCCATTGGTAGTCGTCCTGCCGGAACTCGAACGTCTTCCCGTCTTGAACGAGACGCAGGCGATCGAAGTGCCGGCTCGCGGAGTTGAAGTATTTTGTGCCAAGGAAATTGTAGGGGCCGTTCGACGCAACGAAGACCGCCTGGGCGTCGCCTGGCATCTTGCGCTTGAAATCCTCGAAGTTGATCATGCCGACCAGATTGCCGCCGATGGCGGCCGGCGTGAACAGCGCCGTCGCAAATTCGATGTAGAGTTTGTCGCTCCTGCCGAGCGGCACCTCGAGCTGGGCACCGGGCGCGCCCGCCGCGGCGAGAGCCTCCGCAACCTCGCCCGACGTCACCCGTCGGCGCACGACAGCGCCGGCGGCGAGGAGCGCATCCCAGGACTTGCGGCTGAAGCTTTCGACATCGAGAGTCGGAACTGGGGCTGGAGCCGGGACTCCGGGGGCGGCAACCGCCACAGGGGGCCGCGCGACGCGCGCACGCAGCACCAGTCCGGCGGTAATGCTGACAGCGGCGCGCATGGCGCGCGTGCTGATCGTCGCGCCGGCGACGAAGTCCGGCGGCAGGATATTGGCGCCGCCGCGCAACGCCCTGCCCGCTTCGCGCGCCAGAAAGGTATCGAGCAGGCGCTGGCGCTGGACGTCGTGGACGATATAGGGCTCATTGTGAAACACCACCTTGGCCCCCGTGATGCGGCCATCGAGATCGACGCCGCCGATCACGTCAAACGGGGTCGTCGAATAGCCGGGCGCCGCGATGATATCGAGCGTGGAGAACACATAGGCGACCACTTTGTCAGCCTTATAGATCGCGATCGCGGGTGGCGAACCTTCCTCCGGCCCGAGCCGTTCGGCACCGCCCGGAAAGACCACCGCCATCACCTCGGGCGTGAGCCGTTCGCGCAGCTTGCCCTTTTCGGCAAGGGCATTTGAAGCGAAGGCGAGCGCCATCAGGACGATGCAGGCGCGGCATGCCCATTTGATAGGCTTTGGAAGCTCAGCGACGCAGCGCGCAGACAAAGTGTTCGACATTCGAAATCAGACTCACCATATCGGCCGCACCAAACTCTGCCCCGCTCCCGACCTCTCCCCCGGGGAGGGATATTCAGAAGTCCAGCTTATTCGCAATCGGGATGTGGTAGTCGAACAGATGCTGGTTGTTCTCGGCGCAGGCCTCCTCGTGCATGGGCATCTGGACCCGCGTGAAATTGTTGATGGCGGACCAGGGCTCATAGAACGTGTCCGCATCCTCAACCCGAAACGTCACTTCCAGCGTCTTGCCGCCGTCAACCAATTTGTAGCGTTCAACCACATGGAGCTTGTCAGTGTGCGGCGTGCGGAAATTGTCCAGATAGGTCTTGTCTTTCATTCCGATGGTATCCACCACCAGCGTTTCGCCCTCGTAACGGCCGACCGATTCCCCGTACCAGGACGGCTTCGGGTTCGCCGAGTGCGCAACATTGAGATAGACGCGGCGCACTTGCGCATCGCCTGAAAAGATCATCGTCACGACCTTCGGCGTTTGCAGGAAGTGGATCGGCTCGACGACTGCGAAGGCCATGAAGGCGGGAACGCCTGCCGGCATGCAGCTCGCTCTCGCCCCATAGGGAATCCCTCCGGCGAGTACCTTGTCGTTCTCCCGCTTCATGATCTCCTTGGCCCACGGCTTGATGTTGGGATTGGTAAGATCCGCAACGCGAAATGTCGGCTGGGCTCCGGTGGTGCGGAAGACGTTGTTGGTGACGTAGGGATGTGCCGGATCGTTTCGGGTCGGCCTCGGCCCTCCAGGGACAGGGATGTAGTCACCGTTGGCAAGAACCCACGCCGCGTTTTTCGATGAAAAATCAGGCGTCAACTCGCCCGGCCCTGCCGCGAGCATTGGCGCTGCTGCCCAGACGAGTCCGGAGAAGACGCCGGCCACAAGAACGGCTTTTCGTGAGTCGAAATTCGGCATCTCCCGCTCCCCTTGGTGCAAGCGTCGTAAGTAGCCGACATCGGCCGGCGACCGAACATTATCGTTGACGCGATTTTACGCTGCTACGGCTCGTTGTCACGTTCAATTGGAGTTGAATACAAGCGACCGTTCGATCCCGAAGTTTCCTGAGCGCGAGGTGGCGCTCAACCCCTGTCCTGTTGGATTTCCCAGCCGGACGAGGATCGCTTTAGGGGCGACCCTTGTGGGCGCCCCGCTCCCGGCCCACGCGACACCGGGCGACCACAAGGGTCGCCCCTACAAGTCGCTGTTCACGGTGCTCCGATCCTTCAGACTGCCTGAGGCGAGCCACTGGGCCGATCGTATCCCTGTCCGTGACCCGAAAGAATCCTTACGGCCCCAGCAGCCGCTTTGCATTGCCGCCTGCGACTGCGGCGCGGGCGGCGGCGTCAAGGCTCGCGGCTGTGGCGAGATGCTGCAGCGGGTCGTACTCTGCCATGTCGTAGGGGTAATCTGTTCCCATCAGCACATGATCGATCCCGAAGGTCGTGACCAGCGCGGTCAGCTGCTCCGGCGTGAACACCACGGTGTCGACATAGATCTTCTTGAGATAGGTCGACGGCGGCCTCGGCAATTCGCCTTTCGCATCGCCGCGCGCCCCCCAGGCATGATCGATCCGACCCGGATAGGCGCCCAGAAAGCCGCCCCCGTGAACCGCAATGATCCTGAGATCGGGATGTCGTTCGAGCACGCCGTCGAAGATGAGATAGTGCAGCGCGATCGTGGTCTCCAACGGATTGCCGATGACGTTATTGAAGTAGAAGCGGCTGAAGCGTTGCGCCTCGGTGAAGCCGTTGGGATGAATGAGCACGACGGCGCCGAGTTCCTCGGCCTTTTTCCAGAACGGTGCGAAGGCGGGGTCGGAGAGCTCTTTGCCAGCGACATTGGTGAGAATCTGCGCTCCCTTGAACTTGAGTTGCGTCATGCAGCGTTCAAGCTCGCGCGCCGCCTCGTTGCCGTCCGGCATGGGCACGGTGCCAAGCGCCATGAAACGGTCGGGCCTTGCCGCCACATAGGCGGCAACGCCGTCATTGACGATCCGGGCGGCGCTGACGGCGATGTCCAGCGGGACCGTGTAATAGCACTGCGGCGGCGGACACATCACGAGCTGAAGGTCGATGCCCATGGCGTCGAGGTCGGCAAGGCGCTGGTCGTGACCGGTCATCACCGCACGGCGGTCGGCGTCCTGGCGCGCATTGAGCGCCTTGGTCTCCGGTGTTGCGAAATTGACGAGCGGAATGGTAGCCGGATCGAGATGCGGCTTGACCAGCTCCGCTGCCTGCGGAATCGCGATGTGCGAATGGATGTCGATGGTAACGCTTTGCGCTCTCAGTGCCCGCCCGGGCTTCGCGCCTTGCGCGCGCGCGGCGGTGGGGCCGTAACGATTCCAGTCCCTGGGCATGTCATTCCTTCTTGGTGCGGTGAAACATTCATTGGCAGGATCAGCGGGTGATCGATTCCGCTCTCACTTGCGTTTCGCTTTGCTCGCCACTCGCTCAGTCGCCGGGATGACAGGAAGCAGCAGATAGTTCGGGGTCTTGCGTCCGAAATGCAGCGTGGTCACGCCGGCGAAGATCTCCGGCGGGCGATCTTGCGGGTCATCGTGCAGGAACGGACCGCAGCCGGTCAGCTCATTCTTGAAATTCGAAAGCCTGCCGCCGCTTGCGCCGCCATACCTGTAGTCCTTGCCGCGAATGGTGAGGGCGATGCGGAATCCGCGAGGCGCTACGATCGAGGTTGGCCAGATCTCGACGTCAAGTTCAGCTTTTTCGCCATCGCGCAGCGGCTGTTCGGCACTGTGGGTGTGATATGGCCGGTAGGGAAGCGACCGCTCGGGATCAAGCTCGCGATGGGAGGCTCGCAGCCAGCCCTGCGCGATGGGCGTGTGCGGATCGATTGCGCCCTGGAACACCACCTCCTTGAGGTCGGGTGCGAACACCCGCAAGATCAGGAACAGGTCGGCGTCGCTGGTCGACGACGACACAAACAGCTTCGCGGCGATTGGTCCGGTGATTTCCGTCGCCTCGGTGAGCGGCCCGGTCGTGAAGGTGACGCCATCGCCCATGGCGTCGAA
>Ga0066903_100001548_pt1 | contig 16963 bp, 12 predicted proteins | sample PanSoiMetaGPlot1_FD_67491 | JGI IMG/M metagenome (GOLD analysis project Ga0066903, IMG submission 67491) | Tropical forest soil microbial communities from Panama analyzed to predict greenhouse gas emissions - Panama Soil - Plot 1 (version 2) | ecosystem: Environmental > Terrestrial > Soil >... | reverse complement strand
AGAATAATCTCGCCTTCGTAATGTCGCCAAAAGAACGGATCGGACGGCGTGATCGGCATCGCTTTACGTTACCGCTCCGGTTCGGGTTTTTTGCAACACAACCTCGACTACCACGATTTCCGCGTAGGCTATCCCAAAGCTTGAGTCGACCGGCACCATGGCGCAGGGGCGTAAGCGTTGCGATTGTAAACGAGCCACGGCCAGGTAAATTCGGTCGATTTCATTCCTCCGGTAGGTAAAGCCGGGGCGGTTGACGCTGGATAGAGATTTGTCACGGCGTTATGCCCGGCATAAGTCAAAGAAGTTGAGACCTACCCTGGCTGGGCTCGGTATTGTCCCGCCACGAGAAATCCGACCGGCTTAGACGCCGATTTCAACCGATTGCTGCTGATGGTTCTTCAACAGGATCCCGCCACCGAAGCTCAGCCGTTCCGGCTTCGGGCCACCTTTCGACACCCTTACGGCGCAGTACTTGAACTCCGGAATTTTCCCGAACGGATCCAGTACGGGATTGGTCAGCATGTTCGCTGCGGCCTCGTAGTAACAGAAAGGAACGAACACGACGCCTCTTGGCGTACCGTCGTCAGCGCGCGCGTAGAGCGAAATGCTGCCGCGACGCGACTCGATCGTCAGCGTTGTGCCCGGCTCTACGTTCAGCGCTTCAAGATCGAGCGGATGCACTGAGGCAACAGGCTCGGGTTCAATATAGTCAAGCGCCGAGGCTCGCCGGGTCATCGACCCGGTATGCCAGTGCTCCAGTTGCCGTCCGGTGATCAGCACCATAGGGTAGTCGTCATCCGGCCGTTCCGCTGCGGTGATAAGGTCTGCGGGGACGAATTTGCCTCGTCCCGATGCCGTCGGGAATTTCTCGATGAAGACGACCGGATCTCCAGGATCGCCTTCTTTCACGCATGGATAGGTGACAGAGGATTCGCGCTCAAGGCGTTCCCAAGTGATGCCAGCAATCGAGTCCATGCAGGTCCTCATCTCGTTGAACACGTCGCGCGGATGGTTGAAATACCAGTCCACGCCGATTCGCCTCGCCAGTTCGTTCAGAATCCAAAAGTCCTCCCGGGCATCCCCCGGCGGGTTAATAGCCTTGCGTCCGAGTTGCACCATCCGGTCGGTGTTGGTCACTGTACCGATCTTCTCTGGCCAGGCCGTTGCGGCTAATACCACGTCGGCCAGGTAGGCGGTTTCCGTGAGGAAAATATCTTGCACTACCAGGTGATCCAGCGCGCAAAGGGCCTCGCGCGCGTGATCAACGTCCGGGTCGGACATCGCGGGGTTTTCTCCCATAACATACATGCCGCGGATTTCATGTCTCTTCGCCGCGTGCATGATTTCAACGACTGTAAGTCCGGGATCCGGATCGAGCTTCGTGTGCCATAACTTCTCGAAACGCTGCCTTGCTTCGGCGGTGCCCACCCCCTGATAGTCGGGGTAAAACATCGGAATCAGGCCCGAGTCCGATGCGCCCTGCACGTTGTTTTGTCCTCGCAATGGGTGCAGTCCCGAACCCGGCTTGCCAATCTGGCCGGTTGAAAGAGCCAGCGCAATCAGGCAGCGCGCATTGTCGGTGCCGTGAACGTGCTGGGAGATCCCCATGCCCCAAAGAATCATCGAGCCTTTGGACGTCGCGTACAGCCGCGCGACGTCGCGGATTTTTTTGGCGTCGATTCCGCAAATCGGCGCCATGGCCTCCGGCGAGAATTTCTTTACGTTCTCCGCGAGCGCCTCGTAGCCGGAGGTCCGGTCGCGGACGAACGCCTGATCCACCAACCCTTCCTCCACGATGACATGCAGCATGGCGTTTAACAATGCCACGTCGGTATCGGGGTTGAACTGAAGATAGTGCGTCGCATGCCGCGCCAAATCGCTGCGCCGCGGATCGGCCACAATCAACTTAACGCCTGACTTTGCTGCATTCTTCATCCAAGTCGCGGCGACGGGATGGTTAACGGTGGGGTTGGCTCCAATCAGGAAAATGACTTCGGCTTGGGCGACGTCCCTGACTTGATTAGATACCGCGCCCGAGTTAATACCCTCCATAAGCGCCGCTACGCTCGATGCGTGGCACAGGCGAGTGCAATGATCGACGTTATTTGATCCGAACCCTGTGCGCACCAACATTTGGAACAAATATGCTTCTTCGTTAGTTCCTTTTGCGGACCCAAATCCCGCAAGGGACCGCTTGCCGTACCTGTCGCGGATTTCGCGGAGTCCCTTGGCGGCAACTTCCAGCGCCTCCTCCCAAGTGGCCTCGCGGAACACTTCGCGCCAATTCTCGGGATCGACCACAAAATCCTTGTGCTTCGGAACACCAGGCTTGCGGATCAACGGTTTAGTTAAGCGATGCTTGTGCTGGACATAGTCGAAGCCATAACGTCCCTTCACGCAGAGGCGCTTGGAATTTGCTGGGCCGTCCCTTCCCTGCACGTAAATGATGTTGTTGTCTTTCACGTTGTAGGTAAGCTGGCATCCCACGCCGCAGTACGGGCAGACTGAATCGACTTTTTTATCGGCAATGACTTTTCCGACCTCGCGAGCCGGCATCAACGCCCCGGTTGGACACGCTTGAACACATTCGCCGCAAGCGACACAGGTGGAATTGCCCATCGGATCGTCCAGATCGAACACAATCTTCGAATGGTCGGCGCGGAACGCATAGCCGATAACATCGTTGACCTGCAATTCCCGACAGGCACGTACGCAGCGAGTGCATTGGATGCATGCATCGAGATTTACAGCCATGGCCGGATGTGACAAGTCCGCCGCCGGCTGGCGCCGCGCCGGGAAGCGCGGCTTGCCGATCGAAAGCTTTTTAGCCCAGAAGTCAAGTTCGGAATTAAGCGTGTAAGAAGTCTCTGGAACATCCGAGAGCAAAAGTTCCAGGGACATCTTCTGGCTGATGACCGCACGCGCGTTGTTCGTGGCGACTTCCATACCTTCCTTGGGATAACGGCAGCATGATGGCGCCAGAACGCGCTCGCCCTTGATCTCCACCATGCACGTGCGGCAGTTTCCGTCCGGTCTCATGCCGTCCATGTAACAAAGCCGCGGGATCTCGACGCCGTGACGGTGCGCAGCCACGAGGATAGTCTCGCCGGGCCGAAAGTCAACAGCACTGCCGTTCAGCTTGAAGGTCTGCGGTGCACTCTTCGGAAATCCGTTGTTTGCTTCCATCACTCGACTTCCTTTGGAAAGTATTTCAAAACCGTCAGTACTGGATTCGGTGCAGCTTGCCCCAGGCCACAAATCGAGGAATCCATCATAGCTTGCGATAGCTCATTGAGAAGCGGAGCGTCCCAACTCCCTTGCTTCATCAATTCAAGCGCTTTTACGGTGCCGACGCGACAGGGAGTGCATTGCCCGCAAGATTCGTCTGCGAAGAACTTCATCACGTTGCGCGCGGCAGTCGACGCGCGGTCATGGTTCGATAGAACCACGATCGCCGCAGAGCCGATGAAGCAGCCGTACTCGTTTAAAGTGTCGAAGTCGAGCGGAATATCCGCCATTGATGCGGGAAGAATTCCTCCCGATGCTCCGCCAGGCAGATAGCCGTACAGCTCGTGCCCATCCAGCATGCCACCGCCATATTCGTCGATGAGTTCACGCAGCGTAATACCCGCAGGCGCCAGGTGCACCCCCGGTTTCTTTATCCTGCCGCTCAAGGAGAATGAGCGCAGGCCCTTTCTTCCGTGACGTCCCTGTCCCGCAAACCAGGCCGGACCGTTTTCAATAATCGCCCGCACCCAGTGCAAAGTCTCCATGTTGTGTTCGAGAGTGGGCCGTCCGAACAAACCTACTTGCGCGACGTACGGTGGACGTAGGCGCGGTTCTCCACGCTTACCCTCAATCGATTCGATCATCGAAGACTCTTCGCCACAGATATAGGCGCCCGCGCCGCGCCGCAAATGAATTTCCGGAATTTGATAGGGCGGATTCGCCTGAAGAGCTTCGATCTCGCGGCTCAGGATCTCACGACAGCCGTGATATTCGTCACGAAGGTAAATATAGATTGCGTCGATTCCGACGGCCCAAGCCGCGACCAATGCGCCTTCCAGGAAGCGATGCGGATCGCGTTCCAGATAGTAACGGTCTTTAAATGTGCCCGGCTCGCCCTCATCGATATTGATCGCCAGGAGGCGCGGAGCTGGTTCAGCCGCAACTAGTTTCCACTTGCGGCCGGCTGGGAACCCCGCGCCGCCGAGACCCCTCAAACTGGAGTCCTCCATCAATGCAATAACGTCGGCCTGTTTCCTCGCACCGGCGGCGCATGCTGCAGCGAGCGCGTATCCGCCCCCGGCTCGATAGGCGGCATAATCGACATGGCCTGGCGTAACGTCAGAACCAGGGGTTGTTGGATGCCTCATCTGACCGGCTTCAACCGCATCGACCACGCGCTTTACGGTCGCGTGCGGGATAGGATTCTGACCTACTACAGCGACCGGCGCCGCTTCGCACCGGCCGACACACGGAGCATGAATCACACGCACCCCTGCGCCGAGCAAGCTGGGCAGTTCCCCGAGTAGCTTGTAGGAGCCTGCGAGGTCGCACGCGATCGAGTCGCAAACGCGAACCGTCATTTTGGGCGGTGGCGCCTCGCCATCCTTGACGAGATCGAAGTGGTGATAGAACGTTGCTACCTCGTAAACCTCGGCCATGGCCATCTTCATCTCGTCTGCGAGCGCAACCAGGTGCGGCGCGGAGAGGCAACCGAAATGGTCTTGAATCTTATGCAGGTGCTCGATCAGCAGGTCGCGTCGCCGAGGCGCTTCGCCGAGGAGAGCAACAACCTCCTCCCTAGCTTTAGGATCGACTCGCCGTCCCTTCGGGGTGGAGCGTACCCGGCCGCCATCGCCTCGTTTCTTCTTGGCGCGCTCCGTTGTGGCGTTAGGCGAATCATGCGATACGGTGGCGGGATCCCTCATTTCACTCCATCAAGATAGATCGCCCAACGTCTTGATTCTAGGTAAAAGTTGAGCGCTAGCTGCCATGTTATCATATGTTTGCGATTCGTCGTTTTCTTTGTCTCTGCGCCGAGAATCGCCGAACATAGGTTATGCACGTTGAGTTTTATGGGGTTCCACGCGAGCGGGCAGGAACGGCTAGTCTGGAAGTGGACGCCAACACTCTGGGAGAGTTGTTCGGGACCCTGGCGGCACGAATCCCTTCGCTCGGCGAGTTCATTTGCGAGGACCGGCTGCAATCCACTTTAGTGGCGAACCTCAATGGCGACAAGTTCGTGAGCGATCCGGCCACACCGCTGGATCGAAACGACTGCGTTTTGATCCTCTCTGCGGACGCTGGAGGGTAGAAACTGGATGACATTTGGCTACCACGGCCGCTATCTTCGGATCGACGTTTCTAGCGGCCTCGCGGAATACGTGCCCCTGGCGGACGCCCTGCTGCGCCAGTTCATCGGCGGCAGTGGCTTAGGAGTGCGCATCCTGCTGGATGAGGGCGCCGCCCAAGTGGACCCGCTTGCCCCTGCGGCACCCCTCGTTTTTGCGTTTAGCCCTTTGGTCGGAAGCCCCCTCACAACTTCAGCCAAATTCGCGGTCGTAAGCAAGAGCCCCCTCACCGGCCGCATCAACGACTCGCTCGCCAGCAGCGGCTTTGCGGTAGCGGGTAAGCGCTGCGGCTGCGACGCCATTGTTATCGTGGGTCGCGCTACTGAACTATCGGTGTTGGTAATCGACGAGAAAACGCAAGCCCGATCCAAGCCGAACGTTCGGATGGAATCCGCTGAGGAATATCCCGGGTCAACCTGCCAGGAGACAGAACGCGCGCTCCGCGCCCGCCTCGCCGCCGATTTCCGAATCGCGTCGATCGGACCCGCGGGCGAACGCGGTGTACGTTATGCGACCATTTCGCACGACGGGCGCCATGCAGGCCGTGGCGGCAGCGGCGCCGTACTGGGATCCAAAAACATTAAAGCCATTGCGGTGAGGGGAAGCCGCTATACCGAGTACGCACATCAGCAAAAGCTGACGGAACTCAGTCGGTCTCTTTCGAAGCGGTCGTTCGGCCCTGCAACGGCGAAGTACCGCGAGCTCGGCACGGCGACCAATCTACTGACGTTCAACCGCTTTGGCGCGCTGCCGACACGCAATTTTCAAAGTGGCTCGTTCGATGAGGCGGCCAGCTTGTCGCCCGAGCAACTCAGCGCAACCCGATCTAAGACACGAGAGAGCTGCGTGACTTGTACCATTGGCTGCGAGCACATCTATTCCCTCGGCAAAACCGGCGTGCGAGTCGAATACGAAAACCTGTTTGCTCTCGGCTCGCTGTGTGGGATCGGTGATGCCGACTCCGTGCTGCGTGCTTCTCAGCGCTGCGATGAGCTTGGCCTCGATACCATTAGCGCGGGCGGCACAATCGCGTTTGCAATGGAGTGCGTCGAGCACGGGTGGCTCGATGAGCCGTGGCTGAAATTTGGGAGTAGGGACGCGCTGCTCCGCGCGATCGATTTGATCGGTTCACGCACGGGAATCGGCGACTTGCTTGCTGAGGGTAGCCGTCGAGCCGCATGCGTCATCGGACATAACAGCATTTCTATCGCGCCGCAAGTCAAGGGACTCGAAATCCCAGGCTATGAGCCGCGAGCGCTCCAGACCATGGCGCTCGGCTTCGCCGTTGGCGCGCGTGGCGCGGACCACAACCGCAGCGGTGCCTATGAGGTCGACTTCTCGGACAAGGTCGATCGCCGCCACGTCACCGTGGACGCAGTGCGCCACGCCATCGAAACCGAAGACAGAGCCGCGCTGATGGACTCGCTGATCCTCTGCAAGTTCTTGCGCGGCGTCTTCGAGGATTTCTACGGCGAGGCTGCCGAAATGCTGCGAAGCGTAACCGGATGGGATGCAACCGCGGAAGAAATGCGCGAAACTGCCCGGCGCATCGTATCCGCCAAGCGGGAGTTTAACGTTCTCGCCGGCTGGACCCCAGCCGAAGATACGCTGCCCGAGCGGTTTCTTAATTCGCCGTTGCCGAACGATCCGGCAGCCTCGCTCAGCCGCGAGCATCTCAATACGTTGGTGGCAGAATACCACCGCCAGCGCGGCTGGTAGTGCACGCTACTCACTTCCCGGGTGCTAGGCCGGCGTCGGACAGAGCCTTCGCGTAATCATTCGGCGTATTGAGATTCCGCAGCGTGCTCAGCTCCGGATCGATGGAGATCATCTCGGCAGGTTGTACGCGCCGAGTCCGAACCGAATCAAACAAAAATACCGGACGCAATTTGTCTTGCTCCAACAGCGATTCGACTTGCGGCAAGGTATCGCGCCGGTAGACGGCAGAAAGCGGGTGCGGGAATCCATCCACTTCTATCACCGCAATATCATGATCGCCCAGCATCTCAATCATCCGGGTTACGAAGCCTGGAACAAGCAGCGGCACATCGCAACTCGTCACGTACGCCGCGTCGACAGAATTCGGAAGCGCTTTCAGCCCCGCTCTCAATCCTTCGAGCGGACCGCGCTGCTCACGTTCGTCCACCGCGTGGATCACCTGATCCGGCAAATCCGGCAAAGTCTGCCCTCGAGCCGCAACCACGACTACCGGCGCGACCACCGTACCTAGCAGGCGTACGACGCGCTGCAACATGGTCTCGGGGCCGAAAGGCAGCGTCGCTTTGGAGGCGCCCATTCGCGTCGATCGTCCTCCGCAAAGAACAATGGCACCGGTGGTCAAGGCCGCATCCCCAGGCGTATTAGCGCATCCCTTATCGACGGCTGCTCAAGCAACGCTCGAAATGCCACTAGCCCAGCCCGATTTGCACGCGACTTGGGCACGATGAAATCGTACTGCTCCGCCTGCACTGGCAAAAATCCCAGGCCGACGTTTCGCGCGATGGTGTCCAGCGTCATGCCCCAGTCGGCGCGTTCCTGCAATACCGCGGCCGCAACCGCGTTGTGATTTCGCGGCTGGACCGCATAACCGTGAGGCTTGACGCCTCTAAGGAGGCGATCGATCAGCACGCGCGTACCGCTTCCCTGATTCCGATTCACCATCACGCACGCGGGATCGTGAATTGCATTTCGGATCGCGTTCTCCGCGGTGCAGCCTTCAAAGCGCGCGTCTCCCGCGCGGAAGACAATACCTTGCAGACGGCCGTAGCCCGGTATCAGGTCCAGGTCCGGAGCCAGGAATGGGCGATTGTACTGATTTGTTATCGGGTCCAGCAGGTGAACCCCCGCAAGATCGCACTCGCCGCGTTTGGCGGCAAGCAATCCTGCCGTGCTTCCAACCGCTAAAAACTTCGATTGAATACCCCTCTGCTGCAGCTCTCCTAATAAATAATCGAGTGCGATGCAATGGCTGCCGATGACGACGAGATCGGCCAATTGCAGATCCCGGCTCAAAAGCTGAACGTTGATAGTCGTCCCAGCCTGAACAATCTCCTCATGCCGGCCGATGGTAACGAAGCCGTCCGCGCGGCTGAACGTGGTAACGCTGCCCGAACCTTGTCCCATCGGGTACGCCGCGAGCGATATTCCTGTGCCGTCTTCAGCTGTCTCCACTAGCCCGACCAGCAGATACTCTGTTCGCCCTATTTCGCTATTTACTTTGACCGCGAGTTTCGCTGGCACGGTTGTCCGTTCCTCAGAGCCCCTGCCCGCGAGCATTCGGAGTACCGGCGCCACGAACTCGTGAAAAGTGAAAATCGCCGATGTCGGAAATCCCGGAAGTACAACCACGGCTCGTCCGCCTGTCGCCGCTAGGCAGATTGGTTTTCCCGGCTTGAGCGCCACTCCATGCGCGACGATACCGGGATCGGAGAGTTCCGCAACCACGCGGTAGGACACATCGCCTGCCCCTTTACTTGTCCCACCCGAAAGAAGTACGACATCCGCGAACTCGAGCGCGTGACGGAGCCGCTCCCGCAGGGCATCGATATCGTCATGTGTAATGCCCATCCGATGCGGCTCGCCGCCGAGTTCGCGTACGGCGTCCGCGAGCACCTGGCCGTTGGAATCGTAAACCTTCGACGGTTCCATCTTGTCGCCGGGCGCAATGATCTCGTCGCCTGTCGAGAGGATCGCGACGACCGGCTTTCGCCAGACCTCCACAGTAGCGGCTCCAATCGCGGCCAGTACTCCAGTGTCGCGGCTCGTGAGCATGCGGCCGCGGCGAAGCACCGTCTCTCCGGCCGTGATGTCCGTTCCGGCGAACGAGACCCCGCTGCCTGCTGTAACCGGCCTCGCGACTTGAAGCTCGCAGCCTCGCGCCTCCGTATGCTCTACCATGACCACAGCGTCCGCGCCCCGCGGAACCATGCCACCCGTTGCGATCAACACGGCCGTTCCGGATTGAATGACGGTGGCCGGAATAACCCCCGTATGAATCTCTTCCGCTCCGAGTTGCAAAGTTCGGGGGACCTCTTCGGATGCGCCAAATGTGTCTTCCGCGATGACCGCAAAACCGTCTACGTTGGAGCGATCGAAGGATGGCACGTCAACCGGGGAAACCACATCCGCGGCCAGCACCCTCCCAAGGGCGGCATCGAGCGGCACTACTTCAACGCCGCGCGGCGTGCAGTCCAGCGCCGCACGAAAACGCCGTTCCGCCTCGTCACGATCAAGGACTTCAAGGAACTGCTCCTGCTCACGCATACAGCCAGACTTCCACCTCTGCGCCGGCGGCAAAGCCCTCGCTGTCATCGCCGATAATCACGAACCCATCCGCGCGAGTCGTGGACGAAAGCATCGAGGCCCCGCCGATGGCCAACGGTTCAACTCTCCCGTCCTGCATTTTCACGCGGGCATAGTCCAGGCGTCCGATTTGAGAACTAATCTTGCGATTTAACACGCCACGTATCGGCCGGTAAGGCCATGTCTTACTTCGCCCACCGAGAGCGCGCACCGCCCGCCCGCCGAAGAAATCGTAGCCACAAAGGCAAGACACTGGATTTCCGGGAAGCAAGACAATCAATCGATGTTCCATCCGGCCAAGCCCGGTTGGACTGCTCGGCCGCATCGCGATTCCATGCACAGCCAGCTCGCCATATTCCGCCACCAGCATCGGCGCGAGATCTTCGACGCCCACACTCGATCCGCCGGAGACAAGAACTATATCGGCGTCGGCCCGAAGTGCTTCCAGAATCGCATCGCGATCGTCTGGAACGATTCCAGGGAAATCAACGATGCCCCCGTCGCGCTCAACCAGCGCTGCGACCATGGGCCCGTTGGCATCGGCAATGTGAAAACCGTGCGGCCGAGAACCGGCCCCTAGCAATTCGTTGCCCGTCACAACCAAACGCACACGCGGCTGCCGGACGACGCGTACTTCCCCTCGCCCGATTGAGCTGAGCACGCCCAAATCCTGCGGGCGCAGTATACGGCCCGTTTCGAACACCAAAGTCCCTTCAAGAATGTCTTCGCCGCGTCTGCCGACGTTTTTTCCGGGCGAGACGGCCGTCAAGGCGCTGACATGGACCAGATCGCTTTCATCCACGTCAATCCATTCGGCGGGCAGAACGGAATCCGCGCCGGGCGGCATCGGGGCTCCCGTCATTACGCGAACCGCTTCGCCCGCCGAGACGAAACCGTCGAATGGCCGGCCAGGCATGGAATCGCCGATTACAGTAAGAGGCAAGCGGCTATAGGCAGACGCGCCGTCCGTGCTATCGGCGACAACCGCATAGCCGTCCATCGTGACACGATCGAATCCCGGCACGTCGACATCGCTGACAACGGAGTTTGCGAGCACCCGGCCCGCGGCAGTCCGCAGCGGAAGATTCTCCGGGGGCAGTGGCTGAAGCTGAGCATCCAGCCATTCCAGGGCGGCCTTGACGGTGTGACGTTGTGCGAATCCTCGCATCCGGACGTCTTCTGCTGTTCTTCTTACGGCGTGCCGCGCGCGCATCGAACCCTCTTTCATCGTAATTCATGTGCTTCGACGGGCCTTATCTCTCTGTTGTCTTCACCAGCGGTCGAAGAGCTTCAGGAAGGTTGCGGAAGTCCGCCGCGCTGACGAAAGCAGGGGAAAGAGGATCGGGACCGTTTTCCTTCAGCGCTGAAGTCCCGGCAGGACCTAAAAGTAACTGAAGAAATTTGATCGCGCTCTGTTTGTTGGGAGCGTCTTTGAGCAGTGTAATGCCCCACGCCAAGCGAGCGCCCGGTACTGCAATTCTTTTGGCGCTCCGCGGAGTCCCTAGCCCAGGCAGTACCATAACCGCGTGCTGCCGGTAGTAAGTGTCCTTGGCCGGATCCGATAGGTTCAGCTCTTCGGGAAGATCGACGTACCGATAGTCAGGATTGCTCGCCGCCGTCGCACGGGCGTTGTGCTCGTAGGTGAATTGAAAATCAAATTGCTTACCGAGAACGGCTCCGGAATTCTGACCCATGATCACCAAATGTCCCAGGAGGTTGTTATAAAGGTTTGGCGCCTTATAGTATTCCTGCGCAAGCTGGAAAATCATGGGACCGCGATAAGCTCCGGGATCGAGAAACCAGTTGCCGCCGCCGATTGCGACACCTGGCATGGCGAGGATCTGATACCAATTTTTGGCTGCCTTCGGAATCGAATCCGGTGGATGAAATGGCGCGCCGTCGGCTTCGGCGATCGGCGGGAGCTTCTTTGTAGCCAGCCCGCTTGCAGAATATGCCAGCACCATCCTGCCGTGGGCGAATACGATGTCGAAGCCCGCATAGCCCGCCGGTTTCATAAACAAATCAATGTCCAGGTAGTCGGCCGGTGCGTATAGATCGCACTTCTCGCCTCCCGCGGTGATTTGCCGGCCGGCATCCACGCTGCCCATCGCCGAATCTTTCACTTGAATGCCCGTTTGGCAAGTGAACGCTTCGATCAGCGGCTTAAACGCCCGTGTCAGGCTGCCGGCGCGATAGATGATTACCTGCTGATTCGACGGGGGCGCGCAATTAGTAGCTTGAGCAGTCATAATCGATGCCAACAATAGCGCTTGAAAACAGCCGGTCAATGCCAGACTTCGCGACATTCCATCTCCTTTGAAATCGAATTGCCGAACTAGAAGTTAAACCGCATAGAAGCTGTGATCAATCGAGGCTCCCCCAGATGTCCGAGATAACTTCCGGTACTCTGCCCCGTAATACTGCCGGGACCTAAAGTCGACCAATAGTGTGCATCCGTGGCATTATTCGCAGAAATTCGCCACGTGGTCAGTTTTCCGCAAAGTTTCGTCGTGTAGCGGAGGCCGAAATCAAAAACATCGTACTGAGGCGTGTATTCGCTATTGATATCATCGATAGCCCGCCGCCCCACATGTTGCCAATCCCAGTTGAAGAAGAGGCCCGCCAGCAAGGGCAAACGATACTCCGCAAGTACATTCGATTTGTAGTCCGGAATGCCGACGAAATTTCTGTTGTTCGTTGCCGCGATACCGGTGTCCGTCAGCTTTGGATTCAGCGCGACCAAGCCACCTGTTACCATCAGCCTGTCGAAGATCCGTCCGGAGAGCATCGTTTCAATGCCGTAGTTAAGCTGGTTCCCTGTAATCTGGTAGTTCTGGCAATTGAGCGTACCGGACAAATTGCCGCAAGCGGGATTCACCACGCCAGTTACATAATTCGCGAACGGCCTCTCTAAACGAAACGCGTCTGCGGAAAACGTGATCCTGCGGAATCGCAGTTTATAGCCGATCTCTCCTTGCTTGCTGCGATAGGACGGCAGCGCTTGACTAGCGTTCACAATGACCGTCGTTGAGCTGCTGGCAGCCGCGATATCCGGAGCCTGAATGCTGTCGGCGAAACTGGCGTAAATTGTCATGTCCGCGCGCGGCTTGAACATCACGCTCGCGGACGGGCTAATGCCCTGATTGACGTACCCCCCGGGAGCGTGGGCTGGGGCGTAATTGTTGGCTGCGTTCACCGTATAGTTGTCGGTCCAGGTCCAATCTTGGCTGGCCTGCACTCGCACGACCCAGCGCGGACTGAGCGTGATGGAATCGCTAAAGCTGAAACCCTGTTGACGGATAATGCTGGACACATAGATCCCCGTTGAGGGGCTGGTTTTCTCGTATGAAAAGATGCCGCTCGGAGGAACCACGTACACCATCGGATTGTCAATACTCGCTTGGCAGATCCCTTGCGGCGTATTCTCCGTGCAAAGCGCCGTCTTGGCAGGATTCGTTACCGGTGAATAAGACGCAAACCTGTACCCCGTGCTTCCGATGACTACGTCGTGACGAACGGAACCTGTGTTGAATCTGCCAGTCACATACAAGAGGTCGCTATACACATGGAATCGCGGCGCGAGCGAAGAAAACGCGTTGGCAAGGTAGCTCTTGTAGTCGCCATTGTTGTCGGTGAATTGATTCACCGCCGTATTGAGGTTTCTATCGGAGATTTGATCCAAGCCGCTCACCATAAGATGCCAGTTGGAGCTGAAGTCGTGCTTCAGCCGCAGCTCCCCGATCTTTGACGTGAGATCAACGCCGGAGAATGACTGTCCGTAACCTTGGCCCGTCGGATCCGGCGCATCTTCCGGAAGGAGAATGCTCTTCGACCCGGGCGCAGACAGCGGTGTCGTGGTGGGCGAATAGGCGAACCAACCCGGGTATCCGTGTTGAAACAAGTTGTAGTAGCTGAAGTTTCCCTCGATCACCGTATGGTCCGTTACCCGTACATCGCCTGCAAAGGCCGCCAATTGACGCCTTAGCTCGCTGCCGGTTACATATCCGTTCCCATCCGCCAATGCTAGATTGGTGCGGTATCCGAACATCTTGTCCTTCCCGAAGCGTCCACCCAAGTCTGTGTGAACCGTCCCCACCGTGCTACCTTCGTAGTCCAACTCGATTTCACCCAACCGCTCCTCGGTCGAACGTTTCGTGATGAAGTTGAACATGCCCGACGGGTTGGCCGGTCCAAATAGCGGGCCGCCGGTTCCACTCAGCACCTCAATCTGCTCGTATTCCTCCAGGGCGGAAGGCGTGGTCACGGCGATTCCCATCCCATCCTTGCGGTCGTTCTGCATATTGCTTCCCTGCATACCGCGAGTCTCGGGCCGCAGAACCTCAGGCCCCTGCATTTCCTGGAACGACACGAGCGGAAGGTACTTGGCGGCTTCTTTGAGGTTTCGTGACTGCGTGTCGTCGATCAACTGACGCGAAATCACATTGACCGAATAAGGAAGGTCAAGGATCGGCGTAGTTCCGAAAGGCCCACCCTGGGCCACGTTGTCCACGCGGTATGCGTTCTCCACTCCTGCGGAAACGTTCACGCTTTGTACGGTTCCGGCGAGCGCCAAAGTGAAATCAAACCTCACCGTCTGGCCCTCCTCGAACTTTAGCTGAGGGCTGGCGCTTACTTCAAAGCCCTTGGTATCCGCCGTGACTACGTACGTTCCGGCCGGCACGGCCAAAAACTTGTATGCGCCCTGGTCGTCGGTGACCGTGGTGGTCGTAACTGCGGTCTGCTCGTTCGTTAGCGTGATCCGCGAACCGGGAACCAACGCTTGGGCCGGGTCCCTCACGACACCGGCAATTTGCCCCGAGTCCCCCGGCTTTTGGCCGAATGCTGGTTGCGCTAGGAGCAACGCGTAGGCTGCCGATGCCAACGCTGCAGAGGAACACCGCGCAAATATGCATAATAATACATATTCTAGAGAAACCCTTTGGCGATCTCCAATGATCATTTTCCCAGCGTAACTGCGGATCATTGATTTTAAAATATGATATTATATACATATTTGTCGAGAGCATCGATGATTCGAATCGAAATCCAGCCGGCCTGGCAATTCCGAAAGGAAGGTAGTCCGACCTCAATCCCGGTCATGCTCAATCTGCTGAACGACATCCGAATCACCGGGAAAATTAGCGATGCGGCCGGCCGCGCGGACCTTTCTTATCGTCATGCCTGGAATCTCATCGAGAAGTGGTCCACATTCTTCGGTATTCCTTTGGTGGAACGCAAGCAAGGAAGCGGCACGAAGCTGACCCCCTTCGGCGACAAACTTGTCTGGGCGGGACAACGACTCCAGGCGAGGCTGGGACCGCAGCTCCAGAACCTTGCCCAGGAGCTGGAAACGGAGATCAACCAGCTTCTGCCGCTCGGCCCCTCAATCATTCGCGTTCACGCAAGCCATGGCTTCGCCGTTTCAAAGCTCAGGGAACTGTTGATCCGTGAGAAAGGCCTAGAAGTCGACCTTAGATACGTCAGCAATCAGAACTCACTGGTATCGCTCGCGCACGATGGCTGCGATCTGGCCGGCATGCATCTTCCCCAAGGCGAACTGCGCAATCGCAGCCTCGCGGCCAGCAAAGCTTGGCTGGTTCCAAGTGAGCATCGCGTCATTAGCTTTGTGACCCGGGAGATTGGCCTTATGGTCCAACCTGGAAATCCCATCCGCATAACCTCGGTTGGCCAGCTACTCAACCGGTCGGTTCGGTTCGTGAATCGCGATCCGGATTCCGGGACGCGTCAGCTTTTCAACCTGCTCTTGGAGCAGCAGAAGATCGATGGTCGCGCAATCAACGGCTACGAGCAGATCGAGTTCACGCATGCAGCGGTCGCAGCCTATGTGGCCAGTGGTATGGCGGATGCGGGTTTCGGAGTGGAAGCCGCAGCCCGGCAATTCCATCTCGATTTCGTTCGCCTGGTCACAGAGGACTACTTCTTCGTTTGCCGAAAACAGATCCTAGAGACGGAAGCCGTAAAGCGCCTCCTCGCGATCATGAGAGGTGAGGAATTTCAAACTGCCATCTCAGAATTGCCGGGATATAGAATCAGCGATGCGGGTTGCGTCAAAACCGTATCGCTCGTCTTCCAGCGTTAGGTTAAAACGAACGTGGCTAGCGTGAGTCAACTTCCGGTTAGAGATTTCATTAAAGCGAATCACGCTATTCAGTAGTAGAAGGAGAACCGGTTGTGATTGTAGATTTCGACTTCGCGGACCTAGTTGAATTGGCCTTCATAGAGAGATAGAGAAAGATTTCATAACGATTACGATAAAGCCGCCATTGCTGCCCGAGGTGGTTATTGACCCCGCCGAAAGCATTGCCCGGGTGTCGTTTTCTCTAGATAAGAGCGAGAACGCGGCACGGGCGTATTCGAGCGTTACAAGGTGGAAGAATTAAGTTCCGGAAATACGATTTTGTTCACGGAACCCGGGCTGCCATTTCTGTGCTGACAAAAAAAGGCGGGCCGTCGAACCGCTTGTGCAAATGAATCGTTTGGAGGCCGGTGTTAGCGTCCGTGCTCGCTTGTGTGGCGCTGCAGCGCGTCCCACGCGCCTTCCACCACGTTTCTTGCGCTGTCCGCGAGGTCTTCCAGTTCGTTGCCATCGGGTTTCTTTAGCAACCCAATAGCAGCACCCAACACCTGAATGGCTCGATGGTAATCTGATTCGGTCGCAGCGTGCCGACGAAGAAGGCGGGCCTTCTCTTCACAGATGATCGTTCGGGGAGAACATTGCATCGCCGCGTCCTATAATTTTGATTCCTACCCTATCCGAACGGGCTGATAATAGAGGATACGCCCTATGCCCGGCGTACTGCGGTTTAGCATCCGTGAGCCGTAGTGTGATGGTTTAGCGCTTCCTGCGCATCGTCCACCATCTTTCTTGCGCCTCCGCTAGATCTTGCAACACCCTGAAATTGGGATCCTGTAGAGTGCCGACGTGCCAAGTCAGTTCCTGAATGGCGCGGTGACGATTTGCTTCGGCCGCGGCGGCTGGCCTGAGCAGGCGGGCCTTCTCTTCGCAACCTGGTGCAAGCGACGCTGAAATCTGCATGCTAGACTCGGCGCTCCGGGGGGATCATTGCTTCATAGGGCTGTCGGAGGTGAGTCCTTTGGCTATATCGTCTTAGGTTGTGCTAATATGCAACCTGGAGGTTGCATGACTACAACAGCAGACACCATTGAGAAGAAGGTTGTCCTGCGTGCGCCGCTGAGCCGCGTCTGGCGCGCGATATCCGATTCACACGAGTTTGGTACATGGTTCGGCGTGACGTTCGAAGGACCATTTGTGGCTGGAGCTC
>Ga0066903_100001546_pt1 | contig 16969 bp, 11 predicted proteins | sample PanSoiMetaGPlot1_FD_67491 | JGI IMG/M metagenome (GOLD analysis project Ga0066903, IMG submission 67491) | Tropical forest soil microbial communities from Panama analyzed to predict greenhouse gas emissions - Panama Soil - Plot 1 (version 2) | ecosystem: Environmental > Terrestrial > Soil >... | reverse complement strand
CGAGCGAGTGCGCCAGCTGGAGGCAGAGGCTCTGCGCGAGCTGGCCGCCTCCGCCGACATGCAGCCGCTCCGCGCCGCATAACGGCAAGCGAGACACGCAGGACCATGATTTCGGGCCTCCCAAACGGGAGGCCCGAAGTGTTTGTGGGGCCGGGCCGGACGGAGGAGCCGTGGAGCCCGGCCCCCTGCCGTTGCGTCAGGACGGCAGAGCCACGTCGCGGCGGCCGCGCATCGTCAGCGCCGCGAGCACCGCCAGCAGGATGCCGACGCCGGCCATCGCTCCGATCAGGGCGGAGGTCCAGTCGAAGCCGCTCGCGGAGCTCGGTCGCAGGATCACCGTGGCGGGCTGCGGGTACGTGTAGAGGTTCGACCCGAGGTGATCCACGCGATCGGGGGGCAGTACCGTGATGCCGGTGTCGATCTGCGGGCCGCTGCCCGTCGCGCCGCCACGGTCGGCCACGACCGTGATGTGCGGCCTCGGATTCGGGCCACCCATCTTGTCCTGACGGTCGGGCGGGTGCACGCCGAACGCGAACGCGGCCGGGGCCAGCGCCAGGCAGGCAACGGTGACGATGAGGGCAGCGCCGACGCGGCGTCGGATGCTGGGGTTGATGGTGCGGTACATGGGTTCCTCCCGTGGCGTTCGGCCGCCGGATGCGACCGGTCTGGCAGAGAGCCTGGCGGTGAGGGGTAAAGCAGGGCTTCGACTCGGGTAACGGCGGGTAAAACGCCTGCACCGGGGACGGTTTCCTGGTAGGTTGGCGGGGTGGAATACAGGGTGCTCGGCCCGATCGAGGTGGCGGCGGGCGGCACACTGGTCCCGGTCACCGCGGGCAAGCAGCGCGAACTGCTCGCCCTGCTGCTGATCAACGCCAACAGCCCGGTCTCCAGCGATGTCCTGATCGACGGCCTCTGGGGCGAGCGGCCGCCGGCGACGGTCGCCAAGAACCTGCATGTGCTCGTCTCGCAGCTGCGCAAGGCGCTTGGCGAGGGCGCGATCGCAACCGTCCCGGGCGGCTATCAGTTGGCCGTGGCGGACGGGGCCACCGACGTCGAGCGATACGAGACCCTGCTCGAGCGTGGTCGGCGTGAGCTGGCGGACGGCCGCCCGCGGGAGGCGCAGCGCACGCTCGAGGACGCCCTGGCGCTCTGGCGCGGCCGCGCCTTTGAGGATGTCGTCTACGAGGACTTCGCACGCGCCGAGGTGGAGCGGCTCGAGGAGCGGCGCCTGATCGGCGTGGAGGAACGGTTCGAGGCAGTGCTCGCCAACGGCCGGCACGCGGATGCCGTGCCTGACCTGGAGCGGTTCGCATCCGAGCAGCCTTTGCGGGAGCGGCCGGCGGAGCTGCTGATGCTGGCGCTGTACCGGTCGGGTCGACAGGCCGAAGCGCTGGCGGCCTACGACCGGGTCAGGCGACGGCTGTCCGACGAGCTCGGGATCGAGCCAGGCCAGGCGATCCGTGAGCTGCACGAGCAGATCCTGCGCCAGGACCCAGCGCTGGGAGCCACAGACCGGCGACCGGCGATGCGGCCCACTCCCCGTCGCCGCGGGCGGCTCCTGCTGATCGCCGGCGCCGCGCTGGTCATACTCGCCGCGGTGCTGGCGGCGGTGGTGGCCGCGCGGTCTTCGGACTCGCAAGCGCTCCCCCAGATCAGCCCGGACGCGGTCGGCGTACTCGATCCCGGCACAGGGAAGCTGGTCGCACAGTACGCGGTCGGGCCCACGCCCACTCAGGTTGTCACGGCGGGTGACGTTGCCTGGTCGCTGAACGCCGATGGGAGCACCATCTCCAGAATCGATTTGACTGGAGCGACACCCACGAGCACGCGTGGCGTGCCGACCGGCGCCCCGGTGTCCATCCTGTACGCGCGCAACCGGCTGTGGGTCGCCGTCGTCCACCGCAAGCTCTCTGGGCCGCTGATCGGCTCGCTCACCGCGCAGGTGATCCGCATGGACCCCGACACGCTTACAGCGGACCGAGGCAGCATCGTGAATCTGCCCGGCCTCGGCGGCGGTGACGTGCCCATGACCTACGGCATGGGGAAGCTCTGGGCGGGCACGGTCGACGGCGAGGTGGTCCGAATCGACCCCGACTCTCTGCAGTATCAGGTGCAAGTCTCCCAGGCGTATGCCACCGCACTCGCCACCGGTCTGGGAAAGGTGTGGGTGACCACCGCGGCGACAGGACGGACGCCCCCGAGCGTCCGCGCGGTTGACCCCGACGCGAAGTGGGGCGGAAAGCCGATTCCTGTCGCCACGCCTGCACTCGATTCTGTGGCGGTCGCCCAAGACGCGGTATGGGCGGCAGATCCAACTACCGGGAACGTGTGGAAGATCAATCCGGGGCCGCCCACCCAGCTGACCTCGGTGCATATCGGCGGTGGGGTGTTCGCGCTCGCCGTCCACCACGGCACGCTCTGGGCCACCAGCGGTGTCAACGGCACCGTCACCCGGATCACGCCCACACCGGATGCGGTGCGGCTGCGCCGCTATGTGATCGGCAACACGCCGGCGGGCGTGGCCGTGTCATCGCACGGCGTGCTTGTGACCGTGTCCGGCGGCGGCGGCGGTGCGCCGGTGGCCAGCAAGGCGGGATCAGGCTTCGCGTCCCTCTCGGCCTCCAAGTGCGGCGCCGTGCTCCAAGGCATCAGGCCGCCCGAAAAGCTGATCGTGTCCGACCTGCCGACGTCCGAGCAGAATGCGGCCAACACCCTGCCGATGGTGCAGGCGATGATCGCCGAGCTTCGCAAGCACGACTTCACGGCCGGCCGCTTCGCACTCGGTTTCCAGTCCTGCAACGATGCAGATCCGAGCAACGGGGACTGGTCAGGCCCGGCCTGCGTCGCCAATGCAGACAGCTACGCCGCAACCAGCACCGTGGTGGGGGTTATCGGCACCTACAACTCGGGCTGCGCGCTCGCCGAACTGCCGGTTCTCGAAACGGCCCCGGGAGGCCCGCTGCCGCTGGTGTCACCCACCAACGCGGCGATCGGGCTCACACACCCGCTGAAAGGTAAGGCGGGCACCGACTATCGCTTGGCGCATCCGAACGGTAAACCCGCGATGGTGCGGGTATACCCCGGCGACGACGTGCAGGCCGTCGCCGAGGTCGAGATGGCACGACGGCTGGGCCTGAAACGCGTCGCAGTGCTGGTCGATCACTCTCACTACGCGGGCTACCCCGACTTCGAGATCGGATCAGTGCTGCCGGACGCAGCCCAACAGCGCGGGATTGCCGTGGTCGTCGGCCCGGTGTGGCCGGGGCAGCACAACGTCACCAAACTCGTCGATCAGATGATCCGCGCGCACGTGGACGGCATCCTGCTTGCGGGGGACACCTACAAAGGCAGTCCAATGGTGCACGTAGTTCGCGCGCTTCGGCGCTCGGATCCAAAACTGCCGGTGATCGCCGACGACGGCTTCCTGCCCTCGTCGAATGCGCTCTACATGTTCGGCAAGGCCGGCGACGGTATGTACATCACGAGCGGCTACCTGACCGATCCCGCCGTCGAGCTTCCAGCCGCTGGCGCGCAGTGGGTGCGCAAGTTCAGCGCCACCCAACAGGGGCGGATCGTCACGACCTACACGCCCAACGCCGCGCAGGCGACCGACGTGCTGATCTCGGCGATCGCCCACTCCGACGGCACACGCGCTTCGGTGATGAGCGAGTTGCTCCGCACGCGGGTCTACAACGGCATCCTTGGCAGCTTCGGCTTCGACCAGAACGGCGACATGACCAGCCAGGAGATCGGCATCATCCGTGCCGACTACAACCGACCATGGCGGTTACCTGACCATGTGGAAACCGATCTGCGCGGCCTGCGGGGCGTGACCTTCTGATCGCCTGAAAAACCGGGGTCAGACCTCGGTTTTCATCACCCGCCCGAGACGCCCGTGTGACGGATCGCCACCACGACGTGGCAGCAAAGTGGCGCCGGCGTCACCTTCGTCACGGTTTCGTCGCGCCTCGGCACACGGCTGCGACGCTTTGAAACGTCGAGGTCTGACCCCGGTTTTTCAGATGACGTGCGGGACGACGTGCTTGAAGGCCACCCGCTCGACGTGCGCCTTGACCCGCTCGACCGTGGCCTGGTCGACGCCCGAGCGGGCCGCGGCCGCGGCAACATCCATGCCCAGGTCGTAGAGGCAGACCATCGCCCGGTCGGCGTCGCGGTAGGAGAAGCCCAGCTCGTCCTCGTCGGTCTGCCCGCCCCACAGCCCCGCCGTGGGGTGCTTGGAGATGAGCGGCTCGGGCACGCCCAGCAGGCGGGCCGCGATTTTGACCTCGGTCTTGTAGAGGTCGGTGATCGGCTCGATGTCGGAGGCGGCGTCGCCAAAGCGGGTGAAGTAGCCGAGCAGGTTCTCGCTGCGGTTCTCGGTGCCGCAGACCAACGCCCCCACCTCCTGGCCGACGTCGTAGACGGCGATCATGCGGCAGCGGGCGCTGGCGTTCCCCAGCCGGCGCGGGTCGTCGAGCACGTTGGCCCGCATCTCCGACAGTCCTGCCAGCATCGGCTCGATCGAGATCGTCAGCATCTGGTCGTCCGGCAGGGCAACTGACGCAGCGCAGCGGGCGGCGTCGTCGAGATGCACCTGCTCGGTGTGGCGCGAGGGCAGCCGCACCGCCCACACATTCTCAGGGCCGACGGCGCGCACGGCCAGCGCCAGCGCCACCGCCGAATCGATCCCGCCGGACAGGCCGAGCGCGATCCGCGAGCGGCCGGCCGCCTCCACCACGGCCCGGATCCGCTCCACCTTGCGCTCGATCAGCGGCTCCAGCGCGACCTCGTCGCGCAGCAGGTGGGCGCGGTCGAGCCGGCCGCCGGCGGCCAGCACCTCGCCCAGGGCACGCCGCTCGTCGCCGCGCTGCAGCTCGATCGGCGCGATCGCGTCGGTCAGCACGGTCGTCTCGAAGCCCTCGCGCACCGCGTCCAGCGCGGTAGCATGCACGCAGTACTCGCTGGCGATGCCGGTCACCACGACGCGGCCCACTCCCTGCCCGCGCAGCCAGTCGGCCAGGTCGGTGCCGTCGAAGTCCGAGTACTGCTCGCGGGCCGGGTCGCGGCCCTTGTCCTCGACCCGGTCGAAGTGCATCGAACGGATGCTGTCGTGCAGTTCGGCGCCGGGCGTGCCCTCCACGCAGTGCGGCGGCCATGGCCCGCCCTGCGCCGTGAACGAGCAGTGGTCGGGCGGGTGCACGTCGCGCGTGGCCACGACGACGTCCGCATCGGCGGCGGCCTCGCGGATGGTCGGCGCGAGCGCGTCGCCGCCGGCAACGCCGAGCGCGCCACCGGGGCAGAAGTCGTTCTGGACGTCGACCACCAGGAGGGCGAGCTTGCCGTTGGCGTTCATGACAGGGACTCCTTGAGGGCTTGCAGCTGCGGCGAGAGCCGCGGGTGGTGGATCTCGGGTGAACGGTTGCGGCGGCGCTCGGCCGGCAGCGCGGCGACCTCGGCCCGGGCCCGCGCGCGCAATGCCGCGAGCGGCTCCTGCTCGGCCAGCCGCCGCCCGCCGGCCAGCACCGGCTCCAGCAGCGGGCGGCCGGGCAGCGCCTCGCCGGCCAGGCCGATCGTATCGTCATCGCCGTCGCGGAAGACCTGGTGGCGGCCGGGCAGCGTCGCCTTGTGAGACGACGTCTTCATGACCGGCCGGCCGTCGCTCTCGACCAGCTTGTAGACGCCGCCCAGCGCCGGCGCGTCGCCACCGGTGACGAGCTGGGTGCCCACACCGAAGCCGTCGACCGGGGCGCCCCCGGCCAGGATCTGCTCGATCCGGTACTCGTCGAGGTCGCCCGAGACGAGGATCGTGGTCTCCCCCAGCCCGCCCGCGTCCAGCACCTCGCGCACCTGGCCCGCCAGGTCGCTGACGTTGCCGGAGTCGAGCCGCACCGCCTGCGGGCGGTGGCCGGAGCGGCGGGCCGCCTCGACCGTGTTCGCGGCCCCGGCGAGGGTGTCATAGGTGTCGATCAGCAGGGTTGCGTCCTGCGGATGCAGCTCCAGGAAGGCGGCGAACGCCGCGAGTTCGGAGTCGTGGCCCATCACGTAGCTGTGGGCGATGGTACCCACCGTGGGGATGTTCCAGCGTCGGCCGGCCGCGACCGTGGCGGTGCCCACACAGCCGCCCAGGTAGGCGGCGCGCGCAGCCAGCACGCCGGCCTGCCCGCCGTGCGCCCTGCGCAGCCCGAAATCGACCACCGGCCGGCCGGCCGCGGCCTCCACACAGCGGGATGCCTTGGTCGCGACCAGGGTCTGGAAGTTGAGCGTGGACAGCAGCATCGTCTCGACGATCTGGCAGACCAGGCGTGAGCCCTCCACCCGAAGCAGCGGCTCGCCCGCGTAGACGACTGCGCCCTCGGCGACCGCATGCACGTCGGCGTCGAACCGCATCCCGGCCAGCCGCGCGCAGAGCGCGGGCGTGCAGGTGCCGCTCTCGCGCAGGTAGCGCAGCGATGCCTCGTCGAAGCGCAGCTCGGTCAGGTACTCGAGCGCCTGCTCGAGGCCGGCGGCGATCAGGTAGCCGCGGTCGGCGGGCAGCTCGCGCACCGACAGCTCGAAGGCGACCGGCTGCTCGGCGCTGCCCTCGGCCAGGTAGGCGTCGGCCATGGTCAGCTCGTAGCGGTCGGTGACGAGCTCGGCCGGGAACAGAGTGCTCACGTCGCCCTCCGGTAGCGGGCGCTCTGGGCGAGGATGATCGGCCGGCGGTCGACGAAGCGGTAGAGCGTGGCCGGCCGGCCGCCGGTCGCCCGCTCGCCGTCCTCGGCCAGCACGCCCCAGCCCAGCGCGATGCGGCGGAAGTTGTTGGGCTCGAAGGCCCGCCCCACCCCGGCCTCGTACACGCGCCGCAGCTCGCTCATCGTGAACGTCTCGGGCAGCAGGCTCCAGGCCACGTTCTGGTATTCGAGCTTGGACGCCAGCCGCCGCCGCGCCACCTCCAGGATGCCGTCGTGGTCGAACGCCAGCACCGGCTCGCTCTCGATCTCGGCCAGCAGCCGCTCCACGGGGCGCCACTCGGCCTCGCGCGCGTCGGAGCCGGGCGCCAGCGTGACCGTGCGGATGTCGATCAGCGCCAGGTACGCCGCCGAGATCACGCGCCCGCGGGGGTCGCGCTCGAGCTCCGAGAAGGTGGCCAGCTGCTCCATGTAGACATCGGTGACACCGGTCTCCTCCCGCAGCTGGCGGGCGGCCGCCTCCTCGAGCGTCTCGTCGGCCTCGAGCAGCCCGCCCGGCAGTGCCCAGTAGCTCTCGTACGGCTCGTAGCGGCGCCGCACCAGCAGTACCTGCATGCTGTTGGCAAAGTAGGCGAACGGGACAACGTCCGCGGCCACCTTGGGTGTCGAGCCCTCACGCGCCACTTTTAGACCTCGTGACTATTCTAACAGCTGGGGCTGACGAGCACCGTGCGCAGCGAGGTGTAGAAGTCGCGCGCCGCCCGCCCCTGCTCGCGCGGCCCGTAGCCCGAGCTCTTCTCGCCGCCGAACGGGACGTGGAAGTCGACGCCGGCGGTCGGCTGGTTGACCCGCACCAGGCCGGTGTCCAGCGTGCGGGTCAGCTCGAGGGCGCGGTCGAGGTCGCGCGTGTAGATCCCGCTGGACAGGCCCTGGCGCACGCCCCGCGCCAGCTCGGCGGCAGCGCCGGCGTCGGCCGCCGTCAGCACGGCCGACACGGGCCCGAACACCTCCTCCTGGGCCAGCTCGGCGGCGGGGTCGTCGAGCTCGATCAGGGTCGGCTGCACGTACCAACCCGCGGCGTCCAGCGCCGCGCCTCCGCACAGCAGGCGGCCGCCGGCGTCCCGCGCGCGGCCGATCGCGGCGATGACCCGGTCGCGCGCCTCGGGTGCGATCAGCGGCCCGACCGCGCAGGCGTCGTCGGAGGGATCCACCACCACCAGCCGCTCGACCGCGGCCACCAGCGCCTCGCGCATCTCCCCCAGCACGGGCCGCTCGCAGATCACGCGGCGGGTGGCGGTGCACTTCTGGCCGGCGTAGCCCATCGCCGCGCCGGCGATGATCGCCGCTGCCGCCTCGAGGTCGGCGTCGGCCAGCACGATGGCGGCATTCTGGCCGCCCATCTCGCACTGGGCAGCCGCGCCGCGCCGGGCCAGCTCGGTGGCGACCGAGCGGCCCACGCGCTCCGAGCCGGTAAAGCTGACCGCGGCCACCGCCGGGTGGGCCACCAGCACCGCGCCCACATCGCCCTCGCCGTGGACGATCCCCAGCACGCCCTCCGGCAGCAGCCCCGCGAACAGCTCGCCGATCAGCTCCGCCCCGGCCGGCGCGAAGGGCGAGGGCTTGAGCACGCAGGCGTTGCCGTAGACCAGGGCCGGCGCCAGCTTCCAGAGCGGGATCGCCAGCGGGAAGTTCCAGGGCGTGATCAGGCCAACCACGCCGCGCGGCGCGCGCCGCGTCATCAGCAGCGAGCGGCCGTCACCGGAGGGGAACGTCTCGCCGTCGGGGTCGAGCGCGACCTGGGCATAGAAGCGCAGGATCGCCACCGAGCGGGCGACCTCGCCGCGGGCCTCGGTGATGGGCTTTCCCACCTCGCGGCGGATCAGGTCGGCGGCCTCCTGGGAGCGGCCGTCCAGCCGCTCGGCCGCCTGCCGCAGCACCTCACCCCGGGCGAGGGCCGGGGCCGCCGCCCACGCCCGGGCCGCCCGGGCGGCCTGCTCGACAGCCTGCTCGGCCTCAATCCCTCCCGCGGGGCGTACCCGCAGCACCTCGTCGGTGGGGTCGGCCGGGTTGAGGCTGACGATCTCCGCGACGGCGCTCAAACGGCTACTGGCTCATGTGGATCACGATCGCCAGGGCCACCAGCAGTGACCCCATGGTGAGCAGGGCCCACCAGTTCGAGCTCGGTTTTCCCACGGTCACTTCCTCCCAACGCCGGTTCGGCGCGGAAGTCTAAACGGTCAGGCGGCCTCCAGGCCCGGACCTTCGAAAAACGTGTAGCCGCCGCGGCCGGCGCGCTTGCTCGCGTACATGCCCCAGTCGGCCGCCTGCACGAGCGTCTTGGCGTCGCGCCCATTGTCGGGGTAGATGCCGATGCCGATGCTGGTCGACGTCTGGAAGCGGGCGCCGCCCAGATCGAAGGGCTCGGCGAAGCTCTCGCAGACCCGCTGGGCGACCTGCTCGGCCACCCCTCGCACCAGACGGGGCTGCGCGTCGGCGAGCACGATCAGGAACTCGTCGCCGCCCACCCGCACCACCAGGTCGGACGAGCGGGCGGCGCTGCGCAGCCGCTGGGCCACCTGCTGCAGCACCAGGTCGCCGGCATCGTGCCCGTAGGTGTCGTTGACGCTCTTGAACTTGTCCACGTCCAGGTACAGCAGGGCGGCCGCGGTGGCGTCATGGGCGGCCCGGGCCAGCACCAGGTCGAAGTGCTGCTCGAACATCGTGCGGTTGGGGAGGCCGGTGAGGGTGTCGTGGTAGGCCAGGAAGTTGACCTTCTCCTCACGCAGCTTGCGGACGGTGATGTCGCGGATGAAGGCGTTGAAGGTGAGGTCGTCGCCGAACCGCACCGGCCACAGCGCCACCTCGATCGGGAACTCCTCGCCCGAGAAGCGGCGGCCCATCAGCTCGGTGGCGGCGCGGTCGGGCACGTCGCCCTCCTCGCCCGTGCGCACCAGCAGCTCGTGCAGCGCCTCACGGGAGCGGTCGGCGACGACTGCGGTGAACACGTCGAGACCGAAGGTGTCCTCGCGCTCGCGCCCGAACATCTGCTCGGCGGCACGGTTCCACTCGATCACCATGCCCTCCGAGTCGATCGAGACGAACGCGTCGTCGGTGGTCTCGATGATGGCACGGGCCCGCTCCTCGCTGGCCCGCAGCCGCATCTCCATGCGCTTGCGCGAGCTGATGTCGGCGTCGCGGATCTGCACGCCCACCAGCACGTTGTCGGCGTCGTAGACGGGCTTGCCCGCGCTCCAGCACCAGTGCTCGACGCCGTGGCGGTTAACGATCCGAAACTCGGCGCCGGTGTAGGACTCGCCCTCCCAGAGGCCGCGCCACAGGGTCAGCATGCGCTGCTCGTCCTCGGGGTGGACGTCGCCCAGGAAGTTGCGCTCGAAGGCCTCCTCGACCGTGTAGCCCGTCAGCTTCTCGCACGAGGGCGTGACGTACTGGAGCCGCTTCTTGGCGTCGTACAGGAAGATCACGTCGGTCAGGTTGTCGGCGATCATGCGCAGCCGCGCCGCCGACTGGGCCAGCTGGGCGGCCCGTTCGTGGCGCTCGGTCACGTCCTCGAGGTAGCCCTGCACGTACTGCGGGACGCCCTCCTGGTCGGTCACGACCTGCGACTCCTCGCGCACCCAGATCGCGCGGCCGTCGCGGTGCATCAGCCGGTACTCGCCCGAGTACGTGCCGCCGGCATCCAGCCAGGCGGCCTGGTCGGCCAGCACCTGGTCGCGCTCGTCGGGGTGCAGCAGCGAGGAGAACAGCCGGCTGTTGCCGACCCACATCTCGGCCGGATAGCCCAGCATGCCTTCGATCTGCGGGCTCATATAGACGCCGGTGCAGGCCTCGTCCGGCTCATCGACGTACACGGCGAGCGGCAGCGCCTCGACCAGCATGCGGTAGCGCAGCTGGGCCTGGGCCAGGGCCGCCTGGGCGGCCATCTCGGCGGTCACGTCGCGCAGCACGCCCTGGCGGAAGAGCGGCCTCCCGGCCTCGTCGTAGACGACCATCACGTCGTCGTCGAACCAGACGTAGTGGCCGTCGGCGTGGCGCACGCGGTAGCGCAGGTGGCGCGGCTCCTGCCGCTCGATGCTCTCCTCGACGTTGCGGGCAAGCGGGATCACGTCGTCGCGGTGCACGATCCGCATCCACCACTCGATCCCGCCCGCGTGCCACTCTTCGACGGTGTAGCCGAGCAGCGTCTCCAGCCGCGGGCTGACGTAGTGCGATGTGGTGCCGTCCAGGCTGTCGCGGTAGGGGATCACCGGCAGCCCCTCGATCAGCAGCCGGTAGCGCTCCTCGGCCTCCAGCAGCTCCCGCCGTGCGGCGACCTCGGCGGTGACGTCGAGGGTCGTGCCGACCACCGACACCGCCCGGCCGCGCGTGTCGCGCAGCAGCCGCGCCTGCGAGCGCATCCAACGCAGGCCCGCGGCGCTCTCGATGCGGTGCTCGAAGGTGCCGCTGCCCTCGCGCATCACGCGGTTGCACCACTCGAGCTGGGCCTCGCGGTCGTCGGGATGGGTCAGCTCGTGCGCCCACACGGCCAGCAGCTCGCCCGACGCGGGACGCGCGCCGACGATGTCGGCGAAGTTCTCGCTCACGAACAGCAGCTTCTCCATGGCCGCGTCGGTCTCCCACACGATCTGGTCGATGCCCTGCATCAGGCCGCGGAAGCGGCGCATGTCCGCAAGGGTGTGGCGTGTGACCCGCCAGACGATCGCCGCCACGGCCGCACTGGCGGCGACGCCGATCGCGATGTTGGCCAGCCGCGGCGGCCCGTTCACCGGCGTCACCCGCAGGGTCAGGTAGCCGGCGGCCATGGCCAGGAAGGCGAGCGTCAGCCCCGTACTGCCGGCCAGCACGCCGATCTCGCCCAGCACCACCGGGCCGATCCAGAACGCCCCGCTCTTGGCCGAGAACCCGGCCGAGTGAATGAGCGCGACGGCCAGCCCGACGTCGGCCGCGGCGATCACTGCGGCCAGCCGCCAGGAGCGCGGCCGCAGCAGCTGCACCAGGCTCGTCACCGCAGCGGCGGCGGCCACCCAGTACGCCACCGTCGCCGCCCAGGGGGCGGCCCCGAGCGGCGGGTACGGAGCGAACACCAGCGCGGCCGCGGCCGCGACCACCAGCCGGCAGGCAGCGGTCACGGCGAACGGTCCGCGCAGCGGGGACAGCGGTCGCAGGAGGTGGCGGATCAGGGGCACGTCGAGTCGGGAGGGGCGCTCGGAAGCTTTCCCGGGTCAATCGACCCGCCGGAGCAGGAATTGATGCCCGTTTCAGGGCCCCTCCGCAGGTCTTCACGTGGCTCCCCCAGCGGCGCCGAGCTCGTGCGAAACGCCATTATCCGGCTCATCCGAAGGGCAGTAGCAGCGGTGGGGCCGCGGCGTGCGGGGCCGCGGCGAACGGTGGCGCGGGCGTTCGGCGTGCGGCGCCGCGGGGCGGTCGGGCCGCAGCGGGTCGAGCAGCGCCCGCCCGATGTCCTCGACCGGCGTGGCGAAGCGGACGAGCAGGCAGCAGGCCGCAACCACCATCAGCACCAGCGCGGCGTACTCAACGGTTGCCTGGGCGCGTTCCACCGAGCCAGGCTAGGCGGCCGCCCGTCACGCGTGGGCGACGGGCTGTCGCGGATGCGCACCGATCCTGCCTCGCCGCGCGATGTAGGATCGGCTCGTAGGGCAACGATCGACCGTAGGGGGTCGCGTCATGGACGTCGGTGCCGTGGTCGGGATCGTGGGAGCCGCAGTCGGCGTTCTCGGACTGGTCATCGGGTACACACGGGCGGTGGCACAGGCTCCGCTCGAGGCCAAGACTCACGAGCTGGAAGCCCAGGTTCAGCGGCAGAAGGAGCGGATCGACGAGCTCAAGGCCGAGAACCTGGAGACGTCGCGCAACCTGGCAGAGCTGCGCGACGGCAAGGCCGGGGTGCTGGTCAAAACCGACCTCGACGATGAGCTGCGTCTGGTCATGCAGCTGCTGGGAGCCTCGGCCGCGTCGATCCTGATCCCCAGCCCGAACCGCGACAGCCTCGTGTTTCTGAGTGCACACGGGCCGGCCGCTGCCCAGCTGCGCAAGACCAAGCTGCCGCTCGACAAGGGCAAGGCGGCCATGGTGTTCGCGAGCGGCACGCCCAGCATCACCGCCAAGCCGTATCGCGACCCCGAGTTCCTCGATGCCGTTGATGTGGGCAGCAGGCAGCGCACCACCAGCCTGCTGACGCTGCCGCTCGAGTGTGACGAGCGCGTCGTCGGTGTGGTGCAGTTTCTGAACAAGAACGACGGCGCAGCGTTCGACGACGACGATCAGCGCACCGGCCTGCGCTTCACCTCCACTCTCGCCGAGAAGGTCGCGCAGTTCGTGGGCGAGGCAGACAACTTCCGGCTGCTTGGCCTGGCGCCGGACACGCCGTCCAAGGAGGCGTCGATCCTCTTCTGCGATCTGACCTGCTCGGCCACGCTGTTCGACGCCATGGACACCGGGAGCGCTGTCGACTGCCTCAACCAGTACCTCGAGCGGCAGTGCGACGTCGCGTTCCGGTTCGGCGGCACCGTCGACTCGTACATGGGCGACGGCGCGATGCTGCGGTTCAACGTGCCGCGTCCGGTTGAGGGCGATCATGTCGTCCTCGCCGTCGAGGCGGCGGCCGCCATGCTCGCGGATTTCGCGGCGCTCAAGCAGAGCTGGCTGGGGCTGGGGCTGCATGTCGAGCCGCTGCACGCGCGAGTCGGTATCGCCAGCGGCTCCGTGGTGCAGGCGCTGGTGGGGCATCCGCAGCACCAACACCTGACCGTGTTCGGCACGACGGTGAACCGGGCGGCCTCCCTCTGCGATGACGCCCCCCGCGACCACGACGTGATCGTCGCCGACGCGGCGGTGGTGCGCCGGCTGGCCGGCCGCTACGACGTGCATGCCTGCGAGACGCCCGGGATGAGCGAGATCGTCGTCGACCAGCGGGTGCCGACCGGCTGATCGCGCGCCCGCCGCCTAGCGTGGGATCGCGTCGGGTCAACGCTCTTCAAGCCACCTAGAGCAGGCGGACCGCATCGGCCGCTGTCAGCGCCACGGCCACGATCACGGGCAGCAGCGCCGCCGGGACGAGCGCGAAGACGACCACCAGCAGGATCCGCGGTGTCGCCCTGGCGGCCCGCTCCTGCACCCGCCGCGTCTGCTCGGCGCGCGCGCGGTCGGCCTGGAGCCGCAGCTCTTCCGCCAACGGCACGCCCAGCCGGTCGCTGATCCGCAGCGCCGCAGCCAGCCGCTCCATCGAGGGTGATCCGGTCCGCTCGGCCAGCTCGCGCAGCAGCTCGACGCGCCTCCTCCCCACCTCGAGCCCGGCGCTGACGCGGTCGAGCTCCTCACGCAGCGGTGAGCCGACAGCGCCGGCCGCGGCCGTCAGGGCGGCATCGATCGCGACACCCGCGGCGACGCTCGCGGCGACGAGGTCGAGAGCGACGGGCGCGGCCCGCTCCGCCAGCTCGCTGCGGCGACGGGCTGCCGAGCGCACCCAGAGCTCCGGATAGAGCCATCCGAACACCGCCATGCCGGCTCCCGCGAGCGAGCCGATGATGCCACCCAGCAGCACGGCCGCGACCAGTCCGGTGCCGGCGAACACGGCCACCGCGCCGCCTCGCAGCTCATCGACCCGGACAGGGCTGAGCCGTTCCGCCAGGCCTGCCCGGCGGAGCGCCGCAGCGTCGACGGCCGCCGGTGGCCTTGGCAGACGCAGTGGCAGCCGCCGTCCGAGCGAGGCCAGCGCCGGCGGCCGCGGAGCGGCGCCCGCGGTGGCACGGGCCGCGAGCCGCGGCTCTCGCTGCCAGGCTGCGAGCGCGCCCAGGGCGCCGGCCAGCGCCAACAGCAGCAGGCTGCCGGTCACCCTGCCACCCGCGCCATCCGCCGGATGGCCGCCCAGCCGACGGCAGTCAGCAGGCACGAGCACAGCAGCGTGGCCCAGCCGATCGGTGAGCGAAGCAGCGCGACCAGGGCTGGCCGGTCGACGAGCCAGAGGAAGCCCAGACCGGCGGCCGGCAACAGGGTCACCATCGAGGCCGTCGCCCGCGCCTGAGCAGTGGCGACGTCGGCGATCCGGCGCTGGTCGCGCCGCTCGGCGATCAGCGATGAGAGCCGGTCGAGCAGCTCCGCCAGATCGCCGCCGTGGCGGGCCTGCAACGCAACCGAGGCAACGAGCAGATCGACGTCCTCGCCTTCTCCCAGTGCCCACAGCGCCACGCTCGGCGGGCGACCCAACGCGATCGCCTCAGCCGCAGCCCGCACGCGCCCGGCGGAGGGGTGCGGCAGGTCACCGGCGCAGCCCTCGACGGCCTGGGCAAGCGACCGACCGGCTCGCACGTGCGCCGCAAGCTCGGCCACCACGCCCACGAGCTGCTCGCCCAGCTGCGCTCGCTCGCGCCGCGAGCGGCGCAGGCGCAGCAGGCGGCAGCCTGTCTCGTGCACGCGCGGCTCCAGGGCTGGCCTGGCGGCGGCCACGCCCACCACAAGCGCCGCGATCAGGAGCCCGAGCCGCATCGCTCCTCGCGCAGGTCGCGCAGGACCCGCTCATCGAGCGGACGCAGGCCGCTGCGGGTACGCCCCTCGACGAAGCGCACCTTGCGCTCACCGCCGGCCGAGCGGGCGATGTGCACCACAACGTCGACGGCCGAACGCAGCTGCTCGCGAACCGCCGCATGCGGCAGGTCGACACCGCCCATCAGCGCCATCGTCTCGAGCCTGCGCAGCGCATCGTCCGGCGACGAGGCATGCACCGTCGTCATCGACCCATCGTGGCCGGTGTTCATCGCCTGCAGCATGTCCAGCGCCTCGCCGCCGCGCACTTCCCCGACGACGATTCGGTCGGGCCGCATGCGCAACGCGTTGCGCACCAGCGCCCGCATCGTCACCTCGCCTCGTCCTTCGACGTTGGGCGGGCGGGACTCGAGCCGTACCACGTGCGGCTGGGGCAGCCGCAGCTCAGCGGCATCCTCGACGGTCACGATGCGCTCGCGCGGCTCGACGAACGCCGCGATCGCATTGAGCAGCGTGGTCTTGCCTGTACCGGTGCCGCCGCAGATCGCGATGTTCAGGCGCGAGGCAACGGCGTCGGCCAGGAGTTCGCGCTGCGCCGGCGTCACGCTGCCGCGAAGGAGCAGCGACTCAAGCGTCAGCACCGCACGCGAGAACTTTCGCACCGTCAGCAGCGAGCCGTCCAGCGCCAGCGGCGGCACGACGGCGTTGACGCGGCTGCCGTCCGGTAGGCGGGCGTCGACCATTGGGCTGGACTCGTCCACGCGCCGGCCGACGGCGCTGACGATGCGGTCGATCACGTGCCGTAGGTGGGCTTCGTCCTCGAAGCGGACGGGCTCGAGATGGAGCACGCCGTCCCGTTCTGCGAACACCTGGCCGGGCCCGTTCACGATCACCTCGGTCACGTCGGGATCGCGCATGAGTGGCTCGAGCGGGCCCACGCCCGCCGCCTCGTCGGCGATCGCGCTGACCAGGTGCTCGAGCTCGGTCGAGCCCAGCGGCAGTCCGTCAGCGCGGACCAGCTCCAGGGTGGCTGTTTCGGCGGCAAGCCGCAGGTCGCCCTGCAGCGGACGGCTGGCAAGCTGCTCGCGCACGCGCTCGCGGTAGCGGCTGACAAGATCGGCCGGATCGGTGCTCATGCCACCAGCCGTTCCAGCAGGCGGGCGACATCGCGGCCCGCGCCCCGGCGACCGCCCGCCTGCGGCAAGGCGCCGCCTGCGAAGGCCTCTCCCCACCCGTGATCGTCTCGCAGCACCGCAGCCAGCGACAACCCCGCTGCCCGTTCGACCGCGCGTACCGACAGCTCGCAGCGCCGGCTCCAGCGGTTCACGACGAGGAGTGCCGACTCATGCCGCACGCCCGCGCGCAGCAGCCGTTCGACGAGCACCCCGGCGCTGGCGCAGGCCAGGGCGTCCGGAGTTGCCACCACCAGTACCTCGTCGGCACACCGCGCCAGCTCGAGCGTGGCGGGATCAGCGGGCCGCCCAAGGTCGGCGAGGGTCAGGCCCGCCTCGACCCGGCAGGCGCGTACCAGTGCCGCTGTTGTGCCGGGTGGAGGGAGGCTGAGAGCGGCCGACTCCTCGGGCGCCGCCAGCAGCCGCATCCCGTTCGGGTGCTCGACGGCCACGGAGCGCAGCGCTTGCGCTGAAACGCCTGATCCCAGCCGCAGCAGGTCGGCCAGCGTGCGCTCGGCGGAGCAGCCGAGGTGGCGGGCGAGCCCGACGGGCGCGACCGCTGCGTCCACGAGCAGCGCACCCCTCGCCGCGGCGAGGGCGACCGCCACGGAA
>Ga0066903_100001544_pt1 | contig 16974 bp, 19 predicted proteins | sample PanSoiMetaGPlot1_FD_67491 | JGI IMG/M metagenome (GOLD analysis project Ga0066903, IMG submission 67491) | Tropical forest soil microbial communities from Panama analyzed to predict greenhouse gas emissions - Panama Soil - Plot 1 (version 2) | ecosystem: Environmental > Terrestrial > Soil >... | reverse complement strand
ATGGCCCTCGACGGCTTCTTCCACTTCGGACCCAAGCAGAAGTCGGACGCCATCGGCGGCATTGCGCGCGAGTCTTTGCATCAGTATCAATGCTTGGCCTGCCCACTCAAGCGCCAGGATGGGTTCACGGCGCGCACCCCGGACATGCCGGCGAGCGGCAGCGAACAACCGCGCGTCTACATGCTTGGCGAGGCTCCGGGCGAGGAAGAGGACGGCGAGGGCGTGGCGTTCGTCGGCAAGGCCGGGCGCTACCTGCGCGAGCGCATCCCGTCGCAATGGCGGCGCGACCTGCGCTGGTCGAACGTGGTGCGCACCCGGCCCAAGGGCAACGCCACGCCCGACGACACCGCCATCGAGTGCTGCCGGCCGTCGGTCGAGCGCGACATCGCCGCCAGTCAACCGGATGCCATTTTCGGGTTCGGCGCAATCCCGCTGAAATGGGCATTGCGGCGGCCGAAGATCGGCGATTGGACCGGCCGGCAAGTGCCGGTCGAGATCGGTGGGCATCCGTGCTGGTTCTTTCCGCTCTACCACCCGTCCTACATCGTGCGCCTGTCCGGGCAGGCGCGCGACAACGAGGACATGCGCAAAGCCTACGAGCAGGCCAAGTTCGTGTTCGACCTGCACCTCAAGCGCGCCTTCGCTGCCGTCGCCAACGATCTGCACGTGCCGGTGGTGCACACCCACGAGGACGCCGAGCACGACATCGAGTTGCTGCGCTCGCCAGAGTCCGTCGCCGGCGCGCTGCAATGGATCGCCGCCAATGAGCCGATAGTGGGGATCGACATCGAGACCCACAAAACCCGACCGCAGGACGCCGAGAGCCGATTACTGAGCGTGGCGCTGTCGGGGGCCGGATGCACCGTCGCCTTCCCCATCGGCCACCCGGAGGCGGGATGGTCGGACACCGAAGCCGACGAGGTGTGGGAGGCGCTGCTCGACTTCCTGCTCAACGCGCCCTGTCGCAAGGTGCAGTTCACCCCGTTCGAGATGGAGTGGTTGGCCGAGCGCACCGAGCGCGACATCCTGTGGAGCAAGTGGGCCGACGCCCAGGGCCAGGCCTATCTGCTCGACGCGCGCGAGGGCACGCTGTCGCTCGACTTCCTGTGCCTGCAATACTTCGGCCTCGACGTGAAGGCGCTGAGCAACCTCGACCGCAACGACCTCATCAACACCCCGCTCGACAAGGTACTCAAGTACAACGCCATCGACGCCCGCTATCATCGCCTGCTCTATCTCAAGCAGGCGGCGCGGATCAAGCGCGAGGGCCTGGAAGCGGTGTGGGAGCATCACAACCGCCGCTGCGCCGCCGTGGTGGCGACCCAACTCAACGGCGTGCCGATCAATCCCGACACGGTGCAGGCGTTCGACGGCAAGTACCGCGACACCCTGCGCGACCTCGAAGCCGAGATCGACGCGGACGAACGGGTGCGGAAGTTCTCCAACAACTCGCACCGGTTCCGCCCGTCGGCGGCGGCCGACATCAAGAAGGTGCTGCTCGGCTTGAACACCACGCAGGAGGAAGAACTCACCGAACTCGCCGACCCGCTGGCGCGCCTGATCGTGCGCTGGAAGCACGCCGCCAAGACCCATTCCACCTACGTCGCCCCGGCGCTGGCCGGGCACGCGCGCTGCGCGATTGGCCGCGACGGTCGATTGCACCCGGCGCTGCTGTTGAACCGGGTGCGCACCTGGCGCACGTCGTCGGAAGGTCCCAACATCCAGAACTACCCCAAGCACGGCGAGCAGGTCGAGGTGCGGGCGCAGGTCGAGGCTCCGCCCGGGCACTCCATCGTGTCGTTCGACTACGGGCAGATACAGGCGCGCAACGTCGCCCAGGAAAGCCAGGACGAGGCGCTGGTCAATTCGATGTGGGACCGCCGCGACATCTACGTCGAATGGCGCGACCGCGTGCTCTCCTGGTATCCGCAATGGGTCAGTCGCAAGCAACGCGACGACAAGGCGCTCAAGGTGCTGCGGCAGACCACCAAGGGCGCGGTGTTGGGCCGCCTGTTCGGTGCCGGCGGGCGCAAACTGTCAGAGCACCTGGGCGTGCCGGTCGAGGTAGGCTACCGGTTCGTCGAAGAGTTCAACGCCAACTTCCCCGGCGTCGCCGACTGGCAGGCGGGACTGCACGCGTTCTACCAGAAGCACGGCTACGTGACCGGACTGTCCGGGTTCCGCCGCTACGCCCCGGTGGCGCACACCGAGATCATCAACACCCCGATCCAGTCGGACGAGGCGATCATCGTGCTCGACGCCCACATCCGTTTGGCCGAGACCCGAGAGCCGCACTTCGCCCCGAACATGGAAATCCACGATTCGCTCGACTTCATTTGGCCCTCTAAAAAGGTGGATGAGTACGCCGAATTCGTCATCGACACGATGCTGAATTCTCCCTTCGAGTGGGCGCACCGGGTGCCGATTGTGGTGGAGATGTCGGTCGGCAAGGTGTGGTCGAAGATGCAAGAAGCCGGTGTCTATGAGAGTGACAAGTGGAAGGACGGCGCAACCTATAAGAGGGTAACATGAGTTTATACAACACTCACCGCCCGCAAATGTTCAAGGAGGTGGTCGGCCACCGGGCCGCCGTGCAAGCGCTGCAAACCGCGTTGCAGACCGGGATGCGCTGCTTCCTGTTCATCGGCCCGAGCGGCATTGGCAAGACCACCCTGGCGCGCATCATGGCCAAGAAGCTGGAGTGCGAGATACAGCCCATCGACGGGGCCACCTACACCAGCATCGAGAACATGCGCGGCGTGCAGGAGACGGCGCAGTATATCCCGTTCGGGGCCAAGGGCCGCGCCATCATCGTCGACGAGTGCCACCGGTTGTCGCCGCAGGCCTGGGACAGTCTGTTGACGGCGACCGAGGAGCCGCCGCCCGGCGTGTACTGGTTCTTCTGCACCACCAATGCCGACAAGGTGCCGACCACGATCAAGACCCGGTCGCTGCGCCTGACCTTGAAGCCGCTGTCACGGGACGAGTTGACCGAGGTGGTGGACCGGGTGTGCAAGGCCGAGGGCATCAACATCGAGCCGAGCATCCGGCAATTGATCGTCGCCGAGGCCGACGGGTCGGCGCGGCAAGCGCTGGTCTACCTCGACGCCTGCCGCAACGCCAAGTCGCGCGCCGAGGTGGCCGAACTGCTCCAGTCGGCGCAGGACAGTGAGCCGGTGCTCCAGCTGTGCCGGTTGCTGACCAACGGACGCGGGGTGGTGCGCTGGCAGGATGCTACCAGAATCTACGCCGCGCTGGACGGAGAGAACCCGGAAGGGGTGCGCATCCGGGTGGTCAATTATATCGCCAAAACCCTGCAAAACGCCCGTTCCGACAACGACGCCCGCCGCCTCCTGGGCAAGTTGGAAGCGTTCGCCTACCCTTACGGGCAGGCCGATGGCGCGGCCCAGCTTTTGCGCTCCATTGGCGCGTGCATGTTCGGGCAGTAAAAAGCCCGGATATGTAGAGAGTGAAGGAGGTGTAAAATGGTTGAACGTCGAGTGAGTAACGGGCGACCGCCGCAAGGCCGCCGCCCCGCCACGATTGAGGAATTGGAAGCGGCCTTGCGCATTGATCGCAATAACTTGGACGATGCCATCGCCCATCAGCACGAACTGTACTACGAGGTGTGCAAGCAGGTGGCCTTGCGCATGGCCGAGGTCGACAGCGCCAAGGCCGGGTTGAAGGAGATCGAGGCCGAGGTCGACGCCGCTATTCGCGGCGAGGCGGCCAACAACGACGAGAGGATCACCGAGACCATGATCGCCAGCATGAAGCTGCGCGACCGCGACGTTAAGCGGCAGAAGCAAACGATCTTGGACCTGGAACTCAAGTACGCTCGGCTCCAGGCGTTGGAGAAGTCCTACCACCAACGCAACGCCGCGCTGGAGCGCCTGCTGACGTGGCACATGCGTCAGTACTACGATCCGATCCGCCTTGACCGCGCCGGCCGTCCGATGCGCGACATCGACGCCGAGTTGGCCAAGCAAGCACGAGCTAAAGAGTATGCACGCCGATGAGCGAATGGATCATCGTGGTCGCCGTGATCCTGTTGCCGCTTGTGCTGTACGGCGGCACCCGCATCGTCGCCACCGCCTACTTCAAGAGTAAACGCGAGCACACCCGCTCGCTGCTGAACGATATTGACCCCGGCCCCAGGCCAAACCAAGGAGACTAAGAATGGTTGAGCGTCGTAACGAAAGGTCATCGACCCGCCCCGCGCCCCGTCGCCAGGAGCAGCGGTCGTCGAATGGCCGCCGCCGTTGGAACTACCAACCGCGCACCGCCGAGCAAGTGAATGAGCAGATCAACCGGACCCGGTCGCGCTTCGACAGTCCGTTCACCGGCGTGAAGTTCTTCCGCGCCAATGTCGGCGACAATACCGTGCGCATCCTGCCGGCGACCTGGCGTAACCCCAAGCATTACTCGTTGCAGATTTGGGAGCATCGCTACCAGGGGGCCGACGAGAGCCACTACCTGTGCCTGCGGCGCATGAAGGGCGAGCGTTGCCCGATGTGCGAGGGCGAGGCGGCGGCGCGCCGTGCTGGTGACACCGAGGAAGCCAAGAGGATGTCGCCGATGGAGCGGTGGGTCTGCTACGTGCTGCACCGCGACTCGCAGACCCCGGATGAGCCGGTGCTGTGGGACATGAACTCGTGGCAGGACAAGGACATCGTGTCGCTCACCCGCAACAAGAAAAGCGGGGCCACCATCTTCCCCGAAGACCCCGAGGTCGGCTACGACCTGATGTTCGTGCGTACCGGGCAGATGGACCGCACCCGCTACTCGGCGTTCGTGTTCGACCGCGACCCCTCGCCGATCCACGACAACCCGCGCGTGGTCGACGAGATCATGGAGAAGATCACCGAGAACCCCATCGACAGTCTGCTCAACTTCTACGACGCCGACTACCTGGAGAACGTGTTGAGCGGCACCGCCGGGGAGGCCCAGGACGAGGGTGAACCGGAGGAAGAGCCGCAACAGGCCCAAGACGACCAGGACCAGGACCAGCAGGACGACGAGCAACCGGCCGAGGATGACGACAACGGTCAACCCGAGGACGAACCGCAGGACGACGACCAGGATCAGCAGGACGAACAGGTCGACGACGACCAACCGGCGGCCGAGGACGAGGAACCCGAGTTGCGGCGCGGACGCAGCGTGCGCCCGCCCCCGCGCGAGGAACGCCGCCAGGAGCGCCGTCCCGCCCGTCCGATCACCCGGCGCGGCGGGGGTAATGACGCCCCGCGCCGGTTCCGGCCATGATCGAGCGCCGCCGCCACAACCAGGGGGCCGCCGCCAATGGCGGCTCCCGCCGCGTCGCCTACTACAATGACGACGACGACGTGGAGTTTTTCTCCAGCGGGTCGAAGACGCTGGACTTGGCCCTGGGCGGCGGGTGGGCCAAACCGCGCGTCGCCAACATCATCGGCGACAAGTCCACCGGCAAGACCCTGCTGTGCATCGAGGCCGCCGCCAACTTCGCCCGCCAATACCCGACCGGCAAAATCCGCTACCGCGAAACCGAGGGCGCGTTCCAGAAGTCCTACGCCCGCGCCCTGGGCATGCCAATAGAGCGCATCGACTTCGGCAAGGAACGCATGCACACGGTCGAGGATATGTTCGAGGAATTGGAATACCGGGTGGAGAAGGCGCGCGACCCGGAATTATTCATCGTCGACAGCCTCGACGCCATGACCTCGCGGGCGGAGTTAGCGCGCGCCATCGACGCCGCCACCTACCGCACCGAGAAGGCCACCATGATGTCGCTCACCTTCAGCCGCTTGGCCGGCAAGATCGAGGGTCGCGACATCACCATGATGATCGTCAACCAAATCCGCGACAAGGTCGGCGTGCAGTTCGGCAAGAAGTACACGCGCGGCGGCGGCCATGCGCTCGACTTCTACGCCTCGCAGATCGTCTATCTGCAACATCTCGGTGTGGTCACCAAGACCATCAACAAGTTCACCGAGGTGATCGGCGTCGAGGTGCGGGCTAAACTGGAGAAGAACAAGGTCGGCAACCCATTCCGCGAGTCGCAGTTCGAACTCCTATTCAACTACGGCATCAACGACGTCGGCTCCTGCCTCGACTATCTGCACAAGCACGGCGACAAGGAGAAGGTGCTCAACGGCGTCGCGGGCAACACCATTGCCGCCAAGGAGAAGGTGTTCCGCAAGTTAATCATGGAGCACAATGACGGGTGGAAGACGGCACAGGCAAAGATGCACAAGACCGTCGAGGACCGTTGGGCCGCGCACCAAAAATCGTTCCTACCAACCAAAAGCAAATACGCCGAGGAATAACCATGCCAGTACTGCTACGAGCGAAGAACCTACAGGAAAAACCGCCGCGCGACATTTACCGCGGCTGCACGACCGCGTTTCAACGCTGCATCGAGTTCCTGCGCTGGCGCGGACCACTCGGAGCCGTCAGCGAGGACTTCGAGTTCAACGTCCCCGGAGTCACGCATCAAACCGGGACCAGTTATTGGAACACCTTGTGGAAAAGCAAGCGGATCGTGCCCACCGGGGAGAAGCGCCCTACTCGCCTCGGTAATCCGGCCGACGTGCACGTGCTCGACATCTTCGCCCCCAAGGTCAAGCGCGGGTTCTTCTAATGGACGACGACGACATCACCCGCAACCGGCATCGCGACAATCCGCGCAGCATCGAGGCCCGCCCCGGCGAGCAACAAAGGGCGCGCGACCGCGCGCGAATTGTCGACCACTTGTTCGTAATGCGCCGTACTGGGGCGACCTGTTGGGAAATAGCGGTGGACCTGCGGATGCCCTATCAGACGGTATCGGGACGATTGTCGGAGTTGAAGCGCGACGGCATTGTTGTTTGTGACTCGACCGACGCGAAGAATGGTATTCAGCGAGTCCACCTAATCGGTCAGCGGCGGACAGCAACCGGAAGCAACGCCGATGTATGCGTGTTAGAACGATTCGCGCCAGCACCGATAGTGGAGCCGCCACCGGCCGTCGCCGCCCGGGCGCGAAGGTCGAGCGGGGGATTCTTCGAATGAAACGTAAACGCAAGATGTTTTCCGACCTGCGCAAGCTGGGTCTGAAATTCCCGGTGATCTACGCCGATCCGGCCTGGACCTTCACCACCTACAGCCGCAAGGGGGCTGGGCGCAGCGCCGAGCGCCACTACAAGACGATGACGCTGGAGCAGATCAAGCGGATGCCGGTGGCCGAGTTGGCGCGCGACGACTGCGTGCTGTTGCTGTGGGCCACCATCCCGTTGCTGCCGCAGGCGTTGGAGGTGATCACCGCCTGGGGGTTCACCTACAAGACCGTGGCGTTCATGTGGGTCAAGCAGAACAAGAAGAGTGCCGGCATCTTCAAGGGCCTCGGCTACTGGACTCGGGCCAACGCCGAACCGTGCCTGCTGGCGACCAAGGGTAAGCCGAAGCGCAAGAGCAAGAGCGTTGGGCAGGTGATAATCAGTCCGTTGCGCGCGCACAGCGAGAAACCGGAGGAAGCGATCCGGCGTATCGAGCAACTGGTCGACGGTCCCTACCTCGAACTGTTCGCGCGCAAGGTCGGGACCAGCAGCCAGTGGCGGGCCTGGGGCGAAGAGGCGCGCCGACGCGATACGTTGTGGGAGCGGGAATGAACTCCAAGGCCAAGGGTGGATCGTTTGAACGGCTCGTCTGTAAATCCCTGTCGCTGTGGATTAGCCACGGCAAGAACCAGGACGTGTTCTGGCGCAGCGCCATGTCGGGCGGACGGGCGACGGTGAGCAAGGGCAAGGTGCGCCAGTGCGGCGACATCTGCGCCGTGGCCGAGGAAGGGTACAAGTTCAGCGACCGCTTCTACATCGAGTGCAAGCACATCAAGAAGGCGGCGCTCGACAGTTTCCTGATCAAGCGCACCGGGCCGCTGGCGACGTTCTGGAAGAAGGCCGAGAAGGACGCCGCCAAGCACCTGCGCCAACCGCTGTTGATCTTCCGCCAGAACGGGTGGCCGATCCTGGTGCTCGACCGGGGCGTGCTCAAGCGCGCCGAGTGGGCGACGCCGGTGATGCAGGACTGGACGGTCACCGACGACAACCCGGCCGAGACTTGCCTCTACCGCTTCGACGATTGGATGAAGGGCAAGTACCATGACCGTCACTAAACCGCCCACCGAGCGATTAGGGACGCTGATAAGAGTTGCGTGGGTCAAAGTTCACAGAAAGCGCAACGAAGTCGATTGGGACAGTTTTACCGAACGCCGACCGCGCGCCTACCACCATCTCGAATTAGCCGAGGGTTGGTGTTGGCAATGTATCCGCCTCACACGAAGAAGATAAATGCTGATCACGGCGGACCTGCATCTCGGCGATAATCCACGCGACGCCTATCGCCTGGACATCCTGTCACGGCTCCGGCAGTTGGCGCGCAAGCACAACACCGACCACGTCGCCATCCTCGGCGACCTGACCACCGAGAAGAATTATCACAGCTCTTGGTTGGTCAACCACATCGCCGACGGCATCGCCGCGCTCGCCGCCGATGTCCAGGTCACCGTGCTGATGGGCAACCACGACTACGAGGAAAGCGACAACCCATTCTTCCGCTTCCTCGACAGCATCGACGGGGTGTGGTTCATCACCCGCCCGCTACGCAAGGCCGGGGTCATGTGGTTGCCGCACAGCCGCAACCCGGAGAAGGACTGGCCGAAGGAGTTCAAAGGCGACCCGATCCTGACCCACGCCACCTTCGCCGGCGCGGTGGGCGAGAACGGCAACCGCTTGCGCGGCATCGCGCGGAACCTGCTGCCGGCGCGCGGCACCATCGTGTCGGGGGACGTGCACGTGCCGCAGACCTATGACGGCATCACCTACGTTGGGGCACCATACACGATAAACTTCGGCGACGAGTTTGAGCCGCGGGTGCTGTTAATGAATGGCGGTCCACCTCGGTCCATCAAGATGAACGGCCCGCAGAAGCGCCTGCTCACCCTCAGTGCCGATGGCCGCACGCGGCAACCGTGGCCCAACGCCGGTGACATCGTGCGCATGCAGGTCGAGTTGCAGGACGCCGACCATGCCCGTTGGACGGAAATTCGCGACCGCATCCGCGCCATCGGCGAGCGCGGCGGTTACATCGTCGACAGCGTGGTGCCGCTGACCAACAGCGTCAGGGTGCGCGACTTGCCGCGCCGGCAGCAGCCGCAGTCGGATGAGCAGGTGTTCGACGATTACGTCAGGAAGTTCCAGATCGACGAGCGCACCGCCAAGGCGGGGAAAGAGTTGTTGTGATGCCGCAGGTCGTTTTCGAAGACATCGACATCACCGACTTCAAGTCCATCGCCCACCTCAAGTTCAAGCTGAACCGGGGGCCGGGCGTGCACTTCGTCTGCGGCCGCAATAAACTCTACCCGCGCCTGCAATCAAATGGGGTCGGCAAGTCCTCGATCTTCTCGGCGCTGTGTTGGGTGCTGTTCGGCAGGACCGAGGACGGCCTGCGCGGACCCGACCTGGTACCGTGGCGGAACGGTGGGCACCCGCGCGTGGTGCTGCGCGCCACCGTCGACGGAGCCGAGCACCGCATCGGGCGCGGGCACAACCCCAACTCCCTGGTGCTCGACGGCGACGATGTCAGTCAAGAGACCATCGAGAACTTGATCGGCTACGACTTCTACACCTTCGTCAACACCCAACTCCTGGGCCAGGACCAGAAGTTGTTCTTCGACAAACCGCCGGCCGACAAGTTGAAACTGTTCGCCGACGTGCTCAACCTGGAACCGTGGGACCGCCGCTCCGACAAGGCCAAGCGGGCGAGCGAGGCGTTACAGCGCGAGGTCGACACCGAGCAGGCCACCCTCGAAGTGCTGACCCGGCAGCACCAAGAGGCCAAGCAGCAGTACGAGACCAGCAAGAGCGAGGCCGACGAGTGGCAGCGCGGCCTGGAGCAGCGCCTCGCACAGTTGGACAAGGACTTGGCCGACGCCAAGAAGCGCCTCGAACCGTTGCAGGAAAAGTACGACCGCGCCCGTCTTGCCTACGACGGGGCGGAGATGGAGATCGAACCGCTCCGACGCGGCATCGCCCAACTCAACGAGTACCTGCGCATCGAAGCTCGCGAACTGACCCGGCTCGAATTGGCGGCGGAGACGGCCAGACAGTTGCGCGACGGGACCTGCCCGACTTGTGGCCAAAGGGTCACACGCAAGCACAAACACGATCCGGGGCCGCTCAAACTGGCCAAGCAGAAGGATCGAGACTTGCGCGAGCAGTTGCAGCGCTTGACCGAGAGTCTGGCCCAATTCCTACAGCGCAGTCAGGCCGCCCGGGCGATCATCGACCAGGTGCAGCCGGCCGTGGCCGAGCTGGGCGCAAAAGTGCGGCTCACTTCCGACCGGCGCAACGTCGAGGCCGAGGCCGGCAACCCGCTGCGGCAGCAACTCGCCGATCTACGCCGGCGGCGCGACCGGCTCAAGGCCGACATCGACCAGCGATCTGAAGGCCTGGCGCGCAAGCGGAGCCGCCTGAGCCGCACCGAGACCTGGGTGAAAGGGTTCAAGGACATCAAGTTGAACATCATCGAGGAAGTGCTGGACGATCTGCAACTGACCGCCAACGCCTTGCTGGGGCAGGTCGGGCTGATCGGGTGGGAGTTGGTGTTCGATGTCGAGCGCGAGACCCAACGCGGCAACATCGTGCGCGGTCTCAACGTGCTGATCCGTTCGCCCGAGAACGCCGACCCAGTCAAGTGGGAATGCTGGTCCGGCGGCGAGGGGCAACGGCTTCGTCTGTTGGGGGCGCTGGCGCTGGCCGAGGTCCTGCTCAACCGAGCCGGGGTCGAGCCCGGGCTGGAGATACTCGACGAGCCGACCCAGGGTTTGTCCCCGCAAGGGGTCCGCGACTTGGTCGACACCCTGGCCGAGCGGGGGTCATTACTGGGCCGTACCATCCTACTGGTCGACCAGAATTTGGTCCCTTCGGACAAATTTCAGACCCAGGTGGTCATCGAACGGTCGCGGGACGGCACCCGGGCGCTGCGGATGGGGTGAATCCGGGCGGATTCCGGGCCTGGGGTGAGTTCTGCGGGGGGTGGGGGTAGGTGGGGATGGGGCCGGGAACGAAACGCGTCCTGGGCCTTCCTGGCGGGTTTGCGAACAATCCGAGAACGGAGATCGGCGGCCCGATTCGTTCCGTGGCAATCGTCACCGGGTTGGTGGCAATTGCCACCACTTGACGAATGGTCAATCCGTGGGTTTGAGCCGGGAGGTCCGAGCTGGCCAGGAGCGGTCAGGAACGGTCAGGGTTTACCCGCGAACATTCTACAACAAATAAACCTTGACACTCACCGAGAAGCGTATAATTCACATAGCGAATAATACGGAGACCAAAATGATCCGACGCATAAAGCCGAAGCGGCCATGCGACCAGTGCGGCAAGAAGTTCACCGTCACCCGCGAGCAACGACGCTTCTGCACCGACGACTGCCGCATCCGCTGGCACAACGAACGCAATGCAAGACTACTACAAGAAATCAAACGCAACAGAATCGCACTCTAAACTTGAAAGGCGAAGGACAACAAACATGAGCGACATGGTGGTCGTGAACAACCACTCGACCGACGTGGTCGAGGTGGCCGAGCAGAGGGGAGTGCGCGGCGTGACATTCAAAAGTTTTCCGCTCAACGCCTCGGTGGTCGAGGCGGTGGCGGGTGCGATCAAGGCGTTCCCGAAGGACCAGCACGCAGGGGCCAAGTCCGTCGGCCTCAGTTACGAGGTGTTCTCGCCGATGCGCAAACTGCTGATCATGCGCGAGAGTTGGAACCTGCCGCAGGACGACCGCGACATCATCAATTCCATTTTGGACAACGTCGAGAAGGACCGCCAGATCGACCACGTCGCCGCCCGCGCGGTCATCGCCCGCAACTGGATCAAGCGCAAGGATCACGTGTCGGTGCGCACACGCAAGGCGCGCCGGTTCGACGCCACCCTCACCGCCGTGCGCGAAAGTTGCGCCAGCATCACCGACATGGAAGTGCCTGGGGATTTGGAACGTGACGCCATCATCGAGGCCATCGCATCACTCTCGACGAGCGTCGAACAGATAAGCAAGTTGATGCGCAAGCTGGTCGGAGGGAGGGAGTAAGCCCCGACCGGCATCGGAGGTTCCTATGACTACGCCGATTGATCGGACCAAGTGGGAGACGGAGTTCATCCCGGTCAAGAATTTGTCCGTGGTGTGGGTGCAGGCGCAGCGGCCCTACGACGAGAAGTGGGCGCGCGAGATCGCCGACAGTTTCGACCCCGATAAGTTCGAACCGATCCTGGTGACCAAGCCCAACGGGCACGGCATGTACCACATCATCGAGGGCCAGCACCGCCGGCACGCGCTGGAGATGTACGCGGCCAAGTTCAGCGGCAGCACTATCGCCGAGAACGAACTCTGCCCCTGCCGGGTGGTGGACGAGGCCGACCCGGCGCGCGCCGCCGAACTTTGGTTGGGCATCAACGGCGGACGCAAGGCCCCCAAGCCGATCCACGCCTTCCTGGTGGCGGTGATCGCCAACCGCGAGTTGGAGGTGGCGATCAACCGCATCCTCACCAAGACCGGGTTCCACGTGTCCTCGGCCAAGCAGTCCTATTCCATCTCGGCGGTGGCGGCGCTCAAGACCGTGTACAACCGGCACGGCGGCGGCACCCTCGAACTCACGCTCAAGACCTTGAAGGCGCTGTGGGGCGGCGATAGCAACGCCGTGGCCTCGGCCATGCTGCGCGGATTCGGCATCTTCCTGCACGAGTTCTCCGAGCACGTGGAGACCCGGCGCTTGAAGCAGAAGGTCGGCGACCGCTTCACGCCGTGGAAGTTTCGCGAGTCGGCGGAAGCGCGCAAGCAGTCGACCTTGGAGAAGTTGGACGAGGCCATCGCCGAGTTGCTGATGCGCGAGTACAATCGCGGAGCCAAGGACTCGCAGCGCTTGAAGCACAAGCAGGGATGAGCATGGCAGGCCTCGAAGACATCACCGCCGAAGACTTGGTGGCGTTCTACGGCGCGCTGCGGGTGATGATCCTGCGCGCCGGTGGACGGGTGGAGATCACCCAGGAAGAGGCGATGGCATCGGCGGCGTTTCAGATCGCCGCCAGTCCGGGCCGTGACGGCACCACCTTGGTCATCGAAACGGTGCCGAGCAACGAGGAACATTAGCCGGGATATGTAGAGAGTGTAGAGTGCGGAGTGTGGGAGGGTTGTCGGAGCAAACAGAAAGGCGAAGCAATGAAACGGAAATGGACTAAGGCGCAACGCGTGGCGTTCAATCACACCATGAAGGTGCGCAAGGACAACGGCAAGAAGTTCTACACCGTGCGCGACGGCAAGTTGGTGCCGGCCAAACTGCGGACGGTCACGTTGACCGTGGTGTCGGCATAAGGCGGAGGGGGATGATGGTGTTTGGCAGAGGCAACAACAACGAACCGAAGGCCGAGATGCCGAAGCCGCGCCTGCCGCGCGGCCCACAACTCTCCGTACCCGAGCACAGCGAAAACCTGCCGGCGGTGCGCCGGCAGTACCACCGCCAAGCGCTTGAGTTCGGTCAGCAGTTCGCCGAGATGGAGGACCGCGCCGAGCACCTGCGCCAGGAACGCGACGCGTTCGAGCGCCGCGCCATCCTGGCCGAGGAAACCGTCGACCACCTCAAGGAGCGCATGGAGCAGGAGCGGATGGATCACACCCAAGAGATGTCGACGCTCAAGGGTCAGAACGAACGCCTGCGCGATTTGCACGCGGTGCTGAAAACCAAAATCGAGGCCGGGGCCAAAATCTTCCTCGGCTGTTTGGAGGAAGCGCCGCTGCAACTGCCGGTGCCAACGTCGGGCCGCGACGAAGCAGCGCTGCTCGACGATCTGGAGCGGCAGATCACCAAGTCTGTGGAAGAAGCATGAAGTTAATTGACAACGGGAGCGGTCACCGCCAGAGTGGCCGCGACTCGTTGCGGCGGAGTCTCATCGCCAGTTCGAAGTTAGAAATCGTCCGCGCGGGCGAAGGGAGGGCGCTTGTGCCGCGTCCCCTCCCGCCTTCCGAGCAATGACATGCTGGCCGACCAAATCTGCGCCGATGGATTGCCGGGGGCGATGCTCGACCCGAAGTTGCTCGCGCCGGTGTTCGCCCGTTTGCGCACGGCGCAGAAATATGTCCTGACCCCACAATTCGCCGCCGTCGCCGACGCTCTGGGACGCGACTTCGGCTCACTGGTCCGCGCCTTCCCGTTCTGCCGCCTGCCCTACCCCAACACTTGGATCGAAGTGGCGCACATGGATCGGCCGGAATTCGCCGCCGCCCCGGTGCACGCCGAAAGTTTTCAGTCCCGCCCCAGTCGAGTCGGCTACCTGCTGACGGCTACGCGTGACGATCTGAGCGCCTGGCGCGCCCACCTGTTCTGGCACCTCAACGCCAGCCCGCGCACGCCGGAAGGATGCAACGCCGCCGGCATCGCCATGGACTTCGACATGCTGCGGCCGCTCACCACCATCACCGAATTGGGCGATGACGGGCCGACGTTGCACGGCCTCGACCCGAGGGTGTTCGGCAAGTGCACCATCGACGCCCACCCGGCCTGGGTCGAGAGCAACGACAAGGTGCGCCTGGCGATGATTAACCACTCGCACCCGGCGCTGCCCGACTACGGCATCCCGCTGTCGTTGGGGATGATCGGGTTGGACATGCGCGAGACCCAAGAGTGCTACCGCCTGCTGGCGCAACTGGCACGCTCCGATTGGTCGGGTGAGGCCTCCTATCTCTTGGCCATCATCGGCATGATGAACGCGCGCAACATGGTCGAGACCCTGCCGGTGGTGCAGAGCAAGCTCAACCGGGCGCGGCAGCGGCGCGGCCAACAGCCGTTATTCGAGCACCACGTGCTGAAAATCCACGCGCGGCAGGAGCGGCGGGTGGCGCACAAGTTGCTGTTGCGTGGGGGAGGGGATATGCGCGAGGCCATGCGCTGGCACGCGGTGTCCGGGCACTGGAAGGTGCGCAAGACCGGGATTTTCTTCTGGCACCCGTTCTATCGCGGCGACCGAACCAAAGGCGAGATCACCAAGGACTACGAACTGACATGAGCGTCATCGAACTCGACCGCCAGACCAAGCTCGACCTCTCGGTATTCGAGCACGTCTGGCTCGGCTTGCACCCGGAGCGCAACCCGCGCGTTCGCGTCAAGATCGGCGACAAGCAGGCCGCCTATCCGATCAGCGCCGAGATCAGGACTCGCAGCGGCTCGATGTTCGACCAGCCCAGCGGCGGCGAGTCCTTGATCGACTTCACGTTGAACGAGAAGAAGCACGTGTTGCCCGGCGATACCGTCATGCTGTGGTTCTATTGGATATGAGCCGGACCATGTACACCGATGTTCTCGTCGCAGTCGTGCTGTTGCTGGCGACCTTGTTCCTCGTCTTGATTTTGATTAACCACTCCGCTGGGGGCTCAAGCCTCCTTCCAGCGGGGAGCCGGGCCGGGTTGACCGACAGTCTTCACTCGGCGTGGCGCGGGGCGGCACTGGTGATGGACTCGGTGCCGCCCCGACCCCTTTCACCAGGAGAAGGAGCGCGTGATGACCAAATGCGTGATGGACATACTCGACAGCAGCGGACACACCACGGTGGGATGGGACTCCGATAACGAAGCCGAGGTGGCCATCGCCAAGGCGGCGTTCGACGACGCGCGCGGGCGCGGCTATCAGGCGTTCCACGTGTCCGAGGACATTACCGAGGGCGGCGGGGCCAAGCGCGGGCGACGCATGACCGAGTTCGACCCCACCGCCGAGAAGATGATGCTCATCCCACAACTAAGAGGTGGCTAATGCTATCGCCAAAGGTCGTCTGCAAATTGCTGAGCTATGATCCTTCCACTGGCATTTGTCGGTGGAAGGAACGAGTTGCCCAACGCGTCAAAATTGGTGATGAGGCGGGTTGGTTTGATCCGAGAGACGGACGATGGCGAATATCTATCAAGGATAAAGACTGCCTTCGAGCACGAGTTGCTTGGTGCATTATGACTGGGCAATGGCCTCGACTGGAAATCGACCACATCAATCGCAAGCGGTCTGACGACCGCTGGATCAATCTGCGGGAAGTCAATCGAAGTAACGGCACGAGAAATCGTATCCAAGTCAGAACCGTGCATAACCTTCCCTGCGGTATCCATCCAACTAGGTACAGAACTGGATGGGTCGCGCGATGGCAGGTCAATAAACGTAGGAAGGAGTCGAAGGTGTTCTACACAATCGAAGACGCTGTGGCATTTAGAGAAGCCAAGTTAAAAGAATTGGGGCTCCACGATTACTCTCCGGTGCGGGGAGGCTGAGCATGATCTGGTTCAACTGCACCAACCCGTATGCCACCTACCCACTCACCACGGCTGGCAACTGCTTCAACACAGCGAGCACCACCGGGACCGGCGGCAACTTCCCGCCATACATCAACGTGACCAGCAGCGCAGGCGTCTACGTCTGGCCGTCGTGGCAGAACAGTACCAGCGCCAGCAGCAGCAACGGCGTAATACTGCACACCTCACAGGGCATCTACTACTATCCGGTGTGGCACGACCAGATCACCGCGCCCGCCATACTGCACAATGTTTCACCGCCGATTGACCCAGAGGTAGTGAGACAGCGGCGTCAGGAAGAACAACAACGACAGCAACGCCTGCGTACTGCACAGGATCGGGCCAACGAACTCCTGCTCGCGCACCTGACCCCGGAGCAGCGGGAGACGGTGAAGCGTCACGGCTGGTTTGTGGTGAAGGGCGGCAAGAGCAAGAACCGCTACCGCATCAGCACGCGCGGGGTGGCCGGCAACGTCGAACTGCTCACCGACGCCGACCGGGCCGTGTTCCGCTACTGCTGCCACTTGGAGCACGGCTTCCCGAGCGCCGACCACCACCTGGCGCAGAAGCTGATGCTGGAGCACGACGAGAACGACTTCCTGCGCCTTGCCAACAGGTCGGCGGCATGACCGCGTGGATGTG
>Ga0066903_100001543_pt1 | contig 16985 bp, 18 predicted proteins | sample PanSoiMetaGPlot1_FD_67491 | JGI IMG/M metagenome (GOLD analysis project Ga0066903, IMG submission 67491) | Tropical forest soil microbial communities from Panama analyzed to predict greenhouse gas emissions - Panama Soil - Plot 1 (version 2) | ecosystem: Environmental > Terrestrial > Soil >... | reverse complement strand
ACCTACTATGTGGGCCACGAGACGATCGTCCATCGCGAGGATCGCCAGGGACTGCCCCATTGGCTGGAAAGGTTCTATGCGTTCATGCAGCGCAACTCGATCCACGTCAGCGACTTCTTCCGCCTGCCCCCGGACGCTGTCGTGGAGATCGGCCGCCAGATTTCTATCTGAGCTGAATTGCGTCTGCGCCCGTCGTGGCCGGGCTTGTCCCGGCCATCTCGATCGTTCCTGTGCTGTGCTTCAAAGCTCAGGGTCGCCGGGACAAGCCCGGCGACGACGGCTGTGTGCTTCGCAGACCGAACCACTCAGCAAAGGCAGAGCAGTCCATCCCACCGCCGGCCGCATGCCTACTGCGCGGGCTGCGCCGCGCGGTGCGCCGTCTCCGCCGCGTTGACGGCCGCCGCCATCCCATAGACGCCGACCATCATCACGAAGCCCGTCAGCGCGATCGCGGCGAGCACGAGGTCGAAGCCGCCGCGGCCGTAGAGCTGGGCGATGAGCTGGACCGCGATGCCTGAGGTAATGAAGGTGAGGAAGTAGCGCACCGCATAAACCCGGCCGCGCCAGGCATCGGCGGTGTAGCGGGCGATCACGATGTCGCCGACGGTGGTCTGGCCGTAGATGGCGCCGATCGCCACCGCCAGCGCCACGACCAGCGCCGCGCCGGTCGCGTGGCCGGCCCAGGCCACGGCGATGAACTGCACGGTCGCGACGGCTGCGAACAGCAGATGGGGCGGCGTTCGCTCGATCAGCCGGCCGACGGCAAGCTGGGCCAGGGCGCCACACAGGAAGATGCCGGTCGCAAGCCAGCCCACGACGATGAGCGGCACGCCTTCGCCGACACGCTCATCCACGAGCTTCGGCAGTGCGATGAGGGCGGTGTTGAAGGTGAGGCCACCGGCAAGCGAGATGGCGACGTAGCATCCGAACATCACCGCGGCGGCGCGCCGGGACAGCGGTACGCTCGCCGTGGTGCTGCGCTTGCCGGCGCGGTGCCGGTCGTCAGGCGCGAGCGCTAGATACGCGACGCCGGCGGCGAGACATACCGCGGCCGGGGCCAGGAACGCGGCGCGCCAGTCGATCGAGGCTGCGATCGTGGTGGAAATCCCCGCCGCGAGCGTGACGCCGAGATTGCCACACACGCCGTTGAAAGCAAGCGTGCGCGGGCGCGCCTTGGAGACATCGATCAGCATCGCCATGCCGACGGGGTGATAGATGGCGGCGAACATGCCGAGCAGAAACATCGCGCCCGCGAGCCACAGTGGCGTCGGCGCCAGGCCGGCGGCGACGAGCGAGGCAGCACAGCCGAAATAGAACAGCGCCATCATGTTGCGCCGGCTCCAGCGGTCGGCAAGCCAGCCGGCGGGAATCGAAAACAATCCGAAAGCCACGAACGCCCCGGTCGAAAGCGCGATCATCTCGTCATAGGGGCGCTTGAACACGACTTCGAGGCCGATCACGACCGCAGGGAAGATCAGCAGCACGAAATGATCGATCGCGTGGGCAAGGTTGAGAAACGCGATGGCGCGCCGGGTAGCAGCTTGCGATTGCGATGCGGTGGCGACGGCGGGCTCGTAAGGTAGGGAAACGTCGTTCATCGGTTGATCCAGGGCGCCATCGGGAAATAACGGCGTGAGGCAAATGCTCGCGCTCTTGATATACCCTGAGGATCGCGATCCACCTATGCGATTTCTCGCGGTCTGATTCCAGCATTTCGATCCCCTGCTGTCGTCGCTCCCGTGGCAGGCGCCACTCAATCGAGCGTCCGCCTGAACCGCGTCACCGCGATGGTCATGGCCACCAGCATGAGGGCGGCCAGCGCGGCTGCGTCGACGTGCAGGTCCCCCAAGGTGGCGCCCTTGAGCATGATGGCGCGGACGATGCGCACGTAGTGCGTCACCGGCAGGGTCTCGCCGACATACTGGGCCCATTTGGGCATGCCGGCGAATGGAAACAGGAAGCCCGACAGCAGCATGTTGGGGAGGAAGAACATCATCGCCATTTGGACGGCCTGGAGCTGGTTCTGCGAGAGCGTCGAGAAGGTGTAGCCGATCGACAGGTTGGTGGCGATGAAGAGCGTGGTGAGCACCGCAAGCTCGCTCACGTCGCCGAGGATCGGCACGCCGAACAGGGCCACGGCCGCGACAACGATCAGGGTGGCCTGCAGGAAGCCGATGCCGATATAGGGCGTGATCTTGCCAAGCATGATCTCGAGCGGGCGGATCGGCATCGAGAGCAGATTTTCCATGGTGCCGCGCTCGATCTCGCGGGTGACGGAAAGGGCCGTGAAGATCAGCATGGTGAGGGTGAGGATGACGCCGAGCAGCCCGGGCACGATGTTGAGCTGGCTCACGGCGGCCGGGTTGTAGCGGGCGTGCTGGCGGATATCGAAGGCGGGCGCCGTCTGGTCCGGGATGGCGCGTTCGTTGACGAGCGCAGTCTGTACGAGCTGGCCGAGCGCGCCGAGCGCGGACCCCGATGCGACCGGATCGGTGGCGTCGGCCGCGACGAGGAGGGAAGGGCGGTCGCCGCGCCGCAGCGCCCGCTCAAAGTTGGCCGGCACCTCGACGGCGAACAGGACGGTGCCGGACTGCAGCAGGCGGTCGAACTCCGCCTCGTCACGAACCACGCGGGTGACCTTGAAATAGCGGGTGTTCTCCAGCGCCTTGAGGATGGAGCGCCCGACGTCGCTGTTCTCCTGCAGCAGCACCGCGGTCGGCAGGTCGCGGGGCATGGTGTTGATCGCATAGCCGAACAGCAGGAGCTGCATCAGCGGGATGGTGATCATGGTGGCGAGCGTCAGGCGATCGCGCCGCAGCTGTAGGAACTCCTTGAGCAGCATGGCGCCGGTGCGCCGCCAGAAGCCGCCGGGGTTGTCGCGGGCGAGGTTGCTCATTGGAAATTGCCCGGGCTGCGGCCCATCATCTCGATGAAGACATCCTCCAGCGACGGTTCCGCATTGTGCCAGGACAGCGCCGGATTGCCGCGATAGGAGTCTAGCGCGCCCTTGAGCCTGTTGGCGTCGCGGCCGGACACGTGCAAGCTTGCCCCGAACGGCGCCACCATGTCGATGCCGTCGCGCTGGCGCAGCTCGTCGGCGAGCTGCGCCAGGTCAGGGCCGGTGACCACGTAGGTCGCAAGATGCGATTGGCCCACCACCTGCTCCACGGTTCCCTGGGCGAGCAGCTCGCCATACGCGATGTAGGCGATCTCGTGACAGCGTTCCGCTTCGTCCATGTAATGGGTCGAAACCAGCACGGTGAGCCCCTGCCCGGCGAGCTTGTGGATTTCGTCCCAGAACTCGCGGCGCGCCTTGGGGTCGACGCCCGCGGTGGGCTCGTCCAGCAGCAGGAGCTGCGGGTTGGGCAGGGTGCAGGCGCCGAGAGCCAGGCGCTGTTTCCACCCGCCCGACAGCGAACGAGCGATCTGCTCTTCGCGGCCGGCGAGACCCAACCGCGCAATCTGGTCGCGGGCGGCGTGCCGGGCGTTGGGGACGCCGTAAATGCGGGCGATGAATTCGAGGTTCTCGCGCACCGAGAGATCCTCATAGAGGCTGAAGCGCTGGGTCATATAGCCCACGTGCCGCTTGATCTTCTCGGACTCGGTCAGGATGTCGAAGCCGAGACAGGTGCCGCGCCCGGAGTCAGGCGTCAAAAGCCCGCACAGCATGCGGATCGTGGTGGTCTTGCCGGAGCCGTTGGGGCCGAGAAAGCCATAGATCAGCCCTCGCCGCACCCGCATCGTGAGCCCGCGTACCACCACGCGGCCGTCGAAGGATTTGGTCAAGCCTTCGACCTCGATGGCGATTTCGGACGACGCAGGACGGACGTCGGAAGACAGAGCAGGGAGCTCAAGCGGCGGACAGGAAGGCGGTTCCTCCGATTCGACCGGCGGTGGCGTGCCAGCTTCCGATCGTGTGCTTTCTATCATCGCTTGGCCTCCTTAACGGGCCAGATGGCCGAAAACGGACGAAGCAGGCCGGACAGCAGGTTTGTCGAACTGTCATCTTTCTTCCGTCCTCTGTCCTCCGCCGTTCGTCGTCCGTTAGCCAGCGCCACCTCGATCGGCTGTCCGACGCGGAATTCCTGCGGCATCTCAGGCAACGCTTCGACCAGGAAGACAAGTTTCGAGCGCTCGTCGCGGCTGTAGATCACCGGCGGGGTGAATTCCGCGGCGCTCGCGATAAAGCTGATGCGCGCCGTGAGGTCCGGTGTGCAGCCATCGCAACCAACCTTCACCGCGCCCCCATACGCGATCTGCGGCAGAGCGGATTCCGGAACATAGAAGCGGACCTTGAGGTTGCCGGGCGGCAGCAGCGCCACGACCGGCCGGCCCGCCGGCACCATCTCGCCGGGACGGAAATAGACTTGCTGGACCGTACCGGTGACCGGGCTCGCCACTTTGCGGCGCGCGAGCCGCGTGGCGGCGGAATTCAGGCGAGCCTCCGCCGTGCGCAACGCCGCTTCCGCCTCCTCCACAGTCCGCTCAGTGCCGGCATTGGTCTTGAGAAGCTTTTGCGCGCGGTCGTAGGCCAGCTGCGCATTCTTCACAGTCGCCTCGTTCAACATTACGTCGGCGCGCTGCAGATCGATATCGACGGAGAACAGTGGCGCGCCGGCTTCGATCGTGTCGCCCTCGCGCAAGTTGAGCGCCTCGACGCGGCCGGCCTCGTCAGGTCCGACGAAGATCAGATTGGCCTCGATCCAGCCCTGGAAGGCCGGCGGAGCCTGATCGCTGCAGGCCGCAACGCTCGTGGCCACCAGGATCAAAACCGCGGCATTGCGCAACGAGGTCGTCATGACGCGCCTCCGGTGCCGAAGATCAAGTCGAGATGCGCTCTCATCAACGCGGCAATATCGAGCGGCGCGAACCGGTCGAACAGCCCGCTCCATATGATCGCCATCATGCAGGGGGCGACGACGAGCTGCGGAAAGCGCACCAGGGCATCGTTGTTGAGCTCGCCACGGCGGTGCGCGGCTTCAAGCAGCGCTCGCATCGCCGCAACCGCACGCTCGACGACATGGTGATAGTGAAATTCCGCGAGCTGCTGAAACCGCGGCCCTTCCGCAATGATAAGACGGATGAGCTTGCGGCGGTCGGTGCCGTAGATCTCGCGCACGAAGAGATCGATAAGCCGTTCCAGCACGGCCCGTATCGGCAGGCCAACCGGCGGCGCTGCTTCGATATTGGCGATGAACGGGACCAGCATCGTGGTCACCAGCTCCTGAAACAGCGCCTCCTTATCCCGGAAATGCAGATAGATCGTACCCTTGCCGACACCTGCGCGCTGCGCCACGTCCTCCAGCCGCGCCGCCGCAAACCCGCGCCCTGAGAACTCCTCCAGCGCCGCACCCAGGATGGCGTCGCGCCGCAGCGCGGTCTTGTCGGCGCGCGTCGACCCCGCCGCGAGCTGTGGCGACTTACGAACTGGGGCTTTCATGTCGGACGCGATTGCTCGCGGTCGGCGCGGCGTTGAACCCCGCAATCCGCTTCGGGCATTCGTTGACCGCGAGACCATCAACGCCCTCCCGTCAGTGTGCACTTGCGCCCAGCTCGCAAGGCCGGAGATGCCTTTGACCCGTGTTGCACCTTCGTCACCAGGCGCTCGGGGATAATTCAAATGACTGGCAGGTCTGTCGTTGACGCGACTGAAAGGAACTTGGGCTGGGCTCCTTAGCAATGACTGACCAGTCAGTCATTTAACCGCGGCCATCTGATTTTGCAAGCCCAAAACGCGCCGCTTGACCCGTTCATAGCCGATGAGTTATGAATTCAACTCATAGCTATGGAGTTATGAGTCGTGAATGCCTGCCGCGCCCGATACGCTCTTCAAGTGTCATGCCGATCCGACCCGGGCGATCTTCGGGCGGCTGTGCCAGGACGGAGAACAGGCCCGTGGGGATGCTCAGGGACGACGCGAGCGCCTCACAGCCGACGTGTCCAAGCACTCAAGCGTCCTCAAGCTCGCCGGCTCAGTGCGCGAAAGGCGCGAGGGCGCCAGACACTCACTACAGCATCAAGGGCTGGCGCCTCTGATTGACTGAATGAGCCTCTAGGGCGCCGTGTGGCGCGAGCGGTTCGATCGCCCCGAAACGTTGTTGAACAGGATGGACCAATGACCAAGCCCGCCACACGTTCCGTCGTCGTCGAACGAGACATGCCGCACCCGCCGGAGAAGGTCTGGCACGCCCTCACTCAAAGCGCGCTGATCGAGGAGTGGCTGATGAAGAACGATTTCCAGCCGGTCTTGGGCCATAAGTTCAACTTCCGCGCCGAGCCGATGCCGCAGTGGAATGGCGTAACCGACTGCGAGGTGTTGGTCGTCGAGCCCAACAAGCGGCTCTCCTATAGCTGGCGCGGCTCAGGCGAAGAGGCAGCGACGGGACCGCAGACAGTCGTGACTTGGACGCTCACCCCGACGGAAGGCGGTACGCTTGTGCGCATGGAGCAGTCGGGCTTCCGCCCGGAAGACGAGCCTTTCTACAAGGGCGCGAGTTACGGCTGGCAGCGAATGGTCGGAGGCCTGGAACGGGTGCTGGCGGGGCTCGAATGAAGATGAAGCCCGTATCGCGTTACCAATCCTGGCGGTGCCAGTCACCCACTACGGCTTTTAGGTCCTGGTGCTCCTGATGGTCGGGACCGGATTTGCCACAGCCGTTATTGCCGGGCTTGGTGAGATCGACCGATCTTCGCCGCACACGCTCTCGTCGCAATGCTTGTTGTCGGCTTCCTCGTTTTGCACGTACTTGCCGCATTCCATTCACCAGCTCAACAGAAGAGATGAATTGTTCCAACGAATGTCGTTTGGGGCGACGTGCGTCCGGGGCCGCCACTTCTGCAGAATGATTACCGCCGGACCTGCGGCCCCCCTCGAGGTTGGACTGACAATGAAGCTTGCCATGCAAAATCGCCTCGTTGCGTTTCGTGACAGTCCCTGACGGGCGCAACGCGGCCGACGTGACAGGAGGTCAACGTGACGGATACCTTTCTTCCTCCCATCGAACAGCCTCACGGGCTGCTCATGAAGCTCGCGTATTACTTTACCCGCCGGCAATTTGGCAAAGTACTGACGCCCCTCAAGGTACATTCGGCCAGATTGCCTGCCGCGTTCGGCCTGTTCTATGCGAAGGTCTCAAAGCTCGATGAAAAGCTTGAGCTGCGGCAGGAGCTGGCGCTGCTTATTCGCGAGCAAGTCGCGCGCATCAACGTCTGTCTGTTCTGCATCGATATCGGCAGATTGAATACCATCCAGAAGTCGATGAATGAGGCCAAATTCGATGCGCTGGAAAACTATGGCACAAGTCCTCTTTTTACTGATGCAGAGCGGGCTGCGCTTGACTACGTCACGGAGCTGACGAAGGACAAGAAGGTCAACCCGGACACCTTCGCCCGCTTGTCCCGCTACTACTCCGAACGCGCGATCTGCGAGATCGTCTGGCTCGTGGCCAGCGAGCATTTATACAACATGACCAATATCGGCTTGAACATCCATTCCGACATGCTCTGCGACATCAGCCGGAAGCGGCGGAATTAATTAATATCCACGAGACTTCGCAAAGCAAAGAACTCTACTTGCTCGCTTTCAGCCTCTGAAGGGAAGGGCTCGGAGCATCGTAAAAAGCGGCCTGAGGTAGGGCGACCCTTGTGGTCGCCCCGGTGCGGGCGGACGCGGTACGCCAACCGGACGACCACGAGGGTCGCCCCTATCAGCAGGCAAGGTTGGGGGACCTTCAATTCCTTCAGAATAGCTGAAGCGATCGACTACGACGCCCGCTCGATCTGCGCCTTCACGGCCTTGAGCGCATCGGGCGTATCGACATCGACGAGCGCCGCATTGCTGGTCAGCGGCACTTCGGCGACGGCTTCCGGGTAGCTCGCGATAAGGTGCCGTGCGCCGGTGTCACCTTCGAGCGCCGCAAGCTCCGGGAAGAAGCGGCGCGACCACACCACCGGGTTGCCGCGCTTGCCGTGGATGGTCGGCGCCACAACGAGCGCGCCCTTTTCCGGGTCAAAGGCGGCCAGCAGGGAATCGATAAGCGCAGCGTTGACCTGCGGCATGTCGCCGAGGCACACGATGACACCGTCCACATCGGAAGGGACGGCGGCGATGCCGACCTTGAGCGAGGTTGAAAGGCCGTCCGCAAAATCGGGGTTGTGCGCCAGCATCACGTCGAGGCCGCCGAGAGCCTCCTCGAGCCGTTCGCGTTGATGGCCGGTGACGACGATGACCGGCCCCGCCTGCGAGGCCAGTGCTTCCTCGGCGGCAATGCGCACCAGCGGCCGGCGATTGATCTCCGCCAGCAGCTTATTCGGCCCGCCCATGCGTGTCGAGCGCCCCGCCGCCAGCAGGATTGCAGCGATGCGGCGGCCGGGCTTGATCTCGACCGCGCGTGGCTGCGGGCGGGTGACAATCTCCATCAGCAGGCCGCCGACCCCCATGCCGGTGATGTCGCGCCGCCTCACCGGCAGACCGCAGAGGAGGCGTTCAAGCACCCAGTCGAATCCGTTCTCGCGCGGGCTGCGGGCACAGCCGGGCGCCCCCAGCACCGGACGGCCGCGGACGGACGCCACCAGCATGAGATTACCGGGATCGACCGGCATGCCGAAGTGCTCGATCGCGCCGCCGACCGCCTCCACTGCGGTCGGAATGACATCGCGCCGGTCGGCGATGGCGGAGGCGCCAAACACGATGGCGAGCTCGGCGCCGGCATCGAGCACATCGGAAAGCGCGCGTGCGAGCGCGGCGGACTCATGGGCCACGCGCCGCTCGGCGACAATCTTAGCGCCCGCCGGCGCGAGCCGCTCCTGCGTCACCCGCAGGGTTTTCTCGATCACCTTGTCGGAGAGGCCCGGCAGCACGGTGGAGATGACGCCCACCTTGCGGACCCGGTATGGCGCGACACGCACCAGGGGCGAGGCGGCGCGCGCAACCGCGAGCGCTTTGTCGCGCGCCGCTGCGCTTACCGCGAACGGAATGATTTTCACGGTCGCGATCATCTTGCCGGCCACGACCGGCGCAAAGGCATCGAGCGTGGCGAACGTGATATCTGCATCGACCTCATTGAAGCGGTCGACGCCGGCCCGATCGACCACGACCACGCCGGAGGTGTCGGCGAACAGATTGGAACGACCGGTGAACGCGCGGTCCACATGCACGCCTTCGCCCGCGACCTCCGCGGCGAGCTCCGCGGCTGCAGTGTCCTCGGATACGTCGCCAGGCTCGATGCGGGCGACCATGATGGCTTCGACGCCGGCGGCTTTGAGCGCCGCGACATCGGCGTCGCCCACCACGCTGCCCTTTTTGAGCATCAGGCCGCTCCGGCGGATCGAATGGACGACAATGCCGCCCTTGGCGTCGCCGGGCGCAACGGGTCCGAATTTCATCTGGGCTTCCCCTTCTACCCTACGCTTCCGCGGCTGCGGGAGAGCGCAGGGCAGGGGCGGCCGCCAGACGCAGCGAGGCGGTGATCTCGGCCATGATGGCGACCGCAATCTCGGGCGGCGACACTGCCCCGATAGCAAGACCGATCGGCGCACGGATGCGCAAGAGGGCGTCCGCGGTCACGCCCTGCGCCTTGAGCCGCTCCAGCCGGCGAGCGTGGGTCTTCTTCGAGCCGAGCGCTCCGATATAGAAGCACTCGCGTGAGAGCGCATGAAGCAACGCCGGATCGTCGATCTTCGGATCATGCGTCAATGCCGCGAACGCGGTGTAGCGGTCGATGCCAAGCGGCGGCAGCGCCTCGTCCGGCCATTGCGGGATCAGCTTCACGTCGGGGAATCGCTCCGGGCTGGCGAACGCGGTGCGCGGATCCACAACGGTCACGTCGTAGCCGAGGAGCCGTGCGACGGGCGCCAGCGCCTGGCTGATATGCACCGCCCCGGTAACGACAAGCCGCGGCGGCGGCACGTGAACCGTGAGAAAGACGCGGCCCTGCGAAGTCTCCTCCATGCCGCTCTTGCCGCTGCGCAGATGGGACTGAAGGGTCTCTCGCAGCGGATCGGCGCCGATATCCGCAGCGGTGACGAAGCGCTGAGCTCCCGTGGCAACATCGGTGACGACGATGGCGGCGCGCCGCGCGGCGCGTTCGGCGTTCAGGGATTTGAGGATGTCGAGGCGCATTGGGAATTTCGTTCCGACTCATGGGCATTCGCAGGGTGGGCGAAGCCACCGGGTCCCGCCCTTTGCGGGCCCGATGACAGGCACCAGGTGCGCACCTAAACCTTGGTGAGGGCTGGCCGGTGGGCACCCTTCGCTTTGTCCACACTACGCGCGTTGCTGGCGCGAACGAATTGGCGGGCACGATGCGAAGAGCGCGCCTTTGTCCGCCCTACTCCACCTTCTCCACATAGACGCGGATAGTGCCGCCGCACGACAGGCCGACCTTCCAGGCGGTATCGTCGGCGACGCCGAATTCCAGCATTCTGGGCTTGCCGCTTTCGATCACGTCAATGGCTTCCGTCACCACCGCGCCCTCGACGCAGCCGCCCGACACCGAACCGAGAAAATTGCCGTCCTTGTCGATGATGAGGTTGGAGCCGACCGGCCGTGGCGCCGAGCCCCAGGTCTCGACCACCGTGGCGAGCGCAACATCGCGCCCTTCACGCCGCCAGTCCTCCGCGGCCTTGAGGATGTCTTCATCGCGGGCGAGCATGTCGATGCCTCCGGTTTTTCCTTAACGGACGGAATATAGAGACGACCGCCCGCAAGGCCAATGGCTTCGGGGGCAGGGCTGTAGCCCGGATGGAGGACCCGTAGCCCGAGTTAAGCGCAAGCGAAACCCGGAAGCGGTGTTGCCCATGGACCTGGGGCGGTCCCGGATTTCGCGGAGTTTATCGTCGGTCCGGCCGGAGGCCAGACCCGGTGGCTCAATCCGGGCTATTCTTTACTTTACATCCAGCGGCTCCGTTTCCCGCGGTCGGCCGGATGCGTCGAGTGCGATCTTTTCGACTCGTGCTTCGGCCAATCGCAGCAGGTGCTCGCAGCGCCGCTTGAGAACTTCGCCGCGCTCGTAGATCGAGACCGACTCTTCGAGAGGCACCTTGCCTTCTTCGAGGCGCTTGACGATCGTTTCCAGCTCCTCGATCGCCCGTTCGAAGCTCAGCCGATCGACATCGGCATGGGGTCTTTCCGGCGCGTCGTTCGCGGGCAGGTTGTTATCGGACGATTTGGTTTCGGACATGGGCTGCGGTATTCCTTTTACCGTTCCATCAAGGCGCTGACATGCGCCGCCACCGAGCCGGAGAGGCCCTGCAGGTCATAGCCGCCTTCCAGCACTGAGACGATGCGGCCCTTCGCGCTCGCGTCGGCGATCTCCATGACCTTTTTCGTCGCCCAGGTGTAGTCCGCCTCCAGCAGGTTGAGGTTGGCGAGCGGGTCGCGCATGTGGGCGTCGAAGCCGGCCGAGATCACCACGAAGTCCGGCCTGAACGCTGAGGCGCGCGGCAGGATCGCAGTCTCGAACGCGGCGCGAAACTTATCGCCGCCGTCGCCGGCCCGCAACGGGGCGTTGACGATGTTGTCGTGCAGTCCGCGCTCAGACCGTGCGCCGGTGCCGGGATAAAGCGGCATCTCGTGAGTGGAGCAATACATCACTGTGGGATCCGACCAGAAAATTTGCTGGGTACCGTTACCATGGTGAACGTCAAAATCCACCACCACGACCCTCTCGGCGCCATGATTTTTCTGGACATGGCGGGCAACGATGGCGGCGGTATTGAAAAAGCAGAAGCCCATCGGCCGCACCGTCTCGGCGTGGTGGCCAGGCGGGCGCATCGCGCAGAATGCGTTGTGGACTTTACTGGCCATCACTTCGTCGGTCGCCATGGCGGCGCCGCCGACGGCGCGCAACACCGCCTCGAAGGTGCCGGGCGACATCGATGTATCGGCATCGAGCCGCACCATCCCCTGGCTAGGATTGGCGTTGCGAATCTCCTCCACATAGTCGCGGGGATGGCAGAGCGTGATCAGCTCGAGCGTCGCGGCCGGCGCCTGTTCGCGCACAAGCGTTTGGAACCGCTCGTCCTCGAGCGCCCGGTCGATGGCGCGCAACCGATCCGGCCGTTCCGGATGGCCGGCCGGGGTAAGGTGGTCAAGGCAGGCCGGGTGGGTGACCAGGAGGGTCGTCATGAGTAGCGCCCGTGGGTGGTTCACGCAGAAACGAAAGGCCCTTCGCGCTATTTAGCGACTTCGAGGATGGCGATTTCTTTCTCCAGCAAGTCGTTTGTAAGCTCAGACAGCCGCACGCGCTTTCTTGTGGCAAGTGCGACCAGATAGGCCCTATACCTCAGCTTCGAGGTACAAGAGCTGGCTGATGCTTGCATCAGGTCGATAGAATTTGCCGCGAACGCCGCCTGAAAAATCGATTTCAGCGGGTATGTCGTCGTCATCCGGGTTTGGGCCGCGCTCATGGATTACCTATCGGGGTTCATTCTCGTAAGTGTCCCGCTTACGTCTAGTCGCCTTGCGCGCTGAGATAATGCGTATCCGAACATTAGTCGACCCTGTGACCTTGTATGTGATCTCCTACGTATGCGCTACGGCAACCAGCCTGTCGCTCGCATCGAAGCCACGCGTAAACCAACGCTCTTCGTCGCGGCTGCCTCATCATAGACCGTCAAAGCCAGCGCATCCAGGAATACCGTCGCGGCCTGATTGAAGGTGATGTCGTGCCTGCGGGCGTTCGATTGGTCCCTGGAGGGTCCCCGAGGAACTCGTATACGGTTCCCTTACTCATGGCGACTCTTTCGCCAAACTTCAGTCACCGCCGGTCTCTCGGCGGCACCGTGACGCCGGGCGGCGGCTTGATGTGGTCGGGAACGAAGAAGTCTGATGCAAGCGGCTCCTGCGGATCGATCCTGTAGGGCTCGAAGTCGGCAACACCTTCGCCGGCGAGGAATGTATCGTCGATCAGGAATTGCCCCGAGAAGCTGCTGGCCGGCTTGGCGAAGATGCGGTATGCGGCCTCCGCCAGGATTTCGGGACGGCGCGAGCGGCGCATGATCTCGTCGCCACCGAGCAGGTTCTGGATCGCCGCGGTCGCGATGGTGGTCCGCGGCCACAGCGCATTGACGGCGATGCCCTGCACCCGCAATTCGCCCGCGAGGCCCAGCACCACCATGCTCATCCCGAACTTCGCCATCGTGTATGCGGTGTGCGGCGCAAACCATTTCTCCGCCATGTCCAGGGGAGGGGACATCATGAGGATATGCGGGTTTTGCGCCTTGGCGAGGTGCGGGATCGCGTATTTCGAGACCATGAAGGCGCCGCGGGCGTTGATCTGATGCATCAGGTCGAAGCGGCGCATATCGGTGTCGGCGACCTGCGCCAGCGAGATCGCGCTCGCATTGTTGACCACGATGTCGATGCCGCCGAAATGCCCCGCGGTTCGCGCGATCGCGTCCTTGACGGCGCCTTCCTCGCGCACGTCGACGGGCAGTGCCAGCGCCCGGCCGCCGGCCGCCTCGATCTCAGCCGCCGCGGTGTGAATGGTGCCGGACAGCCGGGGATGGGGCGTCTCGGTCTTTGCAGCGATTGCGACGTTGGCGCCGTCGCGCGCGGCGCGCAGCGCCACCGCAAGTCCGATACCGCGCGAGGCGCCGGTGATGAAGAGCGTTTTGCCCTTAAGCGACATGTGGGATTCTGCGGTCATGTTGTGATGGACTCATGGCCGGGCTTGTCCCGGAGATCTATGCCTTTATCGCTGAAGGTCCACAAGAAAGACGTGGATGCCCGCGACATGCGCGGGCATGACGCTCTTGCGCCGCCCTCCGGTCCGCCCGCTCCGTTCACACCGCCAGCCAGTCGAGCGTCCTTTCCTCCTCGATCGCCTGCAGGCGATCGAACAGCGACACCATCTTGTCGCGTCCGAGGCGTTGCGTCAGCAGGAGGAATTTTTCGCGTAAATCCGCGCGCTCCATCGGGCGTTCCGGCGTTCCCTTGAAGCTCGTCACCTGGCGAGACACTTCGCGGCCGTCTTTGAGCTTGATCGTGACGGCCGCCACCAAGTTGCGGCGGTCCTGCCCGGGTGTGACGACCATCTTGGTCCGCGACGCGAGGTCGAGAATGGCGCGGTCGTGCACCGCCTGCTCATCAAACGAGCGGGGATCGATCGGATCGCGGTAGAGCGACAGCGCGACGCTGAACGGAATCGAGTATTGCGCCATCATCATGTCGGCCGGCGCCGGGATGTTGTTGGTCTTGGCCATCCGTTCGTTGCCAGCGATGGCGATGGCGGCCACGTCGGCGGCGGCGAACTTGTGCTCGTTGCGCAGGTCAAGGGTTGCCTCGACAGGGTTGTGCGCGGTGATATGGCATGCATAGCGCTTGAGCATGATGTCGAGGGTGAAATAAACGCTGCCGAGCCCGCGCGTCAGCTCCGCCACATCCCAGTCGTTGCAGAACACCCGCAAGAAACCATATTCGCCTTCGAGCACACTGGTCGGTCCAGTAAATCCCTCGGCTGCGAGGCTTGCGGCGAGAATGCCGCCCTCGGCCGCACGACCCATATGCAGGCGCTTCACCATGGCGCCGTTGCCCGCATGGGCGAATTCCAATAGCCCGCCAGCGCAGGAGCCGGCGACGCCGAGCGCATTCGTCATCGTGGCGGCATCGAATCCCATCAGGCGGCCGGCCGCGACCGCTGCGCCAAACGGCCCTGTGGTGCCGGGCGCGTGAAACCCGCGCGCCTCGTTGCTGTGCTTGGTGGCGTGCCCGATGCGGAACATGCACTCCGCGCCGGCGACGAGGGCGGTGAGGAGATCGCGCCCGGACAGCCCGCGGTCCTGCGCGACCGCGAGCGCTGCCGTGAACACGGTCGCGCCCGGATGGGAGCCGCTGTCGGGCTTGGTCAGGTTGTCGAGCTCAAAGGCGTGGGTCATCGCCCCATTGGCGAGCGCCGCCGCGGGCGGCTGCACGAGGCCGCCCTCGGCGCCCAGGATGCTGCTCTTGCCGGCGGCGCTGGTGCGTCGCGCATGGGCGATGATCATCTTGCTCCACGGCAGCTCGGCGCCGTAGACGATCGCCCCGACCGTATCGCAGATGCAATCCTTGGCGCGTTGGACGACGGCGGGCGGCAGGTCCTCGTAGCGCAGCTTGACCGCATAGGCGGCGAGCTGCTCGGTCTCATGATTGGTTTCCTCGTGACGGGCCGGCGCGATCTCGGCTGCAGCCGCCCCGGCGCTGATCAACGCAGGCGCGAGGGGAGCCGCGCCCGCTGCGGTCGCCATCTCGAGAAAGGTCCGCCGGCCGAAGCCCGAATCCTTGGAGCCCGCATCCTTGGCGTTTGTCATGGTATCCTCCTCCCGACGGTTGATTAACGGCGTTTACGTAAGAGGGGCAAAAACTCATGCGTCATGGCCGGGCTTGTCCCCGCGATCCCGATCAAGATGACGCAGCGCTCCATTATCGGGATGGCCGGGACAAGCCCGGCCATGACCAAGTGGAAAATGCCAAGAGTTTACCCCTGTTACGCGTTTGCGACGCACGGCTTTTTCAACATTGCCAAAATTCAGGTGATCGCGGAAGGCCCTCGAATTCCCTGCCTGCCCGAAACCGAGCCGCCTTCACCCCTTCCGGCTGAAAAACGCCTCGAGCGCCGCCTTCGCCGCGTCCGACTTGAGCTGCCGCTTGAAGATGTCGGACTCCTCGTCGATCCGCCTTATGATCTCGGCGGTGGAGCCGCGGATCAGCCGGCGCGATGCGGCGACGGCTTCGGCCGGGAGCGCAGCGATCTGGCGGGCGGCTTTGAGCGCCTCAGATTCGACTTCGCCGGCGGGGACGACCTCGTTGACGAGCCCGAGCGCCTTGGCGTCGTCCGCCGAGAGCGGACGGCCCATGACCAGAAGCTCGAAGGCGCGTCGCGTGCCCATGAGGCGCGGCATCAACAGGCTCGAGCCCGCTTCCGGCACCAGCCCGAGATTGACGAACGGCGTCGCGAAACGCGCATCGATCGCGGCCACCACATAGTCGCAGTGCAGGAGCAGCGTGGTGCCGATGCCGATCGCCACGCCCTCGACGGCCGCAACCAGCGGCTTGCCGGCATGGGCGATGCGGTGGAGGAAGCGCGTGGCCTGCGGCCGCAACCCCTCCATGCGTTGAGCGGCACGCAGGAAATCCTGCAGGTCGGCGCCCGCCGTAAAGGCTGTCGGGCCGCCGGCGATCACGACGCAACGGATGTTCTTGCTGACCGCGGCGTTCTCCAGCGCCTCGGAAAGCGCGTCGTACATCGCGTCGGTGATCGCGTTCCTCTTGTCCGGCCGGTTGAGCCGCAGAATGCGGATCGGTCCATCGTCGAGAACGATCACATGGTCGGTCATGCCGCACCTATGCCGGCGTCCGTCAGGGCGGCGTCCGCGCCTTCGGTGACGATGCGCGCCAAGGCCGGCGCCTGAACCGCGACATTTTCCGCGAAGAACCGGGCAATCGCGAGGCGGCCCGGCCGGTCGACGCTGTTCCCTTCCGCACCGCCTTGACGCGCCGCCGCCAGCGCTTCCTCGGCGAGCATGCAGCCGCCCGCTGCCGAAGCGAACAGGCGCAGATAGGTGGTGGCGCCCGCAAGCGCCGCGTCCGGTCCGGTGGCAAGCGCGGCGAGGATCCACTCGGTCGCCTCGGCAAGGCTTTCGGTCGCCTCGGCAAGGCGCGTCGCGGTCGCCCCAAATGCGGGATCGTTCGCGGCCCTCACGGCATCGACGGTTCGGCGCAATTCCACGATATAGCTGCGCACGGCGGCGCCGCCGTTGAGCGGCACCTTGCGGGTGACGAGATCGATCGCCTGGATGCCGTTGGTGCCTTCATAAATCTGGGCGATGCGGGCGTCGCGGTAGTGCTGCGCCGCGCCGGTCTCCTCGATGAAGCCGGTGCCGCCATGGACCTGGATGCCGAGCGAGGCGACTTCCGCGCCGATGTCGGTGGAGAAGGCTTTTGCGACCGGCGTGAGCAATGCGGCGCGCTCCTGAGCCGCCTCGCGCGCGGCGTCGTCGCCGGCGAG
>Ga0066903_100001542_pt1 | contig 16997 bp, 17 predicted proteins | sample PanSoiMetaGPlot1_FD_67491 | JGI IMG/M metagenome (GOLD analysis project Ga0066903, IMG submission 67491) | Tropical forest soil microbial communities from Panama analyzed to predict greenhouse gas emissions - Panama Soil - Plot 1 (version 2) | ecosystem: Environmental > Terrestrial > Soil >... | reverse complement strand
GGGCCGGCTACCGCGATGATTAGCTCCTGGACTGGCTCTTCCGGCATTCGTTCCAGTCGCGCCACTCCGCCGATCGGCAGCAATGTGATGTCAGGTGTATTGATCCCGAAGGCTTTCGCTGCGAATGCATGCCCGAATTCGTGTAACACCACACAAAGAAAAAGAAGCAAAACAAAGATCACGCGGCTGGCCGCCACTGCGGAACCTCCTTCCGCGTAATAGCCAAAGCCCAGCCAGGCAATGAGCAGCAAAAAGGTAATGTGGATTCGCAATTGAATGCCCGCGACGCGAAAGATTGGGAGAGACCAGCTCATCTAAGTCAATCTGCTCTGGTACTGAATTGCACGCCAGCGCGATTCGGCAGTTTGAGTAATCGAGTATTGGCGTATGGAGTAATGGTTTGAGTGATTATCACTACTTCATCACTTCAATAGTCCAATGCAGACATTTGACGTGGCAATTGTGGGCGGTGGCCCGGCCGGATCGAGCTGTGCAACGTTTTGCGCCATGGCTAGTTTGAAAACTCTCGTGCTCGAGCGGGCAAGGTTTCCACGAGAAAAAGTGTGCGGCGATTGTTTAAATCCTTCGTGCTGGCCTGTGCTTGAGCGCCTCGGCCTCACCCAACGGGTTTGGGGCTTGCCGCACTCCAAACTGACCTCAGTTGACTTCATCGCTATCAACGGTCGCAAAGTCAGTGTGAATCTTCCAACCGGAAACGATTGCGAGTTGTCAGTAAAACGGAGCCTTTTCGATGATCTCTTGTTTAGGCGCGCTCGCGAACTTGGAGCGCAAGTTCGCGAGGACAAAACGGTCACAGCGTTGGTCCACGATCAGGATTGGAAAATCGAAACCGCCACCCGAGAAAGGTTTCGCGCCCGGATCTTAATCGGCGCAGACGGACGTAATTCCACCGTCGCGCGGCTCTGCAATTTGCTGCCGCGCCCAGCGCGCGAACGTGTCGCATTGCAAGCGCACATTCCACTTCCGCTAAATTTTGACCAACGCATCGTGCTACAATTTCTTCGGGAAGGTTACTCCGGTCAGGCTCCAGTAAACGAAAACGAGCTTAATCTTTGCCTTGTGGGCAAGCCATCCACCATTTCCAGATTGCGCCATTGGGCACAACGCCGATTCGAAATTCCCGCCAACCAACGCTGGCGCACCATCACACCGCTCACGCGTTCGCCGGTTCCCTGTGCCCACGAAAATCTTTTGTTCGTCGGCGACACCGCACGCGTAGTAGAACCGTTTACCGGCGAAGGAATCTATTACGCAATTCGCTCAGGAGAACTCGCGGCTGGCGCCGTCGCGAAAATCACCAGAGACGAAGATCGACGATCAGCACTCCGCGAATTCGCTCGCGCCTCCGCCGAAATGTATCGGGGACGACTTTGGATCAATCGCTTGGCGCGCGACGCGGTTCTATCGCCTCGCGTCGGATCGCTCTTTGTTCGCGCGGCGCAAATCAATCCGTCAATCTTGAAATTGCTTACCGCAAAAATTGTTTCGCCTAAGTTGTAGTCACGGCCCTGTGGGCCGTCTGGGACGGACGTGCCATAGGCACGTGGCTACATCGATTGGCGAGCTGCTTGGACCGTGTTCGACATCAGCATCGCAATGGTCATCGGCCCCACGCCCCCGGGAACCGGGGTGATCGCGCCGGCTTTTTTTGAGACTTCATCAAATGCGACATCGCCCACCAGGCGATAACCGCGCTCGGCCGCAGCGTCGTCGACACGATTGATTCCAACATCGATGACGACGGCCCCTTCGCGCACGTAATCGCCCCTTACAAATTCCGCGCGACCAATTGCGGCGACGATGATGTCGGCTGAGCGCGTAATGTGCGCGAGATCGCGACTGCGTGAATGCACTACGGTGACTGTGGCATTGGCCTTTGGATTTTTCTGCATCAGAAGCAGAGCCAGCGGTTTGCCCACAATCATGCTGCGACCCAGAACCACGACGTGCGCACCGTCAATGTTGGTGTTGCTTTCGACGAGCAAACGCTGCACCCCAAGGGGCGTGCATGGGACAAAGCCGCTGGGGTCATCAAGCACAAGCTTTGCAACGTTCTCCGGATGAAATCCGTCCACGTCCTTCCGGGGATCAAGCGCGCGAACAATTACTGCTTCATCGATATGCGCAGGCGGCGGCGATTGGACGAGAATTCCATGAATCCTGGAATCGGAGTTCAATTCTTCGACGCGACCGCGAAGCTCCATTTGAGTGGTCGATTCCGGCAATTCCAATTTCACTGAGTGCAACCCAAGCTCATGGCACATTTTGTCCTTCGAACGCACATACGCGCGCGAAGCTGGATCATTTCCTACGAGAACGACAGCAAGTCCCGGAGTGACGCCTTTTGCTTTCAGTTCGGCAATTTCCCTGCGAAGGTCCACATAGACTTTCTCGGCAATCGCGCGTCCATCGATGAGGTTGGGCATAGTGAAGCAGGAATCCTGCCTGCGAGTGCCCCGCTTGCAAGTGAGCTTTGCTGTAGCCGCGTGCCTGTGGGACGCGCAACGCGTGCTCTGCACCACAGACCAGCGCAACCGTTCTCAGGGTAGCGACTAAAGGATGCTTAGCGCATTTCGACCAGCGCCATCGTGGCCTTCTGAAGGCTCAGGCGTTCCGCTTCAAATTCTTCCGGTGTAGTAGTCGCCCTGACGCGATGCGCTGGACCGAAAATCACACGCACTTTTGCAAATGGACGCGGCAAGATGAAACCGTCCCAGCTGTTCACTCTCCAGCACCTGGAAAATTCCATGTTGATTGGCACCACTGCTGCACCCGTCCTTTGCGCGAGGAAAACAATGCCAGGCCCGAGCTCATAGGCCGGTCCGCGTGGACCATCTGGCGTGATCAAGATGTCACGGCCGGACGCGAGCACGTTCTCCAGCTCCCGCAGCGCGCTGGCACCGAGACGAGAACTGGAACCGCGCACAACTTCAAACCCGAATCTCTGGGTCAAATCGGCGATCAAATCGCCGTCACGACTAGCGCTGATGAGCCCCGCCCCGGGCCGCTGCGGCAGGAACTTTTTCAAAGCGAATGAAATCAAAAGTAATCGGTTATGCCAGAGCGCGGCGATGTAATTTTCCGTCACGGGTTTGCCGACAACGTCAGCCCGGTCGTCGACTTCATAACGCAGCGTTCGCGCCCAAATCTGCAGCATCCAAAATCCAAACGCGATCAACAATCGCGCGAGCGAACCTTCGATCTTCAATTTTTCTTGCGTTTCGCAGTGCTCTTCTCTGCCCAACGATAAGCACTGGGACTCGGCAGCCCAATTTGGTCGAGAATACGCCAAACCACTGTGTCAACGACTGCGGTTACTGAGTCAGGACGGCTGTAGAAGGAAGGAATCGCCGGCAGCACAATCGCTCCCGCTTCAAGCAGCGTCACGACGTTCCGTGCGTGAATTAGACTCCACGGTGTCTCGCGCGGAACGAGAATCAATTTCCGGCGCTCCTTTAAGAAAACATCGGCCGCGCGCAACAGCGCACTATCACTCGACCCGGAAGCGATTCGTCCCAGCGTTGCCATCGAGCAGGGGACGATCATCATCGCATCAAAACGTGATGAGCCGCTAACAAATGGCACGTTCATGTCATTTTCAGAATGCCGCGCAACATTTGACGCGATCTTGAAATCATCGAGCTCCTGTTTCGCAACCTCCCTTGCGGAACCGCTCATGACGAGATGAACCTCGTGCGCCGCGCAGTCAATCTGTGCAAGCAACCTTTGCAGATAGATCGTCCCGCTGGCGCCAGTCGCAGCAATCACAAGTTTCATCGACACAAAAGGATCATAAGACCGACAGATAATACGGCAGCATTTCACGCCAGTAATTCCAATCGTGGCCGCGCCATTTTCCGTCATCGAGCCAATGCTTGACGCCCTTTGAATTCAAAATTTCTGACAAGCGATAGGATTCATGACGCGTGTTATCCCATTCGCCAGTACCAAGGATAATGCCCATGTGATTGTATTTCCACGGGTCGGGCACGTTCGGCAGGTATTCATACGGGCTGTTGAAGTAAATGTTGTCGTCATGATAGCCGTCGAAGAACGAGCTGATGTCGAACGAGCCGCTCAAGCTGATGAAATGACTCACGGCGTCTGGATGACGAAAAGCAATATTCGCAGCGTGATAAGCCCCCAAACTCGCTCCGCTAACGGCCACACGATGACAATTACATTCGCGGTGGGCGAGATCGAAGACATCGCGCACGATTACGTTTTCATACGCGTTATGGGTCCGCATCCGATCGGCAGGATGAATCGCTTTGTTGTAAAAACTTTCAAGATCGATCGCGTCCGGGCAGTAGACCGTGAGTCTTCCCGCATCGACATAACCGCTCAGGGAGCCTACCAGGCCAAAATCCTTATTTTGATAGTATCGGCCAAATGAGGTCGGAAAAAGGATCAACGGCAGTCCTCCACCGTTTCCAAACACAAGCATCTCAAATTCGCGGCTCAGCCAGGGCGTGTACCATCTTATATAACGTTCGTTCATGTTCCTGCTGTCATTTCGAGCAAAGACAGCGACGAAGTCGAGAAATCTTTGATTCTTCACCGCCGCGGGTGGCACGAATGTTGGACAAACTCGACATTCTCATCGAAGCGTCTGGTTTTCATATGCCCAAGCACACGCTCACCGGAAACATCAAATGGCACCGCGCGTTTCCATCGAAGATTCTCGGAAACCAGCGTGACATCCTGGTTTACTTGCCGCGCGGCTATGGGCGCTTATCGCGAAGGTGTTACTCGGTCCTTTATTTGCACGACGGCCAAAACGTTTTCGATGCGGCAACATCCTTTTCGGCGGTGGAATGGGGTGTGGACGAAACCGCTGAACGCTTGACTAAAGAGAAGGTTATCGAACCGCTCATCGCCGTCGCAATTGCGAACACCGGCGATGATCGTGTTAACGAATACACTCCCACGCGAGGAGTGATTGACACAAAAGCGAAACGAAAGAAACGCAGCAAAGGTTTGGCCCGAAAGTATGCGCAGTTTCTCACGCAGGAACTCAAACCGTTCATCGATCGAAAATATCGAACCAGGCCTGAAGCGGAATTTACAGGGTTAGGCGGTTCGTCCCTGGGCGGTCTTGTAACGCTTGTGATTGGAATTCTCTTTCCGCAAATGTTCGGCCGACTCATGGTGATGTCGCCATCGATCTGGTGGGATGATTTTGCGATTTATCGACTTGTAGACTCTATCCAGCAGAAGCCAGCATTGAAAATCTGGCTCGACACCGGCACAGCCGAACCCGGCTGGGAACACGCACGCGAGTTACTCAATCGCCTTATTCAGAAAGGCTGGAAACTTCAAAAAGATCTTCAATACATGGAAGCTGAGTCTGCCAATCACAACGAAGCAGCGTGGGCAGCGCGCGTGGAACCGGCGCTACGATTTTTGTTTCCCCGCCCAAATAAAATTGCCAAGCCTTCCACCGGGGGAACCGGCGACATTGGCTCAGGAGTCGGTTAAGTCGGCTTGGGTTGCGATGGAGTTTGTGACATTTTCGCGCTCCTCGGAGAATCCCGTTTACTGCAGCCACTTGGCGTAGACCTGATAAACGCGAACGGAGCCACCAATGAAATCCCAATCTTTTTGGTACGAAAAACTGCGGACGCGCGGGTCCCAGATAAGCTCGCGCGGCGATTCCGGGTGGTTAGGATCGTAAACGAAATACCGCTCAACTCCAGGGTTCGGAGAAAACGACTTTTGATTATAAATTAAGACCGCGTGATTGATGCTGAGGCGGGGATAGGTGGTGAGGAAGCCAACGAACACCTCCCCACGGCCCAAGGCCGCATTCAACCGGGCATGAGTCTTTTCCTGATAACCGGGGCCAGCCTCAAACATCATGCGCGCGTTGCTAATGCGAAAATAGCTGGGCCAGCCATGACCGATTGTACGTTGTAAAAGTTCGCGACGTGCCTGGCTCATTTCTCGCAAATCCTTATATCCGGGAAAAACGATTCGTTGATCTTCCGGCAATGGCTCTGTCCAGGCGGCCCGGTGTGTCACAGCACGAACGCGCGCAGCCAATGAAGCATCGTCCAGGGGAGTGCCGCGGCGGTCGAACCGCGCGAACTTCTCAAATTGCATCGCCGTGCGGCACATGACGAAACAGTGGCGATTATATGCGTCTCGTTTCACTCCCGAGCTTTTCCGCAGAGAAGGGTGTCCTTCGTGATATTCAAACACCGTTTGATTTGCGAACGCGAAGGTGTCGCGATCGAAATGAAACTGCAACTCGGCAGCGCTCGCAGCGCCCAGACTCAACACAACCACCGCAGTGAGCGCTCCGACACCCGCGAATTTTCCCCGAGTCCCAGACATCACATCAAGAGCGAGCGGACGGGCTGGCAGTCTTATTTTCGGAGAAGGTACCCAGTTGACGAAACTTTTGATATCGTTTTTGCAACAGTTGGTCGATTGGGATCTTGGATATCTCCTGCAGAGCCCCGCGCAGCGCTGTGCCGAGATTGGCAGCAACGGAATCATAGTCCCGATGCGCGCCGCCTAGCGGTTCAGGAATGATCCGGTCGACTACTTGCAGTTTCAACAAGTCCTGCGCGGTCAATTTCAGTGCCTCGGCCGCCTCGGCCGCGTGTCGCCTATCTCTCCACAAAATCGCGGAGCAAGCTTCGGGGCTGATGACGGAGTAATAAGCATTTTCCAATATCAGCACATGATCTGCCACGCCAATGCCCAGCGCGCCGCCCGAGCCCCCTTCCCCAATGACCGCAGCAATGATCGGCGCGCGAAGCCTCATCATTTCGAGAAGATTTACAGCAATTGCCTCCGAAATGTGACGTTCTTCCGATCCAATCCCGGGAAAAGCGCCCGGCGTGTCGATCAATGAGATGACTGGCGCGCGAAATTTTTCGGCCAAACGCATCAATCGCAGCGCCTTTCGATATCCTTCAGGATGCGCACAGCCGAAATTGCGCATCACATTTTCTTTCGTGTTGCGACCCTTTTGGTGAGTGATGACCACGCAGCGCTGCGTTCCAAGTGTGGCAAAACCGCAAGGCATGGCTTTATCGTCGGCAAAGCGACGGTCTCCATGCAGCTCAATCCAATTTGTAAAACACCGTTCGATGTAATCCATGGCAAACGGCCGCTGGGTATGCCGCGCGATTTGTACGCGTTGCCAGGCGGTGAGACTCCCATAGATTTCCCGTCGCGTTTCACCAATTTTTTCCTCGAGCGCTTTAACGGCAGAATCAAGATCGACGTCATGCGCATCGGAATGATTCTTTAGGTCCTGCAGGCGTCGTTCGAGCTCAAAAATCGGTTTTTCAAAATCGAGCGGTTGCAGTTCCATGGAGCGTAAAAAGTTACAACGTTAAAACAGTTATTAAGTCCAGAAACCTGCGGTGATGTCCGATTGTGTCCGTCTTAACATTGTAATTTTCTAAACTGTTTAACTCTGACTTCAGTCGGTAATGGTGACAGCCGTTCGGTTATTTACAAGACTACTGAGTTCCTCCAGATCCGAAGCCGCAAGTCCAAGACCCACGGGCGGCGGCGGCTGATCGAGATTGGGATGCGCAGAGTCCGGCACCGAATACAACGTATAACCCGGCGCGCCAGCCAACCGGATCCATCGGGTGCTGCTAAGGTAATCCTTGCTGCCCACGCCCACTCGCTTTCCATCTTTCCAAGCCATGGCTTCGGCAACTTTCGCAGAGATTTTGGCTGGTTGTTTGCCAGGTAATTTTGCTTCGCGAACGTGATATTGCTTGAAAAACGCCCCGTGATTCAAAAGCACAACCGAATTGGCCTTCCGTTGAATGATCATCGAAAAATCCGGATGTGAAATGAGCAGGTGGTCGCCAATGCGCAGCATGGTTCCACTCATGTTATTCATACGCATGATCAGTTCGGGAGTCGTCTTAAGCTTCCGCGCAATCTTGGCTAGCACGTCTCCCGATTTTACAACGTATTCCGTTTTTTCCGGAGACGGATAACGGGACAGGAGAATCGCAACGTTCGTCTCCCCGAGTAGGTCCTTCGCTTCGTCGAGGTGTTTTCCGGTGGGATACTTTTGGATAAGCGCGATGAGCGCATCCCGGGCTTCGGTCAGTTTTCCATCCTGTCGCAATTGGGCGGCCGCTTGAAATTCCGGAAGACTAATGTCCGGCACAGGCGCTGGCGTAACTTCTCCACGCTGTTCTTTTTTTACCGCGATCTCTTCTTTTACAAAAGTGTTGTAGCCGAACCAGGCGGCGCCGCCAAAGATGACCAACGCCAGCACCAGGACAAAGAGCCACTTCATTGCTGACGAAAACGAGTCGAGACTGCGTGCGAAACGCGAGAGTCATGCCGAACCGGAAAACAGCAAGGCAACCAGGGGTTTATCACAAGAAAAATCGTGTGCGAGGAATCAATCGCCGCCTCGGAAATCGGTTTTGCTTACGAAGCTCGGGTCCCGGATTCGCTCCCTGGAAAGAAGCGATGCCAGAGCCGTCCGATCGTAGGCTCTTCCTGGTTGCTCCAGGTAAAATGGCAATCCTGACAGTAAAACTCCTTGGGAATAATTTTGAGTGCACAAAGCACGCCAACGAGCGCAGGCGTCATGAATTTTCGAGTCATCTGGGGGTATTCGATATTCGAAGAGCTGCACTGCGGACAACGGACAAGAGCCACGGAGATATCGGGATCAGTCGCCTCCCACTCCACCATCATATTTTGGGCCTTCTCGAAATCCATGTCGTCCACCATTACTTTCGCGTTCGCCTGCGGTCGCGACATGAAACCAACCTGCTGCAAGCGCGCTTCATTGTGAACGTCGGCGCGTAATCCTGCATCCTGGAAACGCCGTTTCAGTTGCCTCGCCTTGGCCGGATCATTGAAGGTCGCAATCGTTACCATAAATCTTCGACGGCATTAACATTGTGTGATCAAACATCAACTAACGGTCAAGTGCAAGATTTGGTGTTAGGTCCCCGGCGGAAACCATTTGTAGAGCATCAAGTAGACAATCACACCTGTGACTGAGACGTACAGCCAGATCGGGACCGTCCAACGTGCGATCCGCTTATGGCGATCCCACCGGCGGCGAAAAACCTGAATCAGCGTTACGATCACGAGAGGCAGCGTTACAAAGGCGAGCAGAACATGGGAAGCAAGTATCGGAAAGTAGATTGCAGCGATCCATCCCGTGTATCCCGAGGATTTTTCGCCTACGCTGGCGTGATAAATGATGTAGCCCGTCAGGAAACAAGCCGAAGAAATCACGGCGATAATCATGCATGCCATATGCCGTCGCCACGCGCCGTGTCGGATGAAGTACCAGCCCATTGAAATAAAGGCGGCGCTCACCAGATTAAACGAGGCGTTAACGGCGGGAAGATCGGAAATTGAAATCATGTCAAAGCGTTGAACCGTTAAAACGCTACATTGGTCTATCGCTTCAACGGTTCAACGATTTAACGATTGAGGAACACAATGCCGCCCGTACTCGAACCACCGCAGCTCCGGCCGCCCGAACAACGTCGAAAATCAACCTGGCCGCGTCGGATCGCCGTGACCTTCGTGCGCCTCGTGATTCTTGGATCAATTCTGGGGATTGGCGGCGGCGGCTACTACCTCGCCAAGAGAGGATTTGGCCGTCAATGGCGCTACCGCATAGTCGAGGAATTGCGCAAGCGCGGAGTCGAAGCGAGCATCGGGCGTCTTACATTGGACCCGTTTCGCGGCCTCGTTGCAAAAAACGTACGCATTTTCGATTACAAGAACCGCGACAATACGCTGGCGCTGATCAGTGAGGTTTCGCTCGATATCAATTACGCAGCGCTCATCCATCACGAGCCGTTCCTCAAAGCGCTCGATGTGCGCGATGCCCAAATCGTTCTCCCATTCAAAGCGGCAGACGAAAAGAAAGACAGCGCCCAACTCACCAAATTGCGCGCGCACGTTTATTTTCCGCCGGAACAAATTTATGTCAGCCAGGCCGAGGGAATCTTTTGCGGGATTCGGATTTCTGCGACGGGACAACTAATCAAGCGCGAGAATTATCAACCGTCGCCTGCGCTTTCATCTGAGGAATGGCAACAGCGATTCCTGATGGCACAGCGTGTGGTGAATGAACTGCAAAAGTTCAGGTTCCCCGGGGCGCCTCCATCGCTTCAGATAAAATTTAGCGGGGACGTCGCAGAAATTGAGAAGGCGCGCGTTGAGGCAACACTGCGCGGCGACCGACTGCAACGCGGCACCTACGAAATAAGAGACCTCTCCGCCATTGCAGAATGGAATCACCAACAGCTGAATGTCGCACATTGCGAATGGAACGATAGCACGGGGAGTTTTGCCGGACGGGCCAATTGGAATGTGCAAGGCAACAATGCGAATTTTCAAGCGCGCAGCAGCCTGGATTTGAAAGGTTTTCTTGACGCGTTCGGACTGGGCGAACCGCTGGCCAATATTGGATTTCAGGCGCCGCCTGCCCTCGAGGTTTCCGGGTCTGTAAACTTTGCCTCAGATCGCTTCAGGCCAAACATCATCGGACACGCTGCATTTGGTCGGTTTACGTACAAGAAGGTCCCATTTTCTGACCTCACGGCTGATTTTTCCTGGGATGGCGAACGCACACTCATCAGGGACCTGCGATTGCGACATCAAACTGGCCAGCTTCGGGCTGACCTACTCGATGCGCCGGCGGATTTTCGTTTAAACATCGAGAGTACCATCTCCCCGGTTGCGGTGCGTGAAATCGCGTCTCCGGAATTGACTGAATTTCTCAGGCAATGGGAGTGGCACCGTCCACCAGCGATTCGCCTCGCGATTCGCGGCCAGGATCATAATCCGGGAACATGGAAAGGTGATGGCTCCGTGATTTTGGGACGGAGCCGGTTCCGCGGCACTTGGATGAACAGCGCGGACACCAAAATCCATTTCGCGGACGGCGCACTCACTTGTGAGGATATCCATGTCGCCCGCAATGAGGGCTCCGGCACGGGCAGTTTTACCTACGATTTTAAAAAGCACGAGGTACGTATCGGCAACCTCAAAAGCTCGTTGAATCCTGCCGAGGTAATCTTTTGGATTGATCCGAAAATTTCGAACACCATCGCGCCATATAAATTTCGGCGCCCGCCATCCGTCACTGCAACCGGATTATATCAATTTCGCGGCGGCAAGAACACTCGTCTGGAGGTCAAAGTGGAAGGCGCGAACGGCATGGACTACGTCTTCCTTGGAAAAACGCTGCCATTCGATCGCATCTCGGCGCGATTGCTCTTCACCAGTGACCGATTGCAACTCATGGATCTGCGCGGTGCGCTTCTCTCAGGCACGCTCCGGGGAAACGCCGACATCTCGCTGGCGCGAAACGATCCACGCTACGGCGCAAGTATGTCGGTTAGCGAAATCAATTTCCCGCTCCTGACTGATTTATACTACAAGTATAAGACAGCGCTCGGCCTGTTGAACGGCACGTACGATTTTGCCGGCCTCGGCAGCGATCCGCGCACCATGCATGGACATGGAAAAGTGGAGGTAACGGACGGCGACGTTTTCGCCATTCCGATTTTTGGCCCGCTATCGGGAATCCTGAACCGAATCGTTCCCGGTAGCGGATACAGCATCGCGCGCAGAGCAACCGCGAGCTTCAAGGTTGATGAGGGCATAATTCATACGGACGATTTCGATGCAAATGGATCTCTCTTCAGCATGCTGGGCCACGGCGACATTCATTTTCTCGATGACAAACTCGATTTCAATTTGCGGCTGAACATGAAAGGACCCGGCGTGCTACTCACACCAGTGTACAAACTCTTCGAATACGCCGGCACAGGAAGTTTGAAAAAGCCGGATTGGCGCCCGGCTGTTTTGAAGACGCAATAGTGAAGAGAAACCAAAGGAAGAAACGCCGAGACATAAAAACGGCGTCTTCCCCGATACGACCTTTCGCCGATTCTCCAGTAAATTCCGATCTCCTCGGCGCGCACATGTCGATTGCCGGTGGCGTGGCAATGGCAATCGAGCGGGCGCGCTCGATCGGGTGCACCGCCATTCAGATGTTCGTAAAGAACAACATGCAGTGGTTCGCGCGTCCGCTCACACGCGAAGAAATCCGGAGCTTCCTCGAGCACCAGCAGCGCCGCGAATTGTTATCGGTCTTCGCGCATTCCAATTATCTCATCAATCTCGCCGCGACGAATGGGCAGTTTCACGCAAATTCAATCTGGTCGCTATCGGAAGAATTGATTCGCGCCGATCAGCTGGAACTCCCGTTTTTGGTGCTGCACCCAGGCGCACACCTCGGCGCAGGCGAAGAAGCAGGCCTTCAAAAAGTTGTAGAATCAATTGACCGCATCTTTTCTGGTCTTCGTAAAATCAAAACACGGATCGCGCTGGAAACGACGGCTGGCCAGGGCTCATGCCTTGGGAACAAATTCCAGCACTTGGCATACATCATCAGTCGCGTGCGTGAACCGGAGCGATTGTGCGTATGTCTTGATACTGCGCATGTCTTTGCAGCGGGTTACGACATCTCCAGCGAGGTCTCAGTTCAGAAGGCGTTCCGCGAATTCGATCGCGTGATCGGCCTGGATCGGCTCGTCGCAATTCACCTGAACGATTCTAAAGCTGGTCTCGGTTCGCGCGTGGATCGACATGAACACATCGGCAAGGGCAAAATCGGTCTTGCCGCTTTTCGCTTCATCATGCGTGACCGGCGTTTCCGTAAGATCCCGAAAGTGCTCGAAACGCCAAAGGGCAAAGACTTACGAGAAGATGTAATCAATCTGGGGACGTTGCGTGGATTGTTGAAGGCTACGCCGCCCTCGACACGACAACCCAATCAGTTGATGAAGCGAATTGTAAAAGGGTAACGATAGAACTCACCCTGGCCGGCTTTCACTGATGCGATGATAACGAGCACTGTGTTAAGCACCCAAAGGGCGATCAAAATGGGAATGCCTATTAGCACGATGCAAAGGATCGCGGCAACAGCGTCATAGATCAGCATCGAGAGTTGGAAATTGAGCGATTCTTTCCCGTAGGAGTCGATCTCAGGTGAATCGCCGCGTTTCAAAAGCCAAACAATAAGCGGCCCGAGGATGTGACCCAGAAAATGAAAAAACAATCCGAGTAATGCACTGGCGTGACAAAGAACGCACCACGTTCGCACATCGGATGAGGTGGACGGAGGCGGAGAAGACGTCTGATCCATGTTTATCCTTTCGCTTGCGGATCACAACGAGTGCCCGCTGGTCACGGTAAGCGCAAGGAAAAAGATTGGACTAATCTGCTTTCGCTCGCTCGATGTGTGCCCCGAGTTCGCTCAATTTCTCATCGAGATGTTCGTATCCCCGGTCGATGTGGTAGACGCGGGTAACTTCGGTGATTCCGTCGGCCTTTAGTCCCGCAAGCACAAGCGCGGCCGAAGCGCGCAGGTCGCTGGCCATTACCGGCGCTCCGAGGAGACAATCCACGCCATCGATTACCGCGGTCGCCCCCTCCAACTGCACTTGCGCGCCCATGCGTTTTAACTCCGCCACATGCATGTAACGCTGCGGAAAAACGTTTTCGGTGACGAAACTCGTGCCTTTGCTAATGGAGAGCAACGCGCACATCTGCGCCTGCATATCGGTCGGGAATCCAGGATACGGTGCCGTCGTTAGCTGCAGCGCGCTGGCATGTCCGTTGGGGTGGATCAAAATGGAATGGTCGCCTATCTCTATCGGGAAACCACACTTTGCCAACACATCGGTGACTGCGCGAACATGCTCTGGTTCTACTCGCTTAACGGTGAGTCCCTTCCCAGCGATTGCACCAGCCACGAGAAACGTGCCAGCCTCGATCCGGTCCGAAATAACCCGGTGTTCGGCTCCGTGCAGCGCAGGCACGCCTTCAATGATGATTCGACGTGTTCCCGCGCCTTCGATCTTAGCGCCCATTTTGTTTAGGAATGTTGCCAGGTCCACCACCTCTGGCTCCTGCGCTGCTCCTTCAATAACAGTCACCCCATCGGCCAGCACGGCGGCCATCATGACGTTGTCTGTCCCGAGAACGCTTGGACCGAATTTACCATGCATGTTGATCACTGCTCCGGTCAGTTTCGGCGCAAAAACCTTGATGTCGCCGCCCTCCACGCGCACCGCTGCGCCCAGCGCTTCGAAACCTTTCAAATGCAAATCAATTGGTCGGTCACCGATGACGCAACCACCTGGGAGAGCGACGGTCGCTTCCTTGCAACGGCCGAGCGATGGTCCAAGCACACAAACGGAAGCGCGCATTTTGCGCACGACGTCGTACGGCGCGACCGAATGGATCTTTTCCGCTGTGACGCTTACCGTCCCGCTGGCACGCTCCACCTGCGCGCCCAGATAGGTCAAAATTTGCAGCATGTAATGCGTATCGCTCAGGTCGGGCACGCCATGGACGATACAAGTCTCTCGAGTGAGCAGTGTTGCAGCCAGGATCGGCAGCGAAGAATTCTTCGAACCGCTTACCTTTATGGAACCGGAAAGCGGATGACCGCCGTGGACGAGGATCTTATCCATACCTGGCAAAAAGGAACCGTATCACGCCGTTATAATCGGTCTTTGAGCAAATGTCGCGGTAATTTTTTTCCGCCAGAGCCGAAAGAAGGGCCTCGCTCTGGCCGAGTCCTATTTCCAAAGCCAGCATCCCCCCTGGCCGGAGCCGCGATGGCGCCTGCGCAATCAGTTCGCGAACGAGCTCGTCGCCTCGTGCACCGGCAAACACCGCAATTTCTGGGTCATGTAATACTTCGCGCGAAAGAGCGTGCCGGTCCTGCGTTGAGATGTAAGGAAGATTCGCAATAATGAGATCGAAAGGTCCCTTAACATTCTCTAGCAGAGCGCTCCTCAAAAACTGGACCCGGTGGGTTAAGTTTAGATTGGCGGCATTTTCCTGCGCGAGCGCCAGCGCCTCACCTGAAACATCAACGCCCAGAACTTTTGCCTCGGGATATTTCGCAGCCAGACTCAGCGCGATTACACCGCTGCCGGTTCCAACGTCGACAATCTTCGAACCCGCAATCCGCAATCCGCGATCCGCAATTAATTGCTCGACCAGTTGCTCTGTTTCCGGTCGCGGAACTAATGCCCGCTTGTCGCAAAGAAAAGTAAGTTCGCAAAATTCAATCGTGCCTAACAAGTGTTGCAGAGGCTCGCCATGGCTGCGACGCTTCACCAGATTGCGCAGGGGTTCGAGTTCCGCTTCAGTCAGCTTCCGCTCGAATTCGAGATAAAGCTCGATTCGTTTCTGTCCCAGCACATGTGCTAGTAAATGTTCCGCATTCAGCCGGGAACTCTCAACGTTGTGCTTCTTGAAATAAGCAGTCGTCGCTTGCAGCACGTCAAGCACGGTCATGCTTGTTATTTTAGCCAGTCCGCGCCTCGAGGAACAGGATGCTACCGACCGGCGTCCTTTTTCTTCTGCCGCAGGCCGCTGAACTCCCCTGCGCCTTGTTCTGCTTCGCCGGCTCCCCAGGTTCCGCGAAGTGTCTCGCCATCGATTTGAGCAACTCCGTGACCGCTGGCGTTACCCTCACGCCATGTGAAGTGCAAAACGCTATCACGGATGTCGCCTTCGATGAACCCATTAACTTTGCCATTCGAATAACCACCATTTACATCCTTCCCCATCCGCAACAGCAAAAGGTCCACGCTGTCTTGCACGCCATCTTTAGCGGTTCGACGCACTGCGAATAAGCCGGTAAAATCCGATCCCTGCTCCGTGCCAGGAATGGCGAACGCTGTTTTGCGCGGCTTGAGATCCTCCAGCCGCAAGTCGCGCACGCGTTCGTATTCGGCTGTACGCCCAGTTGGACTCGTAGTCCATGGAGGGGCAGCAATGCGAAAGGATTGTGCCCACATTTTGAAGCGTGCACTCCATTCCGCCTGGTTGGCCTGGTTGCGGGCAAACGAATCCGAATCTTTCTCGATCACGCCGGCGAGGGCTTCTAAACGTTCATTTGTGACCGGGTGATCGAAAGTGGCTAGGTATTTCTGCCATTCAGCTTCCGTCGGGAATCTTTGCGTCGCCACCAAGCGCCGCATGCCTTGGACATGCCCAATCCGCTCAACATCAAACCAGAACTCAATCCCAAGCGGCACCTGACCGATTCGTCGCATTATTTCAATCGCGAATGCGTCGGCCTCGATTTCCTGTTTCCGCTTTTGGACTGGATCCCGCAAATGAGTGTCATGTTTTTTCAGCGCGTGTCCCAGCTCGTGCGCGAGCAAAAAAACAATGGTATTTCCGAAATTCCGATCTACGCGATTCGCCACAGCGGTTTCTTCGCGCGCGTTATCTGGAACACCGAGCGTGCGAAAAACGGGAGGAAGTGGCGCTGAAGGCGAGAGCGTTGCCTCGCGTAACAATACGCCGACGTAATCGCGCACCGCCGTGCCATCGTATCCGTGAGCATTGAGCCAGGCGTTCGCGGTGCACAGATCGCAAAAGAATCGCAGCGAAAGAGCCGGGAGGTAAATCGTCCCCTTGTCGTCGGTGTAGAACGAGAAGGGGTCTCCACCGGGCCCTGAAAGCGGAACCTTAATTTTAACCGCACCAAGCGCGCTGCGTTCCTCATTCGTCAGCTGTGGCAGAATCGTTTCGCGATATTCAGCCTGGATTTGTTCGCTCCATCGCGCGGAATCCGCTTGCAACTTTTTCTCCGGATAGAGTTTCGACACATTCTGACCGAAGACAGTTGCACCTGCGCACGCCGTGATTACGAGCGCGAGAGTGAACTGTCGCCGCACGGCAGGTTACTTTCGTTGAAAATAATCGACTGCAGGCCGTGTCTTATCTGGCGGCGTACCGCCCTTTGCTAGCCAATCTCGAAAATCCTTGAGTTCGCCCCAGTCATCGGCCCAAAGGGGTTCCATAAGCGCAACCTTAGCCTTAACGACAGCGCGCTCGAGTTGTGGTCTCTCGGACGCGTTCGCGCTATCCAGCGTGCGATTCAAAATGATAATGTCTTGCTGGGTTTC
>Ga0066903_100001541_pt1 | contig 16999 bp, 10 predicted proteins | sample PanSoiMetaGPlot1_FD_67491 | JGI IMG/M metagenome (GOLD analysis project Ga0066903, IMG submission 67491) | Tropical forest soil microbial communities from Panama analyzed to predict greenhouse gas emissions - Panama Soil - Plot 1 (version 2) | ecosystem: Environmental > Terrestrial > Soil >... | reverse complement strand
GGCGAGAGCGTGATGCGCAGCGCCTCGGCGATCTTGCGCGCGATCTCGTCTTGCACCTCGAAGACGTCCTGCATCTCGCGGTCGTAGCGCTCCGACCACAGCGGGAAGTCGGTGTGCGTGTCGACGAGCTGCGCGTTGATCCTGAGCCGCGTGCCCGAGCGCCGCAGGCTTCCACCCAGCACGTAGGCGGCGTTGAGCTCGCGGCCGATCTGGGCGGGCGTGACCGACTTGTCGCGATAGGCGAGCACCGTGGGTCGCGAGAAGATGTTCAGGCCGCGGATCTTCGAGAGCTCGGTGATGATGTCCTCGGTGATGCCGTCGCGCAGGTACTCGTCGTCCTTCACCCCGCTCAGGTTCTCGAAGTAGAGCACCGCCACCGAGCGCGTCGCGGCGCGCGCGGCGCCCTTCGATTCCTCGCCATCCGCCGCGCGCTTGTGACCCGAATCGAGATCGCGCTTCAAGCGCAGGAGATCGGTCTTGAGATCGGTCGCCGTCTGGTACCTGAGATTCCGGTCCTTCTCGAGCGCCTTGCCGAGAATGCGACCCAGCTCGGGCGGCACGCCCGGATTGGCCTGGAGCAACGGCGTCGGATCGCGGTTCAAGATCGCCTCGAAGATCACCGCCGAGGTCTCGCCCTGGAACGGCAGCGTGCCGGCCGACATCTGGTAGAGCACGGTGCCGAGCGAGAACAGATCGGTGCGCGCGTCGGTTAGCTGGCCGCGCGCCTGCTCCGGCGACATGTACGACACGGTGCCGACCGCGGTCCCAGGCATGGTCAGCTCGTCGCGCGCGACCATGGTGTCGAGCTGCGACGCCATCCCGTCCGCGCCACGCCGCGCGGCGTCGATCTTGGCCAGCCCGAAGTCGAGGATCTTCACCTGACCGCGGGCGTTGACGAACAGGTTCGCCGGCTTGATGTCGCGGTGGACGATGCCCTTGGCGTGGGCGGATTCCAGCGCGTCGGCGATCTGGATGGCGATGTCGAGGATCTGCGCGATCTCGAAGGGATGACGGCCGACGCGCTGCGCGAGCGTCTGTCCTTCGAGCAGCTCCATGACAATGAAGTGCTGGCCTTCGTGCTGCTCGATGGCGTAGACGGTGCAGATGCTGGGATGATTGAGCGCCGAAGCCGCGCGCGCCTCGCGCTGGAAGCGCTCGAGCATGCCGGCGTCCTGCTGGGTCTCGGTGGGCAGGAACTTGAGCGCCACCTTGCGCCCGAGCCGCGAGTCCTCGGCCTCGTAGACCACGCCCATGCCCCCGCTGCCGAGCTTCCGGAGCACGTTGTACTGCGCGATGGTCCTGCCGAGGAGCGTGTCCATGTGGTGGAGGGGACACGAAGAATACGGGAGGAGCGCGAGACCGGTCAAACCGCGCATCGGCCTCGTGACGCCTACTTCAGCTCCTTCCACAGGAAGGTGTAGGCCATCGCCCACATCCTGGCGACCTGCGCATTGGTGTCGGCGCTTGCGTGACCGCCTTCCGTGTTCTCGTAGTAGAGCACGTCCTGGTCCAGATCCCGAAGCTTCGCGGCCATCTTGCGCGCGTGTCCGGGGTGCACGCGATCGTCGCGCGTCGAGGTCATGAACAGCGTGCGCGGATACTTCACGCCCTTCTTCACGTTCTGGTAGGGCGACCAGGGCTTCATGAACGCCCATTGGTTGGGATCGTCCGGATCGCCGTACTCGTCCTCCCACGAAGCGCCAGCCAGCAATCGGTGGTAGCGGCGCATGTCGAGCAACGGATTCTGGCAGACCACGGCGTGGAACAGGTCCGGGCGCATCACCACCATGTTGCCGACCAGCAATCCGCCGTTCGATCCGCCGTTGCACCCGAGATGCCTCGGGCTCGTGACCTTGCGCTTGACCAGGTCCTCGCCCACCGCGATGAAGTCCTCGTAGCAATGGTGGCGCCGGTCCTTCATCCCGGCCTGATGCCATTTGGGTCCGAATTCCCCGCCGCCGCGGATGTTGGCGACCACCAGCACGCCGCCTTTCTCGAGCCAGCCGCTGCCACGCAGCGCGCTGTAGCTCGGCAGCTCCGAGATCTCGAAGCCGCCGTAGCCATAGAGCAGCGTGGGCGCCTTGCCATCGAGCACCAACCCCTTCGGCGAGATCTGGAGATAGGGAATGTGGGTGCCATCCCTGGAGACCGCCTCGTGCTGACTCACCTCGAGACCCTGCGCATCGAAGAACGCCGGAGTCTGCTTGAGCATCTCCGGCGCCCCGCCACCCGCCGTCGCCAGGTGCAGGCTGGTCGGGGTCAGGAAGTCGGTGATGGTGAGCCAGTAGTCGTCGGAGGTCCGCGGATCGACCGCCGACGCCTCGATGTTCCCGAACTCCGGCAGACCCGGAACCGCGGTGCGGGTCCACGCGCCGTTCTCGAAGCGGGCCAGGTACAGCTTGCTTCGCACGTTGTCGAGCTCGTCGAGCAGGATGGCGCCGCGCGTGGTGGTGTAGCTCGCGAGTGATTTGCGTGGCGTGGGCTCGAACAACAGGGTGAGCGCGCGCTGCCCGGCCAAGAAGTCGTCGAGGCGCGTGGCGAGCAGCGCTCCCGCGGGCCACGTCTTCCCGCCTACCGTCCAGTCGGTGCGTAACGAGATCAGCAGCCATTCGCGGAAGAACCCGACGTCGGCATCGTCGGGCTTCTCGATCTTCACCAGGCGATCGCCGCGGCGCAGGAACGTCTCGTTGGTGAAGTACGTCGGACCGCGATAGACGACGTCGCGCTCGAATCCCGGAGTGAAGTCCCGGTAGGCGACGACCGAGATGTCCTGGGGCTTGCCTTCGAACATCGTCGTGGCCTGGGTCAGCGGCGTGCCGCGCGCCCATGCCTTGGCGATCCGCGGGTAGCCCGAGGTCGTCATCGAGCCGGGCCCGAAGTCGGTGCCGACGTACACCGTGTCGCGGGACATCCAGGAGATCTCGCTCTTGGCCTCGGGCAGCATGAAGCCGTTGGTGACGAAGCGGCGGGTGGTGAGATCGAATTCACGGGTGACGTCGGCGTCCGATCCGCCGCGCGAGATCCTGATCAGGGCACGCGTGAAATCCGGAGGCAGGGACTGCGCGCCATGCCACACCCACATCTCCTTCTCCGCCTGCGAGAGCGAATCGAGGTCGAGCACGGTCTCCCACGCCGGCTGTTCCTTGCGATACTCCGCGAGCGTGGTGCGGCGCCAGAGTCCGCGCGCGTGGTCCTTGTCGCGCCACAGGTTGTAATAGGAGTCGCCGATCTTCTCGACGGACGGAATCTTGGCGTTGGAGTCGAGGATCTCCAGGAATCGCGATTCCATCTTCTGGTACTCGGGAGTACCGGCGAGCTCGCGAGTGCTCTCCGCATTCCGCTCCTTCACCCAGTCCATCGATCGAGGCCCGGTGACGTCCTCGAGCCACAGGTACGGATCGTGGGAGGTCGTATCGGAAGGCGCGGTCGCGGCCGCGAGCGCGGGCGACCAGAACAAAGCGGCGGAGAGCGCGAGAACCAGTCGCATGAAGATGCGACTCTATCACGCGCTCCCTCGATCAGCCTCCGTGTCCGTTCTTGCGGCCGTGGCCCTTGCGATCGCCTTGGTTGCCACGGTCCGCGCTCTGCTGCGATTGGCCCCGGCCGCGCTCCGCCGGTTGCGGAGGCGGACGCTGGTCGCCGCGCTGCGCGCTCTGAGGCGGCGGTCCGCCCTGGTCCCCATGCTGGGCGCGAGGCTGACGCCTCTCCTCTCCACGCTGCGCTTGCTCCGGCTGCTGCCGCTGCTGCTCGGGCGGCGGCCCCTGACGCCGCATCATCTGACCCAAGCGCTCGCGCTGTTGCGCCTGTCGCTGCTCGAGCCCCGGTTGCTGCGCCTGGCGCTGTTCGCGCAGGGATTGCGCGGAGGGACGCTGCGGCTGCTCGAACGCCCGACCTTCCACCTGTCGCTGCTCGTGCATCGACTCGAAAGATGGACGCTGAGGTCTCTGCATTTCCCGCTGGCTCTGGAAGCGGGCGTTTTCGATCGGAGATCGCGCCTGCGGCCGGTTGGTACGCCGCTCGATCGCGCGCGACAACGGCATGGCGCCCGGCTCGTTTCTCACGCGCGGGCGATAGAATGCCACGGCGCCGTCGGCCGCGCCATGACTCCGTTGCGGCGCCAGCGCATCGACGATCCTGAGGCGCGGCACGCGCCTGCCGGTCTGGCGCTCGAAGGCGGCAATGGAAACGCCTTCATCGACCGGACGTCCCGAACGCAGCGCGAAGTGCGTGGCGTCACGCGTCCGCGACAGCAAACCGACGTTGCGATTCGTCGGGGCGATGGCGACACCGAGCGACGCCTCGGTCAGCCGCGTGCGCGGCACGAAAGACCAGCTCGGCGATGGAACCGAGACCGCTTCGAAGCGTAGGCCCGACCACGCGCTCCACGTCGCGGTCGGTGGCAGTGGGGCCCATCCGACCCAATCGTCGCTTTCGCGCCACGCCACCCAGGCCGGCGCCCACTCCGTCCCTGGCTCCCACATCCATCCGTACACCGGATCCTCGAACCAGCGGCCGTAATGGTACGTGGCCCATCCCCAAGGCTCGTCCGACAACCACGCCCAACCGAAGTCCGTGTACACCCAGTAGCCATCCGAGTAGGGACGCCAGACCACCGGCACCTGTTGGGGAGCCCAGCACCAACCGTACGGGGCCGTGTCGACCCATTGCCCGTAAGGAGCAAGATCGTTATAGAACACGCTCACGCTCACCGCCGTGTTCGGACCGAACACCGCCGCTTCCGCTTTCCGCTCGAAACCGAGACTGACGAACCCCGTGGCGACCAACCACGAGGCCGCGAATACCGCTATGACCGATCGTCTCATCGTTTGATCCTCCCGAGGCCACGCCGAAGCTCCGTCTCGCGGGAGCTCGAGACGACGAACACCCACACTTCAAGCAGATTGCGTGCCTTGTGAGAGCGAACGGCCTAACGGCCTGGACGCCAGTGCCATGACTTTCACGGAACAAAGGTCGATCGCGTGCGATTCGTCCGCGCTTTTCACTGGCCGCCGCTGCTTACAAGGGCGGAGGACAGGCCACGCTTGAGTCCGCCGGGGAGATGAGGACCTTCGGCGGTGAGACTGGCGATCGGCTGGGCCAGCACCACGAACCGATCCGGCGCGGGCCCCACGTAGTGGAACGGATAGCAGGTCACGAGGGTCAGCCCGATCCGGCGATCGGGTCGCAGCAAATCGCCCCGAGTTGGATTCACGATGAGGATCGAGTCGACCTGATACGCGAATGCGCCATCGGGCGTGGTGAGCTTCACGGTGTCGCCGGGGGCGATGCCGTGGAGCTTTCTGAAATACGTGTCCCGATGACCCGCCAGGCCGACGTTGCCGCGCTCCCCCGGAAACGGCGTGCCCGGCACGTGACCGATGCCGCGACGCAACGCGGTGCCGCCGATCCCTTCGAGCATGTAAACGGAGAGGTTGAGCCGCGGGATTTCCAGACGGCCGATCAATCCGCTGGTCGCGGCTTCGTGGCGCGTCGCCGCGGCCACTTGGAGCAGGCCCTCGCCCTTCGACTTCTCTCCCAGCGATCTGAGCCGCCGCGCCAGCCAGGTCTGTGACAGTCCGCCGTCGATGGCGGCGGCGAGCCAGACCCCCAGCAACAGCACGCCCAGAATCGTCAGGGCTCTACCGATTCCGATCCGAAGAGTGTCTCGCACGTTGAAACGACGGGAGGCGAGCACCCGGTTCGAGTCCGGGTGCCCGCCACACGAGCTAGGCGCTGCGGCGACGCCGAGAAATCCACATCCCGGCCAGGAGCGTCAGTGTGCCGCTCATCGCGATCAGCGGCAGCGGGCTCGCGGTGCGCGGCATGGGCCTGGTGGTGCTCGACGTGGTCGACGTACTGGTGGTGGCGTTCTGGTCCACCGTTCCCTGCGTCGCAGTCGAGGACGGAGCGGTCGTGGTCGTGGTGCTCGTCGATGTGTTGGACGGTGTGGTCATGTTCTGGTTCGACGGGCTCGAGTACTGGGCCGACGCCGATCCTGTCAGGGCGAACAGGGCGACGACGACCGCCGAATAAACGAGAAAGCGCTTCATGACGGTCCTCCAGTTTGCAGCAAGTGGAGCGGAACGGGTGTTCTCGAACCAGCGTCAAGGCAAGGCCGGTGCCAGTCGAATCGGCGGAATCGCCGCGCGTCGAGCGGCCCACGGCTCAAAGGATTGGTACGGGCGTTCCGGAGGTGTGGGCACGGTGAAGCGGCAGACGAGTGTCTCCAGCTTGTAGAAGCTGCGTGCGCGCCTGCGCAATCGACAATGGCCGCTCCGGACCCGGCGTCTCTCCACGAGTCACGGCGATGACCGGTGGCGGCGCTCCATTCGACGGGTTACCATGCCGCCTCTCGCGCAAGCTGCTCCCACACTTTGCGGAGGATCCAGGTGACCGCACTCGCACAGCTCAAGGCCCGCCTAGTCGAAGTCGACGATCTCCAGCACGCCGCCGACCTGCTGCGCTGGGACCAGACGACCTACATGCCACCTGGAGGCACCAGCGCGCGGGGCCGCCAGCTCGCCACGCTGACCCGCCTGGCGCACGAGCGCTTCACCGACGCCGAGATGGGTCGGTGCCTCGAGGCCGCCGAGCGCGAGGCCGCGGGGCTTCCCGCCGACTCCGATGAAGCCTCGCTGGTGCGGGTGACCCGCCGCCTGTGGGATCAGTCGATTCGCGTGCCCACGCCGCTGATCTCGGAGTTCCAGGAGCACATCTCGCAAACCTACCAGGCCTGGACGGTGGCGCGGCCCGCGAACGATTTCGCCAGGCTGCGCCCCCTGCTCGAGCGCTCGCTCGATCTGTCACGGCGCATGGCGGAGTGCTTCCCCGGCTACGAACACATCGCCGATCCGCTGATCGATTTCTCCGATTACGGCATGAAGGCCGCGTCGGTTCGGGCGCTGTTCGCGGAGCTGCGCGCCGCCCTGGTGCCCATCGTCCGCGCCATCTCGTCGCGCGCTCCCGCCGACGACGCCTGCCTCCGTCATGCGGTTCCCGAAGCGGATCAGCTCGCCTTCGGTCTCGAGGTGATCCGGCGCTTCGGGTACGACTTCGAGCGCGGCCGCCAGGACAAGACGCCTCACCCCTACATGACGAAGTTCTCGCTCGGCGACGTCCGCATCACCACGCGCGTGAACGATCACGATCTGGCCGACGCGCTGTTCTCGACCCTCCACGAATGCGGCCACGCGCTCTACGAGCAGGGCATCGCCATGGAGTACGAGGGCACGCCGCTCGCGAACGGCACGTCGAGCGGCGTGCACGAGAGCCAGTCGCGCCTCTGGGAGAACCTGGTCGGCCGCAGCCGTCCGTTCTGGGAATTCTTCTATCCCGCGCTCCAGCGCGCCATGGCGGGTCCGCTCGCGAGCGTGCCGCTCGACACCTTCTACCGCGCCATCAACAAGGTGGCGCGCTCGCTGATCCGGGTCGATGCGGACGAGGTCACCTACAACCTCCACGTCATGCTGCGCTTCGAGCTCGAGCTCGACATGCTCGAAGGCCGCCTCGCGGTGCGCGACCTGGCGCGCGTGTGGCGCGAGCGCTTCGAGGCCGACTTCGGGATCCCCGTGCCCGACGACCGCAATGGCTGCCTACAGGACGTCCACTGGTTCTCCGGCACGATCGGCGGCGCCTTCCAGGGCTACACCATCGGCAACATTCTCTCCGCGCAGTTCTTCAAGGCCGCCACCGCCGCGCGGCCAGGCATCGTGGCCGACATGCGGCGCGGCGAATTCGGCGATCTCCATCGCTGGCTCACCGATCAGGTCTATCGCCACGGCTCCAAGTTCACCGCGGACGAGCTGGTCCGTCGCGTCACGGGCCAAGGACTGCACATCGGTCCGTACGTCGACTACCTGTGGGGCAAGTACCAGCCGCTCTACGGCCTGCGCGAAGACGAACGGAAGCCCGTCGAAGTCGCCTGAGCGCGCAGCGCGGGTCGTGTCCTGAGCCCGCGAGCGTAGTGCGTGGATCGATAAGCGAGCACCGAGCAATCAATGCCGGTGGATCGCGTAGCGCTCGGGATCGTGACGGAACGCCACGAACGTGGAGTCGTCGTCGAAGAAATACGGGCTCTCCGGCGTGTTGAGGTGCGGCGAGAAGCGGTCGGGGATGAAGCGCACGCCACTCACCGGATCGCGCAGGATGCCGCAGTAGCGCGCAGGAGTCTTGCGGAAACGCTCGAGCGTCGTGGCGTCGGCGAAGCGGTAGATCTCACCGTTCACGCGCGACTGGAGCCGCGGATCGAGCGAGCCGATGCGCGTGGGGTCGACCGGATCGAACAGCACCCGGCTCATGTGCTCGAGGAGGAAGTCGGCCGCCGGCACGGGCGTCGAGGGCTCGCAGCCCTGGGCGCCTCACACGAAGCCGCTGGGAACCGCCTTCGGAGCCGGCGCGTGCGCGGATTTGGAGCCGGCGGGGCCCGAGGAAGCGGCGAGCGCGGAGCTCGCCACGAGCGCCGTCCAGAGGCAGGCCCAGAGACCCATGGTCCGCATGGGCGAGAATGCTACCAGACCGTGGGAACTGCGGCCGAGTGAGCTAGGGGACTCGCGAGACGTCGGTGAAGCCGGCCACGATCGCCGTGATGTTGTCGCGCCCGCCGCGCTCGAGCGCCAGGTCGATCAGGCCGCGACAGGCGGACTCACTGTCGGGATGACGCGTGAGGACAGCGGCGAGGTCGGCTTCCTTCGCCATGTCGGTGAGACCGTCCGAGCAGATGAGCAGGCGATCGCCAGGAGCGGCGCGGACGTGACGGTAATCGGCTTCCGGCGCCTCCTCGTGGCTTCCCACCGCGCGCGTGAGGACGTGGTGCAGGCGGTGCGAGGCAACCTCTTCCTGCGGGATCATGCCGAGATCCGCGTACTCCTGGGCGAGCGTGTGGTCGCGGGTGAGTTGACTCAGCTCGCCATCGCGCAGCAGGTAGGCCTTGGAGTCGCCGACGTGCATCATGAACAGGTCGAGGCCGACCGCGTACACGCTGGTCCAGGTGGTTCCCATGCCGGCGGTGCTGGGATCGGCGGCGATGCGGTCGCGGATCGCGTTCTGCATGCCGACCAGATACGACGTCGCGCGGTCGTACATGGCCTGCAGCTCGCCCTCGCGCGTCTCGGGATCGTCGAGCTTGAGCGCCCAGTGCGGCGCGCGCCGCACCATCTCGAGGGTGTTGGAGACCGCGGTCTGGCTGGCGACGTCACCGGCTTCGTGACCGCCCAACCCGTCGGCCACCACGAGCAGGTAGGCGATCTGCTCCGAGCGCTCGACCGGTTGACCGGGCGGCAGGCTGCTGGTGATCCGCTCCATGAAGCGCCCGAGCTTGAAGATCGCGAAAGCGTCCTCGTTGTTCTCGCGCACCTTGCCGCGGTCGGTGAGACCCGCGAGATCGATCCGCACCTGGCTGGCCGGGATCGGCGCCAGACGCGGCGTGCCGGCGGTGCTCGGGGGATCGTAAGGATTGGACACGGCGCGCCTCCTACCACCCGGTGAGCGGTGCTGCCGAATCCATTCGGCTCGATGAACCACGCCAAGGCCGCGGCTTCGCGGCCCGAAGCGGCGGGCATGCTACCACGCGCGCCGGAGCTCGCGCACCACCTCGCCCAGATGTCCGACCGCGGCACGCAGCTGATCGTCGCTCACGTACGGCGCCGGTCCGAGTCGCAGCACCTCGCCGCGATGGTCGGTCCTCACGCCTCGTTTCGCGAGGCGCGCCTGGATCTCCGCCGCGCTCGCACTGCGAAGCGCGAGGAATCCGCCCACGCCGGCGAGCGGTGTCTCGCGATCACGCGTGATGACCCGCGTGTCCAGATCGAGCCGATCGAACGCCGCCGCGAGCAGTCCAACCTGGTGCTGGCTCACCTCGCGCAGCCGCTCGGGAGTCAGGCCGCGCGCTTCGAAGAAGTCGAACACGCGCGCCGCGCGGTAGTGGCTGTTGGGATCGTAGGTGGCGCCGGCCCAGCGCGAGGCGCCCGCGCCGTAGGCGACGGATCCCGCGTGTCGCTCGGTGAGCCCATCGAACTCGCTGAACCACCCGGTGATCGCCGGGCGGTAGTGGTCGCGGCCGGGCGGCACGCGCAGGAAGGCATTGCCCTCGCCGAGCTGGCAGTACTTGTAGCCGCCTCCGACCACGAAGGCATCCGCGAGGCCTTCGCCCTCGAGCGCGCACGGCACGACGTTGAGCTGATGATAGGCGTCGACCAGCAGCTCCGCGCCGGCGCTACGGCACGCGGCCAGCGTCGCGGACAGTCCCGGCACGAGATGGGCGCTCTCGAAGAGCACCGACGACACCATCACCGCTGCGGTGCGAGCGTCCACTTGCGCGGCCAGCCGCTCGGCCAGCGTCGTCGCGGGATGCGCGGCGATACGCACCACCTCGAGCGGCCGCTCCTCGGCGAGGCGGTCGAGCTGGCGGCGGAGCGTGTGGAACTCGCCGTCGGTGCTCACGAGCCGCGGCCGCTCGCGGAGCGGCAGCGCCGACAGGAGGCGGATCACGAGCTCGTGGGTGTTCACTCCGAGCGCGATCGCGCCGCGCTCGTCTCCGAGCAGGTGCGCGTATCCACGCCGCACCCGCTCGGCCATCCGCGTCGCGCACTCCCACTTGTCGTCCACGTCGCGCGCGGCGTCGTCCCACGCCTCGATCTGGCCTTCGCGCGCCACGTCGGGCCACGCCTGATGCGAATGGCCGGTGAGCAGCAGCCGCTCGGCGACCCGGAAGCGCGAGTAGTGAGGCGCCAGCTCCTCGGCGAGGCCATGGTTCGCCGGGGCGCTCATCGGCGTCGTCACAGCTCCGAGCGGATGGCCCACAGGTCGGGGAACACCGGCCGGTTGAGCGTGGTCATGAGGTACGCGGCGCCCATGGAACCGCCGGTGCCGACCTTGGCGCCGATGGTGCGCTGCACCATCTTGACGTGGCGGTAGCGCCACTCCATGAGCCCTTCGTCCAGATCGACGAGACGCTCGCACAGCGCGGCGCCGGTCGTGTCCTTGCGATAGAGGTCGATCAGCAGCGGATGGAGCGCCGGCGTCTCCTGCACCGTCGAGGTCACGTCGCGCTCGAGCGCCTCGCGCGGCACCGGGTAGCCCGAGGCGACCAGATAGCGGAGGAACGCATCCCACAGCGTGGGCGCCGTGAGCCGCCGCTCGAGCCGCTGGCGCGCCGGACTCCCGGGCGGATAGCGATCGAGCGCCTGCGCGTTCTTGGCGCCGAGCGCGAATTCGATCTCGCGGAATTGGAAGGACTGGAATCCGCTGCCCGATTCGAGCCGCGCGCGAAAGCTCAGGAAGTCGAGCGGCGTCATGGTCTCGAGCACGTCGATCTGCGCGACCACGACCTTGAGGATGGTGAGGATGCGCTTGAGCGTCGCCTGTGCCCGCGGCGCGTCGCGACGCTCGAGCTGTCCCTCCAGGAAGTCGAGCTCGTGGAGGATCTCCTTGAACCACAGCTCGTAGACCTGGTGGATGACGATGAACAGCGTCTCGTCGTGCTCCGGCCCCTCGGAGAGCGGATGCTGCAGCGCCAGCAGATCGTCGAGCTTCAGGTAACTGCCATAGGTGACCGGCATCGCCTCTCCAAGAGCGGTCGCGAACGGGTCGGAGGAAAGCTCCGCGGCAGGATAACCGCTCGCGCGCTCGCGCGTCAGCCCGAAGCCGGGCGGCTAGGACGTGGCGAGCCGCTCTCGCTCGACGCGGTGGCGTGAGGCGAGCGCGAACACCTCGTCGAGCCGCTCGGGGCTCACCGGCTTCACCAGATGCGCCGCGAACCCCAGGCGCGTGGTGCGCTCGCGGTCTTCCTCCTGGCCGTAGCCGGTCAAGGCGATCAGCACGGTCTGCTGCGTACGCACGTCGTGCTTGAGCCGGCGCGCCACCTCGAAGCCGTCGAATCCGGGAAGGCCGAGGTCCAGCAGGACGATGTCGGGCCGCGCCTCGAACGCCACCTCGACCGCCTCCGGACCCGAGGACGCCTCGTGCACGCGGTGGCCGCCGAGCTGCAGATAGGTGCGGAGCATGACGCGCGCGTCCTCGTTGTCGTCGACGATCAGCACGCAGAGCGGAGCGATGCGCTTGCGATCGATGGCCCGCTCGACCGCGCGCGGCGACGCCTTGCCGTTCAGCAGCGGCAGCTCGATCAGGAACGTGCTGCCCTTGCCGGGGCCCTCGCTGAAGGCGCGCACGCTCCCGCCTTGCAGCTCGATGAGCCGTCGCACCAGCGTGAGGCCGAGGCCGAGACCGCCGCGGGCGCGATCGAGCGCCTGCTCGCCCTGGACGAACACGTCGAACAGGCTGTCGAGGAGATTCGACTCGATGCCAATCCCGTCGTCCACCACCTTCACGCGTGCGTGCGAATCGTCACCCTCGATCTCCACGGCGATCCGCCCACCGTGATCGGTGTACTTGACGGCGTTCACGATCAGGTTGGTGAGCACTTGGTGCATCCGCCCCGAGTCGGCCTCGACCAGCGTCGCCGGACCGCTGAGGAGCACCTCGTGGTGATCGAGCTGCCCCGAGGCGCGCAGCGACTCGATGGTCTGTTCGGCCAGCTCGCGAAGGTCGAGCGCGACGCGCTGGAGCACGATGTGGCCGACGGTGATCCGCGACACGTCGAGCAAATCGTCCACGATCCGGGTGAGGTGCTTGGTCTGGCGCATCACCACCTGGTTGGCGCGGATCGCCCGCTCGTCCATGGCGCCGATCATCTCGAGCAGCCGCGCGGCCGAGGCGATCGCCCCCAGCGGATTGCGCAGCTCGTGCGACAGCATCGCCAGGAACTCGTCCTTGCGCCGGTCGCGCTCCTGCAGCTCGCGGTAGAGCCGGCGATTGTCGAGGGCCACGGCGGCGCGCCCGGCGATCAGCCCCACCATATCGCGCTCCTCGGCCGTGTAGCCGGGAACGTCGCCGTGGCGATTCACCCCCAGCACGGCGTAGGTGCGACCCGGCACCGCGATCGGGAACACCAGACCGCGCGGACGCCCGAGCGGATCGCGGTCGAAGGTCACGGTGGCGGTGGTCTGGATCGAGCGTGCCACGGCACTGGCGAGCGGCCCGTTCGGCATCGCCACCTCCTGGACCTCGCCGCCCTCGGCGAGGCGGCGCCACACTACCGCGTCGGGCCGCTCCCAGCCGTCGGCGAAGTGCAGACCTGCCTCGTCGGCGAACGTCGGCACCAGGATGTGCAGCAGCTCGTTCTCGAACGGCGTGCCGTCGAGCGAGCGCATGAGCGTGCCCTTGGCCTCGATCAGGAGCCTGAGCCTGCGGCTCTGCTCCTCGGCCGCGGTGCGCGCCGCCTGCTCGCGCAGGAACGCGACGCGCTGCTCCGCCTCCTCGCGGATGCGCTCCTGCGCCCGCGCGAGCTGCACGAATACCCGCACCTTGGAGCGCAGCACCTCGGGCAGGAACGGGCAGGTCAGGTAATCGACGGCCCCGAGCGCATAGCCTCGCGAGATCTGGATCTCGTCGTGGTCGGCGGTGAGGAAGATGATCGGCGTGTGGACGTTGCGCGGGCGCCGTCGGACCAGCCCCGCGGTCTCGAAGCCGTCCATCTCGGGCATGTTGACGTCGAGCAGTACGACCGCGACGTCGTGATGCATGAGGTACTTGAGCGCCTCACGGCCCGAGTCCACCGAGACCACGTTCTCGCCGAGCTCGGCGAGCGCGGCCTCGACCGTGAGGCGCTGCGCGCGGAGGTCGTCGACCACCAGGATGTTGACGGGATGGCTCATCAGCGCACCAGCCAGCCCCGCATCATGCCGAGCAGCTCGTCGGGATCGACGGGCTTGGAGAGGTAATCCCATGCTCCGGCTTCGATGCAACGCTCCCGATCGCCCTTCATGGCCTTGGCGGTGACGGCGATGATCGGCAGGTCGCGGAAGCGCGACAGCCGGCGGATCTCGCGGGTGGTATCCAGTCCGTCCATCTCGGGCATCATGACGTCCATGAGCACGATGTCGATGTCCGGCGTGCTCTCGAGCTTGGCGATCGCGTCCCGTCCGGTCTCGGCCGCCACCGGCACCATGCCGTGCTGCTCCAGCACGCTCATGAGCGCGAAGATGTTGCGTATGTCGTCGTCGACGATCAGCACGCGCCGCCCGGCGAGCTTGGTGTCGCCGTCGTGCAGCTCGCCGATCCGATGCCGCTGCGCCTCGGTGAGCTCCTCGGGCTTCAGGTGCAGATAGAGCGCCGCCACGTCGAGCAGCCGGTCGAAGCTCTGCACCTCGCGCACCCGGCCCACGTGGGCGAGCCGCTTGAGCGCCACGCTCTCGGGGCCCGACAGCGGTCGCACCGGATGCACTAGGAGCGGCGTGCGCTCGATCCCTTCGAGCGCCTCGGCCTTTTCCACCCACTCGTTCAGCGGTCCGTCCTGGAGCTGCGGATCGAGTACGATGCAGTTGGGCATGGTCTCGGCCATCTGGGCGAGCGCCTCGCTCCCGCTCGCCGCCTCCCGCACGCGCAGACCGGTGGCGGTGAGCAGCTCGCGCAGCTGCTCGCGCAGCTCGGGCTCGGACTCGATCAGCATCACGTCGCGCTCCCGCGCCTCGATCACCTGCCGCAGCGAATGCAGCGCCTCGTCGAGGCCTTGGCGCGACTGCATCGGCTTGATCGCCACGCCGACCGCGCCGGAGCGCAGGCCGCGCTCGCGATCCTCGTCGGTGGTGATCACGTAGACCGGCACGTGCCGCGTGCGATGGTCGTGCTTGAGGCGCTCGAGCACGCGCCACCCGCTGATGTCGGGCAGCGAGATGTCGAGCGTGATGGCGCTCGGCTGGTACTCCTCGGTCAGGCTCAGCGCCGCGGCGCCGAAGCTGGTGACGACGGCCTTGAATCCATGATCGTGCGACGCGTCGGCGATCATGCGCGCGAACGAGAGATCGTTCTCGATCACCAGCAGCACGCGGTCGCCCGGCGCGATCTCGTGACGGTCGTCGCCTGCCTCGTCGACCAGCCGCGGGGTCTCCGACTCCAGCACCGCGACCGCCTCGGGCGCCGTGGCCGACGACGACGGCACCGCGACCACCGTGCTGGTCGGTCGCTTCACCTGTCCCGACGCCACGAATTCGGCGGGGAGATAGAGCGTGAAGCGGCTGCCCTCGCCCGGCGCGCTGTGCAGGTGGATCTCGCCGCCCAGCAGCCACGAGAGCTCGCGGCTGATGGCGAGACCGAGACCGGTGCCTCCGTACTTGCGATTGGTGCTGCCGTCCGCCTGCTGGAACGCCTCGAAGATGATCTGCTGCTTCTCGTGCGGAATGCCGATGCCGGTGTCCGAGACCGAGAACGCGATCACCTCGTCGTGATCGCGCAGCGTCTCGCTCTCGTACCGGATGTCGTGCGGGGCCGGATGCACCTCGAGCGACACCGTGCCCTGCCGGGTGAACTTGAAAGCGTTGGACAGCAGGTTCTTGAGCACCTGCTGCAGGCGCTTGGCGTCGGTCTCGATCGACCTGGGCAGCTCCGCCGACAGCTGGACGCTGAAGCCCAGCCCCTTCTGCTCCGCGACGTGCTTGAAGGTGCGCTCGACCACGCCCCGCAGCTCGGGGAAGCGCACCTCGCTCACGTCCACCACCACCGTGCCCGACTCGATCTTCGACAGGTCGAGGATGTCGTTGATCAGGTTGAGCAGGTCGTTGCCCGACGAATGGATGGTCTTGGCGTACTCGGTCTGGCGCGCGCTCAGATTCCCCTCGGGGTTCTTGGACAACTGGTCCGAGAGGATCAACAAGCTGTTGAGCGGCGTGCGCAGCTCGTGCGACATGTTGGCGAGGAACTCCGACTTGTACTTCGACGTCAGGGCGAGCTGTGCGGCCTTCTCTTCCAGCGCCTGGCGCGCCTGCTCCACTTCCTGATTCTTGCGCTCCACTTCGGCGTTCTGGTGCGCGAGGAGCCGCGCCTTCTCCTGGAGCTCGAGGTTGGTCTGCTGCAGCTCGGCCGCCAGCGACTGCGACTGGGTGAGCAGGTCCTCGGTGCGACTATTGGCCTCGATCGTGTTGATCACGATGCCGATCGTCTCGGTGAGCTGATCGAGCAAGCCTTGGTGAGGCAGGGTGAAGCGCTCGAACGACGCCAGCTCGATCACGCCGCGCACCTCGCCCTCGAACACCACGGGCAGCACGATCACGTTGAGCGGCGGCGCCGACCCGAGCCCCGAGGAGATGCGGATGTAGTCGGCCGGCACGTTGGCGAGCAGGATCTTCTCCTTCTCGAGCGCGCACTGTCCCACCAGGCCCACGCCGAGCCGGAATTCCGGCTCGGCGCCGGCGTGCGGCTCGAGCCCGTACCCGGCGAGCAGCTTGAGCCTTGGTCCTTCGGCCGCGGTGTCGAGGAGGTAGAACGCCCCGCGCTGCGCGTTCACCACCGGCGCCAGCTCGGACAGAATCAGTCGGCCGACGGCCAGCAGGTCGCGCTGTCCCTGGAGCATGCGGCTGAACTTGGCGAGGTTGGTCTTGAGCCAGTCCTGCTCCGAGTTCTTGAGCGTGGTCTCGCGCAGGTTGCGGATCATCTCGTTGGTGGTGTCCTTGAGCACCGCCACCTCGCCCCGCGCCTCGACCTTGATCTCGCGCGTCAGGTCGCCCTTGGTCACGGCGGTCGCCACGTCGGCGATCGCGCGCACCTGCGTGGTGAGGTTGGCGGCGAGCTGGTTCACGTTCTCGGTCAGATCCTTCCACGTGCCGGCGGCGCTCGGCACGCGGGCCTGGCCGCCCAGCTTGCCTTCGACGCCCACCTCGCGCGCCACCGTGGTCACCTGGTCGGCGAAGGTGGCGAGCGTGTCGATCATGGAGTTGATGGTCTCGGCGAGCTGTGCGATCTCGCCCTTGGCCTCGAGCGTCAGCTTGCGACTCAGCTCTCCGTTGGCCACCGCCGTCACGACCCGCGCGATGCCGCGCACCTGGCCGGTCAGGTTGCTGGCCATCGAGTTCACGTTGTCGGTCAGGTCCTCCCACACGCCCGAGACGCCCTGCACCTGCGCCTGTCCACCGAGCTTGCCCTCGGTGCCCACCTCGCGCGCCACGCGCGTCAC
>Ga0066903_100001540_pt1 | contig 17001 bp, 38 predicted proteins | sample PanSoiMetaGPlot1_FD_67491 | JGI IMG/M metagenome (GOLD analysis project Ga0066903, IMG submission 67491) | Tropical forest soil microbial communities from Panama analyzed to predict greenhouse gas emissions - Panama Soil - Plot 1 (version 2) | ecosystem: Environmental > Terrestrial > Soil >... | reverse complement strand
CGTCGTCGTCGCCGACCGCGACTGGGAAGACGAGCAGAACGCCTACGTGCGCTTCTGCGTCGAGGTGAAGTAATGCTCGACACCATTCATCGCATGATGATGGGCGGCGGCGTCGCCGCATCGCCGCCGACCCTCGGCCCGATCCCGCCGCCGACGATCTGGCCGCACTGCTACACCTGCCCGTCGCCGGATGCGTACGACAAGACGCCCTGGTGGACGGATGCTGATCTCGCGTCGCGAGATTTTCTGCGAGCGTCGCATTGGAGCCGCGTCGTGCCGGGGCTCCCGTTCGTGCCTGGGGGCAGCAGCGAGTTCCCCGAACGGCTCGTGCAAGGACTCGACTATCGCTACGACCGCAAGCAGTGGTGGCCGAAGATGGTCGACGCCGTCCTCAAAGCGGGGGACACACACTGGCTGCGCTGGTGGCCCGACTGCCGCGTGAACGGCGGCAACAGCGAGGAGCAGTTCGTTGACGACTGCCTCTACTTGAAGTCGATGGGCATCCGCTACGTGAAAGTGTGGTTGACCGCGAAGGGCTACGACAAGCAAGACGCGAGTGCCAACGAGCGGATCGCCTCCGTGCAGTCGCTCGTGGAGAAGTGCCAGAAGGCTGGAGCGATTGACGAATACACACCGGGTGGCGAATACAACTTGTTCAACGTTCCCGGTGAGCCGACGATCAGCTTTTTCCGCTGGGTCGGGGAACGTGCGCACGAAGTTGGCGCGAGCGCGTGGGCGCACTTCGGTTCGGAGGTGACGAGCTGGTTCGCTGATGGTGACAGCAGAGGCCGCTACGGCTTCTGGGACGATCTCGGCGACACCACGAATGGCCTCGACTACCAGGGGATGCTCACGTACTTCGCGCAACAACCCACCGATCCTCAGCATTGGGACATCGGCGAATTGCAGGCGCGCATCGTGGACACGCTCCGGCAGTTTCGCGAGCAGGGCAACCGTCACCGCATTCGCGGGATGGAATGGTCTGCGCTGGAATCCTTCACGCGTGAGCACCCGACGCCAGAGGAGCACGACAGCCTCGGCTGGTGCGTGATGTGTACCCGCGATCAAACCAACAGCGCCACGCCTGCGCACGTCTGGGGCAGCGGCGACGGCATTCCGTTCCAGGCATCGTGATTCGCGCCGCTGTCGTCCTGGCGTTGCTCGTTGCCATCTGGTACGGCTCTCGGCTCGCGCTGATTGCGCTGCTCGGGTGGTATGCGGTGCAGTTCGCGAACGTCCGCCAGGAGTTGTTCTACCGCCAGGAAGACGCCGCGATGGGGCGATTACGTGAGTATTGGCATCGGCTCACGACTCGCAAGACGTAGCGTGCGGCGTGTACGTGGCAACGTGCGTCGCTCGACTCGCGACCGCGCAACGCCGAATGACCTGCCGCACTGCCGCGTGTGCTTCGCGAAGGACCGATGGTGGATCACGCTCGTGGAGGGTCAGTGTCCGCGTTGCGGATACGAAGCGGAGCTGGAAGACATCAAGCGGAAGCGGAGGTAGGCATGACAGTGACGCCTCGACTACTGCTCTTGACGCTCGCGCTCGTGTTGTTCGCGGTGGCGGCGTATCTCTCGACGGACCTCGCGACCCGGCTCACGCGAGCTGCGTTCGCGATAGTCGTGCTCGCGTGGCTTTGGCCCTGAGGTGCGTCGTGCTCCTGGTCGCGTTGCTGCTCGTGAGCTGCGAGGTTGACCAGCGCATCCACATTCGCATCGGCGGCGGGCGCTGCAGCTGCGGTTGCGCGGTCGCCGCGTGTCGCTGCTATCGGTGAGGAGTCCATTATGGATGACTATCATCTCCATTCGGCTCGTCGCCAGCTGGTGCAGGTGTGCGGCTTCGCTCGCTGCGGCTATCTCACCGTCGCCATGTACGACGCGCTTATCTGCCGTCCTCGCGTTCAAGGACGCGGAGATCGAACGACTCGGTGGAGTTATCGCCGGGGAAGCTCCGATGCGTCGCGCACGGGCGTCGTCCGGCGATACCCCGGCGATACCGGCGAGTAAATGAAACGCCCACATCTGAGTGCGTACAACAAAAAAGCCCCGGTAGCGCAGCGAGGTGCTGCGCTCCGGGGCGTGTGTTACTTCGGGTCGAACCGCGTGGGCGGCATCTGGTCGAAGGGGTCAGGTCTCGACAGCGACGCGGCGAGCGCTTTCAGCTCGCGACGGCGCTGACGGATGAGACCGTTGGTCTCGCGCAGCGCACGCAGTTGCGTGCGCCGACGCTGCTGCAGTTGCGCGAGCTGGTTCGCCAGCTTCACGACACTGCCGGTCAGCGCGTCCTGGTTCTGAGCCGGTCGTTTCACTTTCACTTGGGTTGTCCTTTCCGTTTGATGCGATAGCCTGCGACGAACGCCGCGTTCGCGAACTGGCGAGCGCAGCGCAGTGAGCAGAACTTGTCGAACGCGTTGCCGCGCGCGATCTGGTAGCCGTTCCAGCCCTTGAAGACGCGCTTCACGAGCTGCATCTTCGCGACGCCAGGGGGCAGCGGTTTGAACCAGCTCTGGCCGTCCTCGCGAATCTTGTCGAGGTCGGGCCGGAGCGGCGTGTCGCACATGGGGCAGCGCGGGCGCTGGTCGGGCATGCCCTCGATGGGCAGCGCCGCGTTCTTCGTCACGCGCTTCAACTCGGAGACCGGCAACGTCACGAGTTCGTCGCCCATTCGCCAGCTGTCGTTGTCATCGAGCTGACGCAGCGAGGCGTCGCCGCTCTTATCGACGTAGCGGACCTCGTAGCGCGTGCCGTCCGCCGACACAACGCGGTGGCCTTCTCTAATGGTCTGCTTCATCGGGCACCTCGCTCCAGGTTGGAGACGACGCCACTCCACCAGTCGCGTTCGATGGTGTGCGGCGCTGCGTTAGTCCACCTGACGAGCGCCCAGGCAAGTGCCTTCTTCGCGCCCATCAAGTCGGCGTAGTGCAGCGCCGCTTCCGGTGCGCTGAGCGACTGGCCCTTCTCGATGCGTCTGCGAATGCGCTGCAGGCGGATGTTTTGCGGCAGCTGCGGTGGCCGTCCACCGAGCCTGCCGTTTGCCTGCGCGGCAGCGGTCTTTTCAGGGCTGCGGGCCGCGCCGCCCTTGCGTCCCAGGGAGACGGCGGCGGGGTTCTTCTTCGGCATGTGCGTTGTCCTTTCGTCGTACACTGTTGGGTTAGCTGGTCGCGACCAGTCGGTTGGTTGTCCTTTCCGACTGCGACCGGTGAGGTCGCTGCGCCGTGAAGGGGTTCACGGCGTGGCGACCGCCTTACTGGCCGGAGTTGTGACCGGCCCCTGGGGTTACGCCAGGGAGCGTTCGCTCCCTGGTTCACTCACCCTTTGCGCATTCGCGCCAGCAGCATCCGCATGATGTAGGGCGGAACGTCGTTCATGCGCACATGAGACAGCTCGTCGTTGTGCAACGACAGCAGCTTCGCGACGCTCATCCGCTTGACGTAGCAGCGCGGATGACAGAACGACCGCTGCTTTTTCTTGACGGTCAGCGGTCGCTCTCTCGTTGAATGCACGCAGACGACTATCGGGACGTCGATGTCTGCGTCGGTCGGTTGGTAGATGCCCACCTTGTCGCACAGGACACAGGTGTGCAGGCGTCGCACGTCGTGGCTGTTCATCGGACTGACCAGCCTTCCTCGCGCAGTTCGGCGACGAGGTTCTCGATGTAGCGGTGCTCGACGGCGAGCGCGCCGCCGAACCACTGCGCCTCGTCGCCGACGTTCTTTTCTAGGTTCGTGCGCGCCGCGTCGTTGGTCGGGCGCACCAGGAAGAGCGAGCCGTGGTTCTCGACGGCGTAGTCGTGGGTTTCAGTCATGGTGTGTTGTCCTTTCGTTCGCCGGAGTTGTGACCGGCGTCTGGGTTTACGTCCAGGGAGCGCGCACGCTCCCTGGGTCACTCACCCTGCCACGGCGTTGTAGAGCGCGAGCAGCTCGTCGCGCACCGTGGTGAAACGCTGCATGCGGTCGTCGTGTTCGTCCGCAGCGCGTGGGAATGCGTCCGGTCCCTGGACATAGTAGTCGCGGGCATTCGGATGCGAGAGCGCGAGCACCTGAAGCGCGTCGTTCAGCGCTTGGTAGGCATCCGCGTACTGGTCGATCAGGTTCTGCCGTCCCGTGCCGTTGAGATGCACAGTCGGCGTAGTGAGCTTGGCAGGCATTAATTGCCTCCCTTCTGGTGCCTCGCGATGGCGGCGTCGACCGACTCGCTCGCGATGGTGGTGTTGGTTTCGAAGCGACCCGAGCCGTCGGCCAGCTCGTAGTCGTAGCGCTGACCGAGCTTCGGGACGCCGTGCTCGCGCACGACCTTGAACACGACCGGCCACTCGGCGGCGATCTGCTCGACGGTCATGCCTGCCTGGAAGCAGCGCAGCGCGTGCTGCCGGTTGACGAACGCGTTCGTCGTCAGCGGCGAGCCTGCGTGACGCTTCGGGAGTTTTTTCATGGTGTGTCCTTTCGATGTGCTCCGCGCCTTCGAACGGGAGCTGGGGTTTCCAGCAGGCCGAAGCCTGCTGTCGTCACCGAGACATGCGGAAAGCGCGACGCGGGTCACCAGCGCGCTGTTGCGCGAGGTCATATGCGTTCGCCAGGAGTCGCCACAGCCCCGTGTTGCGGAGCGTCGGGCGATAGGTCGGGACCGTGTCCGACAGCAGCTCACGGAACGTGCTGAACGCGGTCAGCTCATTCGTCAGTGCGTCGAGGTCCTTGTGTGTCCAGGGATGCACGGCATCGATGTGCTTCGTGAATTCCTGCACGCGGTGGTGGTGTCGGCCACGTCCGATTTCGATCTTCAGCGTGACCGTCGTCGGCGTGACCTTGACGACGGGGCCAGTCTTCTTCGCCCCGTAGTAGGTCGTCGTGACGTAGAGAGGCGTGTTCATTCGTGTCTGTCCTTTCGAGTTGCTCCGCGCCTTTGAACGGGAGCCGGGGTTTACACCGGCACGATGCCGGTGTCATCACCAGGGAGTTAGTCGGCGAGTTCCAGGTTGCGCGGGTCGCACGCCCAGACGCGGTGCATCGCGTCCAGGTCGACATGCACAAGCAGTCGCCCGAGACGCACGACCGTGCCGTAGCGTGCGCCTTGCATCCAGAGGTCCGTGTGCGGTTTGAGTCGCACGCGGTCGCCGACGCGGAAGTCGAGGTTGTAGCTGTTGTAGCCGTAGACGACGAGACTCATGGGGGGTTGTCCTTTCGAATGCTCCACGCCTTTGGACGGGAGCTGGGGTTTACATCCGCCCAGCGGCGGATGCCATCACCAGGAACTACAGCAGGCATGAGCGCGAGCACTTTGAGCATCGCCCAGATGGTCAGGAGGACGCTCAGCCAGTAAAGCGCGTGTGCTGAGCGTGAGACCCATTGTCAAGCGAAGCGCTTGGGTTGTCAACAGAAAAGTGCATCGAGCGTCAGCGCTCGTGTTGCCAGGACGGTCAGCGCGGCGTTACGCTCGATGGGTCATGGGGCAGAACACAGCGGCGGGGACGTTGCTGACCGACAAGCAACAGCGCTTCGTCCGGGCGTATGCGCGCTCGTTCAACGCGACGCAGGCGGCGGTCGATGCCGGGTATTGTCCGGACCGGCGGGCGCTGGCGGCTCGCGCCGCGTGGCGACTGATGAAAAAGCCCGTGATCCGCGACGCCATCGCCCAGCTGAAACTTCAAGGGCGCGTCGAAGATATCGTCAGCTCCCAACGCGTGCTGGAAGAACTGCGTCGGCTCGCGCTGGCGGATTTCCGGTCGCTCTATCGCGCCGATGGCACGCTGAAACCCATCACCGAATGGACGGCTGAGATGGGCAGCGCGATTCAGGAAGTGACGGTGCAGCTCGGCCCCGGTGGGACGCGGGTGCTCAAGGCGCGCCTCTGGGATAAAACGAAAGCGCTGGAAATGCTCGCCAAGCATCTCAAGCTGCTGGTCGAGCATACCGAGGTGTCTGGCGGACTCACCATCTCGTGGTTGCCGCCAGAACGCGGCGAGGTGGTCGAGGCGGTTCCGAAGCCCGCCTTGTCACCCGCCGCCCTCGTCATCGAGCCCGACCAGCCCGACCAGCCCGACCGCTAAAAATCGATTCTCTTCCGCACTTCCTCACTCACCCCACCCCTCTGCCACACCGCTCTACTCTTCGCGTTCCACTGCGCTCCACCGCCGCCGTCGTCCACAATGCCCTTCCGACGCGTCCAGCGCCTCCAGGTGCCACGCCCCGTCGGCGTTGAGAGGTAACCCCACCCCCTCGCTGACCGCGCCGTCAGCCGCCGTCTGACCGCGCCGTCAGCCGCCTGTTGGACGTGTCTACCGTCTGCCGGGTCGAGGTCGCGCGCGACCGTCGCGGACCGTCGGCGTGCAGGCTGTGCCATCGACGGTCGCTGGTGGTTGAGCTGTCCATGTGCTGTCCAGCTTCGTGGTTGTGCTGCGTGTGATGATGCGTAACGTGTTGCAGCGTCATGGGATGGGTGGGTGGTGACCCCCTGACGGCGTGGCAGTGGCGTTGCGTGGCGGGCGGCTGGATGGCGGTGTCTCGCGTCGGTCGCACCATCCTTTGCGACGCCATGGGCCTGAGGGAAAACCATCCTGATAGCCCCCGGCGGGCCTACCCGCGCCTGACATCCTCGATCGGCCGTCACTGACCATGCGGTGTTGACACACTATGACCATCGATGCAGATCGACTACGTACGATGACCCTGTATCCGCAACACACGATGGACATCGATGGCACGGCTGTCAGCGAATGCGCGGGGGAGAGACAACATGACACGCGATGCAAGTCGACTACGCTCGGTGGCACGTGGCCCGCGTGGAACACGGTGTCATCGAGGTTATTGAGATGTCATCGGGAATTTTCACGTCTCAGGTATATGCTTAGGACCTGTCGCCGTCCTAAGCCTCGGTCCCGACCAGACGAGGTGAGGCGGAGGCCTCTCCGTGGGCGGCGACGGGCTGCATACGTGCATATTCTGCGACTGGTGACACGCGATGCTCGCGGAATCCCGGGCCACGACCGCCCCTCGAAAATGCATACAGGGTCATCGGGGCGCAGGGCGTTTCTGTGGGGGGTGGGGGGAGACTCGTGGGTGGTTGCCCGCTGACCTGCCGGACAGAAACCAGCTGACACACGACGCACAACGATGGTACTCTATGGGCTTCATTGACAACCCAGGAGGGACAGGACAATGCCCCAGATGCGGTTCATCGTTGTGCTTGGTGTGTTACTCGGGCTCATCGGGTGTGGGGGGAGTCCCACGCAACCGACCGCCCCGCCTCCGGCTCCCGTGCCGGACTGTCAGGCGCATAACACGGGCACGCTCATCATTCAGAACAACAACGTCCTGCCGCGTAATGTCTCGGTGGACGGGGCGGTGATTGGGCTGCTGCCCTACGGCAATACGTTTACGCAGACCGTGTCGGCGGGCGTGGAGCATCCGGTGGTCTTTGCCGATCCGATCACGGGGCGCGCGGTCAGCAGTGCGCAGCCCAACGTTCCGCAGTGTGGCAGCTACACGCTGACCAATTCGTTCTAATGGTGACCGGGCTGGCGGGACTCATGCTGCTCGGCTGGGTGGCGGTGGTGCTGGCGTCCTTCGCCATCCCCTTCTGGATCTGGTCGATGGCGCGGAGCCTGAAACGGATCGCGAGCGCGTTGGAACGCGGGGCGCACGGCGGGGACACGCCGGGGCGCGGCGGGATCATCGGGCTCTCGTAGTCCACACACACACCTGCTGCACCGCGATGACGCGTCTTAAAAACCGATGACACGGCGTTCCACGAGGAACACGCCGTCATCGGAATTCTCTGGTAGTCATCGCGGTGCAGGCGTACACTTTAAGTGAAGGAGGAACTTCGCATGTATGTTGTGACGATGATGGTGGGACTGTCCGTGTGCTGGTGGGCCGTGCATCGCTGGGGCAATGGGAAGGCGAGGAAGGCGGCGCGGCTCCGGCGGCTCCGGTCCGTCCGCGCGCGCGGCCAGGGCCCCCGCGCGGCGGAGGCGTGGATGGCGGCGGCACAGAGCCGCGTGGGGCGCTGACTCGTGCAGGCGTACACTAGTGAAGGGAAAGGAGACACGACATGCTGGCGTCGATCCAGCGGCGCAGGTCGCACGGCCCCACCCCGATACTCCAGCGATAGATGAGCCGCAGCTCGGTGGTGAAGCGGCGGACGAACGGTCGTCGCCAGCAACGCCAGCCCCACCAGACCCACTGATAGCGGCTCAGGCGTTCCACCAGTCGTCCTCCTCCTCGCCGACCCACCCGGCGGCTTCGCGTTCGCGGGCGAGGTCGAACAGCCGGTCATCGGCGAGCCACTGCAGCGCGCGCTCGCGCGCGGCATCCTCTTCGCGCTCCAGCTGTTGGGCGAGGTCGTCGTCGTCGGACGGACGGACAAACGGCAGGACCCTCGCGCTCATCGGTCCTCCTTCTTCCGGCGCGTCCACCGGATGAAGTGCCGGGTCTCCTTCACGTCGGGCGGCGTCACCCCCGCCTCGCGGAGGCGCGTCAGCGCCTCCTCGACGGTCAACCCCGACAGATCGAGCACGCGCCCGTCTTTCAATTCCATCTCGCAGCGCGCGAGGCGGAAGGCGAGGGGGTCAGGCATCGTCGGGGCCTCGGGCCCGCAGCCGCTCGACGGACTGCTGAAGGGCCGCGATCTCGACCGTGAGGTCGTCGTGTTGTTGCCGGATGAGGCGCACCTCCCGCTCATGGGCCGTCACCAGCTGCTCGATGGCCGTCCACTGGGCGCGCAGCTCCCTGGCGATCACGCGCAGGCGGTCGAGATACGCCGGTCGCACGCCGACGCTCGGCCCCGCTGCGATCAGCTCATCGAGCGCGTGCAGGTCCTTCAGCATCCAGAGATCCCTCAGTGCTTGGGCCGCAGCTGATCGACCGCGTCCAGGTGCTGCTGCACGAGCGCCCGCAGCGTCGGGTCGACCTGCTCGACTTCATCAGGCTCGGCGGGACGCAGGCCCAACCCATCGGTGTAGACGAGCCACGTTCGACAGTACGCGCAGAGCGTGACGTCCCCCGGCGCGGGCACGACCGGCCCCTCGCGTCCCACCCCGGTGCTGGCGTCGAGCACATGCCTGCAGGACGGGCAGTGATGCGGCGCGTGGTGGGTGGTGTCGACGCGGAGGTCCGTCATGGCCGTGCCTCCAGGCTCTTGGCGGCGGCGTGCGCCGCTTGCCGTGCGCGGGTATACGCGAGGTCTTCGTAGCGCTGCTCGTCGCCCTCGAAGACGGGATAGCAGCTGTGGGTGATGGCGCGCTTGGCCGCTGCGCCGAAGCGCCGCGCATGGCCGCGCCAGACCTTCTGCTGCCGCGTCATCCGTCGGTGCGACAGACCCGTCATGGCCGTCGCGGGCCTCGCGGGCCTCGGGGCGTGGGCGGACCGGCAGGCTTGGGCAGCTTGGGCGTGATCGGACCGAGCTTCGTTTTGCGCATTAGGATTTCCTCGCATCGAGTTCGTTGGCCTTCTCGATCAGCATCGCGGCGAACTCGCGCGCGACCCCGGACGGCAGGCCCAACCACGCCACCGGCTTCCCGAATTCGATATGCACGACCCCGTTCGCATGGTCGGCCATCAGCGCCAGCTGCAGCTCGCCTTCGTCCTCGGGGCCGAGCTTCCCCTCAGGGAAGCGTCCCGTCGCGCCGAGCTTGAAGTCGGGAATCTTCGCCATCAGTCCTCCTCGGTCACCGGACGACCGGCCGCGAGTACCTCGGTCACCTGCGCGCACATCCGGCGATGGCCGTCGAGCGCGTCGGCCTTCGAGGCGTAGCGTTCCCCCGCGCCGTCGAGCGGTCCGCCAAACACCATCGTCTCCCAGAGGATCGGGACATCGCCAAAGCCGTGACTGAAGTCCAGCCCGAGGAAGACCGTCGACACGCGCCACCCCGTCTGCTCGTCGGCATCGCACGCGATGACGCGGTCGTTCCCGCTCACTTCCATCCACACCGCCCAGGTCATCAGGTCGCACTCTTCCGGCTCGCCGTCGGCGTCGAGCTTCCAGTGCTTGCGCGCTCGGTCGAGATGGACGTCGGTCCAGTCGGTCATGGCGTGCGCGCCTTGCGCATCGCGTCGAAGCGCGCACGGAGGCGCGTGAGGCGCGCCAGCTCGGGCGTCGCATCGAACGCCGCTAGGAACGCGTCGATCTCCGCATCGGTCAGCTCGTCGCGATACGCGTGCGGCGGAATCTCCAGCGCGATGCCGCTGTCGCGTCCGTCGATCCGTGCGCCCGCGAATCCGCTGACGCCGACGAGCGGATACGCCGGTTCGCTGCCGGTGCCGGAGATGTGCCGCGACACGCAGACCTCGCCGTCGCTCGGCCACTTGACTAGTTCCTTGATGAGATCGTGAATCGTCATCATTCGTCCTTGTCCAACAGACGCAGGATGGTCCCGGTCAGGATGCCGAGGTGCAAGTAGAGTAGCTCGCGGGGCGTGCGGTTGGCGCGGTCTAGGTCGTGATAGTAGGCGTGGATGGCGAGCGCCGTGTCGTGGTCGGTGGACGCCTGCTGGATCGTCTTGAGCTGCGCACGGTCGTCAGCGGTCAGCGCGTCGAGCAGGTCGCTCATAGCGGGGCTCCACAACAATCGCAGCGCCGCGCCACCGGGTCCGCCTTCACGCCGCAGTAGCTGCAGCGCAGCCGCACCGGCGGCGGTGGTTCAACGTAGGGACCCATCTGCATCGTTGGGTAATAGTTCCCGAGCTGCTGGCCCAGGTTCCCCAGAGCGTTACCCGCCAGCCCGCTCAGCATGTTGTTGTAGGCCTGCGACTGCATGTGCTGTTGCAGCGCGGCGTTCATCGAATCGTAGGGTGATGGCATCAGTCCCTCGTTAGAGCAGCGGGAAAATGAACGTGACCATCAGATAGCCGAAGAGGAGGAGGAAGAGCACGAAGCCACCGTAGCGAATCAGCCTGTCGCCCACGCATCACGCCTCCTTTACGACGGACGATTCCCACTGCGTGTGCCCTGGCGCTGCTCGCGCAGGTCGAGCAGCATCTGACCGATCTTCTCTGGGTCGTCCTCGATCCCGATCCGGTCGAGCAGGAACTTGACGAATGCTTCATCCCCGGCGGCGGCGGTCGCGCACTCGATGAGCATCGTCGCAATCTCCTGCGCCTTCTTCACGTCCATCTGAATGCGCTGGTCGTTGATGGTTAGTTCGACAAACCCCCGGTGCGAGTTCATCCCGAACCCGCTGGTGACCCACACGTCGTCGTCGCCTTTCGTGTCGCGATGCGCGAACACCGCCTCGGCCTGTCGCTTGAACGCGGCGATCTTTGCCGCTGAGATATCGGCGACCTTCATCATCGCCAGGACTTCCTTGAGCGAGAACAGCGGGACCATCAATGCACCCGGTCGCTGGCGATCTCTTCCGCGTGCATCAGCAACGTGACCTCCGGCGGAATGAGCGAGCGCGCCGTCGAGCGCACGCCCTCGGGCAGCGCGCCATCGGGCGCGTGCGCGAGCGACGCGACAAAGCCGAGGAGCTTGCCGAAGTCTGCGGAGAACTGCTCGACCTTCTGACGCGACGCGTCCCACTCGGCGCGGACCTTGTCCCAGCGCCGGATGCGCGACCGCATGCGCAGCGCCGCGTAGGTGTTGACGAACGACGCGCCAAAGTTGACCGCGAGGGCGACCCAGGTGAGCCAGGGGAGCGTCATGGATATCTCCGGGTGATGTGCCGCCACGCGGCAATGAAGCCATCGATGTACGCGGCCACGACCTGATAGCGCCCTTGCATCTCGTGGCGTCCGTCGAGCGTCGCGGCGAAGAAGCCGCCCTCGGGTCGCGTGCCCACCATCAGCGGACAGTCCGTGGGAATGCGGTTGCGCAGGCTGCGCTCCGACGACGCGTGCAAGTGGGCGAACTGACGCGACGTCACGACGGCTTCCCCTCGCGGTGTTCATCGCAGCGGCCCAGGTGCAGCGCCCGCACCCCGAACCCGATAATCCTCCCGCACACCGCGCACACATCGAGCGAGGGCTCTTCGATCCGGGCGAGGTCCTCGGCGAGCTTGCACGCAGCGCGGGCCTGCTCGCGTCGACTCTGCTCGGGCGGCTCGCAGTCTTCGGTACCGCCGTAGCAGCTGCACACTTTGAGCTGGTGCCCAATCGAGCCGACGACGGTGCGCATGAAACACTCGCGGTGATAGAAGACGAACGTCGCGTCGGTCTCACTCGTGATGAACGGGATGACCACGCCGCTGTCGTCGGCAGTGAAGGGTTCCTCGCACCAGTGACATGGTTCGCCGACGGGGACGTTGGTGCGGTGCGCCGGATCACAGACGGGCGCGCCCCAGCTCGTGCCGAACCACCCAGTCATGCGCCGGAGTATCTCACGATACGCGACGAACGTCGATGACACTGTTGTCAACGCTTGAGCTAACACCGCTGGCTCGGTTTGGTCGGCGGGGCTGAGTGCGCGTACATCAGGGCATGCCGACGCGCTGCCAGCGGTGTGGCTGGTGGGAAGACGAGCACATCGTGCTGATGACCGCACCGGCGAATCAGGACATCTTCGCGGTGCTCTGCCCGACCGCGTGCTTCCAACCGCCTGCCGGTCCGCAGGTGCATCGCGTCGAAAGGAGCGCCCATGCCGCTGAAGCCAGGAGCGGGTCGGAAGGTGATCAGCTCCAACATCAAAACCGAGATGGCCGCAGGCAAACCGCAAAAGCAGGCGGTCGCCATCGCGCTGTCTAACGCCCGTCGCAGTGGCGGGAAGAAACGAGGAAGGTGAGCGATGGCAAAAGGAAAGCTCGGAAGTGGGTCACGGTTCAAGGCGATTGAGAAGTCGGCGAAGGCCAGCGGCGCACGCAACCCGGCAGCGGTGGCGGCAGCGGCAGGCATCGCGAAGCACGGCGCGAAGAAGATGGCGCAGCTCGCGGCGGCGGGAAGGAAGCGTGGGTGATGCCGCTCTTTGAGGTGGCAATTTTAGAACGGCCCACGAAGAAAGACGCGGAGGACGGCAAGACAGAACGCTTGGCCTTCGGGCCGACGGCGGTCGTCGCGAGTGATCCGCAGAGCGCCGCCATCGCAGCGGTGCTCGACGCGGGCAACATCGAGGTCGACCGCCAGCGCATGGAGGTGCTGGTCCGCCCTTTCGCCAAGGTGTGAAGCAGGAGCAGCCCCAGGCTGTCGCACCTCGACTCCCCGCACAAGTAGAGGCCGGTGGCGTCCGCGACTGGGAGGTCGGTCTCGGCCAGTACAACCAGAACGTCGCCAAGGGTATCGGCGGCACGAACTACGCGCAGGGGCTGCAGACCATGGGCGGCATGAACGTGAACTACCTGGAAGCGCCAGCGGGCACGTTCAACTACAGCGGTGCCCAGATCACGTCGCTGACGTCGAACGCGGGACGGTAGCGTGCCCCCGCAGCACTGCGTCATCCCGTACGCGCCGCGTCGGTGGGCGTTGCCGTTCCACGAGACGACGCGGCGCTGGATCGCGCTCGTGCTGCACCGGCGCATCGGCAAGTCGACGGCGGTCCTCAACCATCACATCCGCGCTGCGATGGACAACGCCTGGGAGCAACGCCGCATCCAGGCGCTGCTCCCGAACATCAGCGACAACGATCTCAAGCACCTGATGCGCGACCGCTTCTACGGCCATGTGATGCCGACGCGCACACAGGCCAAGATGGTCATCTGGGATATGGCGAAGTACTACTGCTCGTCTATCCCGAAGATGAAAGCGCCGAACGAGAGCGAGCTGCTCATTCGGTTGCCGGGTGGGTCGCGCATTCAGTTCTTCGGCGCGGACGATCCTGACGCGCTGCGCGGCGCGGGCTTCTCGGGGCTGAGCTTCGATGAGTACAGCCAGCAGCCCGAGAACATTTTCTCGGAGGTGCTGTCGAAGGCGCTGGCCGATCACCTGGGCTACGCCATCTTCGCGGGCACCATCAAAGGCAAGGACCATCTCTATCGCACCTACGACGCGGGCAAGGACGATCCGTCCTGGTTCGCGCTCTGGCAGGACATCGACGTCTCGCTCGCGCACGAGAGCGGCATCACGATCAAAGCGCTGGAGCGCGCCATGGCCGACGACCGCGCCCTCGTGCTCAAAGGGCTGATGTCGCAGGCCGAGTTCGACCAGGAGTGGTACCTCTCGCCGGAAGCGGCCATCAAAGGCGCGATCTACTCCGACGAACTCACCGCGATGCGGAAGGACGGACGCGTCACCGCCGTGCCCTACGACCCGTCGCGTCCGGTCGACACCGCGTGGGACCTGGGCATGACGATGGCGATCTGGTTCAGCCAGTCGATGCCCTCCGGCGTTGTCAACGTGATCGACTACTTCGAAAGCGACGGCGAGTGTTCGCTGCCTGAGTGCGCCGCGCTGCTCAGGAGCAAGACCTACAACTACGGGCGGCACTGGGCCCCGCACGACATCATGGTGCGCGATCTCTCCACCGGGAAGACGCGCATGGAAGTCGCGCACGCGCTCGGCATCCGGTTCACGCTCGTGCCCAAGCTCGGGATCGAAGACGGCATTCACGCCGTGCGTATGCTCCTGCCCCGTTGTTACTTTGACCGACAGAAGACCCGCGTCGGTGTCGAAGCGCTGCTGCACTACCGCCGCGACTTCAACAAGCGCTTGCAGGAGTTCAAGCCCGCCCCGCTGCACGACTTCGCGAGTCACGGGGCTGATGCGTTCCGGTATCTGGCGGTCGGGCATCAGACGCCGAAGGTGACGCCGCCGCGCTATACGGTGCGGCGTCCGCAGGTCGCAGCGGGCCTGGAGTGGATGGGCTCCTGATTCGATCGACGTAGAGCGCGGGCTTGACTGGGTACGCAGGGGACGGAAATTTTCATGGCGGCAAACACGGGCACCATTGCACGCGATCCGATCCTGGAGCAGGCGTTCCGGCGCTGCAAGGTCGCGGCGCAGGCGGAGAGCAAGCAGCGCGAACGCGAACTGAAGGATCTGAAGTTCGACGCGGGCTATCAGTGGCCCCCCGCCATCAAGACCGACCGTCGCGGGAAAACCGGCTCGCATCCGACGCCCGCCCGCCCCTGCCTGACCATCAACAAGCTCGACGCTCCGATCATGCAGGTCCTCAACTCGCAGCGCAACGCGAAGCTCTCCATCCAGATCAAACCCAAAGGCGGCGGCGCGACGAAGGCGATTGCCCAGGTCTTCCAGGGACTGATCCGCCACATCGAGGTCGAGTCCCGTGCCCAGATCGCCCGAGGCTGGGCGTTCGAACGCGCCGCCAAAGCGGGGCGCGGGTTCTATCGCATCCTCAAGACCTACGCCAACGATGGCGACTTCGATCAGGACCTCATCATCGCGAGGATCCTCAACCAGCACAACGTGCTGCTCGATCCCTTCGCGACCGAGCCGGACTGGTCCGACGGCGAGTGGGGTTTCATCTTCGATGACATGGAGCACGGCCGGTATTGCCGGGAGTATCCCGACAGTGACCTGTCGACCTACGACGACTCGGAACTCACCGCGCTTGGCACCGATCTGCCCGAGTGGGTGAACGGGGACGAGGAGAGCCGGGTCATTCGTGTTGCCGAATACTTCTGGGTCGAGAAGAAGAAGCGCACGCTCATTGTCCTGGAGCCGTCGCCGGAGTTACCGACGGGGTACACCGGCTTCGATGACGAGCTGCCGCCCGAAGCCCCGCCGAACGCGGCGACGCTCGCCGTGCAGAAGCGCACGGCTGAAGAGCGCATCGTCCACTGGATGAAGATCAACGCTGTCGAGATTCTGGAAGAGACGATCTGGGACGGCCGCTACATTCCGATCATCCCGGTGCTCGGGCGCGAATACAACGTCAACGGTAAGCGCAGCTTCAAGGGCATCATCGCGAACGCGAAGGACGCGCAGCGCTCCTACAACTACATGCGCTCCGCGCAGGTCGAAGCCATCGGGCTTGCCCCGCGTGCCCCGTTCATCATTGCCGAGGGCCAGGACGAAGGCTACGAGGACATGTGGGCGAACGCCAACACGATCAACTATCCCGCCCTCAAGTATCGTCCGGTCGCGCTCCTCGGGCAGCCCGTCGCCCCGCCGCAACGCAACGTCACTGAACCGGCCATCCAGGCGATCACGATGGCGGCTGGCGCGGCGGACGATGACATCAAGGCGACGACCGGCGTCGGCGATCCGTCGCTCGGGCTGATGACCCCGAGTGACCGCAGCGCTCGCGCCATTCAGGCGCTGCAGCAGCAGAGCGAGGCGGGGAATTCGAACTACCTCGACAACCTCGCCACGGTCTCGATGACCTACGAGGGCCGCATCCTGGTTGACCTCATTCCGAAAATCTACGACCGGCCGGGACGCATTCTCCGCATCATCGGCGAAGACGACAGCGAGTCGAGCGTCGCCATCGCAGGGCTTCCGCCGCCCCCGCCGGGACCGCCGCCGGGGATGATGCCGCCGGGACCGCCGCCCCCCGGCGCGATGCCGCCGGGACCGCCACCGCCGCAAGCGCTCCCACCGGGACCGCCGCCAGGACCGCCGGGGCCCCCACCTGGACCGCCAGGACCGCCGCCACCTGGAGCGATGCCCCCTGGGCCACCGCCACCAGGAGCCCAGCCGCCAGGACCTCCGGGCGCGCCCCCGCCAGGGGCGATGCCGCCGATGCCCCCGCCGCCCCCGCCGCCGTCGATGGCTGAGATGGAAGCGGCTCGGGAAGCGACGATGACGGCGGTCGATCTGGCGAAGGGCCAGTACTCCGTCGTCGTCTCGGTCGGCAAGAGTTACAAGACACGGCGGGAAGAACAGAACGACATGATCGGGCAGCTCATCACCGCTGCGCCGCAGATGGCCCCGGTCATCTCCGACCTCTGGGTCGGCTCGATGGACTTCCCGGCCTCGACCGCGATTGCCGAGCGCCTCCATAAGATGTTGCCGCCGCAGCTCCAGAGCGGCAACGGCGGACCGCCCCAGCTGTCGCCGCAAGCGCAACAGCAGATGGCGCAGCTCCAACAGCACAACCAATCGCTGCAGCAGCAGATGGCGTTACTCCAGCAGCAGAGCGAGGCCAAACAACAGGAGCTGGACTTCAAGGCGCAG
>Ga0066903_100001539_pt1 | contig 17005 bp, 15 predicted proteins | sample PanSoiMetaGPlot1_FD_67491 | JGI IMG/M metagenome (GOLD analysis project Ga0066903, IMG submission 67491) | Tropical forest soil microbial communities from Panama analyzed to predict greenhouse gas emissions - Panama Soil - Plot 1 (version 2) | ecosystem: Environmental > Terrestrial > Soil >... | reverse complement strand
TGGTGGTGGAGAGCATGGCCGCGAGGGCCGTGAGCCGTTGAACTCTGTACGCCATGACTAGAACCGTTTTGCGTGATCGTTCAGTTGTGCTTCGTGGTGATGGATGATCCGCATACCGTAACGGCAGCTTGATTGATCATCAGTGTTGATGTCTCACGACTCGGCTTTCAACTTCGTTACGAAGCTCGAAAGAATTTCGCGTATGTGATGGTGCCGTTACAGTCTCGGCCAGCAAAGTGCGGCATGCTGTGTCGCCCGGGCGGGAAGTCGGCATGAGATCGATGTCGAGGCGAGCTTTGCTCACGAGCGCGACCGCGCTCTGTGGTCTGCGTGCTGCACGCTCCGCGCCAGCGGTTATCCTCAACGATGCGAGCCGGCTCAATCCGGTCCCGGTTGCTGGCCACGCGATCGTTCGCGAGGGTGATGACAATCGCATCATCACAGAACTGCGCGCCCAGTTACAGGCGGCCGCGCGCGCCGGCCAGCCGCTCTGCGTTGGCGGTGCGCGCCATTCCATGGGTGGACAAAGCCTGCCGCGCGACGGCGTTGCGGTTTCGCTCGTTGGGCCGCTGTGCGAGCCCAATCCGGCGAAGCGCACCTATCGGGTCCGCGGCGGAGTGCGCTGGAGTGAGGTGATCCAGGCGCTCGATCCGCTCGGCTTCTCGGTCGCGGTCATGCAGTCGAACCACGACTTCAGCGTTGCAGGCACTTTAAGCGTTAATGCGCATGGCTGGCCGGTGCCATTTGGTCCCTTCGGCTCGACTGTGCGCGCGCTGCGCCTGATGCTGGCGGACGGCACCGTTGTGAGCTGTTCGCGCACCGACAATCCCGACCTGTTCAGCCTTGTGATCGGCGGTTATGGGCTGTTGGGGATCATCCTCGACGTTGAGATCGAGATGGTCGCAAATGTGCTGCTGTTGCCGACGTTCGAGCGTGTGTCGGCGGCTGAGGTGGCGGCGCGTTTCGTGACAACGGTGCAGGATGTGTCGGTGAACATGGCCTATGGCCGACTGTCGATCGTCGCCAAGGGCTTTCTGGAAGAAGCCTTGTTGGTGTCCTATCGACCGGTCCTGCCGCAGCCGCGCGTGTTGCCGCTTGCCGCTCGTTCGAACGTCTATTCGTTCCTGTCCCGGCAGCTGTATCGGAGCCAGATCGGCTCCGAGCGCGGCAAGGAGGCGCGCTGGTATGCCGAGACTGTAGTGTTTTCGCGCGCGGCTTCGCGTTTGCCACTGACCCGCAACGCCATCCTCAATTATCCGGTGGCGGCGCTAGCCGAGACCAATCCGAGCCGCACTGATATCCTGCATGAATATTTCATTCCGCCCGAGCGTTTCGCGGATTTCCTGGCTGCCTGCCGCGACATCATTCCGTCCGCTCGGCAGGAACTCATCAACATCACGCTGCGCTACGTCGAGGCGGACCGGGTGAGCACGCTCGCCTATGCGCCAGTGCCGGCCGCGCGCATTGCGGCCGTGATGTCATTCACGCAGGAGGTGACACCGGCGGCCGATCGCGCCATGGCGGCGATGACGGAGCGCTTGATCGAGGCGGTGCTGGCGCTCGACGGCACCTTCTATCTGCCTTACCGGCTGCACGCGCGCCCCGAGCAGGTGCGTGCCGCCTATCCGGAGCTCGATGTATTCATTGCAAAGAAGTACTACTACGATCCGCAGCTCCGGTTTCGCAATTTGATGTGGGACAAGTATTTTGTGTGATGGTTGTAGGTCGGGTTAGCGCGGCCCCGGTGCTTGCGTTGACCGAACAAATCGACCCGAGCGCAACCCAGCATCCGGTTCGATTCGTTGCGCGTAAAATCTGTTAGGTTTTGTTCGGAAATCTTGCGTGTCCCGGCCAAGGGGCTCTCGCTTCGCTCGGCCGGGACACGCAGAGCTTCTGACGCAAAGGCCAACCCAATCTACGCGCCCTGGCGCTTGTTCTGTCGGTTCTTCACCAGATCGTCGACAACGCTCGGGTCCGCGAGCGTCGAGGTGTCGCCGAGCGCGCCATAGTCGTCCTCGGCGATCTTGCGGAGGATACGGCGCATGATCTTGCCCGAGCGCGTCTTGGGCAGACCGGGCGCAAATTGAATGAGATCGGGTGAGGCAATCGGGCCGATCTCCTTGCGCACCCAGTTGACCAGGTCCTTGCGCAGCTCCTCGCTCGGCTGCTCGCCCGACATGAGAGTGACGTAGGCGTAAATGCCCTGGCCCTTGATATCGTGCGGATAGCCGACCACGGCGGCCTCCGAGCATTTGGGGTGCGCGACCAGCGCCGATTCGACTTCGGCGGTGCCGAGCCGGTGGCCCGCCACGTTGATCACGTCGTCGACGCGCCCGGTGATCCAGTAATAGCCGTCCTCGTCGCGCCGGCAGCCATCGCCAGTGAAGTACTTGCCAGGATAGGCCTTGAAGTAGGTGTCGATGAAGCGCTGGTGGTCGCCATACACCGTGCGCATCTGGCCGGGCCAGCTCTCTGCGATACAGAGATTGCCGGAGGTGGCACCGTCCAACACCTTGCCGTCGGCATCGACGATCTGCGGGATGATGCCGAAGAATGGCCGCGTCGCCGAGCCTGGCTTGAGCTTGGTGGCGCCCGGGAGCGGTGTGATCAGAATGCCGCCGGTCTCGGTCTGCCACCAGGTGTCGACGATGGGACAACGGCCGTCGCCGACTACGCGGTGGTACCACTCCCACGCTTCCGGATTGATCGGCTCGCCAACCGAGCCGAGGAGCCGCAGGCTCGCGCGCGAGGTGCGCTTCACGGGGTCATCGCCCGCCTGCATCAGCGCGCGGATCGCGGTCGGCGCGGTGTAGAAGGTGTTGACCTTGTGCTTGTCGATCACCTCCCAGAACCGCGACATCGTCGGATAGTTCGGCACGCCCTCGAACATCAGCGTGGTGGCGCCATTGGCGAGCGGGCCATAGAGGATGTAGCTGTGGCCGGTGACCCAGCCGACATCGGCCGTGCACCAGTAGATGTCGCCGTCGTGATAGTCGAACACGAGCTGGTGCGTCATCGCGACGAAGACATGATAGCCGGCGGTGGTGTGCAGCACCCCTTTCGGCTTGCCGGTTGAGCCTGACGTGTAGAGGATGAACAGCGGGTCCTCTGCGTGCATGTGCTCGCAGGGGCATTCGCTGGTCACCACTTCGGCAGCCTTGTGATAGTAGACGTCGCGCACCGGATCCATCTCGACGGCGGCGCCGGTGCGGCGCACCACGATGACATGGTCGACGCCGCCGGCCTTGGCGATGGCAGCGTCGGTGTTGGCCTTGAGCGGAATCTTGCGGCCGCCGCGGATGCCTTCGTCGGCGGTGATCACGACTTTCGAGCCGCAGTCCTCGATACGGCCGGCGAGCGAGTCGGGTGAGAACCCGCCGAATACGACTGAGTGGATCGCGCCGATGCGCGCGCAGGCGAGCATCGCATAGGCCGCCTCCGGGATCATCGGCAGATAGATGGTGACGCGGTCGCCCTTCTTGACGTTGCGGTTGCGCAGGATATTCGCGAAGCGGCAGACCTCGTCGTGCAGCTGGCGATAGGTGATGGTCTTGCTGTCCTTGGGATCATCGCCTTCCCAGATGATCGCCACCTGGTTGCCGCGCTTCTCGAGATGTCGGTCGATGCAATTGTAGGCGACGTTGGTGACGCCGTCCTCGTACCATTTGATCGATACATTGTTCGGATCGTAGGAGGTGTTCTTGATCTTGCTCGGCGGCCTGTACCAGTGGATGCGCTTGGCTTCGTCGGCCCAGAACCCATTCGGGTCCTTGATCGAGCGCTCGTACATGGCGCGGTAGTCGTTGTCCTTGACAAAGGCGCGGCCGAGCCAATCGGTCGGAATGTCATACAGCTTGTCCGACATCGTCTTGTCCTCCTGCTGGCGCACGGCTGCTGTTGGCGCCGTCGTCTTTGAGGCATTTATTATGCGATGGGCCTTGGACAAGCGACAAGAGCACGGGACATCGTACTTTCGTTGCGTTTGCCACGGATTCTTCTCCAACGCGACGAAGGTTCGGGGATGCAGTTCCGCGCATGCGACTTTGACGGTCTACGGCCTTCAGACGCTTGAAAAACCGTGGGACCGAGCAAGACACTTGCAGCCCGACACACACGCCGGGCTGCTGCGTCGTCAACACATCGCGAGGAGCTAACGTGCGCCCGGCTTGAAGTCCTGGTTCGACCAGGTCGACGCGTCCGGTGCCTTGATCACCACGAACGCGTGGTCGAGCGTGGCGTGGCAGTTGTTGCAGGCCTGTGTGAGCTTGGTATAGGACTCCGCGAACTGGCGCGGCTCACCCGCCTTGATCGCAAAATCGAGCACCGCGAAGGTCGGTTCGACCGAGGCCTCGATCAGGTCAGGAATCGGCAGACCCTTCCATCGTGGGATCGCGCGGCCGACGACGCCGAAACCGGCCTTGAGCTCCTTGAAGTAATAACCGGCAAGCGACCAGTTCTCGGCCTGGGCGGCGAGACCAAGTTTGGCGTGGCGCGGCTGGATGATCATGTTCATCAGCGCGCTCATCTGTGGATTGAAGGGTTGCGGAGGCTGGTCGGCGGGGCGCACGTCAGTGGGGGCCGGCTCCGCGACGGTTGCGAGTGGCCGGAGGCCGATCGCTGCAATCCCCACAACGGCCGCGGCCGCGATCAATGAGATGACGGATTTCTGCATGGATGTTTCTCTCCCTTTTGATTTGAACCTCGCGGTGCCGACTACACCCCCAGGGCGCCGATGATAGCGCCACTGAGCACGAGAACAACGAGCCAATAGCCGCCGTCGATAAGCAGCAGCTTGGGGCTGCGCATGGCGAAACTGTTGTTGACCAGCATGGTGGTGATGACAAAGCCGCCCCAGCAGAACAGGCCGGAGATGACTCCGCTGCGCAGCGTCACCGGGCCGAGATGCCCGACCAGCCCAGCGAGCACCCAGGCGATGACCGCGTTAGCTAGGAAAGCATAGACAAACGGCAGAAACGCGCCGGGTCCCTTCCGGCATTCCTGCATCTGGTCCTTGGTCATCCCAGTCGCGGCCAGCCACGGCCTGGACAGGAGCGTGTACCAGGCCGCGCCCGCGAGCCAGCCCGCTACGGCGGCGATCAGGATTGCGAGATAGTTAATACCTGCGAAGGCCATGGCGAACTTTTCCCGGACGCGAGAGCTTACCGCGCCGCGTGCGCGACGGGGAGGGGTGTGACGGGTGGTAACCGCCGGCGCCGGCCGGCATTCTCGCGCCCAGTAACCCGGCCTGATGGCACCACCGACGGCGGCACATTTGGAACTAGGTTTGCCCGGGTATTGGGCCAGAGCTCGGTCGTGCGGCTTGCGCGGAGGAACTTGATGCCGAGGAGGCGATCGCTTGTCTGCGCTGTCCTTGTCTGCTTGTGGGTAGGCATCTCCGTTGGCGGACCGGCGATGGCGCAAGAGCCCGACATCAACGCGATCAAGCAGCTCATTGTGCGCGGAGATCGCGCTGCAGCGCTTCGGGAAGCCCAGAAGCTCGAGGCGGCAGCGAAAGCGCAGTTCGGAATCAACCACACGAGTTATGCGTATGCCGTCAACACGCTTGCCACAGTCTACGTGGCGCTCGAAAAGTATGACGAGGCGGAGGGGCTATACGCACGTGCGATGGCGATCCGCGAAAAAGCCCTCGGCGAGGATCATCTTGAGGTGGCCCATACCCTGACCAATCTGTCTTTGGTGTATTCGCTGCAACGCAAGTTTGCGGAGGCGGAGGGAGTCCTGCGGCGTGCGCTGGCGATCCAGGAAAAGGCACTGGGAGAGAATGACGTTACCGTAGCCACAACCTTGGGCCTTATCGCATCGGCGTGTCTGGGGCAGGGCAAGGCTCAGGAGGCGGACGCGCTCCATGCGCGCGCAATGTCCATCATCGGCAGCGCCATGGGTCGAAGGCAACCTTGACCCAGCGTGTGCAGCCTCACTCCTTGAGTCCAGCCATCTTGCACACCAGTTTCCATTCCGGCGCGGTTACCGGCTGGACCGAGAGCCGTGAATACTTGACCAGCGCCATGTCCTTGAGCTTCGGCTCGGCCTTCACGGCGGCAAGGGTTACAGGCTTGGGAACCGGTTTCACTGCTTTGACGTCGACCGCCTTGAACACGCCCTTCTCGTCGGTCGGGTCGGTGTAGGCTTCCTTGATAACCTCCACGACGCCGACGACCTGCTTCTCGTCGCCGGTGTGATAGAAGAAGGCGAGATCGCCCTTCTTCATCTCCTTCATGTAGCCTCGCGCTTTGAAGTTACGCACGCCGGTCCAGGGCTCGCCCTTGGCGCCGCGCTTGACCTGATCGTCCCAGGAAAATGTCTCGGCCTCGGTCTTCAACAGCCAATACGCCATGGTCTCACCCCTCCGCCTTGAATGGCCGGGTCAGAAGATTCTCGATCGCAGTGTCGACATTAAGAGTTCCATCAAGAATAGTGGCGACGGCGCCTGCGATCGGCATCTCGACGCCCTTCTCTTTCGCCATCTCGAGCAGCACGGGCGCCGTAAAGGCGCCCTCCGCCAGCTTGCTCGCCGACTGCGCGGCATGCGGTGTCTGTCCTTGCCCAAGCGCCAGACCAAGGGAAAAGTTGCGCGATTGCGCGCTTTCGCAGGTCAGGATCAGGTCGCCGAGTCCCGAAAGACCAGTCAATGTTTCTGGGCGTGCCCCGAAGGCACCGCCGAACCGGAACAACTCGGCAAAGCCGCGCGTGGTCAGCGCCGCTGCGGCGCTGGCGCCGAGCCCGCGGCCCGACACGATGCCGGCCGCGATCGCCAGCACGTTCTTGGCGGCGCCGCCGATCTCCACCCCGCGCACATCGGTCGTGTGATAAGGCCGGAACGTGGTCGAGCCGAGCGCCTGGGCGAGCGCGGCGGCAACCGTGTCATCCGACGCTGCGAGCGTCACGGCGGTCGGCAAGCCACGCGCCACGTCGGTGGCGAAGCTCGGCCCCGACAGGATTGCCGGCAATGCTGACGGTGCGCACTCGGCAATCACCTCGGTCATGAACTTGTGGGTGCCGCGCTCGATGCCTTTGGCGCAGGCGATCACGGGAATGCGGTCCGTGAGCAAAGGCGCGATCATCGTGATCACTGCGCGCAAGTGCTGCGCCGGGACCGCCAGCAGGATCGCATCATGGCTCGTGATGTGGGCGTTGGCGGTCGCGACCCGCACCTGATCGTGCAGTTTGATGCCCGGGAGCCGCGGACTTTCTCGCCGCTCGCCGACGACAGTGGCGCTCTGCGCATCACGGGCGGCGAGCGTCACGCTGCGTCCGGCGCGCGTGATCACATTGGCCAGCGCCACGCCCCAGGCGCCGGCCCCGATCACCGCGATCTTGTGGAACGTCATCGGTTCAAACTGCCTTGCGCGCTGGCGTCGGGCGCGCGACCAGGTCGGACAGCGGCCAGCGCGCATGCGGAGGCGTCTCGAGCGTATCGACCAGCCCGAGCGCGAGCCGCTCGGCGCCCGCCCAGGCAATCATGGCGCCGTTGTCGGTGCACAGCTCTGCCGGTGGCGCGACCAGCAGGGTGCCGCCTTCGAACGAAAGCCGATGCAGCACCTTGCGGATTGCCCCGTTGGCGGCGACACCACCTGCGGCCACGAGCGCGGTGGGATTGCCGCAGTGCTCGCGGAACAGCTTGAGGCCGGCGCGCAACCGGTCGGCCACCACGTCCACCACCGCCTGCTGGAACGACGCGCACAGGTCTCGCACGTCCTGGTCGCTGATCGGAGCGATCTTCTCGGCCTCGAGGCGAAGCGCGGTCTTGAGGCCCGAGAGCGAGAAGTCGGCATTGGGCTTGCCCAGCATCGGGCGCGGCAGCGCGAAGCGCGACGGATCGCCAGATTTCGCCTCGTTCTCGACCACCGGCCCGCCCGGATAGCCGAGGCCAAGGAGCTTTGCGGTCTTGTCGAAGGCCTCGCCGATCGCATCGTCAACGGTGGTGCCAAGCCGCACATAATCCCCGACGCCGCGCACGGCGACGATCTGGGTGTGACCGCCGGAGGCGAGAAACAGGCAATAGGGAAATGCAATCGAGTCGGTGAGCCGTGCGGTAAGCGCGTGCGCCTCCAGGTGATTGACCGCGATCAGCGGCTTCTCTCTGACCAGCGCGATCGCCTTGGCGGTGGTGAGGCCGACGATCACGCCCCCGATCAGTCCGGGGCCGGCGGCGGCCGCAATGCCGTCGATGGCATTAAAGCTGCAGCCGGCCTCGGCCATTGCGTTACTGATGATGTGATCGAGCGCTTCCACATGGGCGCGAGCGGCGATTTCCGGCACCACCCCGCCATAGGCGGCGTGCTCGCTCACCTGCGACAGAACGACGTTGGACAGAATCCGGCCCTCCCCGCTGGAGCTGCGCTCCACCACGGCGGCTGCGGTCTCGTCACAGGTCGTCTCGATGCCGAGAATGCGCATAAACCAAATACGTCGCGCGGTTGTTGATCTTAGCCCTGGGCGCTACTGTGCACATGTTAGGTGGCTTGGTGGCCGGTATTGGTCCGGCGTAGCATTGTGAGGTCGGGTGGTGCAATCCAGGGTGCTTCGGATTGGGACGCGTGGGAGCCCACTGGCGCTGGCGCAGGCCACTATGGTCCGCACCCAGCTTGGGACTGCCCATGGGCTCGCTGCCGAGGCGTTCGAACTCAAGGTCATCCGCACCAGCGGCGATGTGATCCAGGACCGCCCGCTCTCCGAGGTGGGGGGTAAGGGCCTCTTCACCAAGGAGATCGAGGAGGCCTTGATCGCGGGCGCGATCGATCTCGCGGTTCATTCGGCAAAGGATCTGCCGACCCTGCTGCCGCCTGGGCTTGCGATCGTGGCGGCACTGCCGCGCGAAGACCCGCGCGATGTGTTCATCAGCCGCAAGGCCAAAACTCTGCGCGCGCTGGCAGACGGGGCGACGGTTGGCACTGCGTCGTTGCGCCGGCAGGCGTTGGTCAAACGGCTGAGGCCCGACCTCAAGGTCGTCACCTTCCGCGGCAATGTGGAGACCCGACTGCGCAAGCTCGACGAGGGCCTGGTTGATGCTACCCTGCTCGCGCTCGCGGGGCTGCGGCGGCTTGGGCTGGCGGAGGCTGCCACCGCCATCCTTGATACGGAGGAATTCCTGCCTGCGGTCGGCCAGGGCATCGTCGCGCTCGAAGCGCGTGCCGACGACACGCGCACGCGCACGCTGCTCGATCGTATCAACAGCCCGGACGACACGACCGCGCTCGCGGCCGAGCGCGCCTTTCTAACCGTGCTCGACGGCTCCTGCCGCACCCCGATCGCGGGTCACGCCAAGGTCGCGGCCGGGCGTATCAGTTTCCGCGGCCTGATCGCCAAGCCGGACGGCAGTCATGTGTACGAGACCACACGCGAAGGCGCGGCCGCGCAGGCATCAGTGCTTGGCCATGATGCCGGGCGTGAGCTTAAGGAGCGCGCCGGCGCAGGCTTCTTCGTGCTGGCTTGACCGTGCGCATTCTCGTCACCCGACCGGAACCCGATGGTGAGCGCACAGCGCAGAACCTGCGTACGCGCGGCTGCGAGGTGGTCCTCGCGCCCGTTCTGAGGATCAGGCACCTTGAAGAAGCTGATCTTGGCGCGGGTCCCTGGGATGCGGTGGCGATGACCAGTGCCAATGCTGCACATGCGCTCGCGCGCCATTCGCGCCGCCTGGAGGTTACGCGGCTGCCGGTGATGACGGTCGGGCGGCGAACCGCCGAGGCGGCTCGCATCCTGGGCTTCATCGAGATGGCCTCGGCCAACGGCAACGAGCAGGCGCTGGCGCACCTGATCGGGGCTCACATGGTTAGAGGTAACAAGATACTCTATCTGGCTGGGGAGGATCGCGCAGGCGATCTCGCCACCGCCGTGGCGCCGCACGGCGTGCGGGTCGAGACCGTGGTGGTCTATCGCGCGATCGCTGCTGTCCGCTTGCCCGAACCGGCCGCAGCGGCGGTGCGGGCTGGAGAAGTTAACGGGGTCCTGCACTTCTCACGTCGCAGTGCTGTCATTTACCTTGATTGCGCGCGGGCGGCTGGCGTCCTCGACAGCGCGCTCAAGCCTTTCCATTATTGTCTTTCGAATGCGGTCGCCGAGCCGCTTGTGGCCGCCGGCGCAAGCCGGGTCATGGTTGCGCAAAGCCCTGAGGAAAACGCCCTGCTTGATCTTGTCGCACCGGCTCAAAGCTAAATTGCGCCGCGCCGCGACCTTCATTTGCTGCTAGAAGGCGAAGCGGCGGGGCGAATCGCCGAGGATGACGATCATGTCCAGTGACACCACCGAGCCTTCGGGGTCGCCGGGCACCCGGGGCCGGCGCTGGCCCGGGCCGACCATCGAGCTTGAGGCCACCGAGATCAAGAACGGCGGGCGTTCCATCAATTTCGGGCTCCGCTTCTTGGCACCACTTCTAAACTGGGTATCGACGCGGAAGGAGCGCCTGCTGGCGTGGTGGGCAGCCCGCACGCCGCCTGATCCGCCGTGGCGCGCGATCGGTGCCGTCGCAGCCGGCGTCCTGCTCGTCGTGCTGCTGGTGTTTGTGACCGGACAGTTCAGCAGCGATGAAATCCGTATCCGCACCATCGAGGCCCGCATCGCCCGCGCGGAACAGCAGGTGCGTGAGCTCGCCGGACGGGCGCCGGCGACCAGCGTGAATCCCACGGCGCTCGAGGAGCTCACCGCCCGCGTGGACAAGCTGGAAGCGGGCGGGAGCGCTACACCGCCGCCGGCTGCCGACCCGGCGCTTGCCAACCGCATGGCCACGCTGGAAGGCGCACTGAAATCTCTTGAGGAAAAAGTCGGCGTGGTGGCGCGCCGCACTGATGACATCGACCTGATCGCGCGCGACGCGCGCGAGAAAGCCGCTGCCACGACGGCGGCCATCGCGGAGCTGACGCAGAAGATGGCGCGGCTGAGCAGCATGAGCGATCTCGACGCTTCAGTGAATCGGATCGCGGCGCTCGAGCGCCTCACTGCCGCGATGCAGGCCGAGCTTGCCAAGCGTGGCGTCGGCGAGACCGGCGATCGCCCGGTGCGGCTCGCCGTAACGGCGTCGGCGCTCAATACGGCAGTCGAGCGTGGCGATGCTTTCGCGGCCGAGCTGGCGGCCGCCAAGCAGCTTGCGGGAGATAGCTCCACGCTTGGGCCGCTCGAGCCGTTCGCCGCGACGGGCTTGCCCTCGGCGACAGCACTCGGGCGCGAGCTCGTGGCGCTGACCAATGCGCTCGCGCAGAGTTCCGGCGCGCCGCCGCGCGAGGGCGGTTTCCTGGAGCGTCTGCAGGCCAATGCCGAGCGGCTGGTGCGCATCCGTCCGCTTGACGAGCCGCCCGGTGATGATCCAGCCGCAGTGCTTACGCGCATCGAGCAGCGCGCGGCGCAGGCTGATCTTGCAGGCGCGCTCGCGGAGCTTGCCAAGCTGCCTGCGCCGGCGCGAGCGCCCGCGCAGGCCTGGACCGCCAAGGCGCAGGCGCGGCTTGCCGCGGTTGCGGCGAGCCGCCGCTTTGCCGCCGATGCGTTTGCGGCGCTCGGCAAGACGCCAGAGGCCCGATGATCCGCGTCGTCATCTATCTGGTGGCTGTCGGTATTCTCGCGTTCGCCGCGGTGTGGCTCGCTGACCGTCCGGGCGATGTCATGATCACCTGGCAGAACCGCCGGATCGAGATGTCGGTGATGGTGCTCGCTGTTGGCATCGTCATGGTGGCGGTCCTGTTCGCTATGTTCTGGAATGTTGTGCGCGCCATCATGCGGGCGCCCGACGTGCTTTGGCTCTATCTGCGCACGCGGCGCGGTGTGCGCGGATATCTTGCGGTGTCGCGCGGGCTGATCGCGGTCGGCACCGGTGACGCCCGGGCCGCACGGCGATTTGCCGACGAGGCCCATCGCATTGCGCCGACCGAGCCGCTGACGCTGCTCCTCAGCGCGCAGGCGTCACAGCTTGCCGGCGACCGCGCCTCCGCTGAGCGCACGTTCCAAGTCATGGCGAGCCGCCAGGATACGCGGCTCCTCGGGCTGCACGGCCTGTTCATCGAGGCGCAGCGGCGCGACGATATGCAGGCGGCGCGGCTTTACGCCGAGGAGGCGGCCAAGAACGCGCCGGCTCCGGCCTGGGCCGGACAGGCCGTCTTCGATGCGCGTTGCGCCGGCGGTGATTGGAACGGCGCGCTCGCGCAGCTCGACCGCAACATGAAGGCGGGGCTGGTCGATCGTGCCGCTTATCAGCGCCAGCGCGCGGTGCTGCTCACGACCCGCGCACAGGCGGCCGATGTGCATGACCCTGCGAGCGCACGCGCGCTCGCGCTCGAAGCGGTACGGCTGGCGCCGACCCTCATTCCGGCGGCTGCGCTCGCCGGCCGGTTGCTCGGCGAGCTCGGCGATCTGCGCCGTGCGGCGCGCATTGTCGAAGCGGCGTGGAAGGCCAATCCGCATCCTGACCTTGCCGACACATACGCTCATCTGCGGCCCGGCGATTCCGCGCGCGAGCGGCTCGCGCGCGTCGAGACGCTCGCTCAGATGACGCCCGGTGATATTGAAGGCGCGCTCGCGGTGGCGCGCGCAGCGGTCGACGCGCAGGAATTCGCGGCCGCACGCGCGGCGCTGGCCCCGCTGCTGAGCGCGCCCACGCAGCGCGTCGCCATCCTGATGGCTGAGCTCGAGGAGACCGAAAGCGGCGACCTCGGGCGCGCGCGCGAATGGATGTCGCGCGCGGTCCACGCGCGTCGCGATCCGGCCTGGACCGCCGACGGGCTGATTTCCGATCGCTGGATGCCGGTCTCGCCGGTCTCCGGCCGCCTTGATGCGTTCCAGTGGCGCGATCCGCTGGCCGCGCTTGGGAGTAGCAGCGGTGGCGCGCTGGTCGAGGTCGCCGAAGCCAACAAGGAGCGGCTGTCCGAGCGTTTCGAGCCGCGGCTGGAGCGGCCAGCGCAGGCCGAGCGCAAGCCTGAGGAGGCGGCGCTCGTTGGCGAGCAGCGGCTTGGTGTGCGTAAGCCGGTCACGACGCCGCCTGCTGTGATTCCGTTGGTGCAGGTTCCCGACGATCCCGGCCCCGAGCCCCAGCCGCCGCGTGACGCCTGGCGGCGCTTGCGCGCGATGTTCCGGTAGGGCTTACCCAACGCGATTGCGAATGAGTTTCGGTTGTGCTGGTCCGCGAAAGTGGCTCGCAACAGACGCCTGCCTCAAATATTGCCGTGGCAGGAAGATCGAGCCATCATTCGAGCAAGAGGAACGCCGGTGATGGTCAATCGTCAAGAGCGTGCGGAACAATTCATGCTTGAGGGCGGGATGGATAACGCGCTCGCCGTGTTCGAGGCGGAGCTGGCGGACTCCCCTGACGACGCCAGTGCGTGGTCCAATGTCGGCTGGGCTCTCTATGATCTCGGCCGTCACGAGGAGGCTCGCGCGCACCTCGAGCGAGCGCTGGAAATCGATCCCGGGCGGGACGAAGCGTGGGTCTGCATTGGCATGATGCAAACCAATCCGATTGAATCGATTCGCTATTTCGACAAGGCGCTCGCGCTCGCGCCAAACCACGGGAGCACTTGGTTTCTCAAGAGCGAGGCGCTCAGGGAGCAAGGACGGTGCGAGGAGGCTGATGAGTGTCTGACGCGCGCCAAATCGCTCGACCCGAAGATGTTTTCTTCAACCAGCTAACGCGCTGGCCGTCCTGGGATCCCGCTTCCAGCCGCCGCGCTCCAGTCACTGAACCTGTGTGCACTGCAGGTCGGCGCCGACCGTCAGCGGTCCGGTGTAGGACTTCTTCACGTCGGCGAGCGCGGCATCGAGATCGAACTGTCCGATGTGGCTGAGGATCAGTCGCTTGACGCCTGCGTCCTGCGCTAGGCGGCCGACCACATTGGGCGCGGCGTGCCGCGGGTTTGGCGGCGCATTCGCGGCAATCGCCATGTGCATGATCAGCACATCAGCGTTCTTGGCGAAATCGATGAATTTCGGATCGCTGCCATTCTGGTCCGAGCTGAACACGATGGCTTTACCCTGGGTCTCAACTCGATAGGCCAGCGTCGGCAGATTGGCATGCGGGATGCGCTGTGCGCTCACGACGAGGCCATCGCGCTCGAACACTTTTGTCGGTTCGGTCTTGCTGACGTCAACTACGCTCGCCTCGATGCGCGGTCGCTCAACGCCGGGTTGCTCGGCGCCGAGCGTCGAGCCCAGCACCTGGAACGCCCCGGTCTTTTCGTCGAACAGGCGCGACAGGAATATCTTGAAGTCCGGCGCGACGTTGTTGCCCGAGGGTCCCACCATCGGCAGCGGGGCGCTGCGCACGCCATTGCTTGCCCACATCAGCGCCGGCAGGTCGGAGGTGTGATCAGGATGCAGATGGCTGATGCCGACCATCGCGAGATCATTGAGCTTCGCGCCGGCTTGGCTGAGGCGCAGATGCGCGCCGCCGCCAACGTCGAAGAGAAGCTTCGCCTGGCCGCCGACCCATAAGAGATAGCTGGCCGATGCGCGCTCGGCATTGAAGGCGGGCCCGCCCGAGCCGAGGATCTGCACCGCCACCGGATTGCCCGCGCAGGTCTGCGCGGATGCGCTGGACGTCGCCGCGATTGCGGCAGCAAGGCCAACCATCAAACGGATCATGGACGTCCTCCCTCCTTCTAACGACTTGCTTACCTTTCTGATCACAAACGCCACGCCACCTGCGTGAATTTAGTCTCAAAGAAACTAGCCTCGAATAGTCAGAAACCGCAATCCAGTCGGGCGAATGCCGCGATCCTCGGCGCTTACTTGACGTCGTGCGTGAGCGGCCCCTCGTCAACGGGCGCGGTCGGTAACATGCTTGTTAACACAACCTTTCCGCCGAACGAGCCTGCCCTCGGGTGGTCCAACTTCACCTCAGTCCGTTCGGAAGCAGCACGCCTGAATCTTGCGGCATTGCAGGCCCAAGTCGCGGCTATCGCGCGGAGCAGTGAATGGGGCGATGAGATCATCGCTCGCTTCGATAAATTGGTGAGGGAGTTGTCGGTCGGCACACATCTGTTCGCGTCGCTTGCTGACGATGTTGGAAAGCTGACGGTCCTCCTTGACCTGATCACCCGATCGCCGCGTCTAACAGCCACGATTGCCACCAGACCTGATCTGTTCGATCTTCTGGTCAGCCGACGGCGGGCCATCGATGGCCTGTCAATTGCTGAGGTCGTACAGCTTATCAGAGATCTGAAGCTGCTGTGCGAATCCAAGGCGGAATATTTACAGCGCATTCAGCAATTTAATCGGACTCATCACTTTCTCATCAGCGCGCGGCTCGTGATGGGCTGGATGCCAATTCACTATGCCGAGGAGGCCTATTCCAAGCTCGCGTTCGCGACCGTGCAGGCACTCGCAGGTTTGGCCGAGCAACGATTTCGGGCGCGGCACGGGCGAGTGCCGGGAGCAGAATGGGCTTTGGTCGCGCTCGGAAAGTTCGGAGGGTTCGAGCTGACCGCAACCTCTGATCTTGACCTGATGCTGGTCTACGACAGTGCAGAGGGGTCTTGCTCATCGGACGGAGCTCGGCCGCTCTCTTCGACCCAATATTTCAATCAGCTCGCTCAAAGTATCATCAGGGTGCTGCAGACGGCGGACCGCGAAGGTCCGCTGTTCGATGTCGATTTCAGATTGCGGCCCTGGGGGAGTAAAGGTCCGATCGCGACGCGCTTGCCGACCCTGCGGGACTATCTCCGGCAAGAGTCGTGGACCTATGAGCACATGGCGATGACCCGTGCTCGCGTGATCATGGGTCCGCCGTCCATCAGCGCCGCCGTCGAAGATGCGCTTCGTGCGGCGTTGCGCCTGTCCGCCGAGCGTCCGAGCCTTCGAGATGACATTCGAGAGATGCACGCGCTCATGCATTCTGCCAAGGAGACGGACAATCCCTGGCACATCAAGAGCGTGCGGGGCGGCTTGACCGACGTGGAGTTCGTGACCCAATACCTGTTGCTGTGCCATGCTGGCGTTCGCTCCAACATCATTCAGTCCAATACATCGACCGCGCTCTTCGGCCTGCTTTGTGCCGACCTCTTGAGGGCCGGTGATTTCAATGTCCTGTCGGGAGCGCTGTCCTTCTTCAAGAGCATCATGCAAGTCATGCGAGCGGCCGGCTGGTCGGAAGCGTCGCCAGATGACTTCGCGCGTTATCTGTGCGAAGCGGTTGGCGAGAGGAGCCTCGGCGCGGTCGAGACGAAGCTACGCGTCATGCAGAGCTCCGTGCTGGATACGTTTGGGCGCTTGATCGGCCGCTGATCCGTAGAAGCCTGGGCCAAAGCCCCTTAAGGATGAGGCGGAACTGACGGGTGCCGTGAACTGCGTGGAAACGGTCCCGCCGCGGCCTTAGACCACACCCAAGGTCCTCAAGATCCCTCAAGATCTGGCGTTTTCAACGGCCCCCGGCCCCTTCCTTGCCAAGCCCCCCGCCAACGGATATTTCAGGGGCCGTCGCCGCAATAGCTCAGCTGGTAGAGCACGTCATTCGTAATGACGGGGTCACAGGTTCGAATCCTGTTTGCGGCACCAGCACTTAGCCCACAATTGAGAGGCATCGGAAAACGCCGGGTAAGCGTCGGGTAAGCAGTCAGGCCCAAGCTGGGGCCCTTCGCCACTGGGATCACCGAGCCAAGGCGGCAAGCACCTGCCTTCACAGTCTGCCCTGCGTGCCGCCCACCCTCCCGGCGGGGGTCGGCGCGCGTCAGGCAAAGCTGCGACAACCCCCTCCGCTAATTTGCCCATCTTGAAAATTTCGGGTCAGCCAGCGTCTCTTGACTAGGCCGTCTGGACGGATTCGCCTATCGGGACGTTATGGAATGTCGGATCGGGATCACCGGATCACTCCGGCTTGATGCCCGCGAACTTGATCACCTTGGCCCACTTCTCGGTCTCCTCGGCGATGAGTTTTCCGAATTCGGCGGGCGTCATCGACAACGGAAGGCCACCTAGGTCGGTCAGGCGCGCTTTGAACGCGGGATCGAGAAGAGCAGCATTGATGTTGTTATTGAGCTGAACGATGATCTCGGCAGGCGTGCTTCTCGGC
>Ga0066903_100001538_pt1 | contig 17022 bp, 18 predicted proteins | sample PanSoiMetaGPlot1_FD_67491 | JGI IMG/M metagenome (GOLD analysis project Ga0066903, IMG submission 67491) | Tropical forest soil microbial communities from Panama analyzed to predict greenhouse gas emissions - Panama Soil - Plot 1 (version 2) | ecosystem: Environmental > Terrestrial > Soil >... | reverse complement strand
AAATGACTGGCAGCGCAAGCAGGACAAACATGATGGACATGTCTGCTGATGAAGAAAAAAAGAAAGTATCCCGTAGCAGCCGCCGCTACTACCAACCATGGTCCATTGTAACTCAAGCTTTCGGGTACAATTGCAAAGAGCGTAACGCCGAGCAGTGTTCCGGCTGCGAAGCTAATCAGCGCGCAAAGCGGTTTGTGCTCCAGACGCAACGAAGTGCTGATTGCTCCACCCGCAAGCGCAAAAACATAAGCCGCGACGACCTGCCAGAGCGCGTTAGCCATTCAGGAGCTCGCGACGGATTCGTGATCTTCGCGGCAGTGTTGCGTCTCAATGGTGACGTGAACCAGTTCGTGATGTCCACGCAGCAACGCCCGATAGGCCTCGCAGCTCTTCGGCTCGTGCGCCACCACAGAGATCATTGCTGCATATTTTCCAATGCCGACCTGCCAGACGTGCAGATCACTGACTACGGAATCGCCGTCGCTCTCCATCGCCCGACGAATTTCGTCAGGCAAATCGGAAGAGGCCGGGGTTCGATCGAGCAAGATGCCGCTCGTGTCACGCAACAGCGTATAAGCCCACGAAAAGACAACACCGCTCCCGACAATTCCCACGACCGGATCGAGCCAGGCCCAGCCAAAAAATTTGCCACCCGTTAGAGCGGCAATAGCCAGGACTGACGTAAACGCATCTGCGAGCACGTGCATATACGCCGCACGTAGATTCAAATCTTCATGATGAGATCCTCCGCCGTGTTCGTGATGACGATCTGCGAGCAGCACTGCGCAACCGAGGTTTACCAGCAATCCGAGGGAGGCGATGCCAATCGCTCCGTTAAAATGAATTTCAAGAGGTACAAAGAGCCGGTGCACAGATTCACCCGCCATTAAGAAGGCAACAATCGAGAGCACCACCGCGCTAGTGAATCCGCCAAGCACGCCGATTTTCCCCGTGCCAAAACTGAAGCGCGCGTTTCCAGCTTGCGTCCTTGCGAAATAGTAGGCGACCGCCGTGATCAAAAACGCCAGGACATGCGTGCTCATGTGCCAGCCGTCGGCCAGCAACGCCATCGAGTGCGACATCAACCCAACCGTGATTTCCAGGATCATCATCGTTGCCGTAACGGCGATGACGATGCGCGTCCGCCGTTCCGCATGAGAAAAATCCGGGACGAAATCGTGTCTCTTACGAAACCGGGAGTGATCAGTCTGATGCATCATGCAAAACTATCGCTACTAGAAGAATTGCTCCTTAAAAATCGTAAGGGCCCGTGCCGTAAAATCCACGCCGTTGACATCGCGCAGTTCCCAAGCCTAATCAATCTTGCTCACTGGGGGAACTCGTGGAAGCCGGCGATTTCGAAGGGGAAGTTGCCGGGAGAGAAGGCGGTGTGAGGTGATGTGGCGGGCTGGGCGGAACGTCGGGATGAGTCGCCACTTCGGGTCGCTCCCCGCCCTTATTCATGGCCAGCAGCTCGGAGACGGTCACGAATTTGAAGCCTTTAGCCAAAAGCGCATCAAAGACCTGGGGCATCGCTTCGATCGTGGGCGAATGAATGTCGTGCGACAAAATAATGGAGCCGGGACGCGCGCCTGCGATGATCCGGCTTGCGACAACACTTGGTCCCGGGCGCTTCCAATCCAGAGGATCAACGTCCCACAAGATGACTTTGTAGTTGAAGTCGTGATTCACCCATATGCGCTGCCGTCTCGTCAGTTCGCCATAAGGAGGACGCATCAGCTTGGGCTTTACGCCGGCTGTCTTGACGATGAGATCGTCTGTTCTTCGCAGCTGACTGCGGACGGCCTCGTCTGAAAGCTTGGCAAGATTAGGATGCAACCAGGAGTGATTGCCGATTTCGTGTCCCTCGGCGACCTCGCGTTGAAGAACGGCCGGGTTCTCTTGAACACATTGGCCCAGCACAAAGAACGTAAGCTTGATGTGCCTCTTCGCCGCCATATCAAGCAGCTTCGCGGTGTTGGTTGCGTGCGGGCCATCATCGAAGGTCATTGCGATGTATGGTCCATCGACGTTCACCTCGGAGAACGTGATTTTTTCAGCACCAGCTCTGTTCGATCGACCCGACGGTGTAGCGGCTTTGTCTTGCGCGCTTATCACCGCTATCAAAACGACAAGGAGGGTTACTACGAAGAGAGGAAGGCGGATCATATTACATGGTTACGCTGGTATTCCTGTTTTTTGGGATCAAATCACTTCACACGCGTAATCAGCGGCAGTAATGTCGCGTGTCAAAACTCGTAGGCGACCGTTCCGTAAAATCCGCGCCGTTGACCGAATTGAGGCGCACCGACAGCGATCTCGATGACGATCATCGCGGCGGTAACACCGATCACGATCCGAGTCCGATGCTCCGCGCGTGTAAAATCCGGAACGAAATCGTGCCTCTTACGAAAACGCGAATGATCAGTCCGATGCATGGCGATTCAAAATAACGCGATTATTAAGAAATCAGTCGAAAAATCGACGAAATGCGAATCAGAACGATTGGTTAGGCCAGCTCATAAAACTGCGGGCAGACTCGAGGCTTGAGGTCTGTGCTTGTCGCCATCTTCACTGCGAATCCTGTATCCCGATCGAATGGGCCTGACGATGCTGCCACAAGGCGAAAAGTGAAATGAGGATTAACAATGCGCCGAACGTGCACACGATCGCCGCACCGGATGGCAAGTCCCACCAGTACGAAAGAAACAACCCAACGACGCCGCCTAAAAGCGCAATGATCCAGCCGATGAGCAAACGATTCGCGGTTCGCCGGGCCAAATTGATCCCGCAAACAGCTGGAACGATTAAATAACTGAAGACGAGCAAAACGCCTGCGATCCGGACGAAGCTTGTCACTACTAAACCAAAAACGGCGTAGAAGAAAAAATCCCACCAGCGCACTCTGAGTCCTTTCTCATAGGCGCCGTCACGGTCGAACGACACGAGAAGGAAATTTCTGCGAAAAACGAGATGGAAAACACCCACGGCTGCAAATAATGCGAATCGCTCCCAAACTTCTCTGGGTGTGACTAATAAAATGTTTCCGACGAGCATGTTTTTGATTTCCTCGTCGCCTTCCGCCGCCCGGCTGAGCAGCAGCACCGCCGCCGCCGCGGCTACGACATATGAAATTCCGATAACCGCTTCCTGTGGAATTTGACTCGCTCGCTTCCCAGTTACTGAAAAAATTCCGGCTCCGGCCAACGTGAAGGCCAGCGCGATCCCGAAAGTTGTCCAACTTTCAAGCTCTATACGTAACAACACGGCTAGACAAATTCCGAGCGCAGCCATCTGCGCCATGGCAATGTCGATGAAAATAATGCCGCGTTGAACAACGTGGAGACCGAGATAGACGAGCAACCACGGCAACAGCACGCAGGCCACGATCGGCCAAAACATTACGTCCCACATGGCTACTTCAGTGCTGCGGCCAATCGCGAGACCAGCGCGTCGATCAACTTGATGTAGCTGTCTGTTCCGGGCAGGCCACCAGGGAATTGTGAAAACTCCACAACTTTCGCGCCTGTCGCACTTGCGACTTTTTCAGCGATCCGCCGGTCATGAAACGGTTCGACGATAATCGCTTTGATGTGCTGCGCTTTCATCTGAGCAATCACTTCGGTGAGATGCGACGGTGATGGCGGAATGCCCGGCTTTGGCTCGAGGAAGATATCGATGTTCAACCCAAAGCGGTGCGCGAAGTACGGCCACGAATCGTGATACGCGACGACGTGCTGGTTATGAAACGGCAGCATCGCGGCGCCCCATTCCTGTAGCTTCGCGTTGATCGTGGTCTCGAATTTCTTGTAGTTCGCCTGATAAAATGCGGCGTTCGGAGGATCCAATGCGGAAAACGATTGCGCGATGTGCTGTGCAATCGCCTTGGCAATAATCGGATCAACCGTGAAATGCGGATTACCGAGCGCGTGCACGTCGCCCGCAGCTCGCGTGACGTTTGCCGGGACGTTCATTAGACGAACACCTTCTGAAGCCTGGATTCGCCCAGGTTTGCCGACGTCGATCTTCGGGTTCCGTGCGTTTTGCAGAAGTGGCGGCAACCAGCCCACCTCGAGTTCCGCGCCGCCATCAATTAAGGCATCGGCATTGCGAAGTGAGACCACGAAGCTCGGTCGTGCATCGACGAAGTGCGGATCCTCGGTGGGTTTCGCCAGAACCGTTACGTTGACTTTATCGCCACCGATCTCGCGCGCGAGTGATCCAAAGTCCGGCAGCGTCGCGACGACATTGAGTTTTGCCTGTGCCGAACAAGCGCAGACAACGATGATGTAAAAGATAAACCAAGTCTTCTTCATGATTTTAGAACTTGTGAGCACCGTGGGAGCCGAGGATGAATTCCCACTGGAGAAAAATCGATTCGACCTCCCTTGCCGAAAGGAAAAAGTTTTTCTGCAAGAAATCCTGATTGTACTGCAATCTGATTTTTGAAAATTCAGTCGGATACCATGTCAGATTAGCGCTAAGTCGCCAACGCGATTGACGATCCAAATCGTCGGTATACATGGAATCCTGCATGTGAACATAGTCGCCACGAATGCCGGCGACCCACCCTTTTTTGAATCCCCAAAGCACCTGCGAATAAAGCCCCCAATCGTGAAACGTTTCCGCGACCGGAAACGAGTCATCAGCGCCGTGGCCAGCCTGGAAGCGGCGATACATGAATTCGGTCTGCCACTTTACAAAGGGAAAGCCGCCTTCGGCGTGGGAGCTTTTCCACTTGTAGAGAAGGTCTGCGCCATAAATCTGAGTTCGTGAATTCGCGCCGGTCTCGTTAGAGCCAAACGCGCCTGACACGCCTGCCAGCACAGTCTGCGTGTCACTCAAATTAAAGGAATTTTCAAAGCGCGGGATCCAGACGAAATCCTGCAAGCCGCGCGCCGCACGATCAGTCGTTACGCGATCGAAAAACATTCCGTTGTCACCAGGATTTCGGAACGAAAATCCCGCCTCACCTTGGCCGTTTTGTGACGCAAAAATCAGTTGCGAATACCACGGGACAGGCAGTGTCCAGGAAGCTTGAGCGCCAACCCCACGCAGTCCGTCGGGCCCCAGAAACAAGCCGTTCACCAATGGCGTGTCCGCGAAGTCCCAGGTATGAGGGTGCGTTGAGTTCAGCCGGCCGAAGGCTGCTAAGAATTGGCCCCCTTTCAATTGCAGATTGTAGGGCAGGCTCGTAGTCTGCATGAAGGCTTCCTCGAGTTCGACCTCTGTGTTGTTGTTGTTGTCCAGCAGGAAAACGATGTTTGCGAACCCTTCAAAATAAGGATCGACTGCGCCGTCAAACGCCAGCTCGGTGTTGCGCGCATTGAAGCCGCGCTGCTGGGGATCGTGATCGCCGACCTCGATGTTATGGAGGTCGGTGGCGCTGGAATAGGCCAGCGCGAAGACACTGTCCAGGGAGATGTTCATGTAAGCTTTGCCGCCGCCGATAGTGATAGGCTGCGTTAACGATGCTCCCGCACCCGTGCTTGAGATCGTTTCCGGCGCCGACGTTACAACCGAAGTGTCGGTTGTCGGGAAACTGCCGGGTAATGAGCTGGGACTCGCGCCTGCGGCAGGCAACGCAGCCGGCGCCGTTGTTGAACTCACGACTGACGTGTCTTCCGTTGGAAATTGTGGGACCGCACTCCCGGATGGCGTCAGAGATGCTTCGGCGCCCGCAATGGCAGACGGCTCCGGATTTGCGGGAAGGCCTGACTCACCAGTGAGGTTTGCCTTCTCCAATGCGGCTTGCTGGTCCTTCACTTGTTGTTGCAGCCCCTTCACCGTCTGGGTCAGCGATTGCACTTGCTGCCGCAGCGCTGCAACATCTTCTGCTGTAGCGGGCGTCGTACTCGAAACATTCGGCGCCGGCGACGCACTGGCCGCAGGCGGCGCTGCTTGCTGGGCTGAAACGATCGCGAGAGGTAGAATCGCGAGCGCTATTAAAATTATTCTTTTCATTCAAAACTCCTGATCCAAAAAAACCTGGGCGAAAAACCGCCCAACGACTCTGCGTTCTGCGCAGTTGATTCAGCGGCGCGAGGAACGTACTGAACACCGCTGCCCGCCCGGAGCGGGAACAATCAACAGATCAGGAGTGCGCAGGCGGCGCGTGCGCGAAGATATTGGCGCAGAGAAAAAGCGGCTGAACCCAAACGGAGTTAGTGACCGGGGTCTTAGTGAACCCAAGCTTGGGTTGAGGCGCGCCGACGAGTGGCAGATAAGCAGCGTGTTCGTAGCTGCCTGACGAGATCAGTGTCACTGCGCAACTGTGTTCGACCTGTTTTGCGTCAGCATGAACATGCTGGTGCAATTGAGGCGAAGCACTCAGCGCCAGTGCCCACAAAAGCGTTGCGAAAACAATTCCCGTGACAAGGCCACGCCCAAAATTGCCTGAACGGGCAAACCTGTTCATCGCGCTCCGAGCTTGGGGCAGCGTCCGATCCTGCGCAAGCATTTTCCTATGCGCAGAGCATAACGCGCCTTAGAAGGACTTGAGAGATTAGTTCGGAGTTTTGCGACCCTCTTCGCCTCTGGTTTGGAGAACGACGCCGTGATCGCGCTCGGAACCTTTCGAGTGTGCTGCTCTGTCGCGGACAAGCTGCGCGTAGGAAGGGTTCTCGACATACGTCTCCCAGTCGGAGGCAATCGGACCAAAGTAAAGGTGCCCCAAATGCCGCCAACACTCGAGCATGATCCCCCGATTGAATGGCTGGCGTTTGGCAGTTACAATGAGGCAATTGTTCTCGCGCCAGGTGTTCGGATCGTGTTCCCCCCAGCGCACTTCGAGGGTCTTAAGCCGCAACGTATCCAGGGCGGTAAGGAGGTCCTCAGACCATTGGTAACAGTAACCGCGCTTTCTGAGGCCGTGATAAATAAGGAAGTTATTAAAAATCGGCGTTCCAAACATCCGGTATTGGCGCCTGAGCTTGGTGACAGTCGCGAACGCGCATTGCGCGAGCAACGTGGCCTCCTCGCGATTTACCCTTGGCGAAAGTGCGGCGAGTTCGTCAGCGAGTTTGCCGGCCTTAACAATGTCGCTCTTTTCCACCTGGAACGACAAAGGCGGTTGCCCTTGGTCGCCAAGAACGGAGTTCGCGCACGCCGCAAAACCTACGAGCAAGATACCAAAGCAACTCAGTGGTCGAATTTGCAATTTCATAGCGCGGAATTGGAAGGTCATTGGTTTACGACCTTGATATAAAGTGGCTTTAATAAAGTCACAAACTCTCTTCGTCGAAAGGTCGCAGTCCGTGTGTATCGTAATGAAGCAGCCAAGTGTTTCTGACTCCATCGACGTCCGCATGGGAAACAGAAGATTTGCCTGCTCCTAATTTCAGCGTAATTCTCACAACTTTTATATGCCCGACCGCGCCTATTCTCATCCCATCGACCCAGAGTTAATACCCGGCGCGCGCAACGCTATCGACGTCTGCCTTCGTTTGAAACCACAGGAACGGATCACAATCATCACAGACGCCTCGACGCGCGAGATCGCGGCAGCGCTCCAAACGGAAATAGGGCGGGTCGGTTCGGATTACAGTTTGTTTGTGCTCGAGCATCATGCGCAGCGTCCGCTGAAATATATGCCGAAGATTATCCTGGATGACCTGGCACGTTCGCAGGTGTCGATCTTTGCTGCTCAAACACAGCCGGGCGAGCTGACTGCCCGCACGCAAATGACCAGTGTCGTCAACAAGCACAGGATTCGACACGGTCATATGGTGAACATTAACCGGCAAATCATGCTGGAAGGAATGCGGGCCGACTTTTTAAAAGTGGACGACTTGAGTGAGCGGTTGGTGGAACGCGCCCGCCAAGCCGAACGGATCACTTGCACAACACCCCACGGCACTGAATTCGAAGCGGAGCTTTCTCCGAAGTTAAGATGGCTTAAGACCAGCGGCATCATCACGCGCGACAAGTGGGGCAACTTGCCCGGCGGCGAAATTTTCACGGCGCCTATGAACACCAACGGAGTCTTCGTCGTTGACGGCGTAGTGGGCGATTATCTCTGCGAACGCTTTGGGGACCTTGAGTCCAACCCGCTCACCATCGAAGTAGAAAACAATCGGATCCGCTCTCTAAAATCGGAAAACAAGGATTTGAGCGACGAATTCCGCGCCTATACCACCACCGATGAGAACAGCAACCGCGTTGGGGAGTTTGCCATCGGCACCAACACCGCCTGCACGCATGTCATCGGCAACATCTTGCAGGATGAAAAGATTCCCGGGGTCCACATTGCTTTTGGTCACCCCTACGCCGAGCACACAGGCGCAAACTGGCTTTCCAAAACGCACATCGATTGCGTCGGTCGCGATTTCGACATTTGGTTTGACGGCGTCCAAGTGATGCGCGGCGGGAAATTTCTGATTTGAATTCGGTCGGCGCGATCATCGTCGCGAGCTTTGCTCTCATGTGGGTCGCAGCGGGAACGCATCAACTGGGTCGCCGCTGGTTTGTGTCGATTTTGTCGATTTCGATATTGATTTCAGCGGCAGTCATCATCGCCGGGATCCGCGCTCCGTTCCCTGAACACAGCGCCGGATTCAACGGAAGGATTTACGGGATCGTTGTCACGCTTGAAGTGATCGCGATCGTCATCGCAGCAATGCTCCTCAATCGACCCGGTCGAAAACAATACTTGATTCCCGTCGTCGCCTTCATTGTCGGTGCTCATTTCTTCGGAATGGTTCCGGCACTTCGTTCAAATGAATTCTGGTGGATCGGCGGTGCCATGTGCGCGCTGGCGCTGCTGACAATGTTGATGCTACCGCGGAAATTCTGGGCGCCCGTTGTAGGACTTGGCTGCGCGATGATTTTGTGGTTCTCCGCGCTTCGTGCATTTTTTTAAAATGCACACTGAGCTGCGGAAAAAATTCAATACCGACTTCACGCCGGAGAAATACGCGGCGCTGGTACGGTGCGTCAACGAGACCGAGAAGTGGCCTGCGGATTTTCGGATCTCCGAAACGCCGATCTTTCTGACGCGCGACTTCACGGATGAAGTGACCGGCGCAGCGAAGGGGATTGTCAACGCGATGCGCACGCAGGAGTTCGCCAAGCACGCAGCCGCGGCAGTCCCCAAAGGACTGGAAGTCCCAAATGAATCGGCCCATCCAAATTTTCTGGTGGTGGATTTCGCAATTTGCGCTGAGGATGACCGACTCGTGCCGCGCTTGATTGAATTGCAAGCCTTCCCGAGCTTGTTCGGATTTCAGTTGTTGTTACTGGGCTGCATGCGAAAGGCGTTCCGAGCCATTCCGCGCGACTGGACTTCGTCTTTCGGCGGAATCAAAGATGAGACGTATCTTACGCTTTTGAGACGCACGATTATCGGCGATTCGGCTCCGGAAAATGTTGTCCTGCTGGAGATCGAGCCGGAAAAACAGAAAACGCGGATCGATTTTGCCGCGACGGAAACACTGCTTGGTATTCACCCGGTTTGCGTAACGAAAATCAAGAAGCGCGGCCGCCAGCTCTTTTATGATCGTGACGGACGCGAAGCCCGTATCGAACGCATTTATAACCGGGTAATTTTCGACGAGTTAATTCGACGTCCCGATTTGAATCTCCCGTTCCGGTTTCAAGATGATCTGGATGTCACTTGGGTCGGCCATCCCAATTGGTATTTCCGTATCAGCAAACATTCGCTGCCGTTTCTCAAGACGGAGCACACTTCGCCAACTTTCTTTGCACGTGAATTTCCGACCAGCGAAAATATCGGCAATTACGTCTTGAAACCGCTCTATTCGTTCGCCGGTCACGGCGTAGATATGGAACCAACGCTCGAAAAAATCGCTGAATTGGAAAATCCACACGACTGGATCTTGCAGAAGAAAGTCGATTACGCCGCGTTTGTGCCAACGATCCATGGCCAGAAATCCAAGGCCGAAATCCGAATGATGTTTGTCTGGCCGGAGAACGAACAAGATCCCATTCTCGTGAACAACCTCGTGCGCATGAGTCAGGGCAAAATGATGGGGGTCGATTTCAACATCGATAAGACATGGGTCGGGGCCAGCATCGCGCTGCATAAGGACTGAACATCAGTGAGGGCAGCCTTACTCGCGCGCCGCGATATAGTCGGTGTTACCGTTGCGATAAATCAATTTGTGCTTCTCAAATCGGACGAACGACCAAAAACTTCGGTCGAAGAAGCTGCCGCCTTCAATCGGCACCAGCGGAATAGTGAATCCAGTTTCGCGATTGACCATCCCCAGGTAATCGAGATGCGCCTCGACTTTGATTGGCGCATTCTTAACGAAGTAATCCGCACCGAAACGGAATGATCCCTCGTATTTCTTCAGATCGTCCTTGGAAAGCCTCGCCGGTTTCGGACGTGTCACCGCCTTATCGAAAAGAATCGCAGCGAGATCCTCGGCGATAATTGATGGCGACGCGAGATAAAGATTCGAAAGAACAATAATGGCAACATTATCATCGATGAATCGCTCGAAGTGCGCCTTGAATCCGCGACTACTTCCATTGACAAAGACGCTGCGATGCCCAAAGCGTTGTCGACGGAACCAAAACATCCCGACGGTACGATCTCTCCTGTCGAATCCATACGATGCGCGCAGCGTCTCGGGCCTCAGCAGCTTTCCATCTTGCAGCGCCAGATGAAAACGCAGGAGGTCCTCCGCAGTGGAATAAAGTGAGCCGTTGCCGGTTTTGCTGGTCCAATCGAGATAGGGCGCGTTTTCGAAATCAGTCGCGCCCGCTGGATTGTAACCGTGCACGAGATGTTGAACAATTGCGCTGTCACTCGCCTGGTGGCCGGTGTTGCTCATGCCGAAGGGTTGGAAAATCTCCTTCGCCAAAAAATCGCCGTAGCTTTGCCCAGACTGTTTTTCAATAATGAAGGCGAGAATGTGGTAGTTCGAGTTGCTGTAGAAATAATGCGTTCCCGGCTTGCTCTCCGGTGACGTCTTCTTGGCGCGTTCAACCAGTAAGGCTGTCGTTTGCGGAAAACGTGACCACTCGTTGTAATCTGCAGCGGCGCTGGCGTCGCCCAGGCCGGAGTAATGCGTCAGTAATTTCTCCACCGTAATTTTGTCGCCGCCCGGGAAGTCGGGCACAAACGTCGAGAGATGATCATCCAGTCTAAGCTTGCCCTGTTCGACGAGCCGAAGGACCCCGACGGCAGTGATCGGCTTGGTGAGCGACGCGATGTGAAACTTGCTTCGCGCTGTGTTTGGAACATTCAACGCGCGGTCGGCGAGACCAAACGCTTCTTGATAAACAACGGAGTTGTCTTTTGAGACAACGACTACGCCGCTGAACAATCCAGCGTCGGCGTAGCTCCGCACATACGCCGCCATTCGTTCCTGCATTGTTTCGCCACGCAACGCGATTGTTCCGACTAGGAGAATCCATGGCGCGATGAACCTCATGAACTCTTTGGGTGGGCGACTTAAAGACCGGCGCGAGACTCCATCATCTCCCGCACTTCGGCCGATGTGCGAACGGGAACGATTTCGAAGTCCATCAAATCTTTCCAATTGTTAGTCCACACTTTGAAGAGCGAGTCATCTCCAGTGCGCATCAGCTGCCAGCAGGTTTTCAGGTCGCCATCAATCCAGCTCGAAACGTATTCGAGTCCTTCGGGCATCAGGCGGCCTTTTTCCCGCAGTCGCCGATAGATCGCAGGAGCGTCTTTGAAGTGTTCGACGACCATGTAAAGCATATGTTCTCGCAAAACCGATTATGCCGGCTCGGTTGAGACCGTCGCTTCGCCGGCGCCTTGCTCGAACGCTTGCTCCACGGCCCGCCAGGGGAGCATCGCACATTTGACCCGCTGCGGAAAATTGCGCACGCCTTTCATCACGCAAAGATCCCCTAACGCTTTGGACGCTTCCTCTCCGTCGGCTGTCACCAGTTCATGGAATGCGCGCAGCATTTCCATCGCTTCTGGACGACTTTTCCCCTTGAGTTTCATGGTCATCAGTGATGCTGAAGCCTGACTGATGGCGCATCCGCGCCCAATGAACTTGATCTCCTCCAACCCGCCGCTGGGATCGAATTTGACGGCAAGATGAATCTCGTCGCCGCACGCTGGGTTATCGCCGTGTACCGTCACCGCCGCGCCAGGCAGCTCTCCGAAATTCCGCGGCCGCCGCGAATGATCGAGAATGACTTCCTGATATAGCTCTTCGATTTCCGGGATCATGAAAAAAAACGCGCAGCGTCATGCAGGATATCAATCATTTGATCAATCTCCTGCGCTGTGTTGTAAAAATAAAAACTGGCACGGGTCGTCCCGGACACACCAAACCGCCGCATCAGCGGCTGATTGCAATGATGCCCGCCTCGCAACGCTAGTCCGTATCGGTCAGCGAAGGTTGTCAAATCGTGCGGATGCGCGGCATCCATTACAAACCCGACCAGCGCACCGCGCTGCTCGGCCGGTCCAAAAACGCGTGTCCCGGGCAATTCATGGAGCCGATCAAATGCATATCGCGCCAGCTGCGAGTCATGTTCGAAGATTGCTGCGCGTCCAATTCCATCGAGATAATCAATCGCCGCGCCGAGACCGATTGCGCCGGCAATATTAGGCGTGCCAGCTTCGAATCGATGTGGCGGTTTCTTGAACGCGCTCTTTTCCAAAGCAACGCTCACGATCATTTCACCACCGCCATGCCACGGCGGTATCGAATCGAGAATCTCCTTCCGCGCGTAAAGCACACCGATTCCTGTCGGTCCACACATCTTGTGGCCGGAAAAGGCGACGAAGTCGCAGCCCAAGTGCCGCACATCAATTGGCAAATGTCCGACGCTCTGCGCGGCGTCCACCAGCGTAAGGGCACCGACTGCGCGCGCTTTCTCACACAATTCGGCTACGGGATTAATTGTGCCCAGCGAATTCGAGATGTGGGTAAAACCAAAGAGTTTCACCTCCGGAGTAAGTAATCGCGACAACTGTTCGAGATCCAAGGTCCCGTCATCGACAACGGGCACAAAGCGCAGGCGGACTCCCGTTCGTTCTGCCAACAGCTGCCACGGCACAAGATTGCTGTGATGCTCCATTTCGGTCAGGAGAATCACATCTCCTTCGCGGACAAATTTTCCGGCCCACGCCTGCGCCACCAGATTGATGCTCTCAGTAGTCCCGCGCGTGAAAACGATTTCGTCTGCGTTCGCGGCGCTGATGTATTCTGCAACACGCCTTCGCGCCTTTTCGTAAGCTTCTGTCGCGCGCGAGCTCAGAGTGTGGAGCCCGCGATGAACATTCGCATTCTCGTGTTCGTAAAAATTCTGAAGCGCCTGGATCACAGCCCGCGGTTTCTGGGAGGTCGCGGCGCTATCGAAATAGATCAGAGGATGACCATGCGCCTGTTCGTCGAGAATTGGGAAATCCCCGCGAATCGCGTTCCAATCTACGGTGCTACCAGCGACCTTGTGCACACCATAATCTGCTCCGCGCGCGGCGATGCGCCAGTGCATTAAAGGAAGAGTTAAAACGGTGAGTGTAAGCCCTTAAAGCGGCTGCGAATGAAAGCCTTGTCAACTTGCACTCAATTCTTCGTTCACTTCGGCGAAGGCCTTCACAGCGAATTCCAAATCCTTGCGGGAATGCGCTGCCGACACCTGTGTCCGGACGCGGGCTGTGCCGTGCGGCACCACCGGGTAAAAAAAGCCGATGACATAAACGCCTTTCTCAAGCATGCGCGCAGCGAACTTTTGCGACTTGGCCGCGTCGCCAATCATGATCGGTACAATAGGATGAACCCCGGCTTTGATGGTCAGGCCGCGCTCGGTTAAAGCAGCGCGAAAATATTTTGTGTTCTCTTCAAGTTTGTCGCGCAGTTCAGTCGACGCACTGAGAAGTTCGAGGGCTTTCAGCGAAGCAGCGACAACTGGCGGTGCGATCGTGTTGGAAAATAAATACGGACGCGATCGCTGGCGCAGTAGACCGACAATCTCTTTTCGCCCACTGGTGAAGCCGCCGCTCGCTCCCCCAAGCGCCTTGCCAAGTGTGCCAGTAATAATGTCTATTTTGCCCATCACGTCGCGATATTCGTGCGTGCCTCGTCCCGTTTTACCGAGAAATCCAGTCGCGTGCGCGTCGTCAATCATCGTGAGCGCCCCGTATTTTTGCGCCAGCTCAACAATCGACTTGAGGTCAGCGATGGTTCCGTCCATGGAAAAACAGCCATCCGTAGCGATTAACCGGAACCGCGCATCCGTAGCAGCGCGCAGCTGCGCCTCGAGGTCGGCCATGTCGTTGTGCTTGTAACGAAAACGTTGCGCTTTGCAGAGGCGGATTCCGTCAATGATGCTGGCATGATTCAATTCATCGCTGATTACCGCGTCTTTGTCAGTAAGCAGCGTTTCGAACAAACCGCCGTTTGCGTCGAAACATGACGGATAAAGAATCGTATCTTCGGTGCCGAGGAATTTGGTAAGCGCTGCTTCGAGTTCCTTATGAATGTCCTGGGTGCCACAAATAAAACGCACACTAGCCATCCCAAAACCATGCGTCTCGAGCGCCTCTTTCGCCGCGGCGATGAGCGCGGGATGATCGGCAAGCCCAAGATAGTTGTTCGCACACATGTTGAGAACTCGCTTGCCGCCAGTGATCGCGATGTGCGCGTCCTGCGGACTCGTAATGACACGCTCCGTTTTGAAAAGACCCTGCGATTTAATCTCTTCCAAGGTTTGAGCCACCTTATTTTCAAATTCGGAAACCATAGATGAACAGGAGATTACGCAGATTTAACCAGACAGACAAAATCGAATGTTAGACAAATTATCCATCCAGCCAGAACGCATCGATGGCCCAAGCGGTTCGACACAGCATGACATATACAACCCCCTGTAAAAAATAGCTTGCCGTGCCTGTGAATAACTGTTAATAAGTTGGCCGGTGGTTCGCCTTGACCTACGCTGAGCGTCGTAACCTTGCCTGGTTTATACTTGCGGCGTTTATCGCAATCGTTCTGCTCAGCGGTTGCGGGACAAGCCAACATGCTTTGCCACCCTACGAGCCGCCATTGGCAAAAACGGATTTTCAGCATGTGCGCACCACAGCGTATACGCACACCGAATCAGATCATCGCGAATACGGGAATCACAATGCTTTGGGCGGAGAGTTGCAGGCGGCAGGCCCGCCGATCCACCGGGCAGAAGTAACGCCAAGGGCGATTCCAGTCGATGATGTGCCGCGCGCTGTCCCTGTCGATGATACTGGTTCGTATTCACCACGGCTCCAACCATTCTCGATGCAGGGAACGCGAACAACAAAACGCGGAACTAAAACAACCCGCAGCGTGAAGCGCGCCGTTGTCGTTTCCAAGCCGCAGGTCGGTAGTGCTGCGGCTGACTGGTCGCGCTGGCCGGCTGGCACGTCCTTTCGGCTGCTTTCCACCGGACAAGTTTATCGCATCGACGATTACGGGTGGGCTCTTGCTGGCCGCAACACGATTGATTTATACATGCCCAATCAGCGTGAAATGAATTCCTGGGGCGCACGTCAGGAAACCATTCAGGTTCTCCAATGGGGCGATCCGCAGGAAAGCTTGCAATTCCTGCGCCGGCACCAGGATTACAGGCACATTAAACGAATGGTGCTTGAGCTGGAAGGCCGCCACGGGGATGCGGCCGCGCTGCGGTAGCGTGCGCGTCCGAGCGTTAATGAAATAATCTCTAGAGATTCCTCGACTTCGCCCGGAATGGCAAAAATGCGGTAGGGAGATTTGCGCGATTTGGCGGTGGAAAGTTTAGCGTTTCCCCCAATTGAGAACGATTTTGCCGGAGTTGCCTGATTTCATCAACTCGATCGCTTCCTTGAACTCTGTGTAAGGGAACCGGTGCGTGATTACCGGCGAGATGTCGAGGCCGGACTGAATCATCGCGGTCATTTTGTACCAGGTCTCATACATTTCCCGGCCGTAAATTCCCTTGATGGTGAGCTGATTGAAGACCACAAGATTCCAATCGATCGCGGCGCTACCGGGCATGATGCCAAGCAACGCGATTTTGCCGCCGTGAAACATGTTCGGCAGAATATCCGAGAACGCTTTTGGATTGCCGGACATTTCCAGCGCAACATCGAACCCTTCCTTCATTCCGAGCTTCTTTATTGAATCGGCAACCTTTTCAGCACGCACGTCCAACGCCAGATCGACTCCCATCTTGCACGCGAGGTCAAGACGATACGGATTCACATCGGTAATGACCACATGGCGGGCCCCGGCACGTTTGCAGATTGGGATAGCCATGCAGCCGATCGGCCCTGCGCCGGTGATAAGAACATCTTCGCCGACAAGATCGAATGAGAGCGCGGTGTGCACTGCGTTACCTAACGGGTCGAAACAGGAAAGCACGTCGAGCGAAATCGACGGATCGGCGTGCCAGCAATTGTCCTGCGGAATCGCCACAAACTCCGCCCATGCGCCGGGGCGATTCACGCCCACACCCTGCGTATTTGGACAAAGATGACGTCGGCCCGCCAGGCAATTGCGGCAATGTCCGCACGTGATGTGTCCCTCCCCTACCACGAGATCGCCCTTTGAAAATCCTTTCACATGATCGCCCACATCGTCGACAACACCGACGAACTCATGACCGATTGTCATTGGCACAGGAATCGTTTTCTGCGCCCAGGCGTCCCAGTTGTAAATGTGAACATCGGTCCCACAGATAGACGTTCTCAAAACGCGAACCAGCACGTCGTCGCCGCGGATTTCAGGGATAGGAACTTCCTCCAACCACAGCCCCGGTTCGGCCTTGGCTTTCACCACAGCCTTCATCATTCTTTGCACGGCGAACAAATTAAGCCGATCGCCAACGGGGGAAAGCGCGAAAAGTGCAGCGCTCGCATCCTTCTTGCCACAAAAGCGTGCTGTGTATTATTCTCGCTAGGCATGTGAAAACAGCACCGGGTCCCCACCGTCGTGAAGCGCGAGGGCGAAATGAACCATTTGCCTCGACCCGTTGGACGGTCGTCATCGAAGCGAGCGATTCCGCGACGACCTCCGCTGACGCACTCAATGCGCTTTCGGAATTGTGCAG
>Ga0066903_100001537_pt1 | contig 17024 bp, 13 predicted proteins | sample PanSoiMetaGPlot1_FD_67491 | JGI IMG/M metagenome (GOLD analysis project Ga0066903, IMG submission 67491) | Tropical forest soil microbial communities from Panama analyzed to predict greenhouse gas emissions - Panama Soil - Plot 1 (version 2) | ecosystem: Environmental > Terrestrial > Soil >... | reverse complement strand
AGCCTTGGTGCGACCATCGTGGATACAGACACAGGTGACGTGTTTGCCTACACCGATGACGAGTTTACCGCCTTGCTGTACGAATTCAGAGCGCAAATCGCGGACTACCTTGCAACGCTTACGCACACAAACATGCGCACGCTCGCGGATCTGATTGCATTCAACAATGCGCATTGCGAGCAGGAACTGGTCTACTACGGTCAGGACGTCTTCGAAGCATCGGAATTGCTCCCGGGCTATCCCAACGATCCGAATTACATCGCCGCGCGAACACATGCTCGAAATACCGCACGGTCGGGAATCGACGATGCACTAGCTGCCGACAATCTCGACGCGATTGTCGCGCCACACCTGACGAACTCGACCGGGCCGGCAGTCTCGGGCTATCCAAATCTTTCACTCCCTGTCGGCATTCGCGATGACGGTCGGCCGGCCGGTATGCTGATTTACAGCACCTTCCTGCATGAACCACAGCTGATTGGTTTTGGTTTTGATTTGGAACAGGAGCTTAATGTTCGCCAGCAGCCGCAGTTTTTGGGCTCTGTGCTCCCGATACCGAATGCGAACCTTTGCACTGGTCAGTCGAGGCAGCCTCAGGTATTCCCAGGCAAAGGCCGCAGCCAGTACCGTCGCATCTTTTAGGATCAACCACTGTTAATGCTTGAGCACCCGGGCAGAATGGGGATTCTGCTCGAGTGACTTTTTTTCTGGGGTGCGGTTTTGCTGCGAAATATCGAGAGGGCGGAGGAAATTTTTCTGTTCCACTGCAATGGATGCTCGGTCTGCAGCGTTTGAAACTAGATGCGATCTGGCTGGAGCTGTTACCAGCGACAGACGATCCGGATGCCGATCAAGGGAGGATCAATAACTTCCAGCGGCAACTGCGTGCGCATGGATTAGCCGGTCGCTATTGCTTGCTGTATCAGAAGCCAGCAGCGAGTACACATGACCTCGATGCGATTCGCTGCGTTGGAATGTCGAAACGCGCGCTGCTCGATCGACTGGCCGGTCCAAACACCCTGCTCAATCTCAGCTACTCAATTCATCCGCCTTTCCTTTTGCAATTCGAACGACGCATTTTTTGCGATCTCGATCCAAGCGAAATTTTTTATTGGATGACCAAAATGGAGCTGGGCCAGTCGTATCACCACGAATTTTGGACGATCGGTCTCAACGTCCATCGAAGCGATTGCCGGTTACCAAAATCGTCTGTGCGCTGGAAAGCATTTTATCCATTGGCGGACACGAAACTTTTGCAAATTCAACCGCGCCCGAAGTTATCGAAATTTACAACTATTGGGCAGTGGTACTGGAGCGGGGCCGTGGAAGTGGCAGGAGAATTTCCCGATTTATCTAAACGAGTCATGTTCGAGCCTTATCTCAGTCTACCAGTACGAGTGCCGGAAGCGGAGTTCGAACTGGCGATGAACATCAGCGCGGACGATCCGGAGAAGGAGCGTTTGCAACAGCTTGGCTGGCGTGTTGTTGATCCTCACCGCGTTGCGCGTACTCCGAGCGCCTATCGTGGATACATGGCAGGCGGCCTTGCAGAATTTACGGCCATCAAGGGCGTTGATGTTGCCTGGCGGACCGGTTGGGTAAGCGATCGAGCGGCGGCCTTTCTTGCAATGGGACGACCGGTAATCACCGAAGACACCGGCGCAGGAAGGTATCTTCCAAATGAAAGCGGATTTCGCTTTATCCGCTGCATCGATGAAGCGGAACAGGCGGTGAAAGACGTGTTGCATGATTGGCCACGACTATCGAGCCAGGCGCGAGCATGCACTGTGGAAGTCTTCGATTCCGCAAAAAACCTGCAAAAAATCCTCGGGATTTGACCGTTTCTGTCTGGCATGCCAGGCGCGGGGAGGCCCCCAAGACAAGATGCCTGTGCTACCCCAAAAAATGCCGCTCGTTTTGGCGTTGCAAAACGATTTTCGGGTGTTACTCGTTCTCCCGTTATGGCAGACCTCATCAAACAGGGCGAGCTCAAGGAGCGAATGAAAAAGATCCCGGAGTGGGAACTGGAGAAGAAGCACATCGAACGCACGTTTGAGTTCGATGATTTTGCTGACGCGATTGATTTCGTAAACGCAGTGTCCGAAGTGGCCGAGGAAGAGGAACACCATCCAGATATCGATATTCGTTATAACAAGGTCCGATTGGTTCTCTCGACCCACAGCAAGGACGGATTGACCGAGCTTGATTTTGGTCTTGCCGAACGAATCGATACCTTGGCGGAGTAATGGCAGGGACGCCGCTGTCGCCGGAACCGCCGCGGACGCCGACCCTATTCCCTTGGCAACCGACCTTCATCGGCGTCGATAAATTGGAACGATGTCTGGATGTCCGATCTATTCGTCATCCCTGCTTCTTTTTTGCGGCGTTCCAATATTTCGGAGACTTCATCGTTCCACCCGCGCTTGCGCATAAACTCGTTCCAGACGTAAAGATCGTCCTCCGCGGGTCGCTGCCCATTTTCAAAGCACCATTGCAGGATTTCCTCGTCGGTCCCACCGCGATTCACGCGCTGGACTAGTTGGTCGTAATCAACTCGCAGAAAGCTCGTACATTTTTCGTCGAATCCTCTTCCAAGGTTCGCGTGGTAGTCCTGCGGTAACTGCTCTTCGGCATGCAAACGGATTTTGTCCAGCATCCGGCCAAAATAGAAGAGACCCCCTACTTTTTCAGACGGACTGCGGAGGGTAACCGTTGCCATGAGAAAAATTTGGGCTTTTTCGGGCGCAGTTCAAGGACTGGAAAATACTTAGCGATTTAGCGATTCAATGATTTAGTGATCCCAACGCGATAAATCACTCACTCGTTAATTCGCTAAATTGCTTCAATGGACCGGATCGTTGGAATCGAAACAGAATACGGCTGTCTGCTGAGTGAAGAAGAGCCGCATGTCAATTCCGAGCTCTGGCCCGCGAAGGTGAAAAACCATCTTTTCCGAAACGCCGAGGCCGGCACGATCGATCTGCATTACCGCGACTACGAAGAACCACCGGGCAACGGAGGTTTTCTTCGCAACGGCGGGCGTCTGTATCTCGACATGGGGCACATCGAGTACGCATCGCCAGAATGTCTGCACCTGCACGACCTGGTGGCTTATGAATTGGCCGGAGACGACTTGTTGCAATCCTCATTGATTGCTCTCGGCGCGCAGGATCGGGTTTCGTTTATCAAAAACAATGTCGATCACCACACGGGTGCCACGTTTGGTTGTCATGAGAATTACCTGATGAAGCGAGAGGCGCAATTCACGCCACCAATTCTTGGAACGTTGCTTACTTTTCTGGCGACCCGGCAAATCTTTACCGGTGCCGGCCGCGTCGGTCAGTCGAATCCGCTCGCGTTTGATTTCGAGCCGCCCCAACCGGAAACCCAGGTCAATTTCCAGCTTAGCCAGCGGGCGGATCATATCGTAAACGACATTTATCAGTGGGTGCAATTCAACCGAGCCATCATCAACGCGCGCGACGAGCCGCTGGCCGATTACCGAAAATACCGGCGGCTCCACTTGCTGATCGGCGATTCAAACATGAGTCCGTACGCCGCGGCGCTAAAAATCGGAACAACAGCCTGCGTTTTGTCGTTGCTTGAGGACGGCCGTTTGCCGCGAAATCTGGTCCTGGCCGACGCCGTGCAAAGCACTCGCGACATATCCCGGGACCCGACTCAGCAGTGGATTGTTCATCTTGAGAACGGCAAGACTATCGCTGCACTGGACGTGCAGTGGGAATTTCATCACCTGGCACAAAGGTACCTGCGCAATAGTAGCGCAGAGACCAACTGGCTACTGGAAAACTGGGGATTTGTTCTCGAAGCAATTGCAAATAACCATCAGGCGCTCATTGGCGGCGTCGACTGGATCACGAAGAAATGGCTGCTGGAAGCATTCATCGAATCAGAAGGATTGAGTTGGGACGATCCATGGCTGCAAAGCGTCGACCTGGAATACCACAACATCGATCCGTTGCGCGGTCTGTTCTTTGCTGTCACGCCTGGTAAGCGAATTGCGGAGTGGAATAGCAATGTCCGGCGTTCCAGCGCGACGCATGTTCCGCCGGCAAATACACGCGCGTCAGGTCGTGCTCGAGCAGTGACTTTTTTTCAGGATTGCAATTCCCCATATGTGATCAACTGGGATTCCATTGCCTGCGATAACCGCGATTTTCTCGTTATGGGTGACCCATTCCAGACCTACAACGAGGAAGTGGAACGGTTCCTGGCCAAGCCGCGCACGGGCGAAATCGCTATCGACCGGCCCGGCAACTGAATCAACTCACCGGCCCCGGACTGGAACTGCAATTCAGAGTGTGCGTCGCAAAATCGCTCACCACGATTCGTTCAATTGAGCCGATGCAGCGCGGAAATACCGTAATTGTCCTGGAGATCTTGCGCCTCGGACGAGACTTGTGCCGCGTCGAGCTCGATTTGTTTTGGGTCTTCTTCGGTTTCGACTTTAATGAACCCATCAATTGGGTGTTTAACCGCCTCGGCCAGGTCGTCCAGCGATTTGATTTCTTTGCCGTTCACTTTCGTAACGGTCAAATAGGCCAGCTCATCATACCCAATTGTGCTGTTGGCTGGAAGCACCTGGCTAAGAATAACAACGCGCCGATTTTTGTCAGGAAAGAGCTCGGATTGAAAATGGTCGAGGTAAACTAGACGTTGCGGAGCTTCTCTTTGCCAGTTCGGACCCCATTCTTTGAGATATTGACGGGAAAGCTCCTGAAAAATCAGGCCACCGAGAACGTAATATCGCGGCGGTTGATCGAGATTGTACGGCGGGCTGATGTAATCCTTCGTGTCCCGATGTTCGAGTGTGACATTTAGCTGCATTGGCTTTCCCTCCCGCTCGACGCGAAAGGGAACGCTATCGCCAGCGTACGCGTGTGCCGTCAGCAAATTGGTGAACTCGATCTTGCCATAGAGCGGGTCCACGTAGTTTCCATTTTGATCGATTTGATTGTTCGCGACCGCAGTCACGATGTCCCCGACCTTGAGTCCCGCTTTCATTGCTGGCGTACCAGGCTCCACGTTCGTTACATAAACTCCACCGGCATCCTTGCCTTTTTCTCCGGCGAACTCGCGCAGCGCGGGGTCGCGTGTCGGAAAAAACGAGAAGCCGGCGGAAGGAAACCCGCGATAATTCTGGCTTTCAGCATCCTTTAAAAAGTGTGTGATGACAGGCGCAGGAATTGCATCCAGCAGCTGTGACCGCGAATCGTAGCGCAGGAGCAAGCCGGCAAGCTTGTTTTTCTTAACGAGAGGCACCGTGTAGCTGTTCTCCCGATATTGCATCGGGATGCTGATGCGGTATGTGAGGAATTCACCAACATCGATCGGATAGGGCATCATTTGGACCGTTGTCACCAGGCCTTCTGTCGCCAGCAATGCCCCGGTCGGCTCCAATTGCCACGCAGCCAGCCGGTCGCCAACGATCGTGTCAGGCGAAATTTCAAGCGGCGTGATTCCATCGAGAAACGTTTTTTCCACTGGTTGGAGCAGCGCAAGATTGGCTTCGTAGTCAATTACCTCGACAGTGGCCGCGGTTTTTTCGCCAGACTCGGCGCGCTCGAGCTCGACGTAATTTTGGTTTGTAACCAGGTCCGCTGTCACCAGGACTCGGCCTTTAGACAAAACTGCGCCAAGCGCACGCTTTGAAAACGGCGCTTTCTTTTGCCACGGTCGGAAGTAATCATAGGACTGTCCGGTAACGTTTACGCGAACGAGCGCCAGCTGTTTTTGCTTGTTCAGGGTGGAAGGTACGGTCGGTTCCTTTTTGCCCAGGGCACCACTGGCCGTGAAAAGGATTAGTCCAAAAGCGATAAGAAAATGCTTGGTCATCTTCAGATTTTGTTTGCTTGTTCGGTTCCTTTTGGTGCCGGTTGTTCCTCAAGATTTTGCTCCTTGAGCACGTTGTAGCGCGTCTTGATTCGTTCTCGTGCAGCTTCTATCTGACTTCGATTGAGGACCAGCGGAGGTCCGTCGCCAATCATTCGAATAATCAGCCGCTCCGGGGATTCGGCGAAAGCGTTCGCCAATTCGTCAAGCGTCCGAATTTTTTTGCCATTTACTTCATCGACAATCCCGCCGCGGTAGGGGGCCAGATAGGTATTTATCGGGTCTGGCAGGATGTTTGCCAGCACGATGACGTCGGGATGCTGAAGATAGAGTTGGTCCTGAACAAAATATTCGAAGAAATGACGGACCCGCAGGTCGGCTGTCCGATATGCCTCCAGCATGTCCAAGTCCAACGGTTGAAAAAGGAGACCGCCATACAGGACGTAACGCGGCCGCACACCGTAGCTGTGGCCGAGGACGGAATACGGCCACGGCTTGTATAATTTGATGTCTACGGTCATCGGGCGCTTGTTGCGCAAGATGTCCATCTTGACTGAATCGCCTTTGAACTTTCGCTCGACGACTTCCTCAAACTGAGCGCGCTCACCTTCCAATTCGACATTCGCGTCGCTAGCGATGGGATGGCCGTCGATCGCGAGAAGAACGTCACCCGGGTAAAGAATTCCATCCGACGGCCCGGCCGCGACTACAGAACTCAGCAGCACGCCGCGATCGTCATCCTTTAATCCGAGAAATCTTCGCTGCGCTGGATTTTGTAATTTCGCATAGGTGATTGCAAGGTCAGGATACTCGTCATAATGCCCGTTGCTGATGTCCTGTAGAAACCGCTTGATCACTGGAGTGGGAATCATGTAGGCCACGCCCTGGGCCACATCACCGCTGTAACCTTGGAAGGCGACGCCGACCACTTTGCCGTCTTGCATTACCGGACCACCGCTGTTTCCCGGATTGATCTGCGCGCTGATTTGGATCGCCAGATGCTGATCGACCGACGAGTGTGTGTAGAGCTGGAAATCAATCCTGGAAACAATCCCGGTGGTGACCGACATCCGCTCACCTCCGATTGGATAACCGTACGCCGAGACGGTCGATTCCAGCGCAGGAATCCCGCCCAGTTGCAATGACAGCATGTTTTTGAAAAAATCGGGAGCCGACACAGTGATCACGGCCAGATCGCAATCGTTCGCTATGAATTGTACTTTCGCCGGGTATTTGTTGGGATCGCCGTCCCGCTCGACGGTTAGGTAGCGGCTGTTGGCAACAACGTGTGCGTTTGTCATGATGCGATTGCCGCTTATGACGAAACCGGCACCCACACCGCGCTCGAGTCCTCCGGCGTTCCACGGTGCCTTATAATCCGGGTCTACCGCGGTAGCCGTGATTCGGACGAGGCTTTTTTGGACTGGTCCGTTTGGCTTCGGCGGAGCAATCGGGACTGGAACCGGGACGACTTCCTGTGTAGGCGGGCTCGATCTCCATGGAGCCGCCCGCTGTGGGCCTTGCGGCTCCATTGGGGGACGCGCAGGCGTGCTTTCCTGGGCGTCCAAAACCGGCCCAAACAGCAAGCCGGCGCAAATAAAAACAAGGATACGCTTCATGGGCAGAAAGGCTGCAAACTTAAATAGCGTACTAGAAAATCAAGATTCGGATTTGCATTAGCAAGTGGCCTTTTCGGACACAACAGACACGATACATGCTTTCTACGTTCAAATCTCCGATGGACGAAAAATCGTTTGTGCAGCCCTTAAATCCCCACGCGGTCGAGAATTGATCTCACCACCTTTTTTGCCTCAAAGACGTCGCGCGCAAGAGCGTAAGCGGCCCGTGAATGCTTCGCATAATCGGCGTTAATTTTTTTCACGCTGTCGGCAATTTCATCGACGGTTCGAAAAGATAAAAGGCCCGCTTCGCCGCCGTAGAATTTTGTAAAGCCAGTTTCCTGCGTGATCACCGGTCGACCCGCTGCGAGGTAACACGCGCTCCTGTCACTGAACCACCCGGTTTTCAGGCGCACATATTGGTCCTTGGCGACGGTGAACTCGCCTTTGGAACGCTGGATATAATCTCGGTACAGCCAGTAATCAACGCTCATTTGCAGGGGCGAAGTCAGCCGCCAGCCGTTTCGCTCAAATTTGGCGCGGGTGGCGCCGTGCTCGATGTTAGTTGCCAGTTCAAATGTCTCCCCCGCTTTTTTCGGCGCGGCAATGAACCGAAGAAATTCCCGCGATTTGCTCCAGAGATATTTTTTGCCGCGCCACGTAATGTCTTTCAGCCCGCTAGTGGACCAGTTGGCCACCGATGTAAACACGGATCCGTCAGGAGAGCCGCCTGCAACGCCGCGCGTAGAACTGCGGACAGGGTCACGTGCTGTTCGCCAGAGATCAGTCACCACGGGTTGCCGCGTCGGCAGCCATTTGAGTGCGTGAGTCGGGACAGGAAAGCTTTTGGTGCCGATGTTTTCGCCAAAGGTGAACAGGGCATGATGTCGTCCCAGATACTGAATTGTCGATTTCACGCCCTTGTCGATCTTGATTTGCTCGACGCCCGGATCGCTCTCGATGTACAGAATGCGATCGGAAACTAGGAGATCGTCGTTGAATTCTTGTGCGCCGCAGATGTTCAGGATCGCATCCGCTTCGCGATAAAGCTGCCGAATTCGTCTTAATCGCAGGCCAGCAGTGGGATTGCCCGGCAAGTAACGCGCACAAAAGGCCCAGCGATTCCGGAATTCGAATTCTCGCGCCAACCGATCCAGAAGCCGGGCTGTGTATTCAAATTCAGTAGTGACTTCAAACGTTTCCGGATTGTAAGGAATCCGGGCTGAATCTTCGATGTAATAAACGTCGTGACCGAGTCGTTGCAGTCCAACGATGTAATGGATGTGCTGCCAGATCACGCCCGCTATGGGCATTGAGCCCATGAAGCCCATGACGACGATTCGCTTGCGTCTCATCAGGAAGAAAACGCTCAACCTCCAACGTCCAACATCCAACGTCTAACCGTCTGGATTGAGGCGTTGAGCGTTGAACGTTGGGCGTTGAAAATAATCATTTCCTAAACTGCTTCACGACAACCGCCGGATTTCCCGCAACCACTGTGTTCGGCTCCACGCTTTTCGTGACCACTGATCCCGCCGCGACAACCGAGTTTTCGCCGATGGTGACGCCTTTCAAAATCACTGCGTTCATGCCAATCCAGACGTTGTTGGCGATTTTCACAGGAGCGGTCTTCAATCTGGGGCGTGCGGGGCGGTTCTTGAAGTAGGGTGCAAGCGCTTGCGCATCGATGAGACGCTGGGCGGGTTCGAGCGGGTGAAAATCAGAATCCGCGATGCCGACGTTCCACGAAACCAGACAATGCGATCCGATCTCGATCTTCGCATCCGCCATGATTAACGCGCCGTTGAGCAGCGTGAAGTCACCGATAGTGCACTCGCCGTGTTCGCCGACGGCAAACGAACAGCCCGCGTAACACGAAACATGCTCACCGATAATGACGGCGCCTGATCTTTTGCTCCGAAGTTTCCGGAAGATTTGCGCGCTCTCGCAATAGAATCCATCGCCAAACTCGACGTTTGGCGGAATCGGATCCGGCCACCAGTCGCCTTCGACGTGTCGATCTTCTCTAACGTTGCTCATATTGTCTTTAGTTTGTCATTCTGAGCGAAGCGAAGAATCTCTGTTTAAGTCTTTTCGCGAACTACAATGACAAATCAGAGATGTTTCGCTTCGCTCAACGTGACAGGCAGCGGTGTTCAGGTTGGAAATTTTCCCGATGCATACAGTTTGGCGTAAATCCCGCCGCGGGCGATCAGCTCTGGGCCCCGCCCTTTTTCGACCACGCGTCCATGTTCGAGCACAATAATTTGATCGAGACCATGGATTGTTGCGAGGCGATGGGTCGCAATCAAAGTTGTCCGGCCACGCATTAATTCCTGGATGGTTTCCATGATCGCAGCTTCGGTTGCCGGATCGAGAGCCGACGTGGGTTCGTCCAGCAGCAGGACCGGTGCATTTTTTAGAAACGCGCGGGCAATACCGATGCGCTGACGCTGGCCAACGCTCAGGTGACCGCCCCGTTCGCCTACAGCGCTGGCGTAGCCGTCCGGCATCTGTCGAATGAACTCGTCTGCCTGCGCGCGCCGCGCCGCTTCGATGATTTCTTCTTCTGTGGCATCGGGCCGGCCGTAGGCGATGTTTTCTCGTACGGTTGTGGAAAAAAGCAGTGTGTCCTGCAGGACGATAGCGATCTGCGCACGCAAACTTTTTTTTGTGATCTCCCGTACGTCACGATCATCGAGCATCACGAAACCTGTCGAAGGATCGTAAAATCGCGGCACCAAACTCATCAATGTGCTTTTGCCTGCTCCGGTGCCGCCCACAAGCCCGACAATCTGGTTTGGCTCGATGCGCAGATTGATGTCGCGCAAGACCTGTCGGTCGCCTGCATAACCGAAATTCACGGATTGAAATGCGATCGCGCCTTGGGCGGACGAAATCGCAACGGCATTCGGCGAATCGCGCACATCATCCAGCCGGTCTAACACCTCGAAGCAGCGTTTCGCCCCGGCGGTGGCGCCCTCCATCGCCCAGGCGGTGTATGTGAGAGACTCAAGCGGCTGATAAAGCATCAGTAAATAGGCGCTGAAAACCAGCAGCGATCCGAGCGTGAGCGTGCCGCCTAAAACGTGCAGCGAACCGATGTAATACATCGCAGCCGTGCCAATAACCATCAATGTGCTGATTACCAATGCGCTGTTAACGTTTGTTAACGTGAGGCGGAGATTGGCTTGCAAACTTTGCCGCGCTTGCTGTTGGAACTGGAGGACTTCGAATTCCTCGCGGCCAAATGCATGGACCATTCGAATCGAGCTGAGACCTTCCTGCGCTTGCATAAGGACTGCGCTCTCCCGTTCCTGAATGGATGTCGATTCGCGACGGATTCGCTGGGCAAACAAATAAATCGTGCCAACGACTAACGGAACAATAGCAAGAGAAACCAGAGTAAGCTGCCAGTCCAGTCGCAGCATGATGAGGAAGGTTCCGATCAAGGTAATTACCGATGCGAAGATGTTGGTGAACCCTTTGTTGTAAATCGTCTGGATCGATTGCGAGTCGTATGCCACGCGGAAACTGGAATCGCTCGATCGGCGCGCATCGTGGAATTTAAGCGAGAGCGATTGCAAATAGGAATAGAGATCGGTGCGCAATTTGAGCAATGCCTGCAGACCAATCTTCACAAAAAGGTAGTTCGTGATCCAATTCGTCATTCCCCAAAAAAGCTGGATCAGGATGAGAGCAAGACAGAGCAGTGGAATCCAGGTGCGCCAGTCGGTTTGCGCGGCGGATCCCGGACGAAGGAAATCGTCCACAATCAACTTAAACGGCCATGGCTTGAGCAGGTTCAGCCCAACCCCAAGCAGCGACAGAAGTAATCCAAGGATCGTTTGCCCCAGGAATGGTCTGTAGTAACGGAGGACGCGCCGGTAGATCGACATCTCAATTTGGGATTGCAGATTTTCGTTTTTAGACTGAACTAGGGCGACCTTTATTGCGGCTCGACATCGAGAGATTCCTCGACTTCGCTCGGAATGACAATATGCATCATCTTCTGCAAATCTGGTTCGGGTGGGTTCAAGAATGGGGTTACCTTGGCATCATCCTACTCATGGCAATGGAAAGCTCCATCTTTCCCGTGCCGAGCGAAATTGTCATTCCGCCAGCGGCGTTTCTTGCCACACAGGGAAGGTTCAATGTCTGGGGCGTGATCGCCGCCGGCACGTTTGGTTCGTGGCTGGGCGCGAGCGTGACATACTGGGTCTCACGGTGGCTCGGCCGCATCGTGATCGTGAAATGGGGCCGCTTTTTCATGATCAGCGAAGAGAAATTAATTCGTGCCGAGCGTTGGCTGCGGCGCTACGAGGCTGGCGGGATTTTTTTTGCACGACTGCTGCCGGTAATTCGGCATCTCATCTCCATCCCGGCCGGTATCGTTCGAATGAACTTCATTACTTTCAGTGTAATGACGTTCGTCGGGTCGGCTCTCTGGTGCGCGGTACTGGCTTGGTTTGGCCAGACGGCGATCACCCCAGAGATGTTACGCGATCCGGAGGGGATGGCCTCGGCGTTGAAAGCGAAATCGCATCTGATCGTCGCCGCGGTACTGCTGCTATGCGCCCTTTATTTTGTCGTGATGCGGCTGACTAAACCGCGTCCGGGTGCATGAGGCATAGGGGCGCTCGTTTCCCAGAGTTCGCGTTTGGATTTCCATGGCCGCCGGGCTTTTCCGCCAATCTATGCCGGAAACCGAGCTCTTGCCGCCCGGTGAGCGCCCTACCTAAAATCTCCGTCCGTAAGGCCACGGACTCAGGATTTTGTGTTCTAAAATTGAACAAAAGTGTCGGCAAGCGGTCAGTCATAAGGTGCATAAGAGATGAATAACTGCATAGGGCTTATGGATGAGATATTCACAAATGAAGTTGGTACTGGAATTGCTTCCCGAAACGGCGGCAATCGTATGAAAAGAAATAGGCAAATTTTAAAGCCACGAAAATTCTCGGGTCTGTCCCTGGGTGATCTCATCTTGGCAGTCAGCTCGTGCGCGAGTAGCAGTAAAGAGACGGTCGCAACCATCGCAGACCTTTTCGCTAGCGGCCGAGTGCGTCTGCAAGATAACGGACGCTTCCTGCGCGCTCGCGTTTGTTAGCCGCGCGAACTCTGTAGCGGGCCGCCCCAGACGAGGTGCCGTTGCATCGTTTGGCCTAGTCCCGACGCATCAATCGTCGCTCTTGGAGAGTGCGCCTGATTCAGAATTCAGAGGATGCGTGAAGCAAATGCCGTACGGCAGACGCTTCGCTAGCAGGGACGTTGACGCGAATTGGAAAGCCGTGAGGTGGCAGGCTAAGGGCCCGCCCTACGACTGTGAGTTCCACTGTACGCTTGCCTTGCGATTTCACTTTGGAAATCATCGCTGAAACTTTATGTTTATAAAGTGATCGATCGTTATTCCCGGCCAGAGATGAGCAAAATCTGGTCGGACGAGCGCAAATTTCAGATTTGGCTGGATATTGAAGTTCTCGCCTGTGAAGCGATGGCTGACCTTGGACAAATTCCCAAGCAGGACGCTTTGGAAATCCGCAAGCGAGCGCAATTTTCGATTCCTGAAATCCTTGAAATCGAAAAGCGGACGAATCACGACGTGATTGCCTTTCTCGAAAACGTTGCCGGGTCGGTCGGGCCGGCGGCGCGATGGATTCATCAGGGGCTGACGTCGTCAGACATTTTGGATACGACGCTAGCCGTGCAGTTAAATGAGTCATGCGGTCTTCTCTTGGCCGATCTGAAATCTCTGCGCACGGCGATCGCGAACCAGGCGCGGAGGTTTAAAACGACCCCGATGATCGGGCGCAGCCACGGTGTGCATGCCGAACCAATCACATTCGGTCTGAAACTTGCGCTGATGTATGACGAATTCGGCCGCGGGGAAGAACGTCTTACACAAACGCGTGAGCGGATTCGAGTCGGGAAGATAAGCGGTGCGGTCGGCACGCACGCGCATATCGATCCAAAAATCGAGCGAACAGTATGTGAGAAACTTGGATTGAAGCCGGCGACGCTTTCCACCCAGATTGTGCAGCGCGACCGGCACGCCGAGTTTATGACAACGCTCGCCGTCATCGCCTCCAGCATTGATCGCTGGGCCACTGAATTTCGTCATCTCCAGCGGACTGAAGTGCTGGAAGTCGAGGAATTTTTCGGTGAAGGACAAAAAGGGAGTTCGGCGATGCCGCACAAACGCAATCCCATTACCAACGAGCGTTTGAGCGGCCTGGCGCGCGTCATTCGCGGCAACGCTGTTGTCGCGTTGGAAAATGTCGCCCTCTGGCATGAGCGTGACATTAGTCACTCTAGCGCCGAGCGAATTATTCTTCCGGACTCATGTATCCTGCTCGACTACATGCTGGCAAAGTTGCATGACGTTGTTGAAAAGTTGCAAGTTTATCCCGAACGGATGCAACAAAATCTCGGTCTTACAAAAGGTCTTTATTTTAGCCAGTCGATCCTTCTTGCCCTTACAAGGGCCGGTGCGGAACGCAAAGCCGCGTATGAAGCGGTGCAGCGCGCCGCAATGAAAACCTGGAAAGGCGAGGGGACATTCGCCGAAAACGCGAAGCACGAACCCGAAATTACTTCGAAGCTTTCAGCATCGGAAATCGATCGACTTTGCTCACTCGACATTCATTTCAAACATGTCGATGCGACATTCAAGGCGCTCGGTTTGGAATAGGCTGGAAAAGATCGCTAAGATCTCGTTGTAGTTGTGCTGTGCCGCTAAATAAGATGCCACGCCAGCCGACAGCTTTCGCCCTTTCGACATTCAGCAGCGTGTCGTCGACTAAAAGACACTCCGACATTTGAACCTTTAGAGCGTTGGCGACGAACAAGAACGCTTCGCTCTCTGGCTTTGCGCATCCGATCAAGTGGGAAGCGAAAATATGATCGAAAAGGCCCAAGCACGGATACTCGCGCGCTGAGCTTAATCTCTCCCAATGAAAGAGTGATCGTGTTTGATAGCACGCAGCATTTCAGGCCTGCTTCCTTTAGGTGTTTCACAATCGTGAGAACGTCTTTTCGCTCTCGTCCAACGACGTAAAGCCGATTCGCCCGCAAACGTTCAGGATCCTTAACGCTGCACTCGCCCAGGAAGGCGTCCAAGTAGGCTGCGGTATCGATCCTTCCAAGCATTGCCAATTCGGTGACACTCCTCGGATGTGACTCAAAAGAAGAACGTGTGAGCCGAGCAAGGTCTGCGGCGAAAGGCCATATTGTTCCATCAGTTCGCGTTCTGCTTTGTCCGAGTGCAAATCGATCAATACTCCGCCCATGTCGAAGACAACCGCTTTTATTGCAACACCATCATAGGAAAGTGGCGTGGAGATCATCTAATTACGATTCGACGAAGCATGAGCGGGAGCACAAGTAAGGGCCCGGCAAGGGTGGTTATTCGTACCGCAGCGCTTCGATTGGATCGAGATTCGCCGCGCGATATGCCGGATAAAGACCGAAGCCGATCCCGATTGCAGAACAGACAAGAAGGCCGGCTATAGCCCAGCCGTAAGGGAAAATCAGGTCGACCTTAAGCCACATCGCCAGAAGATCGCCGACGATGATCCCGAGAATGATTCCCAGAACACCGCCGGCCTCGGAAATGAAAACCGCCTCGGTCAGGAATTGGCGCAACACATCGCGGCTACGGGCGCCGATTGATTTGCGAATGCCGATCTCCTTTGTGCGCTCCGTTACACTTACCAGCATAATGTTCATGATGCCGATGCCGGCCGCGACAAGCGCGATAAAGCTAATGACGAACGCGCCTACTCGCACATAGCTCGCCACGTTAACGAACGCGCTCTTGAGCGAGTCGTTGCTGTAAATCTCGAAATCGTTCGGCTGGTCCGGGCGTAAGCCTCGCGCGATGCGCATGGCCCCGATGGCACGATCGAACGTACGATTGTAAGTATCTTGCGTGAAGGCTTGCGTAGCGATGTTGACCGTGCGTTTGGCTTCGCCGTAATCCTCGAAGAAACGCGTGATGGGCATGATAACAAGATCGTCCTGGCTTTGACCGAATGCCGTCCCCTTTTCCGCCAGCACTCCGACGATTGTGTAAGTGTGCCCGCTCACGCGAATGACTTTGCCGATCGGGGATTCGTGCGGAAACAGCCTTTTCTCCACTACCTTTCCAACAACGATCACGCGTCGCGAAAGCTCGACGTCTTCGTCATTTAAGTTGCGTCCATAACCGAGGGTGTGTGCATTCGCAGTGAGAAAACTCTTATTACTTCCGACGATGAGAAGACTCGGCGTTGTCTTAAGGCCGTTGTAAACCGCCTGGCCTTTGACTTCGTAGCCAAAGCTTTTGAGGCAAATCTCGCGTGCCTCGCCTTCCATCAATCGATAATAATGCAGCGCCTGTTTATAGGTGATGTTGTGTCGGTTCCGAAATTTTTCCTGCACGTCCCCGCTGGCGCTGACGTTGGCCGGATACTTGGCAAACTGAAAGATATTGGAGCCGAGAAAGCTAATGCCGTTCTCAACCGAGTACTGCAATGCGCCGATTGCGGTCATCACGGAAATTACCGAGAAGACGCCGATGGTAATGCCGAGCATTGTAAGCGCGGAGCGCAGCTTGTTCGCGCCGAGCGAAGCCGCCGCCATCTTAATTATTTCGCCAAAGTGCACCGCTCAATACTCCTATTCGTAACGCAGCGCTGTTACCGGATCGAGACGTGACGCTGTCCAAGCCGGCGCGAATCCCGAGAACAAGCCGGTTAATATTGAAACGATCATGCTGACGAGCACCAGGCCAACCGAGAAATGGATCGGAAACGACGGGAAAACCTTGCCGATCCCGAAGCACATTAGATATGCAAATGCGAGGCCGATAAATCCTCCGAGCAGACAAAGCGCTGTCGATTCGATCAGAAATTGCAGCAGGATCGTCCGTCGCCGCGCGCCCAGCGCCTTGCGTGTTCCGATTTCTTTCGTGCGCTCTTTCACGCTAACAAACGTGATGTTCATGATGCCGATGGCCCCCACAAAAAGTGATAAGCCAGTGATGAACAGCCCGGCGATCGCAATTGAGTTTTTCACGGGATCGAGCGTGCTTTTGAAGGCCTGCTGTTCGTTGATCGAGAAATCGTCCTTCTTCTCCGGTGGCAATCCACGCACGCGCCGCATCAAACCGGTGAGCTCGTCCTTGGACTCGGCGAGTTTGGTTTTGTCTTTTACTTTCACACGCACATCCGATTCGCTCTTAGCCGAGAAATATTTGTTAAATGCGCCGAGCGGCATCGCGACCATCGAGTCCCAACTGAACAAACCGAGGAAGGTGCCTTGTCGCGTATTTACGCCAATAACTTTGAACAACTGACCGTTGATCAGCACAGATTTATCGATCGGGCTCTCAGACGGAAAAAGGGCGTCAGCCACGTCGTAGCCGATAACCACAACATTGGCGCCGCCGCGCGATTCGAGTTCGTTGAAGAATCGCCCGACCGTACAATCGATTGTCGATGTTATGATGAAATCTGACGTTGTCCCGAGAACGAAGACATTGTCCACCTGATTACCGCCATATTTGACGGATCG
>Ga0066903_100001536_pt1 | contig 17024 bp, 17 predicted proteins | sample PanSoiMetaGPlot1_FD_67491 | JGI IMG/M metagenome (GOLD analysis project Ga0066903, IMG submission 67491) | Tropical forest soil microbial communities from Panama analyzed to predict greenhouse gas emissions - Panama Soil - Plot 1 (version 2) | ecosystem: Environmental > Terrestrial > Soil >... | reverse complement strand
CTTGTGTCAAGCGCCGAGTCGGGAACAGGCGTTCGCCGCGGCGAACGCCTCGACACCTTGCCCTCAGGTTTTTACTTTGAGCAGCAGCACCGGCACATTGACGGCATGACGCACCTTGTCGGCCGTCGCGCCGTAAAGAATGTCGCTGATGAAACGATGCCCGTGCGTCGTCATGGCGATGAGATCGACATCTCTTTCGCGAGCAAGCTTGACGATCTCGTCAGACGGTTCGCCCAACGCCAGCACGGCGTCGCAAGAAAAACCTTCCCTGCTTAGTTCACGCTGCCGTTTTTCCAAATAGACGCGGTCTTCTTTCATCTCTTCGCTCTCGGCAAGTTGGAGCTGATTAAAATTGCGTGCCACCCAGCCATCAGCCACGTGAACAAGCAGCAGAGTTGCGCCGGTCATGCGAGCTAGTGGCTTGATATGGGTTAGGATCGTCTCATCGGCGGAGCTGTTTTCGAGCGGGATGAGGATGTGCTTATACATGAGGAAACTGACCAAATCCCAATGACGAAGCTCGAAAGAATGGCGAAGCCGAAAATCCGAAATCACAAGCGGAAATTCGCTTCGTCATTTTGGGCTTCGGTTTTCTTTCGTCATTCCTCATCAGTGCTTCGTCATTCTATTCACTTTGGAGTTGGTAACCCAATAAAACTGTAGAGCGCGTTGAGAATCGAAGCCGGTAAGAACGTGTCCAGCAGCAGCTTCACATTCAGCACGATGATAATGCCTGCAGTTATCCAGCCGAGAATTTTTATCCAAAGATGGTTCGCAAACTCACCCATTTTCGATCTTTCGCCTGTGAATCGCATCAGCGGCCACACGGCAAAGCCGAGTTGCATGCTTAAACAGACCTGGCTGGCAATGAGTAATTCCGTCGTTTTGCCTTCTCCGAAAATACCGATTACCACGATTGCCGGTACGATGGCTATGAGCCGCGTGATCAGCCGGCGCAACCAAGGCGTGATACGGATGCTGAGAAAACCTTCCATTACGATCTGGCCGGCGAGCGTTCCGGTAAGAGTCGAGTTCTGACCCGAAGCTAGCAACGCCAGCGCGAAGAGAAAGCTCGCCACGCCGACACCCAGCAACGGGCTGAGCAGTTTGTAGGCGTCCTGAATCTCGGCCACTTCCTGGTGGCCGGACCAATGGAAAACGGCCGCTGAGAGAATTAGAATCGCAGCGTTGATGAACAAGGCAAACATGAGCGCGATGGTTGAATCGATGGTGGCAAACTTGATCGCCTCGCGCTTTGCTTCCGGCGTATGCGCGAATTTGCGCGTCTGCACAATGGACGAATGCAAATAGAGATTATGCGGCATCACCGTGGCGCCGAGGATGCCGATGCTGACATAAAGCATTTCCCGGTTTGTGACCACACGTGGTCCGGGCACGAATCCAAGCGCCACACCCAGGAGGCTCGGTTTGGAAAAGATTAGTTCCAGCGCGAAGCACGTACCGATCGTGGCGATCAACGTGATGACGATGGCTTCGATGTAGCGAAAACCTTTGGTTTGCAAATATAACACCAACAGCACGTCTGACGCGGTGATGATGCATCCCCAAACCAGTGGGATGCCGAACAGGAGTTGCAGTCCGATAGCTGAACCGACCACTTCAGCCAGGTCGCACGCCGCGATCGCGATCTCGCAAAGAATCCATAGAAACCAGACGGTCGGTCGCGCGTAATGATCGCGACAGGCTTGGGCGAGGTCGCGACCTGTGGCGACGCCAAGCTTGATGCACAAATGCTGAAGCAGGATCGCCATGAAATTCGAAATCATGATGACCATCAGCAGCGAGTAGCCAAACTTCGCGCCGCCGGCAAGATCAGTGGCCCAGTTGCCAGGGTCCATGTAACCGACGGCGACGAGGAATCCGGGCCCGGAGAACGCAAAAAGTTTTCGCCAGAATGACGCCGTTACCGGGACCACAATGCTGCGATGCACTTCCGGCAGCGAGGCGTGCAGCGTTGTTCGACGCCAGGCGCGTCCGACTTCAATGGTTTGCTCCGATTGATTCATGCTTTCAAAACCGAATGCTCATTCCTCACAAACGGGTGCTCGAAAGAAAGATAAAAACAATCAGGGCAATCGGAGGTGAGGCCAACCGGCACCGCTGCGCCGACGACAATTTGTAAAGCACCCGGCAAATTAAACGCGTAACCCGCACTTGCTGGGAGCGGCAATCGTAAGAGCGCATCTTCCTTCACTCGAAAATCAGGTTCACCTAAATTAATTAATCGGTCAAATGATTCTATGAATTGACTTACTTCATTGACCTTCTATGTTTCCGCGGTCATGGCACGCAAAAAACAGCGATCCTCTCTGGGAAGCTCTACCGCGGCGGAAGATTACCTCGAACGGATCCTTGAGCTTATTAAGTCAAAGGGATATGCCCGCGTAGTCGATATCGCAGCCGCCCTGAAAATTTCACAGGCGAGCGTCACCAACATGGTGCAACGGCTCGACGCCGAAGGCCTGCTGAAATATGAAAAGTATCGCGGTCTGATCCTCACCGCAGCCGGAGAAAGAGTCGCGCGAAGCATTGCACACCGTCACAAACTCCTCACCGATTTTCTCAAGCTCCTTGGGCTGAGCGATCGCGTCATTTATCACGACGTCGAAGGAATGGAGCATCATATCAGCCCGCCCACGCTCCGAGCGATCGAAGCGCTCACGGCCCAATTGCGAAGGCGACCGACGTTGCGCGCGCAACTCGAAGCGGCGATGGCGTGAAGAAGACTTAGTTCCGCCTACACCGCAACCATAACATCGACGACCGCTCCAGGGCGACAGCGGATCGTCAACGCCACTGGACGGCTGCAGACCGTGCAGTCTTCGATTAGTCTTTGTTCTCACTGCGAAGTATCGATCTGGATTAGAAAAATCTCGCCACAGTGTGGGCAGGTCTCCTGGGCTTCGGCGATCAGGTCCATTTTTTTGAACTCAAAACATTAACCGGGCGCCAGACTTTTCGGAATCATGTGGTCTGCCGGGCACTCGACCGGAATCATCACCCGGCAGGCTACGGCTTCTTGGATAGAGGTGCTGTACCATCGCTCAACTTTGTAAAATGAAGTTGGTTCACCCGGCGGCTATCGGCTTCCGAAACAGTAACAAGATAACCGTCGATCTTGACTTGTTCGCCCGTCTTAGGCAGGTGCCCGAGCAGATGGGTAACATAACCGCCGATGGTGCTAACGTCAGCGCTCTCCAAATCAAGCTTCGCAAGCTCGTTCAGCTCATAGAGTCCGAGCGCTCCGTCCACGCTGAATTCGTCTGCGCTGATCTTCCGAAATTCTTCCTTCTCGAAATCGAACTCATCCTGAATATCGCCTACCAGCTCCTCAAGAACGTTCTCCAGCGTCACGATGCCGACGGTTCCGCCAAACTCATCCACGACGAGTGCAAGATGCGCGTGCTTGCTCAGGAACAACTTGAGCAATTTCTCGAGTGGCATCATCTCCGGTACGGGGATCAAATCACGTTTGATCTTCAACAAATCGGGATGCGGATCGCGCATTATCGGCAACAATTCCTTGATGTGAATGAGGCCAATCGTGTTATCGAGATTCTCCCGGCACAGCGGAAAACGCGTGTGTTTTGAATCGATAGCTTTTTTCACATTGGTATCGAAGTCATCTTCAAGGTCAAGATAAACGATCTCACCACGCGGCGTCATGATATCGCGAATAACGCGATCGCGGAGGTCGAGCACGTTAAAGACAAGCTCACGGCCGAGGGGAGTTACCTCGGCCGACTTTTCGCTTTCCCGAACAATCAGTCGCAGTTCCTCCTCGCTGTGGGCTAATTCTCCCTCCGCGATTGGCTCCACATGAAGAAGGCGGAGAAGAACCCAATTGCTCGCGGCATTTAGCAGCCAAATTGCTGGTTTAAAAACTGCGTAGAAGTACCGCAGCGGCGCGCTCACAAATAACGCGGCAGGCATGGCCTTACGGATAGCGAGAATTTTGGGAGCCTGTTCTCCCAGCACGATGTGCAAAAATGTGATCGCTGAAAATGCCAGCGCAAAGGAAATGGATTTAATTACCGCCGGCGACTCGATGCCCGCCAACGCAAAAAACGGTTGAAGCATCCGCGCAAGAAAAGGCTCCCCCAGCCAACCAAGACCGAGGCTCGCTGCAGTAATTCCAACCTGACAGGCAGAAAGATAGGCATTCAGATTGGCCTTAACCTGTTTGACCAATGCAGCTCGCTTGACGCCTTCAGCAGCCAGCGTGTTGAGCTGACTATCGCGGATTTTTACAAGAGCGAATTCGGCTACGACAAAGAATCCGTTCAGCAAAACCAGCACCATGACCGCAGCCAATTTGGCAATGAGCAGTAAGATTGGATCCCACTGCCGCGCGATTACGTCAGCCAGCGGTAGTAGAAGGAATGGTGAGGGGAAATTCATTCAGTAGATTCGCGTAGCAGTCGGCTTGTGGCTGACTAAATCGCACGCCGCACAGCCGCATGCCTGCGGTAGAAAGTTTACCAGCTGGACTTAGTTACGCCAGGGATCAGCCCTTGCGAAGCCAGTTCACGAAAGGTGAGACGCGACATTCTGAACCGGCGAATAAAAGCGCGGCGGCGCCCGGTAACTTCGCACCGGTTCACCACACGCGTCGGGCTGGCGTCACGCGGAAGCTGCACGAGACCAGCATAGTCTTTTTTCGCCTTTAGCTCGGCGCGTCGAGCAGCGTATTTTTTCACCGTTGCACGCTTCCGCTCATTGCGATTGATCCAGGCAGTTTTGGCCATAAGAAGGTGCTGAACATACTGCTGGCCTTACAATTTGCAACGGGCGTGCAGCCACTATTATCCCAAGGCACCTGCCCGCCGCTTTTGTTTGACTAGAGCGCTGGTAGATCGGCGGCCAGTAGATCGAGTAACGCTGCGCTTTTGCCTGAGCGATTGCGTCCGGTTGAGACTGTCCTGCAACACCTTAACCAGATCGACAACATTGGTCGGTGCCGGAGGGGCCGACGCTTTCGTGGTGATCTCCTTGTGCTGCGCTTTTTGTTCGATGATCTCCATCAACGCCGTCCGGTATTCATCCCGATATTTTTCCGGCTCCCACGGAACACTCATGCTCTCGATGAGCGCCTGCGCCATCTTCAATTCCTTATCGCTGACGGCTGTGCTGGAACCGTTTTTCAAGACCTCGGCGCTTAATATTTCGCTGGTGAAGTGCATAAGCTCCAAAATCAGGAATAACCCATCCGGTTTTACGGCGGCCAGATGCTCGCGATTGCTGATCACCACCTTGGCAATACCAATCTTGCCGGTCCCGCTGAGCGCCTTATGCAAGACTGCGTATGCTTTTTCTCCCCCCTTTTGGGGCTCCAAGAAATATGGTCGGTAAAAAAACTTCGGATCCACCTGTTCCAAATTCACGAAATCAGTGATGTCAATAGAATGCGTAGACTCGATCCGCACCTTCTCGAAATCCTCATCCTTCAGCACAACGTAACGGCCGCGTTCGTATTCGAATCCCTTTACGATTTGGTCGGCTGGAACTTCTTTCGCGTCGGCTTCCGCTACCTTCTTGTACCTGATGGGGCTCAGATCGCTGGAACGAAGCTGGCGAAAGCTAAGCTTTTCCTCCCGCGTAGCGGGATAGACCGCCACCGGAATATAAACCAGCCCGAAGCTGATACTTCCTTTCCAGATGGGACGCATATCGGATTGCGAACCCCTCTTTCACACAGCAGCCGGAATGTGTCAACCTTGCAACCGGCTTTGACGCCCCTTGTGCTGATCGGTTGAATTGCCTTGCAAGTTCTCCAAACGGCCTGATCTTCAGAGTAGCATATGAGTTTCCTCGCCAGCTTCATGAACTTGGCAGGGCCGGACTTAATTATCATTTTGCTGATTATTCTGGTCTTGTTCGGGGCAAAGAAACTGCCGGAACTCGCCCGCGGAATGGGCCAGGCGGTAAAGGAGTTTCAAAAAGCAAAGGACGAATTCAGCGACGAACTGCATAAGGCCGGAAAGTCTGAGACGGAAGTCGCCAAGTCTGACGTGAAACCAGCGCAATCAACCATCGCGCGGGCCGATAATCAGCCTGCAGCAACAGAGGTGCGGCCAGATCCAAGTCAACCGATTACTTCGGGAGATAAGGCCAATTAGGTTTAATTATGCTGGGACGCCGCGCTGCGGCGTCAGGTCGTCGTAGCGCGACGACCCCATCCATCTCCAAAAGATTGTTTAGGGGCAATTTTCGCACAAAGCGCTTTCGCGCTGCGAGGCGTCCCCCATCGCTTTCACCAAAAATTAGAGACTCTCGCGCTTCTGCGCGTTTGACCTCACACGCGATTTACGGCAAAATCGCGGCTCGTTTATGTCTGAGCACGATTTGCGCTCCCAAATCAAGGAAATGCTCGTTAAGAACCTGATGCTGCAAGTTACTCCAGAGCAGATCGGAGATGATTTACCACTCTTCGGCCCCGACGGGCTCGGGCTGGATTCTATTGATGCGCTCGAACTGGTGGTAAGCATGGAAAAAACATTTGGAGTCGGTGTGCCCACCTCGGATGTAGCTGGCAAGGCGCTTCGGACTGTTAATACGATTCACGATTACATTCTCGAAAAACGCGGCGCCGCGGCGTAGGCTGTTGCTGGCGCACACGCCTCATCGATTCGACGTGAACATTCTCTACGTAGAGAGTAGCCGCAGCTGGGGCGGGCAGGAATATCGTACTTGCCTCGAGATTAACTGGCTGAATGCGCACAACCATCACGCGTGGTTGGTTTGCAATCCAGACAGCCAGGTCCACTCTAAAGCTTGTGAACTCGGCACGCGAGCCGTAACGATGCCACTCCGAAGCCGAGTTGATCCGCTCTGTTCATGGCGTCTCTGGAGATTTTGCCGGCGAAACCACATCGATGTGCTCAAAGCTTATAGCTCGAAAGATCACTGGCTTTGTCTGCCGCTATACCTTTACGGCATTCCGTTGAGCCGCGCGCGCTGTATCACCGACCCAATCGGCAGCAAAGGTCGCGCTTTCGTTTTCAAACATGGCTGCTCACAAATCGTCGCCGACGCATCGGTCATTAAACGCCACTTGGTCGAAGAACATGCGGTTGATGCCGCAAAAATTGAGGTCGTAGGTTCTGCTGTCGATTTGGAAAGGTTCAAGCCACCTCGCGACCGGATGAAGTTTCGTCGTGAAATCGGCGTCGGCGACAACACGCCGCTCATTGGGAACGTCGGCATGATTCGGCCCGATAAAGGTCAGCTTATTCTGGTTGAAGCGGCCCGACTCGTGCTAGGAAAGCGGCCCGATGCCCGTTTCGTCATCGTAGGTCAAGGCACGGGGATTTTGAAACGCGGCATCAATGTAAGGAACGCTATCGATAATGTCCGATTGGCCGACAAGATCATTATGGCAGGATATCGCTGGGACACGCCCGAGGTCTACGCAGCCTGCGACATGATAGTTATCGCTTCGCTGCGCACCGAAGCCTCTCCGATTGTCTTACGTGAAGCTTTCGCGAGCGGCCGTCCCCTCATTGCCACAAAGGTAGGCGATATCCCGGAAATTGTTCAGCATCGCCAAAACGGTCTGCTCATCGAGCCGGGTGACACTCAGGCGCTCGCGGATGCGATCGTGGAATTCATTTCCGATCCAAAACTGGCAGCGTACTGCGCAGCGAATGGTCTTCGGTACGCGACGGAGCATTTTTCATTCGACAAAATGATGGAGGCAAAGCTGCGTGCCGATCTTACACTCAGTCGAACACATGCTGGCGTTTCCATTGGCCTGGTCGCCTAACACGCGGATGGTGTTCCCAGCTATCCTTGAAGTCCTCGCCAAGTTGCTCTTTCACCGTACTTTTCTTCATGATCGCGCTCGGCTTGCACCAGCTTGATGTCGCAGACGCGTTTTAATTTCTCGCGCCACTGCGGGTGTTGCTTCTCAAATTCTGTCCACGCGCCACCGTCGCCGCCGTAGCGCCTTGCCAGTTGCATCGGCGCGAACCTTTCCCTCTCTTTTTCGGCAACCAGTTCAACCGTACGCAGGCGCTGGTAGTAACTCAAGCCGGATCGTAGGTTCCAGCTAAACCTCCGCGCAATCACGCGGTTCAAAGAGAATCCGCCGAGCCTGAATATAGCTCGACATATGATCGCCGTGCTCGTAAAAGCATCCTCGATTATGTCATCCGACAGTTTCACTTATCTTCGGCAGGGTGAGCAAGCCGCAGGGCCGGATCTTTGGTGAGACAACGGTTCAACGCGATCCTGTAGATCCAAATCTGGCGAACTTACGCACAAGAGAAGCAAACAAAAACAGTGCGGCCCTGGGTGTGATCTCAGCCTCAGACTTGGAGAACTCGACCCTTAAGAAGAAAAATGAAAACAAAAAAATCGACAACTCCGGACCTAACCAATTCTTCTCTGGAAAACTGCCGAATCGAAGCGTCACCTGATCGTGGGTTCATCAGGAAGCGTCTGCTCTTGGCGGTCCTCCTAATGGGTTCGTCTTTAATCCTTTTTCTTTGGGGGGCAGGAGGGATTTCATATGGTGATTCGCCGCGTTCCGCGCCGCTCAAGGTAACGGCGAGTGCGGAATTCTAAGACGCATTCGGTACCCCAATTCTGCTCTGGTTACGGATGATTACGTACTTGTCTCGGTAACCGGGGAAACCACACCATGCCCCACCATGTCACCGTGCCCCGCCAACTCACCATGCGGAAGGCGGATACCGATGCCAACGGCCACTCCGACAGCGACGTCCACTCCGACAGGGACACCCGCGAATTTCACCACGGGTATTCAGGTTTTCAGCACATCTGATTTCAGCAACCCGTGTGGCGGCCAAGAAATTATTAATTTTTCCTCGCGCCAGCCCATACAACATATTGACGGAATACAATTTTTTCCGGGTTCGCCGCAAGTCAGCGTTGGCGCGGCGATTGAGAGGCAGGGCGCTGCATTCTTTCGTCTGGCTAGTTTGAATGAACCATGTGGCATGAGCACCGTCATCCAAGTTCCACAATACCCGGTGCTGAACTGCTGTGGGTGCCCGAACTGCGCACCCGGTACTTTTGATGGGGCCGTCACGCCTGATGGACGCTATGCATTGCTGGCAATGAATATGGGCAAATGCCCAGTCCCACACCAACGACTGAAATAGGGGGTGGGACAATAGGCGTCATCAGGGTGGAACGCGACGCTGCTGGTGGATTTACGCGCGGAACAAGGTCAATCCGGCACAACAACACCATATACATACCCGGGGGCAGCACTATCCCGGGAATAACTATGTCGCATGACGGCAGGTACCTTTGTGCAGCGTGCGAAGGATCGGCACCGGGCACAAATCCAAATACTGGACAGAAGCATAGCGATCCGACCAATGTGGAACTTACCCAAAACGGTGTTGTTCTGTGCCCGGGTTGCAGGGAACACCCAGACGGTGCCATGGGAAGCTGCGATAACATGGCCGAAGGAGGAAATGGAAGGAACGGTCTGCTAGCAGTTATCGACGTTGACATGGCAACAAGAGGGATGGGACAGGCTTCGGTCATCAGGATTATTTCCGCCGGATGTGCGCCCGTTCGGGCAGTCGAAACTGCAGACGGTCAACATCTCTTCGTGGCGGCACGCGGTAGAAACAAGAAATTTCCGGTAGAACATGGGTATCAAGTCTTGGTTTTCGATGTCCCGACCTTGCTGTTTGATTCGCCAAACAACGGGTTCCTTGGATCTGGGAGTAGCGGTGGCACAGCGCCTGTCGGCATGGCGTTATTTCAGAATGAAACCTTGCTGGCAGTGGCAAATTCGAACCGCTGGCATGCCAATTGCGAGTGCCGGGAGCACCCGGAACAATGCACTGCTAACGTGGCGATCCTTGACGTCACCAACCCGGGTCACCGACCATCCAACAAGTTGTTAATCCATATAATCCAAATCCAAATTCGCCTGATTTCCCGCGCAACGTAACGGTCGGTCCGGATGACTCTACGCTGTATGTGCCAAATGCGGGCGCAATGAAGCTGGAAGTGATCACGACGAGTGCGAATTAGGTTTGCCGGTAGGTTTCGGGCGTACTTTTTGTTGTCGGCGCAGGAACTCCGTTGCTAACAGGACGCGAGATCCTCAAGGATTTCTCGCATGTGCCGAATAGGCAGCGAATAATGGCCGGCGTCATCAACAAAACGCGCTTTGCAGTTCGGCAAACGCTTTGCCACATCTTGCGCAAGCTGAACTGAGAAAGCGCGGTCTTGTTTGCCATGCCAGAGTCGGACCGGAACGCGCACATCTTCAATGGCAAATCCCCATGGCTGCGCGTAAATTTGTGCGTCGGCCATCACTCCTTCAGCCGACGCTCGCCAAGCGCGCCGCTGGCTTTCAAAAATTGCTTCGAAGGCCGCCGCGTCGCGCAAACTTTCGGCGTCACACGGTCGCAGCAACAGCATTTTTAGCAGCAGCGGACGAAAGCGAACCGGGGGCCGTAATGAGAGAAACGGACGCGCCATGTAGAATAATTTCCGCAAGAGTCCCGGCCGCATTTGATACAGGGCCAGCATCCAGCGATAAAGCGGGAGCAATCCGTCTGTCTCCCTGATTTCCGCGAGTGGAGGAGCGCCGCCGACCACCGCGACCGCCCGCACGCGCCGAGGCATCGTCACCGCCGTCGCGTACGCGTAGGGTGCGCCGCCAGAAATTCCCAGAATTCGAAATTCGGCGATACCGAGATGGCTAACGATTCGCTCCACAACACCTGGCCAATCGCGCAACTTGCGATCGCGTTGCAAAGTCGAGCCACTAATGCCGGGTCGATCAGGTGAAATGATGCGAATGCCAAGGCTACGCGCTGGTTCGTCCGTCAGTCGCGCCATGGTGCGTGAACTCGGCCACCCATGACAAAATATCACCGGAACTCCAGTCGCATCGCCGTATTCCTCAACGGCAATGACGGCGTCGCCTTGGAGTCGTATTAAATTTTCCCTGTTCAAAATATGAAATGTGCGGCCGACACTTTTTTATCGCTTGTATTGCAAGCCTCCTCTCTCTAGTCCAGAGTGTATTGCGAATGGCACGTGACGACCTTTCACAGTGTTGGTTATGAATGATTACTCACAACCTCGCCCGGGAAAAATCGAAGTGCACGGCACCGGGCTTGGCGCACCGTCATCGGAGGAGGTAGAAAGACGCGCAAGGGAGATTGCGCTGATTGACGAGCGCGATCCTGAGGAATTTACCGAGGCTGATTGGAAGCAGGCCCGCCGCGAATTGATGGGCGAAGAAAACAACATGCCCCCCGAGGAAACTCTCGATAACGCCAACGTGACGGAAGAGTGGACCATGGTCCCCAGCTCCAAGGGTCACCGCCTGCCGCGTCCCGGTACGGAGGAAGACGAAACCGTTGGCGAGCATCTCGTGATCGATGGTCTAGAAGAAGCAGCTCACGACCAGATGCTCGAGGCTCGTCGGGAAGAAATTGAGCAAGAGGGAGAAATTCTTTGAGCCTGGCGCCGGCTGAAGCCGCAGCCGCCAGGGCTGCGGCGAAACAATCCCTTTTGCGCCCGAACTCGCGACGCATCGAAGGCCTGCGGGCTCATTTTCATCAAATCAGGAATTTCACTAACGGACTATGTACCGGTCTCGAACCAGAAGACTACGTTGTGCAATCGATGCCGGATGTCAGTCCGACGAAGTGGCATCTCGCGCACACCACGTGGTTTTTCGAGACGTTTATCCTGAAAAAGTTTGTTCCAGCATATCGGCCGGAAATCCCAGAGTACGCTTATCTTTTTAATTCATACTATAACGCGGCCGGCGCGATGCACCGGCGCGATATGCGTGGATTAATTTCGCGTCCGACCGTGAAAGAGGCGCAGCGCTACCGCGCGTCTATCGATTCGCATATCGACGATTTGCTTTCTGGTGCCGACGAAAAACTGCTGGATCAAATCGAACCGGTCCTTGTTCTTGGCATTCATCATGAACAGCAACATCAGGAATTGCTCATTACAGACATCAAGCACGTGTTCGCGCAGAATCCGCTTCACCCTGTGTTTCGAGACCGAAACATCGACATTGCCACTGCGGAAGTCGCCCCGCTGGACTTTGTCGATTTCGAAGAAGCGGTTACCACAATCGGTCATGACGGCGAGACATTCGCTTACGACAACGAAGGACCGCGGCATCAAGCACTGGTTTCGGCGTTTTCACTGGCGTCGCACCCGGTGACGAATCGCGAATACATCGCATTCATCCAAGATAACGGTTACGCGCGGCCGGAATTCTGGTTATCGCTCGGGTGGATAACGGTCAACGAACAGTGCTGGAAAGCGCCGCTTTACTGGACCAAACACGAGGGCGCTTGGTGGCATTTTACATTGTCAGGGTTTCGCCCGGTCGAAGAATCCGAACCGGTGACGCACGTCAGTTATTTCGAAGCGGACGCGTATGCGAGCTGGGCAGGCGCGCGCCTCCCCACAGAGTTCGAATGGGAACGCGCTGCATTGGATTGCCCTGTCGAGGGCAATTTCGTCGAGGACAAGTTGCTTCATCCCGCAGCTGAGCCTGTAGCGTCCGCTGTCTCAGCGGATAAATCAGCGCACGATCTGCATCTTCACAAAGTGTTTGGTGATGTTTGGGAATGGACGCGTAGCGCCTACTCTCCATATCCCGGTTATCGCGCTGCGCCCGGAGCGCTCGGCGAGTACAACGGTAAATTCATGTGCAATCAATACGTCTTACGGGGTGGTTCCTGCGCAACCTCGCGCAGCCACATTCGCCCGACGTATCGAAATTTCTTTCAACCGGAAAAACGCTGGCAATTTACGGGGATCAGACTCGCACGCGACCCACAGTGAATCGGTGGGGCGCGAGTCGCCGCGGCGGCCGCGCTGCTCTCAGGCGCCATAATGAACGGAGATTCAGTAACCGCCCCGCAACGAGTTTCCGCGCCATCGGATTTCCTCACCGACGTAATTGCCGGTCTCTCCACAAATCCGCGTACGCTTCCGTGCAAATATTTTTACGATGAGCGCGGCGCAGCGTTGTTTCAAAAAATTTGCGAGCTGCCGGAATATTATATCACGCGCACTGAGATCGATATTCTGGATCGACATCGGTCTGACATCGCATCTCTCCTCGGGCCAAATATTGAACTAATCGGACTCGGCACGGGCGCCGGTACGAAGACTCGAATCCTCATTGAAGCGCTGGAAAAGCCTGCAGTTTACATCCCAGTCGATATCTCCGACAAGCAACTGCGTGAATCTGCTGCTCTTTTCCAAAAGATTTTTCCTGATTTGGAAATCCTGCCGGTCTGCGCCGATTACCTGCAACCAGTGGTGCTCCCTTCGTCGCGTCACAAAGCCGCGCGCAACGTCGTTTATTTCCCGGGATCGACCATCGGCAACTTCGAGCCCGATGAAGCCGTGGAATTCTTGTGCCGCATCGCCAATGTTTGCCGTCGAGATGGCGGGCTGCTCATTGGCGTTGATTTGGAAAAGGTTCAGCGTGTACTGGAAGGTGCTTATAACGACAGAGCCGGTGTTACTGCACAATTCAATTTGAATCTGTTAGAGCGCGTGAACCGTGAGCTGGGCGCAGATTTTGATCTGGATCAATGGCGACACCGCGCAATCTACAATTCGAGTGCCGGCCGGATCGAAATGTACCTGATCAGCGATATTGATCAGTTCGTTCATCTTGACGAACACAAGTTCCATTTCCGTCGAGGCGAAAAAATCACGACGGAGTTCTCCTACAAATATGCACCGGAAGCTTTCGCGGCACTCGCCAGCAAAGCCGGATTCGAGTTTGTTCGGATGTGGACTGACGATGCGCGTTTGTTTGGCGTTTTCTATTTCAGCTGTAGCCGGGACCTATGATCCCGGCCCGGGTTCAACGCCGGCGGCTACAGTATGAGCACGCTAGTTCGACTGGTCGATGTCAGTAAGTGCTACGGCGACGCAGCCGCGTTGCAGCCGACAAATCTCTCCATCGAGCGTGGCAAGAGCACTGTCCTGATCGGTCCGAGCGGATGCGGGAAATCAACTTTGTTGCGGTTAATCATTGGTTTGATTGAGCCGGATTCTGGCTCAGTCCGGTTCGATGGCGAGCTGATTACGCCCGAAAACATCGCTGCCCTTCGCCGCCGGATTGGTTACGTCATCCAGGAAGGCGGGCTCTTCCCGCACCTGACTGCGCGGGCCAATGTGCTTTTGATGGCGCGCCACGTCGGCAAATCCCAGAATGAAATGCAAACCAGACTCCTGGAACTGTGCGATCTGACAAGATTTTCAGAGAACCTGCTCCTGCGATATCCTGTCGAACTTTCTGGGGGCCAGCGACAGCGCGTCAGTTTGATGCGCGCTCTGATGCTTTCGCCGGAACTGCTGTTACTCGATGAACCGCTCGGCGCGTTGGACCCATTGGTGCGCGCCTCGCTGCAAAAAGATCTCAAAAAAATCTTCGCGCGCTTAGGGCAGACGGTGCTCTTCGTCACTCACGATCTGGCGGAAGCGATTTATTTTGGCGATGAGATCGTGCTCATGAATGAAGGCCGGATCGTGCAAAAAGGCTCCGTCATCGATCTCCGCGAAAAACCGGCCCATCCTTTCGTCTCCGAATTCATCAACGCGCAGCGCGGAATCGCGAGTGTATGAATCGAATCAGGAAAGCAAGAAATGAGGAAACGGCGGAATCTGGAAACCAAGAAGCAAGGAAGATGGATTTGAGAATTCGATTTTTTCTGGTGTCCTGGTTTCCACATTTTCTTCTGATCTTTTCCTGCATTCCTGTTTTCTTGATTCATTCTGTCTCTGCTGCGCCGATCGTTATCGGTTCAAAAAAATTCACCGAGTCGTATGTTCTCGGGGAAATCGCCACGCGCGTCCTGCAAAGTGCGCCCGGAGAAGTCGAATTCCGCCCCGGCATGGGCGGGACAATCATTGTTTGGCAGGCACTGAAGAGCGGAGAGATTCAAGTCTACCCGGAATACACCGGAACCATTAGCGAAGAGATCCTAAAAGAACCGGCCGCGCGCTCGCTCGATTCCATTCGGGAACGGCTGCACACTTTCGGGGTTGGAATGACAGATCCGTTGGGCTTTAACAATAGCTGGGCGCTGGTCATGCGCCGCAACGAAGCTGAAAGACTGGACATCCACTGCGTGAGTGATCTCAGGAAGCACGCTCATTTGAAGCTCGGCTTAACGCATGAATTTCTTGACCGGCAGGATGGGTGGCCACGGTTGCGCGAACGCTACGCCCTTCCACAACAAGACGTACGCGGCATCGATCACGCTCTTGGTTATGCCGCGCTTGCCAATGGAGAGATAGACGTCAAGGATGCATACTCAACGGACGCCAAAATCGCCGAAAACAATCTCGTCGTTCTCACTGATGACCAGAATTTTTTTCCGCGCTACGACGCCGTCTTCCTCTATCGAGTATCGCTCGATGAAAAGAAGACGGCGCTCTTAAAAACGCTCGAGGGAACCATCAATGAAGCGCTCATGACTCGCCTGAATGCAGAGGCAGAGCAAACGAAGAATTACGCCAAGGCTGCCAGCCAGTATTTTGAGTCGCGCGGCGGTTCGGGCATGATCCAAGCTGAGCCCATCTTCCACAAATTAATTCGATGGACACTGCGACATCTCCAGCTTGCCGGATTTTCTCTGTTGCTTTCCGTGATGTTCGGCATTCCGCTTGGCATCATTGCCAGTCGTCGCGGAGTGATCGGGCAGGCCATTCTTGGTTTTGCCAGTATTGTGCAGACAATTCCATCGCTCGCGTTGCTGGCCTTGCTTGTTCCCATTCCCTTCTTCGGAATTAGCGTCCGAACTGCTATCGCTGCGCTTTTCCTTTACGGGTTGTTGCCGATCGTGCGCAACACCGCGAGCGGGCTGCAGGATATTTCTCGATCGCTGCGCGAATCGGCCATCGCATTGGGACTCAACCCGGCCGTACGACTCTGGGAAATTTATCTGCCGATGGCGTCGCGCTCAATTTTATCGGGAATCAAAACGAGCGCCGTGATTAATATCGGCACCGCCACGTTAGCGGCATTGATCGGGGCCGGAGGCTTGGGCGAGCCGATTCTGAGCGGCCTGAATCTGAATGATAACGTAACGATCCTGCAAGGCGCAATCCCAGCGGCTGTTCTAGCGCTCGTTGTGCAATGGTTTTTCGATTTACTCGATCGCGTTCTCATTCCGAAAGGGCTGCGGTTGTAATCACCCAAACTCGAGGGCGGAGCTCCGCGACGCTGAGCTCACGGAGTTCGCCCCTCCATTCGTTCGAAATGCGATATAAGATACTGACATGGCTATCGCATCAATCAATCCCTCGACAGGCGAAAAACTGAAGGAGTTTTCGCCTTTCGACGATGCAGAAATCGAGAAACGACTGAGACGCGCCGAAAAAGCATTCGGGAAGTATCGGCGAACAACATTCAGAGATCGCTCAGTGCTTTTGGAAGCAGTGGCGGAACTGCTATTCCGGGAAAAGAAAAAATTCGCTGAGATCATCACGCTGGAGATGGGCAAACTGGTTCGCGATTCCGTCGCAGAAATCGAGAAATGCGCGCGTGGCTGCCGGTTTTACGCTGAAAATGGCGAGCGATTTTTGGAGGACGAACCGGCGCAGACCGACGCGGCTGAGAGTTACGTGCAGTATCAACCGCTCGGCCCTGTTTTGGCTATCATGCCGTGGAATTTTCCTTTCTGGCAGGTGTTTCGATTTGCAGCGCCGGCGCTACTTGCGGGCAACGTCGGATTGCTAAAGCATGCGTCCAATGTTCCGCAGTGCGCGCTTGCCATTGAAGAAATCTTTTGCCGCGCCGGATTCGATGACGGCGTTTTCCAAACGCTCATTATTGAACCGGAGCAGGTGGAGAAGGTAATTATCGATCCGCGTGTCAAAGCGGTAACGCTGACAGGTAGCGAAAAAGCCGGGAGCACAGTGGCGAGCACGGCCGCGCGGGAGATTAAAAAAAGCGTGCTCGAGCTCGGCGGCAGCGACGCATTCATCGTGATGCCAAGTGC
>Ga0066903_100001535_pt1 | contig 17031 bp, 10 predicted proteins | sample PanSoiMetaGPlot1_FD_67491 | JGI IMG/M metagenome (GOLD analysis project Ga0066903, IMG submission 67491) | Tropical forest soil microbial communities from Panama analyzed to predict greenhouse gas emissions - Panama Soil - Plot 1 (version 2) | ecosystem: Environmental > Terrestrial > Soil >... | reverse complement strand
GTTGATGCCGGAAGCAGCGCCAATAGCCTGCGGCCAAGGGGGAGCGGCGTCATGACTAGAACTCGGAGGCGTCCGATAGGACCGCCCGACCCTGTCGCCGGCAACGGCCTTATCGACCGCCGTGCTCTGCTGGGTCGCGGCGCCCTTTTCGCCGGTGCGCTCGGAACGGGCCTCGGTTCGGCGAGCGCGGCCGCGGAACCGCTTGCGGATGATCAGTGGACCCTTGAGCCTGGTTCGGTCGTTCCAGCGTATCAAATGCCGTCGCGGTTCGAGAAGAATGTGGTGCGAACGCTCAGCAATCCCAAAGGTGAGCCGCGCACCTCGCACGCGCGCACTCCCCACCACTTGCTCGCCGGCAGCATCACACCGAACGGATTGCATTTCACCATTGTGCACGCCGGCGTTCCCGACATTGAGCCGGATCAGCACCGCCTGGTGATCCACGGATTGGTCAGGCGGCCGCTGGTCTTCACGCTCGAGACGATCGAACGCTATCCCATGACGTCGCGCGTGACATTTCTGGAATGCGGTGGCAACAGCGCGCCGATGTTTTCCAAGGAGCCCATCCAGGCCAGCGTGCAAGCCATTCACGGTTTGGTGTCCTGTGCTGAATGGACCGGGGTCCGACTATCGACACTGCTCGAGGAGGCAGGTGTCGAACCAACGGCGAAATGGATGATCGCCGAGGGCGCGGATGCGCCCGCGCTGAGCCGCAGCGTTCCGCTGAAGAAGGCTTTGGACGACGCGATGATCGCCGTCTACCAGAATGGCGAGCGGCTGATGCCGGGCAACGGCTATCCAATGCGACTGTTGCTGCCGGGATACGAAGGCAACATGAACGTCAAATACCTGCGCCGGCTCAAGCTCACAGAGCAGCCCGCGATGAGTTACTACGAGACCAGGACCTATTCGCCAATTCTCCCGAACGGAAAAGCCTATCGGTTCTTCTTCGTCCAGGAGGTCAAATCCTTCATCACCCATCCGTCATTCGGACAGATGCTGGCTGAGCCCGGCTTCTACGAGATTTCCGGCATTGCCTATTCCGGCACCGGACGGATCTCGAAGGTCATGGTATCGGCCGACGGCGGAAGGAGCTGGGCGCAGGCGGCGCTTCAGACGCCGGTGCTGAGCAAGGCTTTCACCCGCTTTCGCATGCCCTGGCACTGGAACGGCGGTCCGGCGATCCTGCAGAGCCGCGCCTGGGACGAGGCCGGGAACGTGCAGCCGACCCGCGCGCAGATCGTCGCCGAACGCGGGGAAACCAAGACCGTTCCAAATGTCCTCGGCTTTCCAAGTCAGCACTACAACGGCATCACCAGCTGGTCGATCGAAGGCAACGGCGAGGTCAAACATGTCTACGCCTAGTGCCGCCGATTTGAAGTCCCTGCGCCGCAAGGGGCGAGTCCGACCCAGGGGACTCTTAGATTTGCTAGTGCGCACTTTCCGAAGTTCGCCCTTCGTCGCAGCCCTCCCATTTCGCGAACTTCTGAAAGTAGGCAATAGACCGACCTGCGCCATCGCGCTTGTGCTTGCTCTGGGCCTCAGCAGCTCCCATGCCGAAGGGCCAAACCTCGGAAAGCCGATCAACCAAGCCGATATTGCGGCGTGGGATATCAGCATCCTTCCCGACGGCACGGGATTGCCGCCCGGCAGCGGCAACGCTGCCGAAGGCGCCAAGATCTACGCCGAAAAGTGTTCCGCGTGTCATGGAGAGAACGGTAAGGGTGGAACGAACGGCGCGCTGGTCGGCGGTGGCCCTCTCGACCGCATCGAAGCGGTCAAGACCGTCGCCAATTTCTGGGGTTATCCGACGACCGTCTTCGATTTCATCAGACGGGCGATGCCATGGCCGCAGCCGCGGTCCTTGTCGAATGAGGAGGTTTACGCCCTCGTTGCCTACATTTTCGCGCAGAACAAGCTCATCGGCGAAAACGACACCATGAATGCGCAGACCCTGCCGAAGGTAAAGATGCCGAACCGCGACGGATTCATCATCCGATTCCCCGACCACATCTAGTGACCGTTCTCCGAAGTTCGTGATGCAGGGCGGCACAACTGTTGGAGCCGGGCCGGACAGAACCCTGTCGATCACCGCTCCCAAAAGGGCTTGTTGGCTTCCAGCTGCGCGTCGTTGCGCGTAATGCCGATGTCACGCAAATCGCGCTCGGTCAGAGTCAACAGTTCCTGGCGACCGGCGGAACGCTGCTGCCATTCGTCTAGCCGCGCGAGCGCGGCCCTGCGCCAAGCGATGGTCCGCATCAGCACTGAGTCGATCAGCGATGAACCGGAATTGCTGCGGGCGACGGTAGACGAAACCATGTTGCCTTCTCCGTTTCTTGCTCGGCTTCACCGAGGATCTAGCGCTTGGTTATGTAGGATTTGTGTTGCATTGCACAATTCCTGCTTTGGGCTTGGCTCATCTGCTGAAGAAGCATGACGGTTCCGTTTGGCCATGCCACGTATATTTTGTAAAGTATTGACATATATATAGATTATTTCGTCTGGGGCGAGCAGCCGAAACAATTCGTAGAGCAAGCACCTATCGGACCACCTGCGCGCGTAGCGCACTCGCCCCATGCGCCTGTTGCATCGCACAACGTTTGAGCCGGGCAATCGAACCAAGGCCACCGTCCGGCACGACCAAAGGCGCGTCGGGTCAACGGCCAAAATAGAAGGGCGAGTTCGCGTGAGCACCACCGATGGGCTGACCACACGTCGTAACGCATTGGGAGCAAGCATCCTCGGCCACCTCAGCGCCGTTGCCGGGTCGACGCTCGCGATATACGCCGTGCTGTTCGCGCGAATTCCGCCCCAGCCATTCGTCCCTTTCATACCGGACTTGCTCGCCACGTTCGTCGGCCTGTTTTTCTTTGTCGCCCTCATCGTGTTCCTCACCGCGTTGCTCCCCTTCGCCATCATCTTCACGCTTGGCGAACGCTGTCGCATCGACAGCGTCGCCTACTATGTCGGGCTGCGGTGCCGTGACCGGCGCGGCGGGATCACGGGTTTCATCGCACGCGACGCTCAATCCCTGCCCTATCTTTCTCAGCATTGGATTGATCTGATTGGCACCGAAGGTTACTTCGCCGTCAGCGGCACGATCGGTGGTCTCATGCATTGGTGGGTGTCCGGACGGCATGCCGGAGCGCGTTTGACGTGAATGCGGGCGGAGCCGGACTCACTGCGCACACTGGCAGTTTATTTCAGCAGATCATTGAATTCTGGATGCTTGCCGATATAGGCGCTGATGAAGGGACATTCGGCCACAACCTTCAGCCCCTGGGCGCGAACGATTTCGAGCGCGCCGCGCGCCAGCGCGGATCCGATGCCACGGCCGGACAATTCCTGCGGAACCTCTGTGTGGGTGAACGTAATGACGCCGGGCGACATCTGATAGTAGGCGACCGCCGTGTGGCCGTCGGCATCAAGCTCGAAGCGATGGCGCTCGGTGTTGTTGCGGACGGTGTTCGACAAGACAACCTCGACCGGACGCGCGGCCCACGAGTGTAATGCGATCTCGGTACGCCGGAGCGGACCTTCGTTTAGCGCCCCAATGTGATAGCATAGTCCGCGTGTTGCGGATGCGGGGCTGATGACCTTGAGGTCTCAGGCTACACTGGCGAGCTTCGCCGCCTGGCGCTCGAATAACGGCAGGATATCTTTAGCCGGCCTCGCGGGGCTGAATAGATATCCTTGGAGCTCGGTGCATCCGAGCGCCTTCACGATTTCCAATTGCTCCTCGGTCTCAACGCCTTCAGCCGTGGTCATCATATTGAGGCTGAATGCCAAATTCATGATCGCCTGCACGATCGCCAGCGAGCCGCCTTCTCCCGAGAGGTCCTGGATGAAGCTGCGATCGATCTTGATCTTGTCGAAGGGGAAGCGTCGGAGATAGCTGAGCGACGAGTAGCCCGTGCCGAAGTCATCGAGTGCAATGCGCGCGCCGAGCTCGCGCAGCTGATGCAACGCCGCCATGGTTTTTTCATTGTTCTGCAGCAGCACCGCCTCGGTGATCTCAAACTCCAATTGGTCGGCCTTCAGCCCAGAGGCTGCAAGCGCATTCAAGACCATCGGAAGCAGATTCTGGTTCATCAACTGCGCCGGCGAGATATTGACGGCAACCTTGATCCCTGCCGGCCAGGTTGCGGCGTCGGTGCAAGCTTGCCGGACGACCCACTCTCCAAGCGCAACAATGAGGCCGGTTTCCTCGGCGACCGGAACGAATTCTCCCGGCGAAATCATGCCGCGTTGAGGATGGCTCCAACGCAGCAGCGCTTCGCAGCCGCAGACCTGATTGTTTAAGAGATTGATTTGCGGCTGGTAGTGTAGCTCAAATTCGCCATTTGCGAGGGCATGACGCAGATCGATTTCAAGCGAATGCCGCGCCTTCATGCGGACGTCCATCTCCGACTCGAAAAAGCGATAGGTACCGCGGCCATCAGCCTTGGCGCCATAGAGCGCGAGGTCGGCATTCTTCAAGAGTTGGTCCGCGTCAACGCCGTCGTTCGGCGCGATAGCAATACCGATGCTCACGTCAGTCGTGACGTGATGCCCACAGGGCTCGAATGGAACCCTGAACAGGTCGAGAATCCGCTGCGCCATGTCGGCAGCATCGGTGACGTCGCCGAGCCCGATTTGGACAATTGCGAATTCGTCCCCGCCGAGACGCGCAACCGTATCGGCGTCGCGCACACAGCCCAACAATCGCTCGGACACTGTCTTGAGCAGCTCGTCTCCGACCGCATGCCCGAGCGTGTCGTTGATACTCTTGAAATGGTCGAGGTCGAGATAGTGCACGGCGAGGCTTTCGCCGTGCCGAACATAGGCGAGCGCAGCCTCAAGCCGCTCACGCAGGAGCGCGCGATTGGGCAAATCAGTGAGCGCGTCGTGGTGCGCCATGTGCGCGATGCGCTCCTCCGCGCGCGCGCGATCGGTTATGTCCTCGATCAGACCGAGCAGATATTCAGGCTTGCGGTCATCACCGAGGATGGTCAGTCGCTTCGATGCGACCTTGTGGGTGCCATTGGCCGGCGTTTCGATCTCGTGGGTGTGAAAGAACAACTGGTGCGGATATTCCAGCAATTGCAGGTCATTTTCCTGAATGCGATCAGCCGCCTCCTTCGGAAAGAAATCGCGCGCAGTCTTTCCGATCATTTTCTCCCGCGGCACACCGAACAGATCCTCCGCGGCGCGATTGAGCAGGACATAGCGTTGGTCATGCGGCTCCTTCACGATGATCGAAACCGGAATGTTCTCGACGATAGCGTTCAAGAAGCGTTCGCTCTGCTCACGTTGCTTGTCGGCCTGCCGCACGCTCGTGACGTCGTGGACGGCGACGATGATGGCCGCGCGGCCCTCGTAGGTCATGGCGCGCGAATAGACCGCGACTTCGATTTCGGTCCCATCGGCCTTGAGGTGCCGCCAGACCTGTTCCTCCTTCGTGCGCGCGAACGGCCGGAACCGCTCCAAATCGTCCGCCGGACGGATCTCACGAACGGTCATCGTGCCGTACTGCTCGCGGCTGTAGCCGTAATGCGCAATTGCGGCATCGTTGACCTTGAGAAAGCGGAGCGTCTCAACGTCATAGACCCACATCGGCATTGGGCTGTTCTCGAACAGCAGGCGGAACGACGCTTCGCGGCGCTTGGATTCGGTGATGTCCTCGTGCGTCGCGACCCATCCCCCGCCCGCCATCGGCCAATTGACGACGGCGATGCTACGCCGGTCGGCCAATTCCACAACGTAGTCGGTGGTCTTGCCACTCGACATGTCACCGATGAGCCCTGCGGTGTACTTGTCGATGTCTCCGGAGAACGTGCCGGCCTCCGCGCGGTAGCGCAACAAATCGCGCAAGTCACATCCTGGTTTCACCAGGTCCGACGACAGGTTGTACATTTGTCGATAGCGCTCGTTGCACACGACGAGCCGAGCCCTCGAGTCGAACATGCACAAACCCTGCGACATATTATTGATGGCGGAAACCAGTTGCTGGTTGTTGTCCTGCAACCGCGCGCGGAGCTGCCGTGCGCTGAGGAATATGACGCCGCAAACCAGCAACACCGTCGCCATCGCCGCGGCAGTCAAGAGGCTTGCCTGCCTGTTCCAATCGGCCAAGAGTGCCCGCACAGGCCTGCCCACCGCAACAACCAGCGGATAATTGGCGAGCTTGCGGCCGGCGACGATACGATCCTGGCCGTCCGTCAGACTGATCAAACGCGCCACGCCGGAATTGGACTTCGATAGTACGTTTTTGAACAACGGGCTGCCGCCGAACGACAGCTCCGGACCTCCATCGATGTGAGGGGAGCGTGCCAGGAATCGCCCGTCCCGACGAATGAGGGTAATAGAGCTGCCTTCGCCGAGCGTGATCGTTCCGAAATATCGCTCGAAGTAGTCCATTTCGACGGCGCCGGAAATCACGCCGAAAAACTCGCCGTGCGGCCCCGACACTCGACGGGCGAGGTGAATGGTCAAAGACCCGGTCGTCCGATTGAGCGTGGGTTCACTCAGATAGGAGGTCGGCTCCGGATTGGATTTGAGGATCTTGAAGAAATCCCGATCGGATAGCTCGACACGCGGCGGCGGCCAGGCATTTGAGGCATTGAGCACCTTGCCATCCGCATCGACGAGCGTGAGCGATCCAACCTGGGGCATTCCGCTCGCTTTGTCCTTCAGCATCAAATGCGTGGCCTGGCCTGACATCGACCGCTCGAAATCCTCTCGCGTGAGCGGCCGACGCGACTGCAACTGCTCGACCACGTTGGCTTCGACCTGTCCGACGGTCTGAAAGGCTCGGTCCGTGTCCTCGGCCAAGACCAAGGCAAGGTTCCCCAGTTCACGGCCGCCATCCGCGAGCGCGTCATTTCGCAGTTTCGAGACTATCAGCGCAGTAGCCACGGCGATTACGCCGCCCAGCAGGATGCCGCAGACGACAAGCAAGAGAACGGGACGCGCGCGTCGCAGCCGACGCGGGCCCGTTGCGCGGTCATCACCGCGCGCGGATGTCGTGGCGGCTTTGAGCAACAGCCGAAATTCCCCTGTTCATCACCTTGGGGCCGATAAGGGAGTGGCCCAGGTCGTTATTGTCCATTTCCCGGATGAATTTGAGCTTAAAGAGGGACCCGCGCCCGCGATGCTGCGACGGCATCATTCGTTAAGCCAATGCATAGCTTTAGAAGAAAGAATTAATCACATTGAACAATTCGTCGGGCGATCCAGACGCCTTGCGGATAAGCCGACCGCCGCACCGACGAGCGTCACAATCCTTGACGGGGCTTAACGTATTTTCTCGATCGATGTTTGCGGCTGCATAACATCCGGTGCATATGAATTGACTAAAGATCGCTGTACTGGCCATGGGTGCCGGTGCGCTTAGCAGTGCCTCAAAAAAGGTCCGAGATGGACGACCGCAGATCCCTTCCCCGTACTCAAGTTCGCAAGAAGGTCCGGATCCTCGTGAACCGATCGTCGATCCCCTGCACCATCATCGATCTCACCAATCGCGGCGCTTGCATTTCCTTTGCCACAGAGCGTGAGATCCCCGACCACTTCGAGCTGACCTTCGGAACAGGACAGGCTCGGCGCGCTTGCCGGGTGACCTGGCGAGCTGACAATCACGTCGGCGTCGTGTTCGAGCCGGCGACATGAGCGTCGCGCGTAACAGCACGTGCTAAATCATTTCAATAAAGGTACTCGAAACCGAGCGCGCTCAGCCTAGCGCCATCGCCGGTTCGTTCGCGTCGGCATGATCGACTTGACTGCCTTCGTGTTCCAGTGAGCGTCGATCGCTCCTTACGCCGCGACAGATGTAATAGGAGCCAAACAGAAACTCCTCCATCTCGAAATCGTCAGTGATCGTCGCGAGGTCCTTCCATGGCTGGATGTAGGGATTGCCAAGCACGGTATGCTTCATCAGCCAAACGCTGAATGGCATGATCAGTTCGCCGCCACGCCCTGGGGGCGGCTTCGCGTCCATGATGACCAGCGATCCGCCCGGACGAAGCTGGCGCCAAACATTGTGCAGCACCGCACGATGATGCGGCATGGTGTTGTACGAGAGGCTGAAGAGCACTCCATCGAGCGGCGCGGGCGCAACATAGTCAACGGCGTCGCCCTGCGACAGCCTGACGTTGGTCCAACGATTGCGGGCCGTGAGATCGTGCGCTTTGCCGAGCATCCCTGACGAAAGATCGACGCCGTACACGCGTCCCGCCTGCCCCACCGCATTATGCAGAAATGGAAGATTTCTACCCGTGCCGCAGCCGACCTCAAGGACATTGTCACCCGGTCGCAGGTTTAGTCGATCGACTGCGTTCCTTCGCAACCCCGAAGGGAGAAAAAACAACCATTCAAAGAAGGGAATTAAGCCGGCAATGCGATCGTATCGTTGGACCAGGAAGTTCCGGTCACAGTCCACCCATTGGTAAGTCACGCCGTCCCCTCGCCCCTCTACGCGATTCAAATCAAATCGCGTCTTGTTTGTTTACGTGTTTTTAATGCTAAAGTCAGCACTCAAAAAGTGTCGCTTTGGCATCTCGTCGCACGTAGTCACTGCTGGGTATCATAGTAAACAAGCCAGGATTTGCAAACTGATCATGAGTTTGGAGACAATGATTTCCGTCGTTTGCAACGCACTCTGAACGAATATTCAGAATTCCATGGATTGATCTATCGACTACTCAGCTCCAAGTTGAAGCCTTGCTCGCGTGCCACGAAGTTTATTTGCAAGCACGAATGCTGCGTCCGTTCGCGTCTATGGCGGAGCCCTTCGGCTGCCAGCCTCAAGCGCCCGGTCGCCCCCATGGCCCGCGTGCGCTGTCATCATTTCGGTACACGTAAATGTTGTCGGGCCTGATATCGGGCACGCGGCGACCGCGCATGTCCGTCCAAGTCGCCGTCGGCGTCTGCAGCCCAGGCAAATGGCCGCCGACGACTATTGCGAACAGCGCACCGAATGCGAAGCCGCCGATATGCGCCCACCATGCGACCCCCGCTGCCATTGAGGGTGTGGTCAGCTCGAAGCTCCCCTGCAGGAGTTGCAAGGCGAACCAGATCACCGCGAAGACAACGGCGGGAATGCGGAAGAACAGCGGGATGAATCCAATTGGAACGATCGTCATCACGCGCGCGGTTGGGTAAGTGACCGCGTAAGCTGCGATCACCGCGGCAATGGCTCCGGATGCGCCGAGTACGGGTTCAGTCGATTCCACGTGGGTTGCAAGGTGAACGAGGTTCGCCGCCAGACCGCCCAGAAGAAAGAGGCTGACAAAGCCGAGACGCCCAAAGCGCGCCTCCATCGCCGGACCAAAAATCCAAAGAAACCACATATTGGAAATCAAATGCATCCACCCGCCGTGCATGAACATGTCAGTGAGCAACGGCCACCAATTGGTGGGATCAAGGCCGGCGTAGCGCGCAACCTCGGGATCGGTATAACGCACCGGGATCAGCGCGTAGTGAACAAGCACCTCGTTGAGTTCCGCTCGCGGCAGGCTCCACAGCCAGAGGAATACCAACGTGTTTGCGGCGATGAGGCCGAATACCATCACGGGTCGCACGGCGCGCGGCGCAGTGTCTATAAACGGGAACACGCGAGGGCTCTCCTCTCCACGGCGCTGTTCGCTCGCGGTCTGCAGCTGCTCCGAGATGTAGGCATCTAGCGGCACAATGCCAGCATGGGCGGCGCCTAGTGTCCAGATTCCGAATATCTCAGCGCGGCCGATCAGGGCGGCGCGTGGGTTGCCAGCCATTTTTGCTCGCGGCCGGAACCGCAAGCGTTGTCGGGCATTTGCACTTGTATTGACGGAGGCGCGGAAGGGGAGACGGAGGGGCATGGGGGTCGTGCTCGTGGTGGAAGAGGACGACCTTGCGCGCGTGCGAGGGGCATCCATCCTCGAACACGCCGGCTACAAGGTTCTCTTGGCTGCAAGCGCAGACCAGGCATTGGTCGTTCTCGATGGCCGCCTTCCGATCGATCTGCTGTTCACGGAAATCAACATGCGGAGTGATGTTCGCGGTGGGTTGGTGCTGGCCCGACGTGCGGTCACGCTGCAGCCGACACTGCCGGTGCTTTACACCACCGGCCGGGGGGTGAACGTTGAAATGCGCAGGCTGTTCGTATCGCGCTTTGCGTTTCTCGGAAAGCCGTACCGGGCCAAGGACTTAAAGCAGGCAGTCGCAAACGTCCTCGGCCCGCTGCAAATCATTTGAAAAATAGTCGAGACGAAGGGAACCCTCCTTTTGTTGCCGCGTTAAATGTCGCGGGTCATGGCGAGGGGCGCAACGTGGTGGACCTGGGTGGCCGGAGCACACTATCGGCCCGAAGGGGGTGTTCGTGCGGTCGACGCACGGACAGCAAGACCACTTGCCCGTACGTCAGTCGCGCTCGGCGCTTTTTCCCAAACTTTGACGGCGCATGTAATGCGTAGGCTGCCATGCAGATCCATCGCGCCGCCCCATCATCGCCATCCAAATTGCTCATGCACAGCGACGCAATCGCCGTGCGATACCCGTATGCGGAGCTTTAGTTATGCAACCGGACTCTAAGATCCTCGATCCCGTGACATCCGAAGGGTTGCCACCGCCTGCCGACGGCGAGCCGCATGAAGGCAATGGCGTGGAGCTCAAGCGGGCGGACAGCCGCGAGGTCCGCGAGTTCTTGCGTGCGCTTCAGGCCATGCGCGTCGGTGACTTCTCGGTACGCATGCCGGGCGACCAGATCGGGATCTGGGGCAAGGTCGCCGATACGTTCAACGACATCGTGGCCGCCAACCAGCGCATGGCCCAACAGATCGAGCACGTCGGTCAGGTTGTTGGTCGTGAGGGCAAGACACGCCAGCGCGTGAAGTTCGGCCTGTCCAGCGGCTCCTGGGGCGACATGGAGACCTCCGTCAACAGCCTCATCGACGACCTGCTGTGGCCCACTACGGAAGTCACGCGCGCCGTCGCCGCGGTCGCGCAAGGTGACCTCCTGCAGACCGTTCGTCTCGACGTCGACGGTCGTCCGCTGATGGGAGAGTTTCTCCAGTCCGCGACGATCGTCAACACGATGATCAAGCAGCTCAACGTCTTCACGTCCGAAGTGACGCGCGTCGCACGCGAGGTCGGGACCGAAGGCAAACTCGGCGGACAGGCGCAGGTTCGCGAGGTGACGGGCGTCTGGAAGGATCTGACCGAGAGCGTCAATTCGATGGCGAGCAATTTGACCGCCCAGGTCCGCAACATCGCCGATGTGACGATCGCCGTCGCGAACGGCGACTTGTCGAAAAAGATCACGGTCGACGTTCGCGGCGAGATCCTGCAGCTCAAGGAAGCCATCAACACGATGGTCGATCAGCTGCGATCGTTTGCGTCGGAAGTGACGCGTGTCGCGCGCGAAGTTGGTACCGAGGGCAAGCTCGGTGGTCAGGCGATCGTGCCGGGTGTTGCCGGCACCTGGAAGGACCTGACCGATAGCGTCAACGCCATGTGTGGCAACCTCACCGACCAGGTGCGCAATATCGCCCATGTGACGACGGCCGTCGCCCGCGGCGACCTCTCGCGCAAGATCACCGTTGACGTGAAGGGAGAAATTCTCGAGCTCAAGAACACCATCAACACGATGGTCGATCAGCTCAACTCGTTTGCCTCAGAGGTCACCCGCGTCGCCCGCGAGGTCGGCACTGAAGGCAAGCTCGGCGGCCAGGCGCAAGTGCCGGGCGTCGCCGGAACGTGGAAGGACTTGACCGACAACGTCAACTTCATGGCCTCGAACCTCACGGCGCAGGTCCGAAACATCGCCGAGGTAGCGACCGCCATAGCGGGCGGCGATCTTTCCAAGAAGATCACCGTCAACGTGAGCGGCGAAATTCTGCAGCTCAAGGAGACCATCAACACGATGGTCGATCAGTTGAATGCCTTCGCCGGCGAAGTCACGCGCGTCGCGCGCGAAGTCGGCAGCGAAGGCCGTCTCGGCGGACAAGCCAACGTGCTCGGCGTCGCCGGCACCTGGAAGGACCTGACCGACAGCGTCAACTCGATGGCGTCGAACCTCACGGCGCAGGTTCGCAATATCGCCGAGGTCTCGACTGCGATTGCCAACGGCGACCTTTCAAAAAAGATCACGGTCGACGTGCATGGCGAGATTCTCCAACTCAAAGAGACGATCAACACCACCGTCGACCAGTTGAACGCCTTCGCTGCCGAAGTCACGCGCGTAGCGCGCGAGGTCGGGACCGACGGCAAGCTTGGCGGCCAGGCCATGGTGCGCGGCGTTGCCGGCACCTGGAAGGATTTGACCGACAGCGTCAACTCGATGGCTTCGAACCTCACCGCTCAAGTCCGCAACATCGCCGAAGTCGCCACCGCGGTCGCCCAAGGCGACCTGTCGAAGAAGATCACCGTCAACGTGAGCGGCGAAATTCTCCAGCTCAAGGAAACCATCAATACGATGGTGGATCAGCTCAACGCCTTCGCGGCCGAGGTCACCCGCGTTGCCCGCGAGGTCGGCACCGACGGCAAGCTCGGCGGTCAAGCCGAGGTGCCCGGCGTCGCCGGTACCTGGAAGGACCTGACCGACAGCGTCAACTCGATGGCCGGCAATCTCACGGCTCAGGTCCGCAACATCGCCGAGGTCGCGACGGCCATTGCCGGCGGCGACCTCTCGCGAAAAATCACGGTCGACGTGCGCGGCGAAATCCTGCAGCTGAAGGAAACCCTCAACACGATGGTCGACCAGCTCAACCGCTTTGCGGGTGAGGTGACGCGCGTCGCGCGTGAGGTCGGCACCGAAGGACGACTCGGCGGCCAGGCCAACGTGCCCGGCGTTGTCGGCACCTGGAAAGATTTGACCGACAGCGTCAACTTTATGGCCGGCAATCTGACCGCGCAGGTGCGCAACATCGCCGAAGTGACGACCGCGGTCGCCCGCGGCGACCTCTCGCGCAAAATCACCGTCGACGTGAAGGGCGAAATTCTCGAGCTCAAGAACACCATCAACACGATGGTCGATCAGCTCAATGCGTTTGCTTCCGAAGTCACCCGCGTGGCGCGTGAAGTCGGTACTGAAGGCAAGCTCGGCGGCCAGGCGCAGGTGCCGGGCGTCGCCGGAACCTGGAAGGACTTGACCGACAACGCCAACTTCATGGCGTCGAACCTCACTGCCCAGGTCCGCAACATCGCCGAGGTTGCGACCGCCATCGCCGGCGGCGACCTCTCCAAGAAGATCACCGTCGACGTTCGCGGCGAGATGCTGTTGCTGAAGGAAACGCTCAACACCATGGTCGAGCAATTGCGCTCGTTCGCCGCCGAGGTGACGCGTGTCGCACGCGAGGTCGGCACCGACGGACGGCTTGGCGGGCAGGCCGTGGTGCCGGGCGTTGCCGGCACCTGGAAAGATCTGACCGACAACGTCAATCTGCTGGCGGCCAATCTCACGACGCAAGTGCGCAACATCGCCGAGGTGACGACCGCGGTCGCTCGCGGCGACCTCTCGCGCAAGATCACTGTCGACGTGAAAGGCGAGATTCTCGAGCTTAAAAACACCATCAATACGATGGTCGACCAGTTGAACGGATTTGCCTCGGAAGTGACGCGCGTCGCCCGTGAGGTTGGCACGGAGGGCAAGCTCGGTGGGCAGGCACAAGTGCCCGGCGTCGCCGGCACCTGGAAAGACCTGACCGACACCGTCAACGTCATGGCCGCCAATTTGACCGAACAGGTGCGCGGTATCGTGAAGGTGGTGACCGCGGTCGCCAATGGCGACCTGAAACAGAATCTGACCGTGAAATCGAAAGGCGAAGTGGCCGCGCTCGCAGAAACCATCAACAACATGATGGACACGCTGGCGACCTTTGCCGATCAGGTGACAACGGTCGCGCGCGAAGTCGGCGTCGAAGGTCGGTTGGGCGGGCAGGCCAACGTCCCAGGGGCGGCTGGAACCTGGGGCGACCTCACCGGCAACGTGAACCTCTTGGCCGCCAATCTGACGACACAAGTACGCGCCATCGCCGAGGTCGCGACCGCCGTGACCAAGGGCGACCTCACCCGCTCGATCCAGGTCGACGCCCGCGGCGAGGTGGCAGAGCTCAAAGACAACATCAATACGATGATCGACAATTTGCGACTGACGACCGATCGCAATACCGAACAGGATTGGCTGAAAACCAATCTTGCCAGGTTCGCCAACATGCTGCAGGGTCAGCGCGATCTCACCGCCGTCGGCCGCTTGCTGCTCACCGAGCTCACCCCGCTCGTCAATGCGCAGATGGGCGTTATTTATCAGGTCGAAAGCGAGGACATTCCCGTCCTCAAGCTCGTGTCGTCCTATGCCGAAGACACAATGAACGGACATCCGTTGGAGTTCCGAATAGGCGAAGGGCTGGTCGGCCAATGCGCGGCCGACAAGCGGCGGTTGCTGATCACGCAACTATCCGACCATGCAGTGCCGATCGGTTCGGCCAGCTTCAAAGTCGTGCCGAAGAATGTGATCGTGCTGCCGGTGTTGTTCGAGAGCGACGTCAAAGCGGTGATCGAACTCGCGTCGGTCGGCTCGTTCACGGATCTGCAACTGGCATTTCTCGAACAGCTCACCGCAAACATCGGCATCGTGCTCAACAGCATCGAGGCCACGATGCAGACGGAGGGGCTGCTCAAGCAATCGCAACAGCTCGCCGCGGAGCTGCAGACCCAGCAGGCCGAGTTGCAGCAGACCAACGACGAGCTGGAGCAGAAGGCGGCGCAGCTTGCCGAACGCAACGTCGAAGTCGAACGCAAGAATCAGGAAATCGAGCAGGCGCGGCGGGCCCTCGAAGAGAAGGCAACGGAGCTTGCTCTGACGTCGAAGTACAAATCGGAATTCCTGGCGAATATGTCGCATGAGCTGCGCACGCCGCTGAACAGCATTCTCATTCTCGGCCAGCAGCTCGCGGATAACCCGGATTCGAATCTGACGCCGAAGCAGGTCGAATTCGCTCGCACGATCCACGGCGCCGGAACCGATCTGCTCAACCTCATCAGCGATATTCTGGATCTTTCCAAGATCGAATCCGGAACGGTGACGGTGGAGGCGGAAGAAATCTTGTTCACCAACCTCGTCGACATGGTCGCGCGGCCATTCCGACATGAAGCCGACACGAGGCAATTGTCGTTCGAGGCCCAGGTCGATCCGCTGGTCGGGCGTAGTATCACCACCGACTCCAAGCGTCTCCAACAAGTGCTAAAGAACCTTTTGTCCAACGCTTTCAAGTTCACCGAGAGCGGCGGCGTGCGCCTGAATGTATACGCCGCGAAGAGCGGCTGGAGCATGGAGCACGCGGTGCTCAAGCAATCCCCGGGCGTCATTGCATTCGAGGTCTCAGATACGGGCATCGGTATTCCACTGGAAAAGCAAAAGATCATCTTCGAGGCGTTCCATCAGGCGGACGCCAGCACCAGCCGCAAATACGGCGGCACGGGCCTGGGCCTTGCGATCAGTCGCGAGCTCTCAAACTTGCTTGGAGGAGAAATCCATCTGCGCAGCACGCCCGGTGTGGGATCGAGCTTCACCCTGTATTTGCCGGCGAAATACATGGGGTCGTCGACCTCCGGCCGATCGGTCGCCGATGGCATGATGCAACCGCAGACCACCACCTTCCACTTCACACCCGCCCCGGAACGGCCAGTCGACCAGATTCCGGACGATCGCCTGAGCCTGCAAGCGGGCGATACCATTCTGCTGATCGTCGAGGACGATCCGCACTACGCGCGAATCCTCGTCGACCTGGCGCGCGACAAGGGCTTCAAGGTGCTCGTGGCCGTGCGCGGTGCCGACGCGATCGATCTCGCCAAGCAATATCAGCCAACGGCTGTGTCGTTGGATGTGTTCCTGCCCGACATGCTCGGCTGGACCGTCCTCAATCAGCTCAAACAGAATGCCCTGACAAGGCATATTCCGGTCCAAATCATCACCCTCGATGAGGACCGCCAGCACGCGCTTGCGCGCGGCGCATTCTCGTTCGTGACCAAGCCGGCGACGACGGATGGCGTCGAGGCGGCGCTCTCGCGCATCAAGGAATACGCGAAACCGCGACGCAAGCGGCTCCTCGTCGTGGAGGACAACGCAGCCGAGCAGATGAGCATCGCCGAGCTGCTCGGACACGACGACATTGAGATTTTGACCGCTACGACCGGGATCCAGGCATTGGAGACACTGCGCGAGCAGCCTTGCGACTGCGTCGTGCTTGACCTCAGCCTTCCCGATATGAGCGGTTTCGAGGTGCTCGAACGCATTCGCGACGACGGGGCCCTGTCCGAAGTTCCGGTGGTCGTGTTCACCGGACGAGAGCTGTCCGCGGAGGAGGATGCGGCGCTGCACACCATGGCGCGCAGCATTGTGGTGAAAGGTGTGGAATCCCCTGAGCGGCTGCTCGACGAGACCTCGCTCTTCCTGCATCGCATCATCACCAAATTGCCACCCGAGAAGCAGCGCATGCTCGAGCGACTCAATAGTTCGGATGAAGATCTGATTGGCCGCACGGTCCTGTTGGTCGACGACGATGCGCGCAACATCTTCGCGCTGAGCAGCGTGCTCGAGCGTCGAGGTATGCGCGTTCTCACAGCGACCAATGGCAGCGAGGCTATCAGTTACATCGAACAGAATGCCGACGTCGCCATCGTTCTGATGGACATCATGATGCCGGAGATGGATGGCTACCAGACCATCGAGCGAATCCGCGGCAATTCGGCGTTCCGTCGGCTGCCCATCATCGCGCTCACTGCGAAGGCGATGAAGGGCGACCGCGAGAAGTGCTTGGAGGCGGGCGCCTCCGACTACCTCGCCAAGCCTGTGAATACCGAGCAGCTATTGTCCGCGCTGAGGATGTGGCTCCATCGCTGAACGCGCGAGCGAATACCATGAACTCATCCGACCGAGTCACGATCCTCCTGGTCGACGATCAGCCAGCGAAGCTGCTGAGCTACGAGGTGATCCTTCAGGAACTGGGCGAACGGCTCGTCACCGCCCAATCGGCGTCCGAAGCCCTGCAACATCTTCTGAAGAACGAGGTCGCCGTCGTG
>Ga0066903_100001534_pt1 | contig 17039 bp, 15 predicted proteins | sample PanSoiMetaGPlot1_FD_67491 | JGI IMG/M metagenome (GOLD analysis project Ga0066903, IMG submission 67491) | Tropical forest soil microbial communities from Panama analyzed to predict greenhouse gas emissions - Panama Soil - Plot 1 (version 2) | ecosystem: Environmental > Terrestrial > Soil >... | reverse complement strand
AACAGCAACAGCGAGACGAAGCTGGACGCCGTCGATCAATTCATCGATCGCATGTGGGACGTCTTCTATCCGGCGCTCGCGCTCGAGCGCGTCCCGTCGGTGGTGCCGCACACGAACGGCTCCATGATGGCGACGGCGGTGCAACACGTCCTGACGCCGCGCATTCTGGTCCCAGACAAGCTGGATCTCGAATCCGACAGCCTGCAGGTGCGGCGCTTCGCCGGCGTCTACGTGGCCGGCCCCGAAGTCGGCACGACGATTTCGTTCGGCTACCCCATCCAGAGCTATATCGATTACGGCATCCCGCTGATGTTCATTCCGGTGTTTCTGTTCGCGGTCCTCATGGGCGCCGCCTATCGATTCCTGCTGCGCATCCTGATTCACCGCGAGATCTCGGTCGCGGTGGTGACCGTCATCTTCTGGATGTCGCTCTACGCCGCCAACAAATCGTGGGCGAAGCTGCTCGGCCTCGCCGTGACGATGATCGTGTACCTGGGCGGGTTCACGTTCCTGATCGATCGCTATCTCGCCTCGAGCGACGAGGCGCCCGACGATCTCAGGCGCGCCGCCGACGACCACGCCGCCCACGTGCACTATTAATCCGAATGAACGCCTCCATCGTCGTCGGCCTGAACGCCTATCACGGCGACGTATCGGCCGTGTTGCTGCACGACGGCCGTTTGATCGCCGCGGTGGAGGAGGAACGCTTCCGGCGCGTCAAGCACTACGCGGGGTTTCCGCGCGAGGCGCTCGCTGAATGCCTGCGCATGGCCGGCGTGCAGCCGTCGGACGTCGACCTGTTCGCGGTCTCGCGCAATCCGCGCGCGCATCTGTGGCGGAAGGGTCTGTTTCTGCTGCGGCACCGGCCGCGCGGCACAGTCGGAGACCGGGCGCGCAACTTCGCGAAGATCGTCGCGCTGCCGGCGACGATCGCCGCGGCGACCGGACTCGACGAACAGACGACACGCGCGCGCACGCGGTTCGTCGAACACCACCCGTCGCACGCCGCGAGCGCGGCCTTTGTCAGCCCGTTCGACCGGGCCGCGTTCTGCACGATCGACGGCTTCGGCGACTTCGTCAGCACGTCATGGGGCCGTCTGGAAGGCACGCGGCTCGAGACCGACGGCCGCGTGTTTTTTCCGCACTCGCTCGGGCTGCTCTATCTCGCCGTCACGCAGCATCTCGGCTTCCCGAAGTACGGCGACGAGTTCAAGGTGATGGGCCTCGCGCCGTACGGCGAACCGCGCTACGCGCGCGAGCTGAAGACGCTCGTCCGGCTGCGCAGCGATGGCGGCATCGAACTGGATCTGTCGTACTTCCGCCACTGGTCCGACGGCGTCGCGATGACGTGGGACGAGGGCGAGCCGACGCTTGGGCCCGTCTTCACGCCGAAGCTCGAGACGCTCCTCGGGCCCGCGCGCCGCGCCGACGAACCGCTGGACGCGCGGCACGAGGCCATCGCCGCCTCGCTGCAGGCGGTCTACGAGGACGCCGCCATGCACGTGCTGACGCACGTCCAGCGCGCGACGCAGTCGACGCGGTTGTGCCTCGCCGGCGGCTGTGCGATGAACAGCGTCGCGAACGGCAAGATTCGCGAGCGCACGCCGTTTCGCGAGGTCTTCATCCAGCCCGCCGCCGGCGACAACGGCACCGCGCTCGGCGCCGCGTTCCAGGCGTGGCACGCCTGCGGGCCGCACGGACGCGACTTCGTCATGGAGCACGGCTACTGGGGGCCGGAGTTTTCGGATCGGGATATTGCGTCGGCCCTGGACGAGGCGCGAGGCGCGATCGCGGAGCAGCAGTGCGCGCGCCGCTGCTGGGAGGACGCTCAGGCGCTTGACGACTGGACGGCCGCGCAGGTCGCCAGCGGGCGCGTCGTCGGCTGGTTTCAGGGGCGCATGGAGTGGGGGGCGCGCGCGCTCGGCAACCGCAGCATCATCGCCGATCCCCGCCGCGCCGACATGCGCGAGATCATCAACACGCGGATCAAGTTTCGCGAGCGCTTCCGTCCGTTCGCCCCATCCGTGCTCGAGGAGCGGTTCGCCGACTACTTCGTGGGCGCGGTCCCCGATCCATTCATGCTGCAGGTGTATCCGGTGCGGCCAGAGAAGCGCGCGGCGGTGCCGGCGATCACCCACGTCGACGGGTCCGGCCGTCTACAGACCGTGAGCCGTCGCTCCAACGCGCGCTTCTGGAATCTGATCAAGGCCTTTGAGCGCCTGAGCGGCGTACCGATGGTGCTGAACACCTCGTTCAACGAGAATGAGCCGATCGTCCGGCAGCCGCGCGAAGCGCTCGACTGCTTCCTACGGACGCACATGGACGTCCTCGTCATGGGCCGGCACGTGCTGGAGCGGCCGCAATGAGCGACAGACGCATCCTCGTCACCGGCGGCGCCGGCTTTCTCGGCCGGCATGTCGTCGCCGAGATCGAGCGGCGGCGCCTGGGTGCGGTGACGGCCCCCCGGAAGGCGCAGTTCGATCTGACGCGCGAGGCCGACGTGGGTCGTCTGTTCGAGACAGTGAAGCCGCAGGTTGTCATCCATCTCGCGGCCGTCGTCGGCGGCATCGGTGCGAACCGCGAGTCGCCGGGCCGCTTTTTCTACGAGAACGTGATGATGGGCGCGATGGTGATGGAGCAGGCTCGCGTCACGGGAGTCGAGAAGTTCGTCGGCGTCGGCACGATCTGCGCGTACCCGAAGCTCGCGCCCGTGCCGTTTCGCGAGCGCGATCTGTGGAACGGCTACCCGGAGGAGACCAACGCACCGTACGGCATCGCGAAAAAGATGCTGCTCGTCCAGGGACAGGCGTACCGCCAGCAGTACGGCTTCCGGGCGATTCATCTGCTGCCCGTCAATCTGTACGGGCCGCACGACAACTTCGATCCGGCCTCGTCTCACGTGATTCCGGCGCTGATCAGGAAATTCCTCGAGGCGGCCGGCCGCGCGGATCGGACCGTCGTCTGCTGGGGGACCGGCCGCGCAACGCGCGAGTTCCTTTATGTCGAAGACTGCGCGCGCGCGGTCGTCGACGCAACCGAACGGTACGACGAACCGGAGCCGGTGAACATCGGCGCGGGATTCGAGATCAGCATTCGCGATCTCGCGCACCTCATCGCGGAACTGACCGGCTTCCGCGGTGAGATCGCGTTCGATCCGGGCAAACCCGACGGCCAGCCGCGCCGATCGCTCGATGTCACGCGCGCGCGCGACGCGTTCGGCTTCACCGCGTCGACCGGCTTCCGCGACGGGCTGGCTCGAACGATTGCGTGGTACAAGGCACAGCGGGTGGGTGCCGTGGGGACGGCGTGAGGATCTGCTTCTTCAACCGATCCTACTGGCCCGACCAGGCGGCGACCGGCCAGCTCCTGACCGAGCTGGCCGAGGATCTCGTGAGCCGGCACGGCTGTGACGTGACGGTCGTCGCCGGCCGGCCGCTGCACGCGGCGCGCGACCATCGCGGACGGCTCGCCGGCGTCGAACGCGAGGCGCGCAACGGCGTTGCGATCCTGCGCGCCAACGGCACGCGGTTCCGGCCGCAGCGCTTCGCGGGCCGGGCCGCGAATTATCTGACCTACTTCGGATCGGCGGCGCTCGCGGGCGTGAACATCGGCCGTCCGGACGTCGTCGTCTCGCTGACCGATCCGCCGATTCTCGGTCTCGCGGCGCGATGGGCGGCGCGGCACGCCGGCGCGCGGTTCGTCTTCCTCTGCGAGGACATCTTTCCGGAGGTCGCGGCGCTGCTCGAGGACTTCCACAACGCGCTGCTCAATCGAACGCTCGATCGCATCAACCGTTTTCTCCTTCGCGACGCCGACGCCATTGTCGCGCTCGGCGATCGGATGCGTCGGCGGCTGGTCGAGGAAAAGGGCGCCGACGCCTCGCGCGTGTCGATCATCCACAACTGGGCCGACTGCGAGGCCATCACGCCGGGTGCGAAAGACAACGCCTTCGCTCGGGAGCACGGCCTGGCCGATCGGTTCGTGCTCATGCACTCGGGCAACATCGGGATGTCGCAGAACCTCGACGTGCTCGTCGATGCCGCGTCGCGGCTGACGTCGAAGGAGCGGATCGTCGTCGCAATCGTCGGCGACGGCACGAAGCGCGAGGCGCTGGCCGCCGACGCGGCGCGCCGGGGCCTGACGAACGTCCGCTTCTTTCCGTACACTCCGAAGGAGCGGCTCCACGAGTCGTTCGCCGCCGCCGATGCGTTTCTCGTCGCGCTCAAGCCCGGCATCGAGGGCTACGTCGTGCCGAGCAAGGTGTACGGCATCCTTGCGGCCGGCCGTCCGTACATCGCGGCACTCGATCCGAGCGCGGAGGCCGCCGGCATCGTCCGCGAGTTCGGCTGCGGACTGCTGGCGACGCCGGGTGATCCCGAGGCGCTTGCGGCGGCGATTGCCGCGATGCATGACGATCCCACCGCGACGCGGCTGATGGGACAGCGCGCGCGGTCGGCGGCGCTGCAGTTCGACCGGCGCATGGCCGTGGCGTCGTACTTCTCGCTCTTTCAGCGGATTGCCGGCGTCGCGTGCGCGGCATGAGGGTCAAGCGGCTGTTCGACGTGCTAGTGGCCGGGCTCGGGCTCATCGTGTCGGCGCCGCTCTGGACTGTGATTGCCGCCGCGATCAAAATCGAGGACGGCGGCCACGTGTTCTTTTCACAGCAGCGCGTGGGCCGCGCCGGCCGCGTCTTCACCGCGCTGAAATTCCGTTCGATGATCGTCGACGCCGAATCGCAGAGCGGTCCCGTGCAGTCCGGACGCGACGATCCGCGCATTACGAGAATCGGCCGACTGCTCCGTGGCACGGCCATGGACGAACTGCCGCAGCTCTGGAACATCTTCGTGGGCGATATGAGCTTCGTGGGGCCGCGGCCGCTCCGGCCGGGCGAAGTGGAGATTCGCGGCGACGGCCGGCTGATTCCGCTGGCGGCGATCCCGGGCTACGATGCGCGTCATGCGATGCGCCCCGGCCTGACCGGGCTTGCGCAGGTGTATGCGCCGCGCGACATCCGGCGCGCGAGCAAGTTCCGATTCGATCGCCTCTACCTTCGCCGCGCGAGTCTGTGTCTCGATCTCAAGCTGATCGTCTTGTCGTTCTGGATCACCGGGCGCGGCGCCTGGGAATCGCGCGAGCCCAAAGTGTAACAGCCGAACGGACGCGCTTATAATGACGTCGCGCATGCCACAAGCCAGCGTGGAGGTCCTCGTCGTTGGGGGAGGCCCCGCAGGCCTGTACGCCGCCGAGCAGATTGCGGGTCGCGGCCGTTCCGTGCTCGTGTGCGAAGAGCACGACGAGGTCGGCTACCCAGTGCACTGCACCGGCATCCTCGCAACCGACAGCTTCACCGATTTCGATCTGCCCCGTAACGCCAAATTGAACGCGCTGACCGCCGCGCGGTTCGTGTCGCCGTCGGGGCTCGTCGTCGATTACGCAACGCCGTCGGCGCTCGCAACCGTGATCGATCGCGTGGCCTTCGATGCGGCGCTCGCCTCGCGGGCGACGGCAGTCGGTGCCGAGATGCGCGTCGGTGCGCGCGTGTCGACGATCGAACCGCGCGCAGATGGCGTGGTAGTCGTCGCGGGCGATGCGTGCATCCACGCGCGGCTCGTCGTCCTGGCGTGCGGCGCCAGCTACGGATTCCAGCGGCGCTTCGGCCTCGGAGTCCCGCGCGCGCACCTGCAGACGGCGCAGCGCGAGCTGCGCGCGGCACGGCTCGGCGACGTCGAGCTGCACTTCGGCCGCGCGGTCGCGCGCGACGGCTTCGCCTGGGTCGTGCCGGTCGTTCGTCCAGACGGCGGCTATGCGCGGGTCGGCGCGATGGCATCGGATGACGCGCTCGGCGCCTATACCCGGATGCTGGCGCGCATCGCCGGGCCGTGGGGCATACAGATCGACGGCGGCCCGCCGCGGCAGAAGGTGCTGCCGCTCGGCGAGATTCCCCGCACCTACGCCGATCGTCTGCTCGTCATCGGCGACGCCGCCGGCCTCGTGAAGCCGACGACCGGCGGCGGGATCCACTACAGCATTCTCAGCGCCCGCCTCGCCGCGGAGGTTGCGGTCGACGCGCTGCGCCGCGATCGGCTCGACGCAGCGGCGCTGGCGCGCTATGAAGTGAACTGGCGCCATGACCTCGCCGACGAGTTCGCGACGCAGCACGCGCTTCGGCGCGTCGTCACGGGGCTCGACGATGAGGAGGTCGACAGCCTGTTCGATCTGGCGCAGACCGACGGCATCATGCCGCTGGTCCGCAAAACCGCGCAGTTCAACCAGCACCGGCATCTCATCCGCGCGCTCTTCAAGCACCCGCCGGCGCGCCGCATCCTGTTCAAGACGCTCGTCGGCTGATGAACCTCCTTCGAGCCTCTGCGAGACGGCCGCTGGCCGATACCGCGCTCGTCACGTATGCGATCGCCGTGCACGCCATCGTTGCCGTGTTGCTCGCTGCGCTCGGGCTGAAGCGGGTGACGGGCGCGCTCGATCGCCTCAGTCAGGCGGGCGCGACACGCGGCCGCGTGCGCGGAGCGTGCGACCGCATCGACGACCGCGTCGTGTGGGCCGTTCGCACCGCGACGCACCTGGTGCCGGTTGGACGAACGTGCCTTACCGAAGCGCTGACGGCGCGGTACCTCGTCCGCCGCCACGGCGGCGATGCGACGCTGCGGCTCGGCGTGGCTGCCGATCGGATGAGGCCGTTTACCGCGCACGCATGGCTGGAGGCGGCCGACCGAATCATCATCGGCGGCGAGACCGCGGCGGACTACGAGCCGTTCGCCATCCCGAGGAGATGAGATGGCGCTGTCGCTCGACGCGACGGTTCAGATACCGGACGACGTTGTCTTCCGCGAGCTCGACGGCGAGGCGGTGATCCTGAACCTCGAGAGCGGAATGTATTTCGGTCTCGACGAGATCGGCACGCGCATTTGGCAGCTGCTGGATCTGCACAAGAGCCTGCGGAAAACGCTGGAGGCGCTCGAGGCGGAATTCGACGCGCCGGCCGAGCGTCTCGAATCGGATCTCACCACGTTCGTCGGAACGCTGCAGGCGAAGGGGCTCCTGACTGTCGGCTGACCGTGGACGACGCGGTTCATCTGTTCGAGCGGCACGACGAAGCCTATTACCTCTGGGTCGAGCGCGGTGCCCGATCGCGGCCGCTCGTGCACGTCGACGCGCACCACGATCTCGCGTGGCTCGATGCAGGCGCGGACGTCACGATTTCGAACTACGTCTGTCAGGCGCTGAAGGACGGCTGTGTCGCGGACGTCCTGTGGGTCGCGCCTGACGCGCAGCTCGCGATGTCCGTCGCCCGTCGGCAGCTCGCCGGCCAGCTGAACCACCTGCTGCGCGCCTACCGCGCCCCCCGCCGCACGCCCCGCGCCACCGACGATCGCCTTCGGATCGAGCTGCTGGGGCGGCGCGTGGAAGTCCTTTCGCTCGATCGCCTGCCTCGCGGCCTCGGTCCGGTCCTCCTCGATCTCGATACCGACTTTCTCGTCGAACACGACGCGCCGCTGCCGTGGCTGTGGCCGAGGGAGCTCGCGGCGCGCCTCCGCTTGCGCGACATCGACGTCGACGTGTGCACGATCGCGTACTCGGTTGATGGCGGATACACGCCGCTCGCGTGGAAGCATCTCGGCCTGGAGCTTGCGGATGCCATACGAGGGGAGCACGATCCGCGCCGCGCCGACGTTTTCGGCTCGCTTCGCGCCGCAGCGAGAGCGGAAGCTCGCGGCGACTGGCTAAATGCCGAGCGCTTGCTGCGCCAGGCGACCGCCGCGCCGCCCGCGATCGCAGCCGCCGCGTGGTACCGGCTCGCGCTGCTGCTGCGGTCGGCCGGGAGGATCGACGAAGCGCGCGATGCGTGTCGCGCGGCACGCACAGCCGACGCGTCGTACGGCACGCCGTACGCGTCGGGAGGGTTCTGGCATCTGGAAGACAACCGTGTCGATCTCGCCGAGCGCGCGTTTCATGCGGCGCTCGAGCTCGATCCCGCCGATGGCTGGGCGCTCGTCGGGCTCGCGCGCGTCGGCGAGAAGCGGCGCGACTGGGCGTCGGTCGAGTCGTGGGCGATGAAGGCGCTCGATCGCGAGCCGGCGCTTGTCGACGCGCATCGGCTGCTCGGACGCGTGCGGGAGCGCCAGCGCCGCTGGTGTGAGGCTTCTGCCGCATACCGCCGCTCGCTGAGACTGACGCTCCACGGCCGCTCGCCGCTCGGCCAGCCGATTGCGTCGCGCCGGCAGCCCGGTCAGCGCGTGGCCGACGTCGAGCACGGCCGCACCTACCTGCACGTCGCGGCACTCGAGGCGCGCGACGGACGGCTCGACGCGGCGGCGGCAGCCTATCGCGTCGGACTGGCCGTCGATCCGCGGCGGCCGATCGGTCACGCGCGGTTCGCCGCCCTCTCGGCGCGCCGCCGCCAGTGGCGCCGCGCGGCGACGCATGCCGCCGCCGCCTGCGCGGCGGTGCCGGCCGCGATTTGCCGCGCGTTACGCGTGCCCCGATGACGATCACGCTCGCCGAGACGCTGGCCGCGGCGGTGACCGGGCGGTCCGTCGTCTTCGACGCGGCCGCTGCCCGCGATCTCGTGGCCCAGGCGCGCCGCGAGGGACTCGTGCCGCTGCTGGCGCGCGGCGTCCGGTCGAGCGGCGGCGATGGCTGGCCGGCCGCCGTGCGCAGCGAACTCGAGGCGGCGCTCAGCGATCAGGTGGCGCTCGAGCATCTGCAGCGCCTCGAGATCGCGCGCGTGCTGGACGGGCTCGCCTCGGCGGGCGTCCGGCCGCTTCTGATGAAGGGCGCGGCGCTCGCGTATTCGGTGTACCCGGATCCCGTGCTGCGGCCGCATGACGACATCGACCTGCTGATTCGCGAGTCGGATCGCCGGCGCACGGACAAAGCGCTGGCCGCGCTCGGCTACATTGCGCTCACGGAAGGCGGCGGATGGCTCTCGTTCTCGCAAGCGCATTTCGGGTTCACGGATCGCTTCGGTATCCGCCACACGTGCGATCTCCATTGGCGCATCGCCAACCCGCTCGTCTTTCGCGACATGGTGACGTTCGACGAGTTCGACGCCGCCGCGGTCGCCGTCCCGCGGATCTCGCCGTACGCGCGCACGTTCGGCCTCGCCCACGCGCTGTTCGTGTCGTGCGTGCATCGCATCGCGCACCATCTCGACGGCGAGGTACTGGTCTGGATCTACGACATTCACCTGCTCGTCGACGCGGCTGGGGCGGACGAGTTGAAGCGGTTCGAGACGCTGGCGACGCGCGCCGGCGCGTGCGCGGTGTGTGCGCGCGGTCTGGATGCCGCCGCGCAGTACTTCGGCACGCGTATTCCGCCCGATCTGTCGCGCGCGCTCGCCGCGGGCGCGGCGCGCGGCGAGGCGTCGGCCGCGTTCCTTCGCGGCGACCTGCGCCTGGTCGATCTGCTCGGCCGGGATCTCGCGGCGCTCGCCGGATGGCGCGCGCGCGTCGCGCTCATGGCGGAGCATCTGTTTCCGCCGGCGCGGTATATGCGCGAGGCCTACGCCCCTGGATCGCGCTGGCCGCTGGTGTGTCTGTACGCCTACCGCATCGCCCGCGGCTCGCCGAGATGGTTCCGCCCGATCGACGGAACAGTCGGCAGATCGCAGTCGCAGTCTGCAACTGACGACTGACGACTGCTCACGTCCGTTCGCTGTCGTGAACTGCGATCGCCGCGAGCAGCGCGAACAGCACCGCGTTTGCCGGCATCCGCAGGCCGGTGTCCCACACGCTCTGCACCGCGACCGCGAGCATTCCGGCGGCCGCCCCCGACCGAATCCAGAACACGGCCGTGCGATCGGCGGCGAGCTGCCGTGCGATCAGCCAGACACCGGCGACGATTGCCACGGCGGCTGGCACCGCCAGCATGACGCCGCCTTCAGCCAGCAGCTGCAGATACTCGTTGTGCGCGTGATTGAAATAGAAGACGTGAGGCGTCTGCTGATAGACCGTCATCGCGCGCTCGTAGGCGCCGACGCCGACGCCGGTCATCCGAAAGTCGCTCGCCATCGCCCACGTCCGCTCCCAGATCTCGCGCCGCCCGCCTAGTCCGCCCGCCAGCGTCTCCTCCATCCGCTGCGCCAGCGCCTGCCAGCTCGCATACGTCGCCGCCACCGCGAGCACGAGCGTGGTGCCCGCCGCGGTCCAGCCCCAGCCCGACCTCGACATGCGGCGCCGTGCAAGCACGAGCAGCGCCGCCATGCCGGCCGCCGCTCCCATCAGCCCCGACCGAGAGATCGCCACGACCAGCGCCGCCGCGATGAAGAGCATCGAGGCGCCAAGCCACAGGGCCGTCGCGTCGACGACCGCGTCGACGGCCGGCGGCTCCTCGCTGCGGCGCCGCGCCTCGACGCGCGCGGCCGCGTACCCGGCGACGAGGGGCAGCACCATGATCAGCCACGTCGCGAAGTCGTTTCGGCTCGCGAACGGACCGAACGGCGTCGGGTTCCGGCCGATCGGACGGATGAAGCCGTATATCAGCTGCGGCGTCGCGCCGTGCTGCACGAGCGCGAGCGTGGTCAGTGCGAGCGAGATCCACGCGACGCCTCGAACGCTCGCGCGCAGGCCTCCGCTCGCGACGATCGTGCGGGCCGACCAGAAGAGCAGCACGAGCGCGGCACCCAGTGCGAGCGCCCACGCGGACGCCGACGGGTCGATCGAGAGCGGCCGCGGCGGCGCCGCGTACGGATCGGGAGGCGTATTGAGGAACAGCGTCCGGTCGACCGTCGCCGATGCCGGAGCGATCGCCAGCCTCGTGCGCGCTGGCACCGGCACCAGCATCAGCCCCGCGAGCAGCAGCCAAACCACGAGCGCGGCGTCGAGCAGCGTGTATGGGGAAGCAAAGACCGACCGATGGTCGCGCGCGGCGAGCAGCACGGCGCCGGCGATGAGAGGAACCGTCGTCCAGTGGAGGACGCCCGCGAAGGCAAAGAGCGTCCAGGCGGTCAGCGCGAGGAGCGCGGCCGGGCCGAGCCCGTCAGACCGCTGCTTCCGCGTAGTAGTTCTTGTACTGGTGGCCGTAGTACCGCGAATAGTAGTACTTGTTGCGCGCGAAATCGACACGGTTCAGCACGACCGCGGCGTATTTCGGCCGGGACGACATGATCGTGTCCAGCGCCCGCTCAGCGAGGCGGCGCCGTGTCATCTCGGCGCCTATGACGTACGTGACGCCCGAGACGAGCGGCGCGAGGATGACCGCATCGGTGACGGCCAGGACCGGCGGCGTGTCAATGATGATCCAGTCGAACGGGCCGTGCGACAGGTTCGTCAACAGCGTGCGCATCCGCTCCGACGCGAGCAGCTCCGACGGGTTCGGCGGCGTTCTGCCCGCCGTAATCGCCAGCAGGTTCGGATCGACGGTCCGCTGAATGACGTCGCGAACGCGCGCCTGGCCGACGAGCACCTGCGACAGCCCCCGGTCGTTCGTCAGCCGCAGCGGCCGGTGCAGGCCGGGGCGCCGCATGTCGGCGTCGATGAGCATGACACGGGCGCCGCCGTACGCCAGCGCCATCGCGATGTTCGCGGCGGTGGTCGTCTTCCCCTCAAGCGGCTGCGCGCTGGTGACGACGATGAGCTTCGTGCCCGAGTCCGTGTACTTCGAGATGAGCGACGTCCGCAGCGCTCGGAACGACTCGCCGAAATCGTGCGGCACGTGCGACGACGTGAGCAGCGGGTGCTTCTCGCCGCGCACCGACGGCACCAGACCGAGGAACGGCAGCTTCAGGCGCCGGCTCACGTCCTCCGGCGTCTTGATCGTGTCGTTCATGTAGTCGAGGCCGAAGGCCACGCCCAGCGCGAGCACGAGGCCGACCATCATCGAGACCATCCACGTGCGGCGGCCGGTCGGCGCGATTGGCGCCTTGGGCACTTCCGCGCGATCGACGACGCGGACGTTGTTCTGCCGGCTGTTGCTCGAGACACGCAGCTCCTTCTCGCGCTGCAGCAGCGATTCGTACACTAGGCGGTTGCTCTTCGCCTCGCGCTCCATGACGTTGTAGCCGACGCTCTTGCGGCTCAGATCCTGCGCGTCGGCTTTCGCCGCCTCGAGGTTGGCCGCGAGCGTCCGCTCCTGCAGCACCGCCGTTTCGTAGTCGTTCTTGATCGTCTGGACCGCCTTCGCGGTCTCGAAGTCGATCTGCCGCTGCGTGTCCTGGATCTGGGCGGCGTTCGCCTGCACCTGCGGGTTCTTCGGGCCGTACCGCTCCTCGAGCCGGCTCTTCTCGCGGAGCAGATCGTTCATCTTGTTCTTGAGCGTCTGGACCTGCGGGTTGCCCGCGACGGCCGGAATGGCGTCGGCCGAGCCGGTTGACGACACCGACTTGACCTGGTTGAAGAGCGATTCCCGCTGAATCTTCTCGGTGCGCGCCTTGATCATCGCGTCGTTCAGCGCTGTGAGCCGCTGCGTCACGATGTTCTGCTTGTCGTCAAGCGACATCGCATTCTGCTTCTCGCGATAGGTTGCGAGCGCCTGTTCGCTGTCCTGAACCTTGTTCAGCTGTTTGTCGAGTTCCTTGGCGAGCCAGTCGAGCATGCTCTGCGACGACTCGAGCTTGATCGCGAGGTTCTGCTCGGAGTACTCGTCCATCAGCGTGTTGACCGCGAGTGCGGCGAAGCTCGGATCGCTCGAGGTGAACGTGACGTCCACGAGCCGGCTCTGCTTGATCGGCTCGACTGTCACCCGGCCGATGAACGCGCTGACGAGCGCCGATTCATCCTGCGTTTCGTCGACCTTCGGCGCCTCGGGCGCCGGCGGAGCCGGACGCACGTACGCGAGCACTCTCGCCTCGAGCTCGCGCACCAGCGTGAACGGCGTTGACGGCGGCGCCGCCGTCCCGTTGAACTCCGGCACCGTCTCGAGGTGCAGCCGCTTGATGACGCGCCGCGTGAGATCGCGCCCCTTCAGAATCCGGTACTGCGTGTTGTAGTACGGCTCGGGATCTTCGTAGTACGTGTTCTCGGTGCTCTGGATGCCCGGCACGGCCGTCGAGCGCTCGTCTTCGATGAGCAGCTGGCCGCGCGCCTGATAGAGCTGCACGTTCGTGTAGCCCTGAATCATCATGACGGCGGAGGTGAGCACGAACACCGTCACCGCGATGCGGCGATAGCGATAGAGGATGGCGAACCGATCGAGAAGGTGGACCTCGCCGTCCGGCGCAAACGGCGCGTGCGCTGGCAGGCCGCCGGCGGCAGCCGGCACCGTGAACGAAGACTCGCGGCGGGCGGGCGACGGACGGGGGGACTCTGCCATCGGCCCGCGTCAGCTGATCGGCCGGCCGCTCACTGGGCTGCCCGACACGCGCGTGGCGAGAATGCCTAACCCCGCGGCCTCGGCCGTGATCGCCAGCGCCGATGACGCGGTGTTGCCGAGCACGCCGCCGAGAGCCGGAACGTGGGAGGGCAGCTTCACGACGGCTGCGACCAGATCGCCAGAGTTCACCGTGATCAACTCGCTCGCGGCGAGAACCGTTTGATCCTTCCCCACGATCTCGACGATATAGGTGCCGGGATCGATGGTTCGGAACGCAAACCCGCCTGAGGCATCGGTGATCGTGGTGTAGACAACACGTCCGGAGCGCGCGTCGCGCAGCCGCACCGTGCCGTTTACCAGCGCGCTGTTGCCGGAGGTCAACACGGTGCCCTGAATCGTCGTGACGATGTTGTCGCGCGTGCCGAGAAGGGGGCGCGATGCGCCGGCGCTCGTGGTCGGCGGCGCGGCGCGTGTCGTCGCCGCGGCGGGCGGGACCTGTGCCATCGTGTGCACGGCGGTCGTGGCCTGAAACGCGGCAACGATGACCAGAATGCGGAAACGCATGGAACTTCCTGACGTTTTCTGCGGCACTTTATGAGACAAGCAACTTATCGGCCGATACAGAGCGACTTGGCAGCGGACATGCCGACATGGCTGTATCTTATTGACCAGCGGTAAGTTGAGAAGCTAACCTTACCACGAAATCACTGCGCCGTCCGATTCCCCAACCGGCGGAAACGTACCACCCCGTGCTCCGAATTGAGACGGGTGTTCGCCGTGCGCGATCATAGCGGCTCGCACTCCGCGATCAACAGACGATCGTCCACATGTCGATTCCGCGCACATCGCTCGCAGTCGTTCTCGCGGCCGTGATTGCGGCGTCAATCCCGATCTCGCCCGCCTGGGTCGAGCAGAACTACTCGACCCGCGCGTACGCCGCGTTGCAGCGCGGGCTCACCTCGGCGTCGAACCGCGCACCGTTCGCCCTCGTTGATGCGTGCGCCGTGATCCTCGTCGCTGTGTGGGTCGCGCTCGCGTGGCGCGACGTGCGGCGCGCGAGCGGTCGCTCTCGCGCGGTCGCGCGAATCGTCGCGCGGTCGGTCGTCTGGTGTGCGGCGGCCTATCTGATTTTTCTCGCGACGTGGGGACTGAATTATCGACGAGCGCATTTCGTCGACAAGCTGCCGTTCGACGCGTCGAGGGTCACGGGCGACGCGGCGCTGGCGGCGGCCCGCGTGGCCGTCGATCGCGTGAACGCGCTCCACGACGTCGCGCACGCCGGCGGCTGGCCTCCGCTCGATGCCGCGGATCCCGACCTCACGCGCGCGTTTGGGCGCGCCCTGCACGACCTGCGCCTGCCTTCGTCCGTTGCCGTCGCGCGCCCGAAGCGCTCGCTGATCGATTGGTACTTGCGACGGTCGGGAACCGCCGGACTGACGGACCCGTACTTCCTCGAGACGCTCGTCGCGAGCGACGTGCTGTCGTTCGAACGTCCGCTCGTCGTCGCGCACGAGTGGAGCCATCTGGCTGGCATTGCGGACGAGGGGGAAGCCAACCTCGCGGCGTTCCTGACGTGCCTTCGCGCCGGCGCCGCGGCGCAGTACAGCGGGTGGCTGTTTCTCTATCGTGAGCTGGAGGGAACGGTGTCGCGGCAGAATCGAGCGGCGCTCGCCGGCACGCTCGGTGTCGGACCGCGCGACGATCTCCGCGCGATGCGCGAGCGGTCGCTTCGCGAGGTCAGCCCCCGGCTGTCCGAGGCCGGATGGCGGATCTACGATTCGTACCTCAGGGTCAACCGCGTCGAGTCGGGTGCCAGGAGCTACGGCGAGATCGTGACGCTCGTACTCGGCCTGCGCATCGACGGGCGGCCGATCGTTGGGCCGTGACGCTCGCGCGTTTCAGGCGAGCGGCGTGACCGCTCGCGCGGGATCGCCGCGCCGATCGCCCTTGTAATACACGCGCTCGAGAAACAGTCCCGACGCCGGCGCCGTCAGGCGCGCGGGTGCCGTGGATCCTGCCTCCAGCAATGACGACACCGCGTCTGGCGCCAGCCCGCCACGACCGATCTCGACGAGAACGCCGACGACGCGCCGCACCATCTTCCAGAGGAAATGCGAGCCCTCGATGCACACGAGAACGAGACTCCCGTCCTCGACGATATCGAGGCGATCGACGAGCACGAGCGTCGACTTCTCCTCCTCGTCTTCGCGCGAATCGGCGGCTGCGAACGCGCGAAAGTCGCGCATCCCGACGAGCGCGCGCGCCGCGTCGCGCATGCGCTCGACGTCGAGCGGCTCCTTCACCCACCACACGTACGCCTTCGCAAACGCCGTGCGGCGCCTCGAGAGCTGATACAGGTAGCGCCGTGCCACGGCATCGTGCCGCGCGTGGAACCGATGCGGTACCGGCGCTGCGTCGAGGATGTTGATGTCAGCTGGCAGCGCATCGTTCAGGCGGCGCCGGAGCGTGTCGGCCTGCAGGCTCGTGCTGACGTCGAGGTGCGCCACCTGCGCGAGCGCATGCACGCCGGCGTCGGTGCGGCCCGATCCGTAGAGCTCGAAGTCCTGGCGCGCGGTGACCGCGCGGACGACGCGGTCGATTTCGCCCTGCACGGTCCTTGCGTTCTTCTGAATCTGCCAGCCGCTGTACCGCGTGCCGGCGTACTCGATCGTCAGCTTGAAGCGTGGCACTCGCGCATTGTGGCACGCGAGGCACCGCGCATGTTGGAACCGCGAAGAGCGCCCTACTGCGTGAGCGGACGCGCGCTGAACGGTCCGAAGTAGTCGCGGGTCTTTCCGTTCTCGTCGATCAGTTCGAGCATGGGCCCTCTCGCGGCGAGACCCATGCGGATTCGCTGTCGCCCCGACGCGTCGAGAAAGATCAGGACCGGATATCGGGTGACGCCCGGCGCTGCCGGAGTCATCTCGAGCGTCGCGCGCGCGCGGCCCTGCGTGTCGACGAGCGTGATGCGATCGCCGCTGACGCCGCCCGGCGGCACCTGCGCCCGGGCGCCCACCGCCGCCAGCAGCACGACGGCGGCGACGAGGATCTGCGTCAGCCGCCGGTTCCGCCGCTCGAGATCGTCGAGGCGGCGCGCGAGCGCGTCGAGCTGAATGGCGAGCGTGTGCTGGTGCACCGGCAGATACGGTTCGTTCGACATGGCGTCTCCCTTCGTTAGCATTAGACAGGGGCGCGGCCGTCGCGGTCGGCCCATCGCCGTGCCCTCAGCTTATAATCCGGTTCACATGCCCAACGGCTCCCCGGCGCCTCGTCTCGTCGTCACCGACGCGCTCGGCCGGCGTATCGTGAACATCGACAAACCGCTGTTCACGATCGGCCGCCGCAGCGAGACCGACCTGCGCCTGCCGGGCGCCGACATCTCGCGCGTCCACGCGGAGATCGCGTTCGAGAACGCGACGTGCATCATCCGCGACAAGCAGTCGCGGTTCGGCACGTTCGTCAACGGCGAGCGCGTCAGCGAAAAGGTGCTGGCGCACGGCGATCAAGTGCGGCTGGGCCAGGCGGGCGACACCGAAATCGTGTTCTTCATCGAGGACGAGGCGCCGTCGGTCGAGAAGAGCGCCGTGTCGGCGGCGACCGAGCTCAGGCAGATGGCGGCGCTGCTCGAGGCGCTGCGTGCGCTCGGCTCGGGCCGCGTGCTCGACGAGGTGCTCGCGATGGTGCTCGACTCGGCCATCGACGTCACCGGCGCCGAGCGCGGCTTCATCATGCTGACCCCGCGCGACAACGCGCGCGACAAGACGCTCGAGTTC
>Ga0066903_100001533_pt1 | contig 17041 bp, 13 predicted proteins | sample PanSoiMetaGPlot1_FD_67491 | JGI IMG/M metagenome (GOLD analysis project Ga0066903, IMG submission 67491) | Tropical forest soil microbial communities from Panama analyzed to predict greenhouse gas emissions - Panama Soil - Plot 1 (version 2) | ecosystem: Environmental > Terrestrial > Soil >... | reverse complement strand
GACGGCAAATGGCGCAATCTCGGCAAGCGCCAACTCGCCGACATGGTGCCGCCGGATGATCTGACGGCCTGGCTCGACGGCCGCAAGCTTGACGCTGTCGTGCATCTTGGCGCCATTTCCGACACCACGGTGACCGACGGCGATCTGGTGCTCGAGATCAACTTTCGTCTGTCGCTACGGCTGCTCGATTGGTGCACGGCCACGCGTACGCCGTTCGTTTATGCCTCGTCGGCAGCCACCTACGGAAACGGCGCGCACGGCTTCGACGACGATAGCTCGCCCGCGGCGTTGCGGCGGCTCAGGCCGATGAACCTTTATGGGTTCAGCAAACAACTGTTCGATCTTGTGGTCGCCGAACGGGCCGCGACCCGGGCGGCGTTGCCACCGCAGTGGGCTGGTCTCAAATTCTTCAATGTGTTCGGACCGAACGAATACCACAAAGGCGAGATGATGAGCCTTGTCGCTAAGCGGTTCGACGACGCCAAGGCCGGCAAGCCCGTAAGGCTGTTCAAGTCTCACCGTGACGGCATTGCCGATGGCGAGCAGAAGCGCGATTTCATCTGTGTCGATGATGCGGTGGCGGTCGTGCTTTGGCTGCTCGCCACGCCTTCGGTATCGGGCATCTTCAATGTCGGCACCGGAAACGCTCGTAGCTTCCGCGATCTGGTGTCGGCGATGTTCCGTGCGCTCGATCGCGCACCGGCGATTGACTACGTCGAGATGCCGCCCGCGATCCGAGATCAGTATCAGTATTTCACGCAAGCCAGGGTCGAAAATCTGCGGCGAGCGGGATACAACGCTGGCTTCACCCCGCTCGAGGACGCAGTCCATCGCTATGTGACGAAGTTTCTGGGCCAATCCGACCGCTACCGGTGACGGCATCGGCGCGGCAAGCAGGCGACGGCAGCTGCATGTTCGATTTCGAAGACGCGCTCAGGCTCATCGGCGGGCAGACCGTGCTCTGCATCGGCGACCTGATGCTCGACGACTTCGTCTATGGCGAGGTGTCGCGCATCTCGCCGGAGGCACCGGCCCCGGTTCTGGCCGTGACTCGAAGCGAGCTCGTCGTCGGCGGTGCGGGAAATGTGGCGCGGAACATCGCAGCGGTGGGCGCGCGTTGCATCTTCGTGGGCGTCGTCGGCGACGACGAGGGAGGGCGCACCCTTGCGGCCGCGCTCGGCGCTGAGGCCCCTGCGATCCGCGCGCACCTGATCGTCGATCAATCGCGACCCACCACCCGCAAAGTCCGTTTTGTCTCCGAGCATCACTCGACCCACTTGTTGCGGGCCGATTGGGAAGAGGCAAAACCGATCACCGGTGCTATCGAGGAGGCCGTGCTTCAGGCGGCGCTGGCGGCGCTGCCGCACGTCGCCGGTGTCGTGCTCTCCGATTATGCCAAGGGATCGCTGACGCGCCGCGTCGTGCGCACGTTGATCGATACCGCCCGGCAGCGCGGCCTGCCGGTGATCGTTGATCCCAAAGGCAAGGATTTTTCGATCTACAAAGGCGTGACCTTAATCACTCCGAACCGCGCGGAGCTTGCCGAAGTGACGCGGCATGCATTGGCGAGCGAAGTCGACATTGCAGCGGCCGCCCGCGAGCTCTGCCACACAGTTGGCAGTGCGGCCGTTCTGGTCACGCGTAGCGAAGCGGGAATGTCGCTTGTGCTGGCGCATGGCGAGCCGGTCCATGTCGCCGCCTATCCGGTCAAGGTGCGGGATGTCTCGGGCGCCGGTGACACGGTTGTTGCCGTGCTCGCGGCCATGCTGGCGGCGAAAAGCGGCTTCGAACCGGCGATGCGCGCGGCCAACGCGGCCGCGGCCGTGGTGGTCGGTAAGCGTGGGACCGCGACGGTTTCCGCGGCGGAGCTACGGGCGCGCATTCTGCCGGCCGCATCGCTGGCGCCAGAGGAAAAGATCATTTTCGACTGGTCGGTGCTGGATGAGCGTCTCGCCGAATGGCGTCGCCAGGGTGCGCGCATCGGCTTCACAAATGGCTGCTTCGATATTCTTCATCGCGGCCACATCAAGCTGCTGACACAGGCGCGTGCGGTCTGTGATCGGCTGATTGTTGGACTCAACGGCGATGCGTCGGTCCGACGCCTCAAAGGGCAGGGTCGACCCGTGCAGGAGGTCCACGCGCGCGCCGAGGTCCTGTCGGCGCTCGAGGCCGTCGATGCGGTCGTCGTTTTCGATCAGGACACGCCGCTCGAATTGATCCGCCGCGTGCGTCCGAAGGTTCTGGTCAAGGGCGGTGATTACCAGCGCGAAGAGGTCGTCGGCCACGAACTTGTGGAGGCCGACGGCGGCGAGGTCATCCTTATCGATCTTGTGCCGGGGGTCAGCACGACCGGGATCGTGCAAAGTTCGCGGGCGCCGCGCGCCGGCTGAGTGCCGGCAAGGACCTAGCATGTGTCCCGCTGAAAAGAGCGCGCGTGCTCGCTATTCACTTCGTGCTTGAAAGGGTGGAACCGCACGTGTATTTGCACGAGGACCCCTGACATTGCAAACATTGAGCACGAGCCATGGCGAGGATCTCGACCAGCATCATTGCTCTCAATCAAGCTGAGAAGATCGGAGATGCGATCGCAAGCGCCCTGTGGACCGATGAGATCGTGGTTGCCGACTCCAACAGCACTGACGACACCGTCAAGGTTTCGGAGGAGTTGGGGGCGCGTGTCGTCCAGATTCCGTTAACGACATTCAGCGAGTTGCGAAATCGGGCGGCCGACGCATGCAGCCACGAATGGATCCTGAGTTTAGACACGGACGAGCGCTGCACGCCAGCGCTTCGCGACGAGATTCTGGCGCTGCTGGCCGCCGGCCCGACTTGTGATGCCTATTATATTCCGCGCCGAAACTACTTCATGGGACGCTGGATCAAGGGCTCCGGCTGGTATCCGAACTATCGACAGCCGCAGCTCTATCGCAAAGGGGCGATGCGCTATACCCGTATCATTCACGAGGAAGTCGAGATGGCAGGAGGCGGCCAGATCGGCAAGCTTAAGAACGCGCTTTGGCAGGTTCCCTTCCAGAATTTCGAGGAAATTTTGCACAAGGCGAACCGGTACTCCACGATCGGGGCGCGCATGTTGGCGCACAAGCAAGTGTCGATGGGAACGGCGCTCGGGCACGCGATCTGGGCGTTCATCAAGCACTACATTTTCAAGGTCGGCTTCATCGACGGCTGGGCGGGCTTCGTCATCGCGCTGGGAAACTTCGAGGGCACGTTTTATCGCTACGCCAAGCGCTACGAAGAAATACAGCATTGGGCGCTGCCATCCGCGGAGCCCATTCGACGGCAGGCGCCGTAGCCAGTAGGATCGTGGTGGTCACCTGGATGTGCGTCGACGATGCGGCCAAGGACTGCCGTTCCGCGAACGTCGGGTTCACAGCTAACAACGGTGCGGCGTGCCCGCTCTGATCTCCATCATAGTCTCGACGTACAACCGCGAGGATGCGCTCGACTTGGTATTGTCGGCGCTTTCGCGGCAGCAGGATCGAGGCTTTGAGATCTTGGTTGCCGACGACGGTTCAGGGAGCGCCACGGCGGCCCTGGTTGAAGGTTGGCGTGCGCGCGTGGGCGTCGCGCTCCGGCACGTTTGGCAACCCGATGAGGGGTTTCGCCTGGCTGAAATCCGCAATCGCGCCATTCGTGCCAGCGCGGGCGATTACCTAATCTTTCTGGATGGCGATTGTCTCATGCGTGCCGACTTCGTTGCCACTCACCGGCGGCTGGCGGAACATGGCTGGTTCGTCACTGGCAACCGCGTTCTGCTGTCACAGATGCTCACCGCCTCCGTATTAGGCGAAGGATTACGACCGGAATGCTGGTCGGCACCACAATGGCTGCGTTACCGTCGCAACGGGGAGGTCAACCGGCTCGGCCCGCTGTTTCAGCTGCCGCTCGGACCGATGCGGAAGCTTTCCTCCGACCGGTGGCGCGGGGCGCGCGCGTGTAATCTTGCGCTCTGGCGGTCTGACATCGATCGGATCGACGGATTTGATGCGAGCTTCTGCGGTTGGGGCCGCGAGGATTCCGACCTTATGATCCGGCTATTACGTGCCGGAATACGTCGCAAGGACGGTCGGTTTGCGACCGGTGTGATCCATCTTTGGCACCCGGAAGCAGACCGCTCGCCGCTTGCTGCCAATGATGCCCGCCTGGATGCCCTTCTGGGCAGTGACCGCACGCGTGCCCAGCGCGGCCTGTCAAGCCTGCCCGACGCGGTCACCGCCGCAGCCGGCGGGCGCCCGGGACGGTCCGCACCAAGCAACGATCGTGCAGATCATGGCGACGTCCGCGTCTGATTTTCAGCCGGTGGGACAACACGGCGATTTTCGCGCGCGGCTTGTGCGCGTTGCCGAGGCACTAGCGGTGGCCGCGGTGATTTCGTTGCCTTGGTCGACCACCGCGACCGGAGTGCTGATCGTGATCTGGGCGATCACTTTGATTCCAACTCTCGATCGACCTTCGCTCAGCCGCGAGCTTTCGTCCGTTGCTGGCGGCGCGCCTGTCCTGCTCTGGGCGCTTGGCGCCATCGGCATGTTGTGGGCCGATGTGAGCTGGGGCGAACGAATTGCCGGCTTGAGCGGCTTCCACAAGTTGCTGGCGGTGCCGCTGTTGCTCGCGCAATTCCGCCGTGGCGGCAATGCGAACTGGGTCATCCTGGGGTTGTTAGTCTCGTGCCTCGGGCTTTTGACCGTTTCCTGGTTCCTGGTCCTGTGGCCCGGCCTCTCCTGGCGAGGCAATGGTCTTGGCGTGCCGGTCAAGAGCTATATCTTTCAGAGCGAGGTGTTCGCACTCTGCGCCCTTGGATTGACGGCAAAAGCGCTGGAACTCTGGCTTAAGCGCCGCCGGCTTGCGCTTGGACTTATTCTCATCGCGGCAGTTTTCCTCGCGAACGTCGGATATGTGGCGACGGCTCGAACCACGCTTGTGGTCATCGTGGTGCTGGTGCTCCTGCTCGGTTGGCGGCAGCTCGGATGGAAAGGAGCGCTCGCCGCGTCCGTCGCCGCCGGCATCGTTGCCGGCTCGATCTGGGCGTCCTCGCCGTATTTACGCGAGCGCGTGGCCCATGCCGTGACCGAGGCGAACATGTCCGATGCGGGCAATGCTGGTACTCCAGTCGGACTCCGACTGGGTTTTTGGGAAAAATCCCTGATTTTCGTTTCCCAGGCGCCCTTGATGGGACATGGCACCGGCAGTATCCCGAAGCTGTTCCGCGATGCTGCCGTTCCCGGCGCGCCCCCCGGGACGATCACGGCCAACCCCCACAATCAGATCTTCGCAGTGGCAATTCCGCTTGGCCTGATCGGAGTGGCTGCACTCTTGGCCATGTGGATCGGCCATCTGGCGCTGTTCCGCAACGCGCTGTTTTGTAGCGACTTCGTTACTTGGTGCGGCCTCATGGTCGTGGTCGAGAACGTGGTGGGCGGGATGTTCAACTCCCAACTGTTCGACTTCACGGAGGGGTGGCTCTACGTTCTCGGCGTGGGCATCCTTGGTAGGGCGCGGCTTGCGAAGCAAGCGCAGGAATCATGAGCGGGAGCGGACAGACTTCGCCGATGCACGATCTCCCGGAGCGGCCGCGCATTCTCGTCATCGTGATGCGTCGCCTCGGCGATGTGCTGCTGTCGACGACGCTGGTGCGAACGCTCCGTGCCGCCTTTCCACGCGCCACTATCGACCTTCTCGTGTTCCAAGGCACGGAAGTCATTCTCGCCGGCAATCCCGATGTGGATGGGATTCTCACATTGCCGGAACGTCCCACCCAGCGCGCGACCCTATCGTTGGTGCGCCGTATCTGGCGCCGCTACGATCATGCCATCGCTACGCAATCGGGGGACCGGCCGATTTTTCTCGCCTTCGCCGCAGGCCGTCGGTGCACCGGTATGGTCCCACCTAAGGGCGGCGCGTGGAAACGGTGGGTCCTCGACCATCCTGTCATCGCCGATCCCGACAACCACCGCGTCTTTGAATTGCTGCGGCTGGTCGAGCCGCTTGGGATCGCGCACACACCCAAGCTCGTCTGCCCGACAAGCTCCGCGCCGCTAGCCGCTGGAATTGCCCCTCGCGGGCGCTACGCCGTGCTCCACGCCAATCCAATGTATCGCTATAAGCGCTGGCCCGACGAAGGTTGGCGGACGCTCGCGCGGGCGCTCGCCGAACGGGGTCTTGCCGTGGTCGCCACCGGCAGCCCGGATCCAGCAGAAAGGGCCTATCTCGACCTAGTCTGGGGGCCGGTCGAGCCGCCCGTCCATCGATTGGACGGTCGGCTCGATTGGCCACAGTTGTCAACGCTCATCGGCGGAGCCAGCGTCTATGTCGGATCGGATACGTCGGTAACGCATCTGGCAGCCGCAAGCGGCTGCCCGACGGTGGCACTTTTCGGACCGACAAGCCCCGGTCGCATTGGGCCTTGGCCTGTCGGCGGTCTCGATAAGCCTTGGGAACACGTGGGCACAGTCCAGCGCAACGGCAATGTGTGGGTGGTGCAGAATCCACTGCCGTGCCTGCCGTGCGAGCGGCTTGGTTGTGAAGGGCACTACGAGAGCCATAGCCGTTGCCTCGATGAACTTTCGGCTCGCGCGGTGTTGAGCGTGGTCGACCAAGCGTTGAGCAGCAGATCGCCTCGGTGACCACACATCAGTTAGTGGCTAGGAACCGTTTTTTTTGCAGCCGTCGAAATTGCGAACGGTGCGTAAGTTTCCTTATAGCACTGGTCAACCACAACACCCGCTCGTTGGTCGATGATCTTGTCGCCTTGGATGAAAATCGCATAGAGCTGCGGGGTTCCGTGGGCGTCGAGCTTAAGGCAGACGATCCAGGCTGCTCCCTTCCAGTGGTCGACTGGCCGCGCTCCGGAAATCTCCAATTCGCCGAGGGTGCTTGAATTGGGGAAAATCGACTTGAGATTGTCGGCGATGATCCGGCGGTAATCGGGCTGCGTCAGATCGGCGATAGGCGGCGCCGTCCATCCCTGGACGATCTCGCTTGCCGAGCAGCCGCCGAGGATGACCGTCAGAGCCAGGATAGATGCGCGCACGGATCCTGCTCCCCAACGCGATCACCGGTCGCGAAGCCGGAACCGCTGCAAGGCGACCATATATCCTCTACCCGTATAGGTGGAAAGGCTTTCATTCGGTGCGCTGGCCATGCAAGCTAGCGCATCTCGCGAGAGCCCGTTATTGACGGGCTTCGGCGCCAGTGCTCGGGGACGATGATCCGGCTTTCGACCTTCACGCCGCGGATGTGGCTCATTCTGGGACACGACCTCGTCGCTACTGCGGCGGCGGTGGTGGCGAGCTTTTTCATTCGTTTCGAGGGGGTGGGGGTTGCGGACCGCTGGCCTCTGCTCGTCACGCTGCTGCCAGGGTTCGTGGTCTATGCCGGGTTCGTCTACATCGTTTCCGGGCTCTACAAGGCGAAGTGGCGCTTCACTTCGCTCCCGGACCTCTACAACATCGTGCGCGCCGCGACGGTATTGGCGGCGACCCTCCTTGCACTCGACTACGTGCTGTTGGCGCCCAACGTTCTCGGCACCTTCTTTTTCGGCAAGATCACCATCGCCGTCTACTGGCTGCTGCAGATCGCGTTTCTTTCGGGACCGCGGGTGGCGTACCGCTACTTCCGATACGCCCGCACCCTGCAGCACGCGAAAGAACGCGATGCCATTCCGACGCTCGTGGTCGGCCCGACCGCCGACGCCGAGGTGCTGCTGCGCGCCATCGAGAGCGGGGCGGTGAAGAAAATCCATATGGTCGGAATTCTCTCGCCATCACCCGCGGATCGCGGTCAGGCCATCCGCGGCGTGTCGGTATTAGGCGAGCCGGATGACCTCGAAGCGGTGATCGGGGTTCTCGGCAATCGCGGCGTCAGTGTGACCCGGCTCGTGCTCACACCGGCGGCGCTCGCGCCCGAAGCCAAGCCGGAGGCGATCTTGATGCGGGCGCGGCGGCTCGGCCTGGCGACGAGCCGGCTTCCGTCGCTCGACGACGGGGGTGAGGCACTTCGCCTGGCGCCGGTCAATGTCGAAGATCTCCTGCTGCGGCCGGGCGTGAAGATCGACTACCGCCGGCTGGAAAGCTTCGTGCGGGGGAAATCGATTATCGTAACCGGCGGCGGTGGCTCGATCGGTGCAGAAATCTGCGATCGCATCGTCACTTTTGGCGCTGCGCGCGTGCTGGTGATCGAGAATTCCGAGCCAGCGCTGCACGCTGTGCTCGAAATGCTGGCGGCCAAGCAGTCCGCGGCAGCTATCGAGGGACGGCTCGCGGATGTGCGAGATCGCGCCCGGATCATTCGCCTGATTGCCGAGTTCCGACCCAACATCGTCTTCCATGCAGCCGCGCTCAAGCACGTTCCGCTGCTCGAGCGTGATTGGGGGGAGGGGGTCAAAACCAACGTCTTCGGCTCGGTCAATGTCGCCGACGCCGCGGTCGCCGCGGGCGCGGAAGCCATGGTGGTGATCTCGACCGACAAGGCGATCGAACCGGTATCAGTCCTCGGCGCCTCCAAGCGCTTCGCCGAAATGTACTGCCAGGCGCTCGACAACGATTTCGCGCGCAAGGGCGCCGATAGAGGCAATCGGCGATCCATGCGACTGATCGCAGTGCGTTTCGGCAACGTACTTGCGTCCAACGGCTCGGTGGTTCCCAAGTTCAAGGCGCAGATCGAGGCGGGTGGACCGCTCACGGTCACTCACCCCGACATGGTGCGCTATTTTATGACTATTCGGGAAGCCTGCGATCTCGTGGTCACAGCTGCGAGCCATGCCCTGGCAGTCGGCCATGCCGGCGTTTCGGTCTATGTCCTCAACATGGGCCAGCCGGTGAAGATCGTCGATCTCGCCGAGCGCATGATCAGGTTGTCCGGGCTGGAGCCCGGACGCGACATCGACATCGCTTTCACCGGCATCCGCCCAGGCGAACGCTTGCACGAAATCCTGTTCGCGCGTGAAGAACCGACCGCCCCGATCGGCATCGAGGGTATCGTCGCCGCGAAGCCCATAAGCCCTTCACTCGACGCTATGCGTGGGTGGCTCGTGGCGCTTGAGCAGGGTCTTGCGCGCGAGGATCGCTCGGTGATCTTCGGCGTGTTGCGGGACGCGGTACCAGACTTCGGAGGAGAGGCGGCTTAAGGGCTTAGCGGCGGCAGGCCGAAGGCTTCAGCTGCCTATCGGGGGCGCGCCTTGGCGTTCGATTTCCGGGCCCCGACGCGCGAATTCAAAGAGCAGCCAGACGACCACGGCGACGCTGGCTGCGACCAAAAATATCTCGACGGGAAGGTTGCGCGCCTGTGTGCTTACGAGCGCAAGGGAGCTCAGCAAAGCGTTAACCAGGAATACCCGCGTGACCACCTGCATGACTGTGAAACGATTATCGATGGCGCGTTGGTAAAAGTGCGACCGATGTGCCTGCCACACCGGTTCGCCTCGTGCCACGCGGCGGCCGAGGGTGATCGTGGCGTCGGCGACGTAATAGAGCGGCAGAATGATCGCCGCCGCCACGTGCCCGCGCCCGGCGAGTTGCAGCAAAAGCCAACCAAGCAGCAACCCGAGCGGAAGACTGCCGACGTCACCGAGAAAGAGACGTGCGACCGGTTTGTTGAAAGGTGCAAAACCGAGGATGGCGCCGAACAGCGTGGCCGCAACGAGTGCCGAAAGCGGATCGATCGTGTCCAGCGATCCGAGTAGGACGATGGCGCCGGTCACCGGCACGAATTGCGCGACGATCATCCAATCAATTCCGTCCATGAAATTCGTCAGGTTGACCATCCATACCCCGCCGAGCAGAAGACAGATGCGTTCGATCCAGCGGGGGACCTGCGGCACGAGTTGAAAATCATCAGGAAGTGCCGCCAAAATCATGCCGACCGCAAGGCATTGAACAGCGAATCGGAGCCACTGCGGCAACGGTCGTATGTCGTCGATCGCCCCGACGACGGCGAGCAGCACTGCGGCTGCGCTAAGCACCAGCAATTGCCCGCTCTGAGTCTCCAGAAACGCCGGCGCCAGTGTGCCGGCGGCCCAGACAGTGACAAGCCAAGCCGCGACCACCGCCACTCCGCCTCCTTGGGGAGTCGGTATTCGATGCGAGGAACGGGCATTCGGTCGTGCCAGTGCATACCGAAGAAGCCACGGACGCAACAATGTGAGCAGCACCACAGTCAGCAAGAGCGCGCCGGCCGCTGCTGCGAAAAGCACGAACGGGCGGGTCATGGCTTGTTCGATCATGCAGAGGCTACGGCATTCACTACCGAGGTCACTAGCATATTCATTCGATCTAGAGAAATTTGCGCCTGCTTCGGCGGGGTGCCATAGTCTCGCGCCGCTACGCAACCCGCTTCCCGCTGTGCGATCGATCTGCGAGGGCTTCCAGCGCATAGATGATGTCCGTTGATCGCGCTCAATGGCGATCCGGTCTGGTCGCCGGCCGGTGGCCATCCCGGCTGCAGATGCTCGTGATAGGCGGGCTCCGATCCATGAGTTGGGGCGTCGTCGTCGGTTGCGGGATTTTCGCGGCCACGATGCTCTATGGCCTCTATGCTCGGTTTGCGCTGCCACCTTCGACCATCTTTCGGCTCGTTGATTGGCCGTCTCTGCCGCTGATTGGAGTCTATCTGCCGTATGCGATTCTGGTATTCGCGGCGGTCGGAGCGGTGACGGCCTGGCTGGGTGCGGCCGGATACATGGAGAGCGCGACACTGCGACGTGCGGACATCGCCCAGTTTCGCATTTGGGGCGTCTGGGCGCTGCCTGTCGTGGTGTGCCTGTTGTTGTTCTTACTCGCCTCGGGAGGGTGGAGCGGCCATATTGCCGCGGTCGATTTGAACTACATGAGCTTGGCGGGCCTCATTCCCCATTCCGATGCGGCTGGCTACTACGGTGACGTTTTTCAGCAATTGCTGACCGGCCAGTGGGGAGTGGCGGGTAGCCGCCGACCCCTTGCCGAGGCGTTTCGCGAACTGTCCGTCGTCGCCGCACGATATTCCTACACGTCAACGCTGCTCATCCAGGTTGTCCTTCTCGCCATCGCGCTGTGGATTGCCGCGCGCAGCGTCGCCCTCTGGCGCGGTATCTGGGCTGGCTTTGCTTTCGTCGGCTTCATTTTCATACTCGAGCGCCCCTTCCTGGCGACGACGATGACCGAGCCTCTCGGGATGATATGGGCCCTCTTCGCCCTGACATTTTTCATCGAAGCGATGCGACAACATTCGTTGCCGCATTCGCTGGTCGCACTCGCCGCGCTAACGCTCGCCTTGCTGACCCGAATGGGAAGCCTTTTCACGATCCCATTGCTCATTCTTTGGGTGACATGGGCCTTCGGCGAGACGGGGCGACGCTACCGGACGTTTGCATTGGCCTGCAGCATGGTCATCGTTGTCATTTTGCTAAATGCCGTCATTGCGAGCCTCTACGGCTCAACGCGTACAACATCGGGCGCAAATTTTGCGCTGACGATGTGTGGGCTTTCATTGGGTAGCGCGTGGGATGGTTGCTTTGCGACCTATAAAGCGCAGCTTGGTGAGATCGCTGACGAACGCGCACAGGTCGCGTTCCTGCTTCGGCAGACGTTGGAAAACGCGGTACACGACCCCGGTGTCCTCATTCGACGTATCTTCGAGAACATGGCCAAGTATGCCATCAGTCAGCCCCGCTATTTCGTGACTGGCTTCGGTGGCCTTGAGTGGTGGAAAAGAGGGGCGGCGGCGTTGGCATTGCTTATGGTCCTGCCGTGGTTGCTGTTCACTTGGCGCAACCTGATGTCACCCTCCGAGCGAGCATTTTGGGTTACGCTCAACGCCAGCATTTTGCTTTCAGCCGGGCTGATGTTTGCGGATGATGGCTGGCGGGCGTTGCATGCGACCCACGCCTTTCAAGCGTGCCTCTTGGCATGCGCCTTTGCTGGGCCTGGGGCGGTCTCGCTCCCATTCGCCGTAAAGCGGCCGCGCCAATGGCAAAGCGGAGCGGCGATAATTGGTGTGGCGGCGACGCTATTCCTATGGGTGCCGCATTGGGCGCGTGCACAATTCATTCGGGAGATGGCCACCCACGGCCCGCTTGGGCAATTGAGCGCTAACGAACAGGTTGTTTGGAATGGCCGACATATAACCGGATTCCTCGTCCTTCCCAATCACAGCGAGCGTCCGATTTCGGTTCCGACCCTATCGGTTGCCGAATTCAGCCGACTTGCCAATGCGCCTTTGCTCGAGACTGAACTGGCCCCGTTCACGAACGGCCTCATCGAGAACGTTCCCTTCGCGCTCGTGCTTGCACCGCGACTGGTTGAACCGTTTTGGTACGGAATGTACGTCGCTCCGCTCCAGGTTCTGCAGGATCGCAGCATCTGGGCGTGGCGACTCACGACGCGTGAATGGAAGACCTCTGGCTCTCCGGAAACGCTTCAGGTCGTAACGGAGACGGAGCCCCTGCGCTGACTTGACGCTCGCAGGGGCGACTGGCCGCTCGTCCGCTCGTCATCGGGACGATGAACCAAAGCCCCGCGATCTCGACTCGCTGCATGGACGAGCGCCGGGATAGGAGTGACGCTAGTCCAGTCCAGGCAGAGCCAATCGCGAGAATTCGGTACCCGCTTTACAAGAGTTCACGCGCTCGCATTTTGGCCGGGGCCGTCGAGATGAGCCCGGACAGAATCATCTCGGTCCGGTCGGTCATGACCTCGAGGCCGTAGGTGGCAATGATGGAGTCACGCGCAGCAGCCCTCAACGCCGGATCGAGACGCTGTCGCAGGCGCGCCCAGCCGGCGCAAAGTGCAGCCGGATCGCTCGGCGCCACCACTTCTCCGTTCCCGCCGATGATCGCTCTCGCGTCGCCGATGTCGGTGGCGACCACAGGCGTACCGCACGCCATGGCCTCCCCGATCACGTTCGAAAAGCCTTCACCGAAGGCTGATGGAAGGGTCGCAATATCGAATGCGGCATAGGCCGCTCGCACGTCGCGCGTCTCTCCAGCCCATACGACGCGGTCCGCGACCCCGAGCGAAACTGCGGTTTGCTCGAGCTGTTTGCGATAGTGGGCCGCCCCGGTCCCGACGCAGACCATGCGCATGTTGGGCGCGTCGCGGCCGAAGGAGGCTACCGCACGCAGCAGATTGGAGTGATCCTTCATCGGATCGAGCCGTGCCACGCAGCCAATGACAAAGGCATCGTCGGATAGCCCCCACATGCGCCGCCTGGCCCGTCCGGCTGTGGGATCCGGTCGCATGACTTCGGTATCGATACCGTTCGGCACGACTGTGATGCGATCGGCCGGCATCCCGCGCCTGACCGCATCCGCCTGCACGGAACGGGCGTTGGCGATGATCAGGTCGGCGCGGCCCGATAACCAGGCTTCGGTGTGATGAGTGAACGCGGTGAGAGAATCGTAACGATCAAGCTGCATTCCACCAGCACGCAATCCAAACACGAGCTTGCTTCTGCGCGGCAGAAGAAGTGCCGCGAGTGTCGTCTGAGTGGGAAGAAAGGCATAGACGATGTCTGGCCGTTCGCGCGCGAAGATTTTTCGAAGTCGCACAAGTGGCGCGAGCACATGCCAACGACTGGACTTTTCCACCGACAGGATCCGAACGCCGGTGCCATCGAGTAGCGATTGAAGAGCGCCGCCAGCGTAAAGGACTACGACCGCGGCCTCGTGGCCGCGCTTACCAAGGCCGGCCGCTAGCATCGCAAGCTGGCGTTGGCTGCCGCCAACGGTAAGGTCGCGCGTGAAGAGCAAGATTTTCATTCCAGCAATAAGCGTGCATTGCGGCCCCGCCGCAAGAGCGAAATCGGGGCGGCTGGATGCGTGCGGCTCCAGCGGATCTAAGAACGCCTCATTTCGAGGCGTTGAGCACCCGGTATGCGCGGCCTTGCAGGACAGTCGATTGACGGATAGCCCGAGCTTGTGCGAGATGCTCTAGTTGGTCGATCCTATTCCTAGAAGCCACTGATACAGGGCGACGACCTCGCGCCCGACACGCTCGCTTGAGAACTCCTTTTCTGCAATCTCGCGGCTACGTTGTCCGAATGTCCGACGAAGCTCTGGATTGGTTGCCAGCCGATCGATTGCGTCTGCGAGCTTGTCGGGGTCGTCCGGCGGCACCACGAACCCATTGATGCCGTCGCGGGCCGCATCACGGCAGCCTGGGGTGTCAGTCGTTATCAGCGGTCGGCCGCAGGCTGCCGCCTCAAGCAAGCTCATAGGCACGCCTTCGCCACCTCGTGATGGCAGGACCGCAATGTGAGCAGCGGCCCATACGGTCGCGATGTTCTCAACAAACCCTAGGAACTGGAGATCAGGTTTGCTCTTCCAGGCCGCAAGCTCCTCGGACGAGATGGAGCTCGGATTGGCCGGATCCGGGATGCCAGCAATCATCAGTCGCACATGACGGCCCCGGCGTTGCAGCCGGTCGTGCGCCGCCACCAAGGTCGGCAGCCCTTTGCTGTGTAATAGCCTGCTGGCAAAACCGATCGTGACCGGCCCGTCGGGTTCCGGCATCGGCTTGAGCACGTTAACATCGACTCCGGAACCCGGAACGAGAATGACGCGCTCCGGCTTAATTCCGAGCCCGATCATCGCGCGTTGGTCGTCGCCGTTTTCTACAAGCACGGCCGCTCGATCGCGCCCGAGCAGCGGGCGCAGGAGCGCCGTCAGCACAAACCGCATCGCTCGGATTTGTGCCGTTTCGCTGGTGAAGGTCGCGCCCAGGCCGGTGATGGCGTTGAGGCACATGACGGGCAGCCGCAATGCCGCAAGCGAGCCGGCAATCGTTGGTAGCATCGCAACGTGGTGGGCCACATCGGGCCGAATGGTGCGATAAAGGCCACGAACCTCCCACACTGTGCGAAGCACGTGCCACGGGTTGAGGCTGCCGCGCCGCCAGTGGACCGGATGAAGTTGAAAGCCCTCCGCCGCAATGGCCGGCCCATGCCGGTCGACCCGCGTCATCACATGAACTTGGAAGCCGGCCCGTTGCGCTGCGCGCGCCATTGGCAGGCGATGTAGCATGAAGTACCAATCTTCCGTTACAAGGAAAGCAAGCTGCGGAGGCATCTCGTCAGACCATGCTTGGATGAGCGGGCTCACTGATTGCAAGGCTCAACCACAATCCGAAGCGGTTTGTGCTGATCGCAGCTATTGGCATGCTCTGCTAAAGTCTTCAACCGCCAGCGCCAGAACATTAAGCTGTGGCCGTTCGGCGATCGCGCGGCCACAAATGGCATGATGGACGTGAACTTGCGGCCACGCAAAATCCTCTTCGTCACGACCGATCTTTTCGTAGGCGGTGCGGAGAGCATGTTGACGCGGCTGGTCACCGCGCCGACGCGCTTGGCTGATGAGATCACAGTAGTCAGTCTCTTGCCCGAAGGCGCCTATATTAACGAGCTGCGACAGGCAGGCAGCGACGTCGTTGAGTTGAATTTCCGGACCGTGAGGGGCACCGCCTCCGGCCTAGTCAGGCTGACAAAGCTGATCGCGGAGCGCAAACCCGACATTGTTCAGGGTTGGATGTATCACGGCGATCTGGCGGCGTTGATCGCTCTTTTTTTATCCGGAAGGCGCCCCACCACTCGCCTCGTTTGGAGTATCCGCTGCTCGGACTTGGATTTTTCGCGCTACGGGCTTGGATTGCGGCTCGTTGTAAGGGCTTGCGCGCTTTTTTCGCGGCTTCCCGACGTTGTGACCGCCAATTCGTTTGCCGGAATGAAGGACCATCTGCAGCTTGGCTACCGACCGCGACGGTCCGAGGTCTTCGTCAATGGGGTGGACGTCGATCGGTTCCGGCCGGATGCGGCCGCACGTACCGAAGTTCGTCGCGAACTAGGTATCGCAAGTGGTGATACCGTGGTCGCGCATGTCGCGCGCGTCGACCCGATGAAGGACCACGCCGGCTTCCTCGCGGCGATGGCGCAACTTCCTGATTTGCGGGCGATGCTGGTCGGTGCCGGGACCGAAGCGTTGCCGGCGGCTCCCAATCTTATCCGGCTCGGTCGAAGACGCGACGTTTCGCGCCTGCTGGCCGCCGCCGATTTCATCGTTTCGAGTTCGTGCTACGGCGAAGGCTTTTCCAACGCGCTCGCGGAAGGGATGGCCAGCGGTCTGCTGCCAGTTGCCACTGATGTGGGCGATGCAAGGCTCATCCTCGGCGATACCGGCTTGATTGTGCCGCCCGGAGACCCCGACGCGCTCGCGGCTGCCATCCGCAGGCTGGCGCAGGAGCCGGCCGAGGTACGCGCGGAGCGCTGCGCCCGCGCCCGCGCGCGCATTGCGACGACTTATGCTATGGACCTCGCCGTCAAACGACTTGCTGATTTGTACGCTTCGCTTGAATCTGGGCACGACTGATGATCGGTCTAGGATCGGCCTTGCAGAGCCGGCCTCCCGCCCTGAAAATGCAAGGTGGTCGCAGATTGGGCTTTGTAGTGTGCATCGCTTGAGGACCGGGCCAACAATGCGTCTGCGACTCATTGGGTGTATGGCGGTGATTTTGTCCGCATGCTCGTCAGGTCCTGCGCCGATCTATCAACCGGTGGCACCGCAAGGCGATCCTCCAACCAAAACACAAATCGCCGCCGGCATTACCGAGATTTTTGCCGAATCGGTCCATCCAACAGACATTTTGGCCACACCCGCACGGCCAGCGACCGAGCGGGGGCTGTTCGGATGGCTGGTCTGCGTACGGGCACGGGTGGTAGGCATTTCGGGAGCAGATGCAGGATTCCAGACAATCGCCGTGTTCTATCAGCGCCAGCACATTGTGCTGCGGCGGCGGGCTGAGCCGGATGACAAGTGCGACGGCTTCGAGCGGCTCGGCAGCTGAAGGCTCCCAAACACAGACTGAAAGTAGTCGCGTCGCAGCGGAGTTGCAGTGGGGACCTCGCGGTGATGCTGTATCAACATGCTCAAGGTGTTGATCACTGCTTGTCGGCCCTTGCATCTTGGGATACCAAGCTTAGTAGTAGCTAAATCTACCAATCAAGGCGGCCGCTGGGTCGGGGTCTCTTTGGAAAATGCTAAGAGGTTATATTACTTCTCTGC
>Ga0066903_100001532_pt1 | contig 17045 bp, 14 predicted proteins | sample PanSoiMetaGPlot1_FD_67491 | JGI IMG/M metagenome (GOLD analysis project Ga0066903, IMG submission 67491) | Tropical forest soil microbial communities from Panama analyzed to predict greenhouse gas emissions - Panama Soil - Plot 1 (version 2) | ecosystem: Environmental > Terrestrial > Soil >... | reverse complement strand
TCGTGCTGGCGTCGGTGATGATGCGGGCGAGCTCGTTCGAGTTGTTCATCATCGACTGCGTAAAGGCAAATGCCTTGGCATCGATGGCCTTCGCGGCGCTTTCGGCAGCCTCCTCGATCTCCGCTGCGAACTCTCCGCCCTTCGAAGAAATGGCCGCGATGAGGCCGCTGCTCGCCTTGTCCAGCAGGTGCGCCAGCTCGGTGGCGCGGCCTTGCATGACATCGGCCGCAGTCTGGGTGCGCGTCTCGACCTCGTTGGCCACATTGCCGCTGCGCTCCAGCAACTGGCTGAAGGCCTCGTTGGTGTGCCCCTCGATCTCCAGAGTCGCATCGCGGACCTTGAGGATGATTTCGTCGGTCGCCGAGGCGGTTCGCGTCTCCATGTCCTCGGTCGCGCCAGCGAGCCGCGAGGCCGCAAACTCAGCCGCGGCGTGGGTGCGCGATTCGATCGCCTCGGTCGCTTTGCCGACCAATATGGCGGCTCGCTCGACGGCAGTGCCGGTGCGCGACCCCATCTCGTGAGCGATCCGGTCGATCGTGGACGCGGCGAACTCCGCGGCCGCGTGGGTGCGGGCTTCGACCTCCGCCATGGCACTCTCGATACGCTCGGTCGCCAGGTCACCTGCCGTTTGGGTCCGCGCTTGAATGTCTCGCGCTGTCGCGTCGGCGCGGCCGATCAGCAGTTCCTCGAACCGTTCGATCTGGCTTTCCAGGTTGTCAGCCACCTCCGCCGCGCGCGTCGAGAGCGCCATATTGGCCTCGTCGATTTTGCCGCAGAGCGCAGCAGTGAGTGCGTCGTCACGCGTCGTTACGGCCGTGGCGACCAGTTCCTGAATGTCGGCGGTCCGCTGGGCCAGATTTTCGACGATCTCGCCGCCATGGGTCCTCACGGTGCGATCGAATTCGGCAAGGTGACGCGTGATGAGGTCGCCGAGCTGTGCGGAATCGCGCGCGATGCGCTCCGCCAGCTCCGAGCCGCTGCGGGAGAACGTCGCCTCGAAGGTTTGCAGCCGTTGTGCCAGCATGTCGCGCATCATATCGCTGCGCGATGCGATCGAGGCGGCAAGGGTTTCGGCGTTGTTGCCGAAACGCTCGGTGAGATGATCGCTGCGCGAAACGATCATTTCGGTGAGCTTATGGCCGATCTCCTCCAGCTTCGACACCATGTCGCCGCCGCGCAGACTAAGATCAAGAACGATCGATTCTCCGGTGGTTTTGAGGGAGTTGTTCACCTCATCGGCGCGCAGCGCGATGGTCTCGGCGATTCGGCCCGTGGTGTCGATGAGCCCGCGCGACACCGTGTCGGAGCGGTCCGACATCGTCGAGGTGAGATCGCGCGTGCGGGTTTCGACGACATCGAGCACCGACGAGCTCTTTTGCGAAAAGCCGTCGACCACATGATCAAGCCGAGAGGACAGCGATTGCTGAAGGTCGGTGGCGATCGCCAGCAATTGCTCGTTGAGATGATCGGATTTGAAGTTGAGGCCCGACGCCAGCCGTTCGCCCGAGGCATCGATCGCGCGAGTGGTGTCATCGCCGGCGCGCTCGAGCCGCTGCAGGAGGTCGGCGCCGCGCTGGCCAAGCTGTTCGATCATAACGCCGCCCGCCGCGTCGAGCGCCGCCGTTATCTGCTCGCCCTTGTCGGCGAGCGCACGGGTAACGCGTTGCGCCGCCTCGTTGACTCGCTGCGCGATCAGTTCGCTCACAGTCGTGATGTCATGCGACAGGTCGAGGTGCACATTGGTGATCGCATTGCGGACCAGCTCGGCTTGACCGACCAGGGTCTCGCGTTGCTCCGCAAGGCCGTCAAGCAGATTGCGAATACGCACCTCATTATCGTTGTACGCACGTTCGAGCGCGGCCACCTCGTTGTTGACGAGGGTTTCGAGCTCCGCTGCTCGCGCCAGCGTGCGCTCGACGCCGTCGCCCATGGCTGCGACTTCGCGCCGGATGGCTTGGCCGATCGTCACAATGGAGTCGCGGGCGATCGCCTCAGGTTCGGCGAAACGCATTGTCGCTTCAGCCATGGAACTGGAGACCATGCGCAATTCGTTCAGGCGGGCCATCATGTTTGCAAGCGCATAGAAGAACACGATTGGAGCGCCGAAAGCGCCGCCAAGGCCGATCGCGGTCGGGGCCCAGCCGGCTTCGTTGGAAATTTCGCGGAGCTGTCCGCCGAAACCATAGATCAGCGCCACGGCAGCGATGGTCCACAGGGCCGTAAACAAGCTCGCGATAACGAATGGCGTGCGGGCCGGGCGGCGCTGCAGCGATTGCATGATCTCGCCGATGGATTCGCGGTCGTCGTTTGCAGCCCGGACGATGTCGCGACCGTCATGGTCTTGGTCCGCCACGGGCGTCTCGGTCGGAATCTCTCGTGCAGCGCGCAGGCCGGCGCGGCGGGCTTGGTCTCCCGTTTCGGCGGCGGACGGCATTGCGGCCGAGGCGGCGCCGAGTATGGATCTGATGTCCAGCTCGCGAACGTTGGGCGTACCCTGGATCGCGGAAAGCGCGTCTTCGGTCGGGTCTTCGCCCTTCTTCGAATAGGTCGCCATGGTTGGGTAGCCTCACAAACTATGCCGCACCGCGCGGGCAGGCCCGCAGCCGGACGGACCGCTGCGCCCGACGCATGATCTGTTTCTGTATCCGCGCCACCGGATTAGAGGCGGAAAAGTCCCCCCACGCGCCACCTCATTTTGTTATTTTACTCGCGGCGCAGCGAATCACGAAACCGATTCTTCACCCCTTTTTAGGCATCGTTAATGCGTATTGTGGCCAAAATTACCGAATCTGATGCAAATTCGACATAATTCGCGGTGCCACGTTGCGGCGCCGTTTCGTGACTCCACGTTGCGCAAGCCATCCATAGAGTCTTTGTGAACTGGCGGGAGATGATCCGAGCGCGTAGCTCGTCGTTGGTGAAAGATAGGTTCGTTCTTCAGACCTGTGATGAATTCGGTATTGTCCGTGAGCGAAGATTCAGAGCGTGATCGGCGCGAGGAGCCGGCGCCGCCAGCGCCGCGGCCGACAGAGCCGCAGCGCCGATATTTAGAGCGCGGTCTGCAGCAGCCGGGCGGCAAGTTGCCGTTGTTCGATGCCGACGGCCGGGAGGTGGCGCCGCGCACCGTTCAGGCCTGCGTGGCTAACGGCTGGGCCGAGCCTTGGCTCAAGAATCCGATTAAGCCGGATTGGCTCGTGTGCCGACTAACCGCAAAGGGCTACGCGGCCCTCGGCCGGACGCAGCCCCCATCCGCGGCCTCGCATCCGGCGGAACGCACAGCGGGCGCGCCAAAACGTCGCCGCACGGAGACATAGCAAAAATTTACCACGACCGCAGAGCGTCAGCGCCGAAACCGTGCCAAACAGCGTCATTTCACCATTTGTTTTCAACGTGCCCTGCAAGCTCGCAGATGGAAACACGTACGGTATCGGACAGCGATATGAGCGACCTCTCACCGCCACCGGTCTTCCTGAAGGACTTGCATCAGCCCTTTTTCCTGAAGGAATTGCCTTCGATGGTCGCGGATGGTCCGCCGATCGATGTGCGGCACTTGGTATCCGGCGAGCGGCACCTCGAACTCCAGGTCCTGGAATTGTTCGACCGCCAGGCGGAAATGCTGCTCGGCTGCATGCGGGACGCCGGCCCCGCTGAGGTCGCAAGCATCGCGCATACGCTTGCACAATCGGCACGGGAAATCGGGGCGCGGCGGGTTGCGGAGGCGGCCCACGCCCTGGAGCGAGCGATTGTTGAGAATCAAGAATTCGTCTCGACTCTTCAGACGCTGGATTGCGCGGTCGTCGAAGCCCGGCTCGCAATTTGCGCGATGCTGCGCACCTGGCTGTTGCCTCGACGCCCCCAAGGGGGGGAGGAGAATAGGGCAGGAGCGAGATGGAACCAGATTCGCCGCAACGTCGCCTCGCAGCGGTCGTCTCTGTGTGAAACCGGATGAACCCTATTGTTTGATTCTCAGGACGAAACCGGCGCTCGAGCTATGGCGTCTCCACATTTGCTTGCACACGCGTACGCGCTCTGGCGCGGCGCGCGCTGAGCGGATAATAGGAGTGCGCCCGGCCAATCCGGCCGGCGCAATCTTCCCGGGTTTATCGGCACGCATGGTCAAAATTACTTTCATCGACAATACCGGCAAATCACGCACGATCGCAGCGGAACCTGGATCGACCGTCATGGAAACGGCGATCAAGCATGGGGTTCCGGGAATTGAGGCTGAATGCGGCGGCGCCTGCGCGTGCGCGACGTGCCACGTCTACGTCGACGAGGTGTGGCGCGAGAAGGTCGGCCCGCCCTCTCCCATGGAAGAGGACATGCTCGATTTCGGCTACGACGTGCGGGCGAATTCGCGCCTGTCGTGCCAGATCAAGGTGACCGAGGGCTTAGACGGCCTCGTGGTCGCGACGCCGGAGCGGCAGGCCTGACTCCCCGCGGCGACCCGATTGTCTGATCGCGCCCCACGCGCCGTTCTGCGGCAGCGTTCTGGACACTTCGCGCATTGTGGCGCAGCATCAGCGGCGTTGCATCGGGACCGGTGGGTGCCCGACACGTGTGTCTCCGACGGGAGCGAAACAATGCCTGAATCCAAACATCGCCAAGGGGCGGTCACCGTCCCGCATGTGGCCGGTAACGGCCTTCTCGATCGCCGCGCGCTGCTGTCGCAGGGCGCAGCGATTGCCGGCGCCATGAGCGTGGGGGCGGTCGGCGCCACAACCGGAGCAGCCGCTGAGCCGCTCGTCAATGATCCGTGGAGCCTTGCGCCTGGCATTACCATTCCGCCCTATGGCCAGCCGTCGCGTTTCGAAGACAAGACCGTGCGGACGCTGACCAATCCGAAGCTCGAACCACGCGGCAGCGCGGCACGCACGCCCCATCATCTGCTCAACGGCACTATCACGCCGAACGGCCTCCATTTCGTCATTGCGCGCGGCGGCTTTCCGGATATCGATCCGGACAAGCACAAGCTCTTGATCCATGGCCGCGTGAAGCAGCCGATGACCTTCACAGTCGAGGCGTTGCTGCGTTATCCGATGACGTCGCGGGTGACGTTCCTCGAATGCGGCGGCAACAGCGCGCCGCTTTATGCCAAGGACCCGATCCAGGCCAACGTCCAGGCTCTCCACGGGCTTGTCTCCTGCGCAGAATGGACCGGCGTCAGGCTGTCGACGCTGTTCGAGGAAGTCGGCATCGATCCGGAGGCGAAGTGGTTTCTGGCGGAAGGCGCCGATGCGCCAACCATGCACCGCAGCATCCCGGTCAGCAAAGCGATGGATGACGCCATGATCGCACTCTACCAGAACGGGGAGCGCATCAATCCGTCGAACGGCTACCCGATGCGCCTGCTGCTGCCTGGCTACGAGGGCAACATGAACGTGAAATGGCTGCGTCGGATCAAGATTGTTGACGGCCCGATCATGGCGCAGAACGAAACCATGGCATACACGATCCTCCTGCCGAGCGGAAAGGCGTGGCAGTTCTTCTATCCGCAGGAGGTGAAGTCCTTCATCTCGCATCCCTCGCCCGGAATGACCATGAAGGGCCCAGGCTTCTACGAGATTTCGGGCCTGTCGTGGTCGGGCAACGGCCGCATCAGCAAGGTCGAAGTGTCAGCCGACGGCGGCAAGAGCTGGGCGCTCGCCGCCCTGCAGACGCCGGTGTTGAGCAAGGCGCTGACCCGCTTCCGCATGGCGTGGAATTGGGACGGTTCGCCCGTGGTCCTGCTCAGTCGCGCGACCGACGAGGCCGGCAACGTGCAGCCGAGCCGAGCCGCCTTCGCGGCCGAACGCGGCCAGCCCAGGACATCTCCGCCCGTGACCGCATTCCCGATGGAGCACTGCAACGTAATCTCGAGCTGGGGCGTGAGCGCAAAGGGCGAGGTGACCAATGTCTACATTTGAAGCACGGACCTTCGGCATCTGCGCTGCTATCGCGGTCGCGCTTGCACTCCATGCGGGCAGCGCCGCAGCCGGGGACGGCGCTCATTTCGGGCAACCGATCTCGGCGGCCGATGCGGCTGCGTGGGATGTCAGCATCGGACCAGACGGCAGGGGATTGCCGCCGGGCAGCGGAACGCCAGCCCAGGGCGCCGTCGTCTATGCAGAAAAATGCGCCGCGTGTCATGGCGACAAGGGCGAGGGAAAGACCAATGCGCGCCTCGTCGGCGGTCAGATCACGGGCCCAGGTCCGGTTGTCAAGACGGTCGGCAGCTACTGGCCCTATGCCACGACGCTGTTCGATTTCACCCGCCGCGCCATGCCATGGACGGCCCCGAAATCGCTCACGAATGACGAAGTCTATGCGGTCACAGCGCACATCTTGCGGCTCAATGGCATCATTGGCGACAACGACGTGATGGACGCTAAGACGCTGCCACAGGTCAGGATGCCCAACCGGGACGGGTTCATTCCGCTGTTCCCCGGTAAGCATTAGCAATTTTTCTGCCGAGCCCCGATTACTCTCACGGAGCGTTGGGGCTGGCGCAGCCTTGTCGTCGGCGGGTGTGCCGCGCCTCGGAGACGGTCTCAAGGATGCAAGGAACGTCGCCAACTTTGCGCGCTATTTATATCGCTAGGCCCATGCGACGCCATGAATGGCGACATGTTCGTCCTCATCGTGGTTGGGTCGGCTCGCCAATCGCGTCCGATTCTTGGCGCCACCTTCGCGACGATGCCGGAAATCCAACCGCCGCATCCCCCTTACCAGTCGGGCGGCACGTGCCGTCGCCTGCTTCACGATGAACAAGATCGTCGTCGCACGACTTAGAATGGCTAGCAGGAATAACACCGAGAAGATGTCGATGTAGGCTAGTAAATCGCCGACTAGCATGAATTCGGGAGGAATTGCGATTCTGTGGGCGTAAGCCACGATGAGAATGACGACAGGGATGAACGCGACAACTTTCCTTAACGTCAGCCTGTTCAAAAGGGCGGCGAGTTGCACGACAAAAACGTCCCACAGCCAATCGCCCAAAGCCGCTGGCTTGTCGATGGTCCACTTCTTCCAAAGGTCGTTCCACATAGGGTCTGCCGACATCTCCCTTACACACCAACCATCGTATCACCCGCGCGGGTCCAGCCCCAGCCGGCGCCTACTGCGCATCGTTTTTCGCGGCTTCAAAAGACGCCTGGGATGAGCCGTGATGTGCGGGCGCAATAGGCGTCGTATGCGGCGCCGAAATGGGCGCGCAGCAGCGCCTCCTCCGAGCGGATGCGGGCGAGGATCAGCGGCAGCACGAGTGCCGCAAGCAGCACGCCCACCCACGACCGAAACGCGAGACCCCATCCGAGCGCGTTGATGAGCAATCCGAGGTAGCTCGGATGGCGAATAACCCCATAAATACCGGTCGTGAGCAGGGCGTGTCCTGGCTGGATCGCGACCAGCCCGCTGAACCGATTGCCAAGCAGGGAGACCGGCCAAAGCCGCAGTGCCCCGCCGCTGCCGTAGAGGATGACGCCAATCCAACGAACCGCATCGCCGTCGATGGTCCAGAGCTCGTTGCGATCGGCCCAAGCGGGCAGATAGGCAAAAAGCAATCCGATCACCGCAAACGCCGCAATGACCCAGCGGTTGGCCCGATCCTCGCGCATGCCGCTGCTCAAGTTTCCGCCGGCGAAGTACGCTGCCCCCGATAGCGCGAAGGTCAAGAGCGCGAGCGCGGTCAGTGCGGGGTGGGAGAAGAACGCGGAGAACCCGCCCCAGCCGAGCACGGCGAGACCAAGAAAGATGGCGGCGACGCCAACGATCATGATGAGCCGCGCGCTTGGCGTTGCCATAGCATCAGCCATCGCTCACTCCATCTGTTCACTCCGCCCCCTCGACCACCGGAGCTGACGGCCTGTCAAAGAGCTTCGGCGGACCTGGCCGCTCATTTCAGCCGATTTTAGGATCATGCCTTTCGCGGTTGCATAGCTGCCCCCACTGAATCCGCAAGCCGCGAAAACCGGAATTGCTGCGCGGCCGTTACGCAGAGCATATCGTTCCCCGACCGGCGATTTGACCACCGTTTCATGCTGGCGGACGCGTCAGGCTTGCATTTTCTGGCCAAAAGCGCTCTTTGCCGGGCGGTCAGCCAAGGCTACACCCTAGAACCGCAATCTCGTCATTCCAGGCCGCAAGAACCACGCATGTCCGATCCCATCAAGACTGACGTACTTATCATTGGCGCCGGCCCCTGCGGTCTTTTTGCCGTGTTCGAGCTCGGCCTGCTCGACATCAGGGCTCACCTTGTCGACATCCTCGACAAAGTCGGGGGACAATGCGCCGAGCTCTATCCCGAGAAGCCGATCTACGACATTCCGGCCATGCCGGTGGTCTCGGGCCAGGGGCTCACCGATGCGCTGATGAAGCAGATCGAGCCCTTCAAGCCGACGTTTCACCTCGGCGAAATGGTGGAGGCGATCGAGCGCATCGGCGACCCCGCATTCCGCATCACGACCGATCAGGGCAAGGTGTTTGAGACGAAGCTCATCGTGGTGGCGGCTGGCGGCGGCTCGTTCCAGCCCAAGCGTCCGCCGGTGCCCGGCATCGAGGTCTACGAAGGCACGTCGGTATTCTACGCGGTGCGCAAGATGGAGCAGTTCCGCGACAGGCGCCTCCTCATCGTCGGCGGCGGCGACTCGGCGCTCGACTGGACGCTCAACCTCGCGCCAATCGCGCAGCGACTCACTTTGATGCATCGGCGCGACCAGTTCCGGGCCGCGCCGGACAGCGTCAACAAAATGCGGGCGCTGGTCGCAGCCGGCACAATCGACCTCAAGCTCGGCCAGGTGACCGGCCTCGAAGGCGACAGCGGCGTGCTGCGCGCCGTCAACGCCAAGCCCGACAAGGGCGAGCCCTACCAGATCGAATGCGACGCCCTGCTGCCATTCTTCGGCCTCACCATGAAGCTTGGCCCGGTGGCGAACTGGGGCCTCAACCTCGCCGAGGACTTGATCCCGGTGGACACCGAGGCCTTTGAAACCAGCGTGCCGGGCATCTTTGCGATCGGTGACATCAACACCTATCCGGGCAAGCTCAAGCTTATCCTGTGCGGCTTCCACGAGGCAGCGCTGATGGCCCAGAAAGCCTATCACTACGTGTTCCCCGGCAAGCGGCTGGTGTTCCAGTACACAACGTCGTCAACCAGCTTGCAGAAGAAGCTCGGGGTGATGTGACGGTTGCTTGGGCATTGATGCTGCACGTGTTATCCGCTTGCACGCGGGCCTGGCAGGAAATTTGCATTTTTTCGCCTTTTGGCGCTTCCTGACCTCAATTCCTTAGCGCAGACAATCTCTCGATCCGCATCGACTGGCAAAGTTTATTCTCGTTCAAGCCGCGAATTCATAGCGGGTCAGCGCGTCGATTCATGCTGCTGGCTTTACGCGTCGACCAGGAGCCAAAAGATTCCTCTTCAGTCCGGCTGGCAATCCCGGGCGCAGGCGCCCGGCGCGAACTGCTCTTCATCGGGTGGACGCGACTGGCTTCCCTGCTTTTTCTCCTCGCTGCCGCTTATCCCCATCTGCATTCGCAGGCAAATTGGCGGGCGGGTACTGGCGCGGGCGAAAGTATGATAATTCGCGAACAGGGCCGCGCGGCTGTCAAGCCGGCCGCGTCAAGCGTCCTTGCGTGCCTTGATCATAAGCCGTTCACGCGTCGATCTTTTTGAGATCCCGCGGCATCGGGGTGGTGAATGTTATCAAGCGAGTTCTTGGATCCTTCGGCCGAATTGACAACGTGGGGGTCAAATGCCGCCAAATCTGAGCCAAGCGGTTTGCCGCAAAACCCGCGCCGACCTGACGCTGCCTCCGCTTGGTGCAATCGCCCTCGCCATCGCGGTCTGCGTCGCCTATTTCGTCGCTGCGCAGCTCAGCCTTGAGCTTCTTGCTAAACCCGATGGCGTTGCCGTGTTCTGGCCGGCTGCAGGCGTGTCGTCCGGCGTGCTGATCGCGCTTGGGCGCGACGCGAGAGTGCCTGTTGCCAGCGGCGTGATGGTTGCGACCATCATTGCCAATCTTATGGGTGACCGGAACATCTGGAACGCCACGGCCTCCGCTTTATGCAATGCGGGCGAAGCCCTGCTTGCCGCATGGCTGATCGAGCGCCATTTCGGATCGCCTTTCAGCCTCGGCAGACTGCGCAACGTGCTGGGGCTGCTGGCTGCCGCCGTCGTCGCAACCGCCGTGTCGGGGATCGGCGGGATGGTGGCTTTCAAGTTGTTTCACAGCCCGACCACGTCGATTTGGACCACTTGGCGGCACTGGTTTGCATCCGACGCCGTCGGCATCATCACCGTTGCACCGCTTGTGATCGGCGCCGCCGAAGCCTTGCGCGCCCCGCCGCCGCGCAGCAAGGTCGTCGAAGGCATCGCAGCGCTGTCAGCGTTGGCGGCGATGACCATCATGATCATTTCGCTGCCGCCGGAGTCGTGGGAGACGATGCTTCCTGTCGCCCTGCTGTTTCCGATCATGCTGTGGATCACGGCCCGTTGCACGCCCGCGTATGCAGCGGCGGGGGCGTTCATCGTTTCGCTGACGATTGTCTGGACCACAACGTTCGGCATCGGTCACTTCGGGGATCCTGCTCTTCCGCTCGACGATCGCATCATCGGCGCCCAGGCCGCCATCCTGGGTGCGGCGCTATGCACTTATGTTCTGGCGGCGCTGTTCGCCGAGCGGCGTCAGCATGAGGCCGTGCTCGAAGAGAGCGAGGCGCGGCTGCAGGAAGCGCTGGCCGCCGGCGCGGTGATGGCGTTCGCCTGGAATCCTCGCACCGGCCTGTCCCAGCGCAGCGAGAACGCTGTGCAGATCCTGGGCTTTGATCCGCAGCAGACTCTCACCGCCGCCCAATTCCTCGCGCGGGTTCATCCGGACGACCGTGCACGGTTCAAGGCGCATGTCCATAAAGTCCGTGTCGACAACCCATCTTATTCGGTCACCTTCCGTTTCATCCGCCCGGACGGTCGGGAAGTGTGGCTTGAGGAGACATCAAGAGCAGAATTCGACACGACCGGCCGCATGGTACGCCTCAAAGGGTTGACCCGCGATATCACCAGGCGCAAGCAGGCCGAGGAGCGCCAGGACCTGCTGATCGCCGAACTCGACCACCGCGTCAAAAACGTGCTCGCGCGGGTGATCGTGGTCGCCATGCATACGCGCCAAGGCAGCGGGACGATGGACGAGTTCGTCCGCGCCCTCGCCGGCCGCATTCAATCGATGGCGACGGCTCACTCTCTTTTAAGCCAAAGCCGCTGGTACGGCGTGGGCCTTACCGACCTCATACGCCACCAGCTTGCGCCCTATACGACCGAAGCCAACACCACGATTGGCGGCCCGGACGTCATGCTCGCATCCGCCCAGACCCAGGCTGTCGCAATGGTCATCCACGAGCTGGTGACGAATGCTGCGAAGCATGGCGCCCTATCGAGCGCGAGCGGCAGAGTGGCAGTGAGCTGGGATTGCGCCGGTCCCGACACGGCGGCGATGCTGACAATCACATGGCGCGAGGTCGGCGGTCCGCCGATCGCGGCTCCGGTCCAGTCCGGTTATGGCAGCAGCCTCATCCGCGACCTCATTCCCCACGAGCTCGGCGGCACCGTCGACCTGATATTCCCATCCGACGGCGCGTGTTGCAAAATTACAATTCCCCTGGAGCGAAGGTAAGGCGCGAACGCCAAAGCGTTTTCCCTAGCCGACCAACATCTGCGCGGTGACGCGACGTAAGCACTCGAGAAGCTGAGCCTCGTCGACGGGCTTCTGCAGGACGGCCGCCGCTTTACCGGAGGCAAACCTGGCGTAACCGGTCATAATGATGATCCGGATGCCGCGAGTATGCAACTGATCCATCAACACATCGGCTCGCTCGCCGCCCCGGAGGCAGAAGTCGACGAGCGCGACGTGCGGGGCGTGCTCTGAGATCAAACGTTCGGCCGCAGCGGTGGTCGCCACAGGCCCAGCTACATCCGCCCCGCAAGCCTCGAGCTGACTCTTCACTGCAGTGCCGAGATGCCAGCAATCTTCAACAACGAGGATACGCACTCCGCTCAAATCCGGAGACGCGGCCTCCAGCGGGCCATGGTCGCTGGACAAGGTCATCGGAGTCGCGAGCGGCTTCCCGCTAGCCTCTGTCTACAAGGGCAGAGTGTCGCACTGCTTGGCCGCCTGCGCAATCCATCATAAGGCCCAAAAGTGTGCCAACCGGTCCGCCGGCCCCGACGCCCACATCAAGTCGTCGCGTCGCCGGCACTCGCCTGGCGCGCGTCACGTGACTGTCATAATTCGGATGATGTGTCCCGTCGTATATTTGACTTCATGCATTTTCGAGCCCGCTCTTGCGGCCTTCAAAGAGCGCGCCTACGCATTATCCCCCCGGATCGCCCCCACCACCGCATCAGTCACCTGCCGCGTGGTGGCGCTCCCGCCGAGGTCAGGCGTGTGCAGTGATCGTTCCGCCGTCACCTTTTCGATCGCCCGCATGAGCTGGTCGGCGGCGGGCTTCTCCCCGAGGTGCTCCAGCATCATTGTGGCCGACCAGAAGGTGCCGATCGGGTTGGCGATGCCCTTGCCGGTTATGTCGAAAGCCGAACCGTGGATCGGCTCGAACATCGATGGGAATTTGCGCTCCGGATTGAGGTTAGCGGTCGGCGCAATGCCAAGCGAGCCGGCCAGCGCGGCGGCGAGATCTGACAGGATGTCGGCGTGCAGATTGGTTGCCACCACGGTGTCGATTGAGGCCGGCCGCATCACCATGCGCATCGTCATGGCATCAACCAGCATCTTGTCCCAGGCCACATCGGGAAATTCGCCCGCCACTTCGGCGGCGATCTCATCCCACATCACCATGCCGTAGCGCTGGGCGTTCGACTTCGTCACAACGGTGAGGAGCTGTCGCGGGCGCGACTGTGCCAGGCGGAACGCGAAACGCATGATGCGGGTGACGCCGGAGCGGGTCATCATCGATACATCGGTCGCAACTTCCTGCGGAAGACTCTGATGCACGCGCCCGCCGACGCCCGCATACTCACCCTCGGAATTTTCCCGCACGATCACCCAGTCGAGCTCCGGGCCCGCCACATGCCGCAGCGGGCTCGTGATGCCTGGAAGGATCCGGGTCGGCCGTACGTTGGCGTATTGATCGAACGGCTGGCAGATGGCAAGCCGCAGGCCCCATAGGGTGATGTGGTCCGGCACGTCGGGCGCTCCGACGGCGCCGAAGTAGATCGCGTCGTGACTCCTGATGCTGTCGCGCCCGTCGCGGGGCATCATGACGCCGTGACGCTTGTAGTAGTCCGAGCCCCAGTCGAAATGATCAAATGCGAGCGCAAAGCTGCCATCGCGTGCCGCCAGCGCTTGCAGAACCTCTATCCCGGCCGCGATGACTTCTCGGCCGATACCGTCGCCCGGGATGGCGGCAATTTTGTAGGTTTTCATGGTGTGCGTTCGGCGCGTTCGGGGATTGCGGCCGGACCATAGCGAAGACTCGCAGGACGGGCAAAGGCGCCCGGCGTGGCGTGGCGGTTTGCGATGGCGATCGGGCGCCTTGCCCACGGGACCGAGCAGCGATGTTGGTCCGCATGGGCAAACGCGCGCGAAGGCGATCAAAATTACGACGATGTTTGCGCGGTGCGTTTGCCACCCTACTCTCAATAGCCCAAGCGGACTTGACCGTCGGCCATGCCGTTCACGGTGCCCTTGGTCAACCATTGCAACGACGACTCAAACAGCAGGCGGTGATTTTTCTCCCACATGGCATTGTGCGAAGAGCAGGCGAGGTCGATGAGAACCTTCGATTTCGATCCGATGTCCGCGTAAAGGTCGTGCACCCGGCTCGGCTGCACCTGCCCGTCATGCGCGCCGGTGATCATGAGGGTTGGGGTCTTCGTCGCCGCCACCACCGCGGTCGTCCAGCCCCAGTTCGTCACGTTGGGCGCGCGCCGCACGCCCGGACCCCAGGTCGCCCCGACCGGGTCTGAGTCAAGCATCGCTTGCCATATTGCTTTGAAAACGCCCTGCTCATACTGATCCGCGCATCCGACCTGACGATTCCAGAGGGCTGTCAGGTCGTCGCGCGATTGGACATTCATTGCGGCGCCCGCGGCCGGGACCGGTGTCGGCGGCGTGGCGGATGCATCCCGGCTATAGGCCGGCGCCAGCAGGACGAGCCTGCCGACCTTGTCAGGATTCTGCGCCGCATAGCCCGCGGCGCGTGGGCCGCCCAGTGACCATGACACCATGTTGACCTGTGACGCACCGCGCAGCGCACGCAGATAGTCCACCACGGCTCCGATGTCGTTCCAGTCCGACGCCATCGTGGTCATCTGCTGGCCATAGGAGGGTGAGCAGGCTTCGGTGCGTCGGTCAGGCGCCAGCGCGAGCTGCTGAGCGGTGGAGAGATTGCATGGGTCGTTCATGGCGGCCGGGCGCGTGGAGCGGCCGTAACCTGTGGTATCCATGGCAAACGTGTCGAACCCAGCCTGAGCCAGATACTCCATCCAGCTGTAGTCCTGGTACGGCACGTCGAAAGCCACTTCGGCCGGCGTGCCCGCGCCATGGATGAACAGCACCACACGGTTTGCAATGCTTCTGTCCCGCAAAGCGCTGGCCGCCCGCACGACTTCCCGCACATAGATCGGCGTGGTCTGACCGGCGATTGCCGGCACCGTGGAGCGAACGCCAACGTAATGGTCGATCCGAAGCGCATGGTCGTAGCTTTCGGTCGCGGCAGGGCGCGCAATGATGAGGCCGAGGAGTGAAGCGGCAACGAATGTACGCAGGGGCGGAAGAGTCTTCATGGCGTTTCCTTTTTGCGTTGATGCCGCAGCCTGTACCGTGGCAAGATTGCTTGCATCAAGGCGGCTCGCACGGCCTCGCCGGCGATTTGCCCACGCGGTCCGGCCTCGCTCTTTCAACAGCGTTGGCAAGACGCATCGCAACGACGATCATGCTCACTGCACGTCATAGCCAGCGATGCGTCTTACCCACCCTACAGGCTACGCGCGTCCGTCGCTACAGTGGCGTCCGGAATTTCTTGTACAAATCCTGCACCGCCGCGAGCGCCTGATTGTTCATCGGCAGGTCGATCGGTTCGCCGCATTCGGCGGACAGGTCGGCCGCCAGATAGCATTCCATGACGCGGCGCGCGCTTTCGGGCGAGACCATCGGCGCCCTGTCGAGCATCACGGACTCCAGGAAATGCAGCGTCTCCGGGCCCATCTGGCCGGCAAACACGTGGTCGACCTGCTCGCCCGGCATGGTGGACATGGGAAATTGCGTGCCCGCCGAAACGGTGTTGAGCCAGTTGTCGCGCTGGGTATCGTCAAGGAACAGCGAGCCCTCGGTGCCAGTGATCTCCATCCAGGTCGCGCAGTAGTTCGGATAGCTCGGAGGCAGGTTCCAGCCGCCGCCGATCGCCACCAGCGTGCCGTCGTCCATGGTCACGGTCGTCCACATGATGTCGAATGAGCCGTTGACGTCCTTCATGAAGCCGTAGGCCCCTTGCGCGTATATGCGAGCGGGCTTTGCAGGCTCCAGCAGCCAGAACACGAAGTCGAGATCATGGGTCGATTCCATCGCCGCCGGCGACAGGCGGGTGCGGCCGGCGATCTTTTTTCCAAGATTGCGGGTGATGTGTCGGCTCACCATGACGGACACCGGCTTGCCGAGCGTGCCGTCCGCGATCTTCTTCTTCGCATAGGCGATCTTGGTGTTGAAGCGCTGCGAATACCCGATGGTGAACTTCACATTATTGCGCTTGGCCGTCGCGATCAACTCGTCCGCCTCGAACAGCTCCATGGCGATGGGCTTCTCGAGCAGCACATGTTTTCCGGCCCGCAGGCAGTCGCGCGCGATCGGAAAGTGCGTCGGCTCCGGCGTGGTGCAGATATAGATGACGCTGATATCAGGATTGCGGACGATATCCTGGTAGTCGAGTGTTGCGCTGGTGGGATTTGTGAGGGCTTTCACCTCGGCGAGACGGTCGGGGCGAATTTCGCAGATATGGAGCTTCCGGCACAACGCCGACCGCGCAAGTGTTTCGGCGCGGATGCCCCCGCACCAGCCGGTGCCGATCACCGCGGCTTCGGGTCTTTCCACTGATTGTTCCTCATGTTCGAAGGGGCTGGCCTTTATATACACGGCATCCCGCTGCATTTGGCGTGCATGCTGACGTCGTCGCCCGAGATTGTCCCGGCGACCGCGAATGCGAAGACATCGTGCGGGAATAGTCGGGGTGGCCGGGACGAGCCCGGCCACGACCGGGGCGAGAACGCCAAGTACCTCAACCTGACCGGGCGCGCTCTAGGGGGAAAGGGCAGCGGCCATTTCTGAAATGATATCCCTGGCGGCCTGCTTCGGATCGGCTGCCCGCGTGATCGGGCGGCCTATCACGAGATAATCTGCGCCTGCACGAATCGCGTCGCCCGGCGTGGCAACCCGCTTCTGATCGTCGGACGCACTATCTTGAGGACGAATTCCCGGCGAAACGATCATCAGCTTACTGCCGGCTTGCTTCCTGATTGCAGCCGCTTCGCGAGCTGATGCGATCACGCCGTCAACACCGGCATCGAGAGCCTTCCTTGCGCGCGCCAGCACTAGCTCTTCAACATCGCATTGAAAACCCATGTCCCTGATGTCGTTTGCGTCCATGCTTGTGAGCACGGTCACGCAGAGTATCTTCAGGCGGGAGTTCCCTCTTCCTTCCGCGGCAGCCCGCAAGATGCCGCCGACCCCGTGTACGGTCAAAAAATCGACTCCCAGCTCCGCCGCCCGTTTCACGGCGGTTTTGATGGTTTCTTCGATATCGAGGTACTTGTAGTCGAGGAAGACCCGCCTGCCCTGCCCGATCAGGCTTTTTGCAAGGCTGTCGCCGCCGGCAAGTTGAAGGCCGAGGCCAAGTTTATAAAACGAGACCTCGTCGCTCAAATCCTCGACCAGCCTGATCGCATCGTTGATGTCCCAGTAGTCGAGCGCAACGATCAACTTTTCTCTTGCCCGCTCGACAATGTCAGAATCGCGTTCTCGCAAGGCTGCCGCTCCTGCCATCTCACGTCGTCTCTCTCGAAGTTG
>Ga0066903_100001531_pt1 | contig 17047 bp, 12 predicted proteins | sample PanSoiMetaGPlot1_FD_67491 | JGI IMG/M metagenome (GOLD analysis project Ga0066903, IMG submission 67491) | Tropical forest soil microbial communities from Panama analyzed to predict greenhouse gas emissions - Panama Soil - Plot 1 (version 2) | ecosystem: Environmental > Terrestrial > Soil >... | reverse complement strand
CCGGCGGCGATCTACCGCATCGCGCATTTCAACTACGGCATCGTCGTCAGCAACGACAGCATCGGCCGCTTCGACACGCTCGTCGCCACCGAACCGTTGGCGGCGATGCCAGGGCTGCCGCCGCCGGCGCTCCCGCCGCTGCCGCCGACGACGGAGTGGGTCAACGTCCGCACGCTCGGCGTCAAAGGGGACGGCAAGACCGACGACACCGACGCGATCCAGAAGGCGATCGCCACGCACCGCGTCCTTTACTTCCCGCTCGGCTACTACATCGTCAGGAACACGCTGTCGCTGAAGCCCGACACCGCGCTCGTCGCGCTCCACTCGGGCGGCACCCAGCTCGATCTGCCCGATTCGACGCCCGGCTTCCAGGGGGTCGGCGCGGCGAAGGCGGTCGTCGAGACGCCGCAGGGCGGCGTCAACATCGTCAGCGGCCTGGGGATCTACGCGGGCGGCATCAACCCTCGTGCGACCGCCATCAAATGGATGTCAGGCGAACGGTCGCTGATGTACGACGTCCAGATTCACGGCGGCGCCGGCAGCTATCTGCCGCCCGAGACGCGATCGACGTACTACCCGGCTGCCGCGGCGGCCGCGGGACGCGGAGGGGGCCCGTTCGTCGCCGGCCGCTGGGGCGCGCAGCATCCCAGCATCTGGGTCACGCGCGGCGGCGGCGCGTTCGCCAACATCTGGTCGGCGAACACGCTCGCGCAGGCCGGATTCTACGTGTCGGACACCACGACGCCCGGGCACGTCTACGAGATCTCGGTCGAGCACCATCTGCGCAACGAGATCGCGCTCGATCGCGTCGAGAACTGGGATTTCAACGGACCGCAGACCGAAGAGGAGGCGCCGAGCAGTCCCGAGGCCGTGTCGATCGAGATCAACGACTCGAAGAACATCGCGATCGACAACTACCACGCGTATCGCGTGACGCGAAGCCACGCGCCGTTTCCATCCGCCGTCCGGATTGCCAATTCGACCGACATCCGTTTTCGCAACGTCCGCGTGAACGCCGAGAGCGGCTACGGCGTCTGCGATCAGAACGGCTGCGGCACGTTCCTTCGTGTGAGCAAGTTCCCGTACGACAACGCGATTCAGGACATGAACACGCACCGCGAGGTGCGCGAGCGCGCCTTCGCCGTGTTCGACTTCCCGCCGAAGGCGCCCGCGCCGGCCACGGCGACGGCGGCCGGCGTACTCGACGGTGCCGTGCAGAGGATCGAAGGCGGTTTCTCCGGCATTTCGGGCGCCGCGGCCGGTCCCGACGGGACGCTCTATTTCATCGATCGGTCCCAGCAGCGCATTTTTTCGTGGTCGCCGTCGCGCGGGCTCGTCGTCGTGAGCCGCGGTGCGCTCGACGCCGTGAACCTCGCGGTGGACAGGTCAGGCAACCTGCTCGTGCAGTCGTCGGCCGGATCTGAGGGCACCGTGTACTCGTTCAAGCCCGGCTCGCCGGTGGACGAGATCGCCGTGCTCGAGCCGAAGACCGGTGCGCCGCCGGCGGGAGCGGCGTTCGTGCTTCCCGGCAACGTCTGGGACAACGGCGAGTTCGCGGATCAGCTGAACCTCGAGACGCTGGCGTTCAAGACGAACGCGCAGATGTTTGCGGAAGACGTCGGCACCGCGCGCACGAAGGTCTATGTCTCGCCGGACGGCAGCCTCGTGCTCCCTCACGGGCGCGTGTTCCGTCAGGGGCCCGACGACATCATCGCCGGCATGGACCCGACCGGCTGGCGCTGGTCGAACAACCTGAACGCGATCGGTTTCGTGACGGCGCCGGCCGGCCGCAGCATCTACGTCATCAGCGGCGCGGAGAATCGGACGTATCGCGCGACGGTGCAGCCGACCGGCGCCCTCGGCGCTCTCCAGCCGTTCGCCGACCGCGGCGGTGAAAGCGTCGTCGCCGACAGCGCCGGCAACGTGTACATGGCCAACGGGCAGGTGTTCGTCTACGACCGCGACGGAAAGGCGATCGGCCGCATCGACTTGCCGGAACGTCCGATCCAGCTCGTCGTCGGCGGCGCCGATCGGCGGACGCTCTTCATCCTCGCGCATCGCACGTTGTACATGGTTCGACTCAAAGTGGCTGGCGGGAGCTGACGGTCAGAACCAGCGCCGGACACGCGCCGTGTAGGCGTCGTAGTCGGCGCCGAAGCGCCGGCGCAGATACGCTTCTTCCCGCGCGATGACGAAGCGATCGACTGCGAGAACCGCAGACGGCAGGAGCACGAGTACCCACCACGTGTCGAGCCAGAGGCCGGCACCGATCGTGAGCAGCGCCATCGCCAGGTAGAGGGGATTGCGGGTGAACCGGAACGGCCCGTCGAGCACCAGCGCGTTCGCGGGCTTGTCGGGAATGAACGTCGTGTTCTGACGCGCGAACCACCTCAGGCTCCACGCGAACAGCCCCACGAAGAGCGCCACACAGAGCCACGCGGCAACCATGCGCACGGGGCCCCCGCCGATCGTCAGCGGTGCGTAGCGGCGCAGCAGTGCGCCGCCGCCGATGGCGGCGACATAGAAGAGCGGAGGGGGAATGTGAACGCCGGGGCTGTCGACGTGTGCGGGCAGAGGCGTCTTCTCTTGGATAGCATAGACGCTGCCGTGGCGCTTTCGGCTGGGACGACGCTCGACCACTACCGCATTCTCGAACGTCTGGGATCGGGCGGCATGGGAGACGTGTATCGCGCCGAAGACCTCCGGCTCAGGCGCACCATCGCGCTCAAGACCCTGAGGGCCGGCGCGGACGTCGAGCAAGGCACCGCGCGGCTCCTGGCAGAGGCCCGGGCGGCGTCGGCGCTGAATCATCCCCACATCGCCGTCATCTATGAGATCGGGTATGCCGACCTGGCCGGCGAGTCGATCACGTATGTCGCAATGGAGTACGTCGAGGGCGTCACGCTCGCCCACATGGCGGCCGGCCAGGTTCTCGACCTCGACGTCGTGCTCGAGATCTTCGAGCAGATCGCGGACGCGCTGGCCGAGGCCGAGCGCCTGGGCATCGTGCACCGCGACCTCAAGCCGGCGAACGTGATGGTCGCGCCTTCCGGCCGCGTGAAAGTGCTGGACTTCGGCGTCGCCGAACGGCGGCCGCCTGCCCTGGGACCCGACGATTCCACGCAAACCGCCGCCAGCGGCGATCTGCCCGGCGGGTTTGCCGGGACGATCGGCTACGCGGCGCCCGAGCAGCTGGCGGGCCGCCCGGTGGATACGCGCGCGGACCTCTTCTCCCTCGGCGTGATGCTCTACGAGCTCGTGTGCGGCGAACGGCCGTTTCAGGGGGACACCGGAGCGCAGGTGCTCGAAGCGATGCTCACGCGCGACGCGCCGCCGTTTCCCGATCCGCGCCGGGATCCGCGGCTGCCGGCGCTCGAACGGCTGGTGCGCCGCCTGCTCGCGCGCAACCGCGACGACCGTCCCGCGACCGCCGCCAATCTGCGCGGCACGATCGAAGCGATTCGCACGGCCGCGCGTCCCCCCGAGCCCTTCGCCGACGCCGCGCCGATCGTCGCGATCACGGGGTTCACGAACATCTCCGGCAACCCGGAAGACGAATGGCTGGGAACCGGCATCGCCGAAACGCTCGCGATGGACGCCGCGCAGATCCAGTCGGTGTCGGTCGTGCCGCGCGAGCGGATCAGCGAGGCGTTGAAGACGCTTCGCCGGCAGACCGGCGAGGCGGACGAACGGCTCTACCTGCGCGCCGCGCGCGGGCTCGGCGCGCGCTGGGCCGTGAGCGGCGGGTTTCAGCGATCGCTCGACGCGGTGCGCGTCACGGCGTCGCTGACCGACGTCGCGACCGGCGATCTCGTCAGCACGGCCCGCGTCGACGGACGCGTCGACGCGATTTTCGAGCTGCAGGATCGTCTCGTGCGCGAACTGGCGGCCTCGCTGCGCGCGGCGATCTCGCCGGCGGCGGCGGCGCCGGAGACGGAGGTCGTGGGCGCGTACGAGGCGTTCTCGCGCGGCATGCTCAATCGTCAGGCCGAGAGTTACGAGTCGCTCGACCGCGCGGTCGTCCTGTTCGGGCGTGCCGTGGCGCTCGATCCGACGTACTTCCGCGCGCACATGGAGCTCGGGGCGGCGCTGAGCACGAAGGCCGACTATCTGTCGATGCCGGAGCTCTACACGGTCGCGCTGGTCAGTCTGCGCCGCGCCGTGGAGCTCCACCCGGACTCCGCCCGCGCCTGGCGCGAGCTGGGCTCCACGCTGATGGCCACGGGCCAGGACACGGACGCGACGAACGCGATCCGCCGCGCGCTCGCGCTCGATCCCGCCGACGCGGCGTCGCTCGCGGCGATGGGCCGCGCGCTCTTCATCTGTCGCGCGCAGTTTGCCGCCGCGGTCGAGTGGTACGAGCGCGCGCTCGAACGGAACCCCAGCGCCGGATGGTATCCGCTGCAGCTCGCCCACTGCGCCGCGCTCCTGCGCGACTTCGAGCGCGGCGAGCGGGCCGCGGCGCGCGCGGTGGAACTGCAGGAGTCGCTGCTCTCGGGACGGGAGGGGCTCTTCATCGCCGGCGGCTACATGCGCGCCGGGCATCTCGCGGCCCTCCAGGGGCGCCACGCCGATGCGATTGGGTTCTTCCAGCGCGAGAGCGACTTTCTCGCGCGCACCCTCCATCCGCTCCGGGCGCGCATCCTCGTCGAGCTCAACGCTCGCCTCGGCGCCTCGTATCAGCGTCTGGGCGATCCGCCGCGCGCGGCCGGGTTCTTCGACACCGCGCTGGAGCACTTCGATCGCCGCGTGCGCCTCGGCGCCGACGATCCGTTCACGCGCTACTACGCCGCGGCCGTCCACGCGCTGCGCGGCGACGCCGAACCCGCGCTCGCGTTCCTCGAGCACGCGATGGCGCGGCTGCCCATCTTCACCGCCGCGCGCGCGGCGATCGAACCGGAGTTCGAGTCGCTGCGCGCCGACCCGCGGTTCCAGCGTCTGCTGGCCGCGCGATAGTTCCGTTGGAAACGGATGCCGATCAGGCTCGCGGCGGCGCGGCGACACTAACCGGCGTTCAGCTGCGTGGCTCCCATCGCTCGCCCGCCGGCAGTGCCCTGCGCCGCATCGCGATCGGGCGATGACGCCGCCTTGATTCCGGCTTTCACGCCCGCTCCTACGCCGGACGAGGCGGTGCTGCTCCCGAAATAGAAGCTCACGACGCTGACGAAGACCGTCGCGAGTGTCGTGATGATTTGCTTGCCGAGATCGTCGGCTTCCTTGCTCCGCAGGTGGTTGTAATAGCTGACCGTGAAGGTTCCCGCGGACGTCCCCGTCTCCGCGACCACCACGAAGTCCTTTCGCAGTTCGTCGACTTGCGCCGACGACAGGTTCGTGGCCTTTCCCGCCAGCGTCAAATCGGGACCCGCCGTTCCCTTGTAGAGGAACGTCGCGAGACAGACGAAGATCAACAGGAGGCTCAGCGCGATCAGCGCGCGAACCGAGCCCTCGGGAAACGCGAGGGGCTGGGACGCGTCTTTCACGCCGAGCAGCGAGTAGACGATCGCGAGGCCGGCGACCAGTACGACGATCAGAGCCAGGCCGACGAGGACGACGAGGCTCAGCATCAGCGCATCGCCCTTCCCCACGACGTACGAGGAGAACCGCACCAGCAGGAGTCCCGCCACTGCGAGGATCGATACCACGCCGGCGGTCATGACCACGACGCTGCGCGGCCCCGCTGTTGACATGTTCGCGGCCGCTGCGGCCGCATTCGGCTGTTCACCCATGACATCACCCTTTCCACGACACCGTCTTGCCGAGTAGATGACTGCCCCTTACTGGAGCCGTCTCAGTTTCTGCAGCGTCGAGTCCCAGCTATAGCCCGCGAGGAGCGCTTGCGCATGCGTCCAGTTCTGCAGCGCATCCCCGGCGGCGGCCATGACGACGATCGCACTTACGATCGCGGACAGGCCCGTCACGAGATATGGCCGCACCTCTGGCATGATGCCCGCCGCCAGCGTGCGGCCGAGGGGTTTGGGAAGCAGCGCGGTCAGGATCGGCAGCAGTACGCTGATCGCGATACCCAATACGCACCAAAAGTATGTTTGCAGCGGCACAATACCCATCGCTTGTCCGGCTATGTCGTTTCAACAGATACAAACGACGGCGAGGGCCAAAGCGAACAGGATTACACGGGGGTCGCGTGCGTCAACAGGGTGCGCAGATCGGCTGGAGCGGGCCCCGAACTCGTGAGCCGGACCGCTGCGCCCCAATACAGAATCCAGACGGTTGCGCCGTCTGGCGCCGCGTAAGCGACGTTCGAGGAGTCTTCGATCCGGACCGGTGGACGCTCGGCGGTGGCGAGCAATTCCGCCATGAAGCTCACAGCCATTGTCGGTTCGCCTGACCAGGCATCCACAATGAGCTCGATGCCGGGGTTGGCGTTGTGGGACTCGGGGAAGTACAGCGTACGGTATCGAGTTGGCACCTGCGGCCCTTCAGATGGCCTGGGCGGAGGATCCGGGAGCGTCGTCGCGCTCACGCCGCGGAAACCCGCGATCCGTAACGTCTTCGGCGCCGCTTTTCCGTCACCGATGAATGGCTTCAGCGTCTCGACATAGCCGCGCCATCGATCAAAAGCGCAACGGTCGAACGGAAGCAACAAGCCAAAGGCGATCTGCGGCGGCGGCAGTGGATGGGCTCGCATGCCTCCAATACTCGAAGGGGATACAAGCTGGGGAATGTACTGACCCATCCCCGGGCTGGACGCCAGGGTGCCGAATGGCATCGGCGTCGCAAATTCCCAGGTGTGAGGCGCCACGCCCGGAAGCGTGTCCGTGTCGAGTCTCAGGACCGAGTCGTACACGAGGAACGCGTCGGATGGACCAGGAGCCGTATCGCACGCCACCGCGTGCGCACTGAAGCCAATCGTGGCCAGCGGGGTCTGACCGAGCGGCCACAGAGCATTCGTGTCGAAATCGTCGCAGTCGGTCCGGTTCAGAAGCAGCAACTGGAGTCGACACCCAAGCAGATTCGCAAACGTCGCGACAACGGCGGCAGCCTCGTAGCAGCTCAACTCATGGGGCAGATCGACGATGGTCTCGCGTACTGCCGCGACGAACAACTCGCAATAGAACAGGAATGGCGCCAGGCCAGGACTGAGATACGTCGAGGCGCCCGAGTTGTACGTCCAGTTGGCCTTCTTCGTGGCGCTGAGTGTGGAGACGGCTGCTGCCACGCGCCGTGCGGCGTCAGCGGTCGTCGTGGCCCCATTGGCCCACTGACACGCCAGCGCCAACGGCCCGGGCCAGGGCGTCTCTTCGCTCGGTCCCGGCGTTGAGGCGGCGCTCCAGGGAAAGGACGGCGCGTCGAGCGTGACGAACAGCAGATGCTCGCTCTCGCCTAGTACGCGTCCGGTCTGGCCGCTCTCGGCAGCTTCCCACGACCACACGAGGCTTCGCCAGTTCACGCCCAGCGCGGGATACATGAGGCTGTCCAGCACGAAGCGGCACTGCGCCTTTCCGCTACGCCAGTCGGAAGGATGAATGGCCTGGCGGTCGGGTCTGGCGAATACGTTCGCGCCTGGTCCGGGAATCGCGTCAACCCACACAGTTCCGGACGGAACGACGCGCGATTCGAGTACGACTGTCAGCTCGAGCGGCTCTCGAGTCAGCAAGGACGTCGTGACGAGACACGTGTCGGTAAGCGGACCCATTGTCGTGAAGAGAGACTCATCGCCTCTCCTCCCTGGCCCGATGGGCAGCGCATGGCGTCCGGTCGTGTTCAATCGAACGCTGACGAGGTTCATGACAGCACGTGCGTCCGCACACGCGGAGACACGCCGCCTCGCGGAGCGACGAATCGCGCTGCCTTTTCCGGTCTGGTTCCGATGCCGGCGGCATACAGAACGGCCTCGTCGATGCCATCGATCCGCAGATGCTGCTCGACCCGTGCGTCGTCGAGCGCCATCGTGCAGAACGGCGCCAGTCCCAATGAGGTCGCCACCAGCAACAGCGTTTGACACATATGTCCCGCCTCGAGCAGCACGGCCCTATAGGCACGAGGAAACTCGTAGCGCCACGCCGTACGTTCAAAAACGGCGGTAAAGAAGATGGCGGCGCTGCAGTCTCCCAGCCATGGTTGTTGCGGCAGAAACGCACGGAGACGGGCTCGGGTGGTATCCAGGCTCACCACATCGAGTTCGTGACGGTCGGGCGAATACCGATACGTCCCCCGTCGTAGTCCGTCCACACCCACCGCCACGAGGTACGTTTCGACCGGGTGTCGAGCTCCGGCCGAGGGAGAGCTCCGAAGGGGCACCTCGCCTAACCGAGGGACCGTCAGCCAATGCGTGATTCCGCTCGTCAAGCGAAGCACTTCGGTCAGTTTGTCCAGCGGCAGCCTTGCTCTCCCGAACTGCCGGTAGGTCCGGCGATCGAGCACGGCCGACCCTATCGGGGAACTCCCGGCGACCCGCGGTAACGGCACACGTTCGCGCGCCGGCGCCTTCACGGACGCGGGCATCGGCCGCTCGACGGCTTTGGTGGACAGGCGAAGGTCGAACGGCGCCTGATCGACGTACTTGCACTGGCGTGACTGGCAATGGAAAAAGCCGGCCGAAGGGTTCCAGCCCGCCCAGCGCTCCATCGCGCGCTCCCGCGCATCGGCCCGCCGCCCTGACACGGTCACGAACGTCGCGGCCACCATGGCGTCGAGCAACCGCCGCACGTCGCGGCGGTTGATGCCCCCAAGATGTCCCGCGACGTCACTCACGGTTCGCCAGTCGGCGCAATAATCCAGAATCTGCCAGGTCAACGACGATGCCGGCGCCTGCATGGCGGAGGCATAGTTGTAGAGAATGGCAGTGCCGTTCTGCCAGAACTGCACGAGATGCCGGGAGCGCCGATAGCCGTTAGCCACGCTTGGCTTTGTCTGTCGTGCCGTGAAGCTGGTACGGTGCGTGATCCTGAATGCACTCGACCAACGTCGCGGCAACGCCCAACTTCGAAATGGCCGCCTCGATCTGTCCTCTCTGCGTAGCATCGAGGGGACCGTTTTCATCCCGATCGTTGCTCTTGATCCTCTCGAGCGCCCGCTGCAGTCGTGCGACCTCCAGCTTCACGACTTTCATCGAAGGCCGCGGTTCCTCGTGTGGATCCGGCGCGTCTGCTTTCTTTCCACGTTGCTTAGCCATCTATCCTCCTTCGCACTGAATGCTGCGCCACCTGCGCTCACGGTTGCAGGCCCAGTCGCTGGAGCAGCGCGCGAAAGCGCGCGTCGCCCCGCAATGAATCGACTCGTGGATCCACTTTCATGAACAACAGCCGCGCGAAATAGTGGTCCAATGCCCGGTTGAGCCACTCGAACGCACGATCGCGGTCACCCATCGCCGCGTACACGAACCCGATGCCCTCGTAGCTCGTTGCGCCGCCGCTCCGGGCCTCGACGAGCAGCCCGCCGAGCGTCTGGTCGGCGAGATCCCGGTATCCCGCGAGGACATAGTTGCGCGCAAGTTCCGCGCGGTAGCTGGCGTGCGGGCCGACGATGGCCTCCGCTTTCTGAACGAACTCGATCGCTTTCACGTAGTCGCCCTTCCCCGACAGCGCCCGGGCGATGCCGAAGTACGCGGGTCCGTACGACGGCGCGACCGCCAAAGCCTTCTCCTGAAACCGAATCGCTGCGTCGTAGTCGCGCCTGTAGTAGTGCACGATGCCCACCGAACTGACCATCTCGCCTGACAAGGGATCGGCAGCCGCGCCGTCTTCGGCGTACCGAAGAGCGTCGTCCAGCTGTCCCATGGCGCACAGGAAGCGGGAGTAGGGCGACAAGACGAGACTCGAATGCGGCGCGAGCGCCAGCGCCTGCCGGTACGACGCGTCGGCTCCGGTCCAGTCGCGGGCGAGACGGAACTTCATCTCGGCGTCGATGACGTTGGCTTCGGGCAAATCCGGACTCAGCGACACGGCGCGCGCCGCTGCCGCAATGGCCAAGGGCTGGATCTCCGCGGCCGTCGCCATGTTGTACTCGAGGAGCAACCCGTAGGTGCGTGCGAGGCTTGCGTAGGCGGCTCCGTACGATCGATCGAGATCGACGGCGCGCTCGAGGAGTTGTCGAGCCTCCGCGATACGGACGCGCTCGAACGTGTAGATCAGGTACCGCGCTTGAAGGAATGCGTCCTGCGCTTCGATCGACGTCGTTTGCTGCTGACGCAGGCGGCGGTCTGTCTCGCCGCTCAGATGCCCCGCAACTCTTGAGCCGATCGCTGAGGCAATCTCGCCCTGCAGCGCAAACAGGTCGCCTTGGGGACGCTCGAACGTCTCGGCCCACAGCAGGTCGCCCGTCGACGCCTGCACCAGGCGCGCGTTGATGCGCACGCGATCGCTCTGACGTTCGACGGATCCTTCGATCGCGTACTCCGCGCCGAGGCGGGACCGAAGCGACGCGGGGTCGCGGCGATCGGGTGGCATCGCCGCGATCGAGCCGCGCGCTATCACCCGCAGCGATGCGATCATCGTGAGGCGGCTCGTCAGGATGTCCGTCACGCCGTCAGCAAAGTATTGCCGCGCCGGGTCGTTCGACAGATTGGTGAACGGCAGGACCGCGACGGTTTTGACCGCTGGTGCAAACACGGCGTCGGCGAGGCGCGTTCGAATCGACGGTGTCGAGAGGGCGGCGACAACTGCGAGAACGGCGGCCGTCGACACTACGCCGGTCCACACCCGGCGCGCACGCGTACTCCAGGACCGCGATTCGTCGCTCGGCGGCCGGATCTCGAACGCACGCGCGAGCGCGGCCTCCATGGCGCCTGGCGTGGCATAGCGAGCCGCCGGGTCCCGCTCGATCGCGAGGTCGACCGCCTGCGCGAACGCGGGCGGGAGATCGGGACGCAGATCGATGAGCCGCCGCCGCTGGCCAGAGGCGTGCGCGTCTCGCACCGCGGTCGCGGTGGCCCCCACGACGGGATACTCGCCAGTGACGATGTAAAAGAGGAGCACGCCGAGACTGTAGATGTCGGACTGCGGCGACGCGTCGGCGCCGTCGAACAGCTCGGGCGCCATGTACAGCGGCGTCCCGATGCGGCCGCGCTGCGCGCCCGGCGTCAGTTCCTGTCCCGCGCCGAAGTCCATCAGGACGAAACGGCCGCCGGCTTCGCGCATGACGTTCTGCGCTTTGACGTCGCGATGGACGAGCCCGGCGCGATGGACGGCAGCCAGCGCCCCGCACAGTTCTGCCCCGATCGCGGCGGCCTCGCGCGCGCTGAACGGGCCGCGCTCGCGCACCAGCGCTTCGAGCGTCCCGCCGCGGATCAATTCCATCCAGATGCCGACGCGGCCGTCGAATCGGTCGGCGCCGAAGACGGTGATCACGTGCGGATGGCTGACACGCGCGAGCAGCCGCCCTTCTTCGACGGCCTGTCCGCTCATGTCGTCCGAGCCGTGAAGCAGCTTCAACGCAACCTCGCGCGCGAGCCGCCGATCGTAGGCGCGATAGACCACGCCATACGTCCCGGCGCCGAGCCTCTCACGCAATTCGAGGCCGCCCCAACGGACCACATCGGCAGAGGCGGGGTCCGGTGTGGCGTCGGAGTCTGAGGCGCTTCGATGCGCGTCGGCGAGATCGGCGAGGAGCCGGAGTTCCCGGACGAGCGCCCGCTCGCCGTCTGAGCCGGCCTGTGATTCGGCGGCGACCCAGTCCGACGCCTTGCCGTCGGAAATCGCTTCGGCCAGCGCGAGGAGGCGGTCCGCGTCAGCCGCCATTCCGCAGCTCCTCCGCGAGGCGCAGCAGCGCTCGGCTGACGGCGACTCGCGCGGCGTCAGCCGAGGGCCGGCCCATCATGACGGCGATCTCGGCGTACGAATACCCCATCTCGATCCGCGCGACGATGCCTTCGCGTTCCTGCGGCTTCAGCCGCTGGAGCGCCGCTTCGTACCGCTCGACGGCGCGCGCGCCGATCGCGGCCTCGAGCGGCGACGTGCCGTCGCTCACGAAATGCTCTTCGAGATTGTCGATGCCCGGACGCCGGCCCACGCGGCGGCATTCGTCGCGGACGCGGTTCAGCACGGCTTCGCGCAGGTACGCCTGCAGGGCCCCGTCGTGGCGATGCTCGAAGGTGGAAAGATTGCGAAGGCTCCGGATGACCGCGTCCTGGACGACGTCCTCGGTGTCGGCGAGGTCACGCGCCCATCGCGGCAATCGTCCGCGCGCCCATCGGCGCAGCGCGGGGACGTATCGCCGCAGCAGCACATCAAGGGCGTCCTTGTCGCCGAGGCGTACCCGCTCGAGCAAATCGACCGACGATTCGACGGACATGTGCGCCGTGATCCTGGCGGATCCCTCCCCGGGGTTCGCCGATGATACACGGAATGGAAGGATGACCGCCGTTCCCGTCTGCCCCATGGCTCCTCACCGGTACTAACGCCGCGCACGCGACAACCGAACACGCGTTCGCTTTTCCCCCACGCGTCGTTACTCCGGACAAAGGAGTGGTATCGTGGCGAAAAAACCTCAAGTACGTGCAGCGGTGGTTCCCCTGGCCGATTCGGCCGCGCCTGCGGGACTCGCGATCATCACCGTTCCCCCTGGCGGAACGCTCACCATCATCGTCGACGTAGGGGAGATGACGATTCCCTACACCGTCCAGTACGCGGGGCGGACGATCATCAAGTCGCTCGTCGACCGCGCCGTTGAAGTACAGCCGCTGGAATCGGGCATGCGCGTGCTCGGCTGGGCGTTCGCGCACACCCAGAAGGGCTGGCACCACACCATCGGCTTCTCCATCAACGGGGGCGCCCTGCAGGTGCTGGAGAAGAAGTCCGAAGCCAACAAGGATGTCGATCACTCGGTCGGCGCCGCCATCGTCCAGGCGTAAGGAGCAGAGACGATGACACACCGATACCGTAGTACTTTGGTCGCCGCCGCCGCCCTGGTTTGCCTGGCACGGCCGGCCGCGGCGCAAGCCCCGACGCCGGAGTCGTTCACGGCCCAGATCGACAGCGTGCTGCACGCGCGCTGGAAGATCGTGCTCGCGGACACAACCAGGGCACGCGGGGCCGATCTCGCGTCCATGAAGCTGGAGGACAAGCGCGCGCTGTATCTCGAGGCGCTGCGCCGCCTCGCGCGCGATCCCGAGGTCCTGAAGGTGTCGGTCCCGGATCTCACGCTGATCGACCAAGTCACCACACCGGAAGAACGAGCGAAGGTCGACGAGAAGGTGAAAGACGCCGAGGTCTCGGCCAAGTCGGTCAACGCGCCGAGCACGAACGCGGCGGCAGGCAACCTGGCCGAGAAGAGCGGCTTCGCGGAGATGTTCGCGCTCGCCCTGAATGGCCAGAATTTCTTCAACGCCAACGCGACCGCCGTCAGCCTCAATCTGAATGCGCTTGCGCTGTTCGCGCTGGCCGAGCCCACGGTGTACTCCGAGCTGTACCGCTATCGACAACACGACGCGCTTCGGCGCCTGGGGGGAACGGTCGTCTTCGGGTCGAAGATCCCCGAGAAAGACATCACCGGAATCAGCGGGCTGCCCGACGCGAACACCCTGTTTGACGCGTTCACCTGGGACGCCAAGTACCGGCTCGTCGGCGACAGGGACCCGCGCGCCAGCAAGTGGTACCCATACACCCTCGGCCTCAATGCCGTCGTGAACCAGATGATTGTGCTGCAGAACGACATCCCGGTCGGCGATGTGGTGGTCTTCAACCAGGCCTTGGCGACTCTTCAAGGCCAGAGGCTGACCGCGCTCATGACGCGCGTCCAGCGCTCCCCGCAATTGTCGTTCAAGGCGGCGGGCACACACCTGACGCAGGAACCGGGCAAGAACAAGTACTCGTTCGGACTGTTGTTCGATCAGGGATTCGCGCAGGACTCGGATCTGACGGTCAACGCGCTCTACGCGGTCACGACCGACGTCCATCTCGGCGCCGACAAGGCGTTCCAGGTGAAACAGTTCACCGTGAACGCCTCACTGAGCGCCAGGCTCCTGCGGGACGTCATCGTGTCGAACCGCAGCGTGGAGTGGAGCAACGGCGCGACCGTCAACGTGTTCACGAACAAGTCGGCGCTGCCGATGCCGGTCACGGACACCTGGAAGCTGTTCAGCACGTTCGAGGTGCCGATCAGCGCCGCGGCGAGAATTCCCCTGTCGGTGGTCTTCACCAACGACAAGAACGAGCTGCAGAAGACCAAGTATGTGAGCGGGTTCGTCGGTGTGACCTATGACTTTTCGGCGCTGCCGAGCCTGTTTCAGCCCAAGTAGCACGGCCGGTCCGTCGAGCGCGGGCGCGTTCGCGGACCGCCCTGATCCGCGGTTGACTCATCGGCGCCTGGTTTTGAAGAACGACCACATCGCGTCGCTCGCGTCGAACGCGGAAGCAGGCCGATCGGCGGCGGCGCGCCCCGGCTGTCCGCCAGGCCACGCGTAGCCGTTGCCCGTCACGGTGTGAAACACGACGGACGCGCCCGTCGTGCAGCGCGTCCACCGGACGACCGTCGACGCCGGCGTCCGGCTCCGCTCCGGTGCGCCGCAGCCGTTGGCCTTCGCCCAGTACGTCGCCTGGTCGATCGCCGGAGAGACATCGCGGTCGGACGCTCTCCCGCCCGCCAGTAATGGACGCAGCGTCAGCGGCCCGCCCGCGCCGGGAACGATGCGATCGTCAGCGCCCACGACGATGAACGCGGGAAGCGGTGCCGCCGGCGGCGGCTCGTCGCCGAACACCGCGCCGACGACTGGTGCGATCGCCGCGATTCTCGTCGAGAGCTCGCGTCCCAGCCGGTGCGCCATCATCGCGCCGTTCGACATCCCGGTGACGTAGATACGCGCCGGATCCGCGCGCCGCGTGGCGACCAGCGTGTCGATCATCGCCGCGATGAACCCGACGTCGTCCACACGCGAATCCATCGCCGACGCGCAGCAGTGGCCGGCGTTCCAGGTGAGAAGCGGGAGACCGCTGCGGCCGGACGTGCCGTTCGGATAGACCGCGATCAGCCCCTCGCGTTGTGCGATGCGATCGAAGCCCGTCATGTGGACCGCGTTCTGCGCGTTGCCGCCACCGCCGTGCAGGACGATGACGACCGGCGCATTCGACGCGCGGGAGAAATCATGTACGAGATACGTTCGCGTGCGGCCGCCGTGCGTCAGCGTCTGTTCGGTGGGGTCCGTCGTACGCGGCCGCGCCGCAAGGGTCGCGGACGCGAGCGCGCACAGGACTGTGATCGCTCTGAGGTACGGGCGCTTCATGTCGATCGTTAGACCGGACGCGGCAGGCCGGCGTTGAATTCGGAGAGGGGACGACAAAAACGTCGGGCGGGTCCGGAAGGACCCGCCCTCATTGGGCATTTCCGCCTGAAGGCGGAAGCTACGGGACTGGCGTCAGGCGCACCCTGAAGTCGTCCCGCAGTTCGTGCACTTGTAGCACGCACCGCTGCGAACCATGATCGAACCGCACGTCGAACACGGCGGCGCGTCTTCCTGGTTGACGATCGCGGCGAACGACGCCGGCTTGCCGGATGACTTCCCTGTCTCGGCGGCCGCGAGCGGCAGTTGCTCAGGCGCCGCGGGCGCGGTCACTTCCTCGCGGTTGTTCACGCCCGCGCGGAACTGGGCTTCTGGCGAGAGGAACTTCGCCGCCATCCAGCGGAAGATGTAGTCCACGATCGACTTCGCGAAGCGCACGTCGGGGTTGCGCGTCATCCCCGACGGCTCGAAGCGGACGTGGCTGAACTTGTCCACCAGGTCCTGCAGCGGCACGCCGTACTGCAGCGCGTAGCTGATCGCCTGCGCGAACGCGTCGGCGAAGCCCGAGATCGTCGAGCCCTCCTTCGCCATCACGATGAACAGCTCGCCCGGCATCCCGTCTTCGTAGAGCCCGACGGTGATGTAGCCCTCGTGGCCCGCGATGTCGAACTTGTGCGTGATCGCCTGCCGCTCGTCGGGCAGCCGGTGGCGCGCCGGACCGGCCGGAACGGCGGCGGCCGCGGTGTCCTTCGCCAGCTGGCCCGCCGCGAGGATCGCCGCCTTCGACGTGTTGAGCGGCTGGGTGCGCTTGCTGCCGTCGCGGTAGATCGACACCGCCTTCGCGCCCAGGCGCCACGAGTCGACGTAGGCCTGCTGGATGTCCTCGACGCTCGCGTCCTTCGGGACGTTGACCGTCTTGCTGATCGCGCCCGACAGGAACGGCTGCGTCGCGCCGACCATCTTGATGTGGCCCATGTAGTGGATGGACCGCGACCCGCGCATCGGCTTGAACGCGCAGTCGAACACCGCCAGGTGCGGCTCCTTGACGTGCGGCGCCCCCTCGATGGTCTCGTTCTCGTCGATGTAGTTGATGATCTCGGTGACCTGCGCCGGCGAGTAGCCCAGCTTCTTGAGCGCCATCGGGACGGTGGTGTTGACGATCTTCATCATCCCGCCGCCGACGAGCTTCTTGTACTTCACGAGCGCGATGTCGGGCTCGACGCCGGTCGTGTCGCAGTCCATCATGAAGCCGATGGTGCCGGTCGGCGCCAGCACCGTCGCCTGCGCGTTCCGGAATCCGTACTGCTCGCCCATCTCGATCACTTCGTCCCACACGGCCCTCGCCGATTCCATCAGCTCCTTCGGCACGTTGGTCCGGTCGATGTCCTTGAGCGCGGCGCGGTGCTTCCGCATGACGCGCATCATCGGATCCTTGTTCTTCTCGTAGCCGCTGAACGGCCCGCCGTGGTCGCGCGCGACGCGGGCCGACTCGGCGTACGCCGCGCCGTGCATCAGCGCCGTGATCGCCGCCGCGTAGTCGCGCCCGGCGTCGCTGTCGTACGGCAGGCCGCGCGACATCAGCAGCGCGCCCAGGTTCGCGTAGCCCAGCCCCAGCGGACGGTACGCGTGCGAGTTCTTCTCGATCGCCGGCGTCGGATACGACGCGTTGTCGACCAGGATCTCCTGCGCCAGGATCATCGTCCGGCACGCCCGCTCGAACGACCGGGTGTCGAACTCTCCATCCTCACGTACGAACTTCATCAGGTTGATCGACGACAGGTTGCACGCCGTGTCGTCGAGGAACATGTACTCCGAGCACGGGTTGCTCGCGTTGATGCGCGCCGTGTTCGGGCACGTGTGCCAGTCGTTGATCGT
>Ga0066903_100001530_pt1 | contig 17051 bp, 15 predicted proteins | sample PanSoiMetaGPlot1_FD_67491 | JGI IMG/M metagenome (GOLD analysis project Ga0066903, IMG submission 67491) | Tropical forest soil microbial communities from Panama analyzed to predict greenhouse gas emissions - Panama Soil - Plot 1 (version 2) | ecosystem: Environmental > Terrestrial > Soil >... | reverse complement strand
TGAAACAACAGCACGACCCGCGCGATACAATCTGGTTGCTCGGGATAACTGTCGTCGTCCAACGCCAGGACCAAATCCCCTCGCGCCTCACGCATCATTCGACCCCGCGAAGCAACCGAGCCCAGCCCTCGGTCGTTGATGATCAACTTCGCGTCGGGCAATTCGGACCTGACGAACTCAATCGTGCCATCAGTGCAACCGTCCGCGGTGATCAGTATCTCGTTGGGAGCGGGATTGAGATTCTTTAATACCTGACTAGTTCGCTCGAGATCGTCCAGACGATTCCGCGTAACAATCATAACACTCACGAGCAGGCGCCTACGCTCTCGCATAGAATTTCCAAAAGCTGCCCAGCCAATCGTCGTAGTAGGAAGGTGAAAATCTTCCTGTGCCCGCTGCTGGAAAACACGTCATTTCACCGATAAGCGGTCCGCGGTTGGAGTCGTAAATGTCCACGCGAACAAAGTCGATTCCTTTCCCGCCTGCTTCTGCAACGCTCAGCATTTCGTCCAGTGCAGCTGGACGAGGCGGTTTCTTTTGTGGTTGCGGATAAGTGAATGTAGCCGGGATATGCTCCCAGTCGCGAGTAAACAACGCCCGGGCGTGACCGCAGAATCTACTCACGTCCACCTCTATCATTGCACATTTTCCGTCAAAGACGAAGAACTTGTAATCCCATGGAACTCCATCAGTAGACTTTGCGCGTGACTCAATAAACTCTTCGACCATCACCAGCGGATCAATTCGTGAGTACGCCCATTCCTCTGATTGCTTGCCGTAATCCAATCTCAGCCAACCTCCTGCTTCTCTGATCACGTCGTCACGCCTGCCGGCGGACTTGTCAGTCACGATTCGCACAAATCCGGAACCGTGATTTGCCTTAATCACAAAGGCCTTGGGAAAATCATCGAAAGGTATTGTGGAAACATCTTTGCCTAGCCAAAGCAAATTATTCAAAACGTGCGGGCCAATTTTTCCGGCAACGTACTGCCTCATTTTAAATTTATCGCTCAGTGTGACCAGCAGCGGTCTGCGGTCTATCGCCATTCTCAATGCCACCTTTTCGTTGAACGTTTTGGGACAGATTAGTAGGGACAGCCGCCCGTGAATGGCTCTGTACCGCAATGCGAATCGCAATCGGTTTGGCAAAAGCTGCAAGATTTTAGCACGTACATGCATGCGTGATTAACGGTTCCGCCCTGTTTTTGATCTGTCGACCGTGGCCAATTTGATTCACGAAGACGCGGCCTTGGGGCACGGATTTCAGTTCCCTTGATCGAGAGTTAGCGAGCAGCGCACGATCTTATCAACAGTTAAGGAAGCATGAATTCTTTTCTCAACCTGCGCGTGATGAATCTTGTCCTGCGAATTCTTCCAGCAAACATTCGCAACGTATATTTTGAATGCCGTAATGAATGGAAACGCGAGCTACTCTCGGGGTTACCAGTCCGATAAACAACTGCATTGAATGGGACAGTGGAGAGTTTGTGCCCGAGATAAGCGAATTGAGCCACATAGCGTTGGTGGTTATCGTTCAAGAGGAGAGTGCTGATTCCAAACCCGGGAATGAGCGAATAATGATCGGCGGCTGCGAGCCTCGAAGTTGCCTCATCAAGGCGGAAACCTTCCACCTCCGTGAGGAACGGTCCACTTCGATCGGCAAGATCACTTCTGATGATCAGACAGGAAGAGCATACTCGATCGAGGTACTCGGTCCGCTGGATGAGATAACGCGAACCCGAGCGCCAAACCCACCCATGTTTTACAAGATAACCCGCTTCGCCGTCGGCATTCTCCAACCACTCAACCAGCTTTGCGCTAATAAGATCGTCGGCGTCGAGTTTCATCACATACCTGGGGTTCCATGCTCGCTTCGCGTACTCCCAGGCGGCCCCAATTTTTGCCAATTTGTCGAGTTCTAGAGAAACGTGGTGCTCCTCATGTGATGGAAAAGGATCGTGAACTGACAAGAAATAAAATCGTGAATGACACCGGACATCGAAATCTGGCGGTTCGTGACCAGCCACAACTCCGCAATAATTCCCGCTGGTTGAATTTGCTATCGATCGAAGTGTTTGCCGAAGGTGGGCACACGCCGCTCCCCAGTTAGACTTAACACCTCGCGATGCGAACGGAATCAAGAAACCCACGTTGGCCGTGGCAGTGGGATTCATACCGCAGCGAAACTCTTAAGCTTTCTTTTGACTTTATTTGCGAGCACCCGGCGCTCCTCGTTTACAACCGCCAACCAAGCTCCCATTTGACTGTGACTGCGGCGATGATGCTCTAAACGAGCGATTGTGAAGGGTCTTGAGTAAGACTTCTGGTCGAACAGAAATGGTTTGCGGCCGCAAAAGTGCGCGACTCGCGGACGTTTGATTGTTATTGGAAAACGCCAGGCGGCACCCGCGCAGTCCTGCTCGAATTCTCTTGTACCTTGATGGTCCGGAATGTGTTGCAAGTCAGACACGATTGTTTTGAGATCCCCCCTTTGTGCCATCGAGTGGACCAGGTAATTAACGATTCCCATGTCTCCCCTGTAGCTGTTTACCCCAGATTCGAAAAGACCTTCAATCTGCCGCCCGGTGGCCTCGACCTGCACATACCGTTCAAACGGTATGGCATTACGTCGGCAGGCGAACACCCCCGCGCTAAAATAAGCATGCCCGCGCCAGTCAAAGTCGGGATCTATTTGCCGCAATTTGTACGGGTCGAAGTAGAAGCGCGGCAGCCATGGCGGGATTTCTGTCGCGTCCGCTGGGATGGAAATGTCGCTCCAGAAAATCTGGAAATCGACATCCATGCACACATAAGGGGTAAAATCTCCCCACACAATCGCATCCGAGTCAATCCAAACATAAAATTCAAACGGGCCTTCCCACATTGCGGCATGCTTGGCATGAAAGCCCCCGGCAATAAGCTTTCGCATTTCGGCCAAGGGCAGATCGCCAATTCGCAAAACGACGAGTTGGTATTGTTTCTCCAAATCCGAAACATCAACGTCCCCATCGACCGTCAGGCATATCGGAACGCTCGGGCAGTAATGCCTCATGCTGGCCAGCGTGGCCTGGACTAGGAACTTGTCTCCGGCATGGCAGCCGGTCACAAACCCAAGTGGCGCTTGAACCTTCACGGCACTAAGGCTGATTGCTGAATGAGACGCTTTTGCCCTGGATAGAGGCAGGCCTCATATAAGCGAGCAAACGCTGCCGCAAATCGAGTCTTCGCATTTCGAGCGGCAACGAGCTTGCTCGCTGCGTTCCCAAGCTCATTTCGAAGCTCTTCGCTACGGCGCAGTTTTTGAATGGCTGTTTTGAATGCATCTGCGTCGAGGAGTTCACATAGAATTCCCCCTTCATCCGGAACCGCTTCGGGAACTCCGCCGGTGCGAAACGCCACCACTGGAATGCCGCAACTCATCGCCTCAACCAGCGTCAATCCGTACGTTTCCATTAATGACGCAGTGACGAAAACATCTGCGGCGCTGAAAAGCATGGCTCGCTCGATGCGATCAGCAATGCCACCCGTTAGGCGGACATTAAGACCGATTGGAATCTCGAGAGTCCCTTCGCCGGCGAGCACGACCAGCACATCTTCGAGTTCAGACAATCCCGCAAGTTGCTCCAACAGCCAGGGAATATTCTTGTTGGTGTCCGTCAGCGAAGCGGCTCCGGTCGCAATTACGAAGGCATCCGGTGGGATGCCAAGCTCCGTCCGGCATTGCGTCTTGTCCTGTGGCCTGAACACGTCCGTATCAATTCCGGGAGGAATGACTCGAGAGCGGCCGCAGGCTCTGACGATCAGGCTACGGTCGGCCAAATCCGCCAGCCATTGGCTGTTGGCAACAAACTGAACGCGCCGGCTTCGATAGTCCTGTAATTTTCGGCGCTGCTCGTCCTTTGCCAGAACGCGATTCAAAGGCGTCTTCAAGATCGGACATGGCGCGCAGGTCTCAGTGAAACGATCACACCCGCGATAAATGAAACAGCCGCCGCTGAAATGCCACATATCGTGCAAAGTAATGACCACACCTATCCCGCTTGGCAGTGTCTCCAGCCAACTGGAAACATTGAACCAATCTGCAACCGTGTGTAGGTGCACCACGTCGATTCCCCGCAACTCTTCAGGCGTTGGAGGAGACAACAATCGCCTTGTTCCGTGCCATGGCTGGGTGGAAAAGGAAACGTACGATCGGCGAATAAGCCGATCCAAGAAAGGTCTCCTGGCTTCTGATGATCGATCCTTGCAGAGCATGCGGCTTTCAATTCCCTGCTCGGCTAATGCGCTCGAAAGAAGGACCGCGTATTCATAGCTGCCGCCGGAGGCATGCGTGTTCAGATGGAGCACCTTCATGAAACAAGTGGCGATGCGTGTAGGTCAAATTTCATCCTACTAATTTCGTCGCTGCGCTGGCGATAAAGCCGACGACGCCGTGGCGCATTGCAAACGTAATCGAGCCAGTAACGCGCAATTTTCTCATAAGCAGCCGATTTATCTTTTTTGCCAGCCAGTCGGTAGCACAACGCCGCAACTGGAAAAGAAAGCGCCCGCACAGGTGCGAGCGCGTTTCGCCACAGATTCCGCCAAGTTGATCTTTTGAACTCGGTTGAGTTCCGGTTGAGAGGCAAATCCGCCTCCGCCGCAAATCGCGCGAACAACTCCTGAGCTGGGCCCGATATTCCACTCAGCCACGGGACAGAACTCGTGTAATGAAGTATGCAGTTCAGATCGTTATCTTCCTGCGCATCAAAGCACCAGGACGGCCGGTTCCAGTATTGGGGTAACTCCTGGATCTGCTCGTGCAAAAGAAAATTAATGGCCGACTGATCCCAAAATCGGTACTTGCCGCTCCAACCATCCAAGAACTCCACAGAGCGTTGAAAAAAACGCTGTCTCCTCAATTCATCCAGATCCATCAACATTACTCCCGAATTAAAGTAAGCGCCTTCGGCAGGAAGTTGCATAGCCCTTGCCACTATCAGCGAATCGTCCGCTAGCGATAACGTTTCGGAATCGGGAACTGCGGCCAGGACTTTGCCGTGTGACAATTGAAAATTAAAAAGCGCCGAAAGATCGCGGAATACCAACACGTCAGAGTCGAGGTAGATCAAACGTGGCACATTCAACAGTTGTGGCAGCAATATCCGGCAGTAAGCCATGTGGGATTCGCCGGGGCCGAGTGTCGCCTTTCCAAACACCGATGGATCTACCGTCACAAGGTCCAGATTACCGCGTTCGCCAATCCGGTTAATCAATCTGGAAAGATGATCCTTGGACGTTCCGGAAATACCGCCGTCGAGCACCTTTATTTCTACTTGTCTCGTCAGGTCCAGGTGGCTCAACGCGCTCGCAACCGCGCAGTAAAGGCCGGGAAAGTAGCGTTCGTTACTTGCCAGGGCGATCACAACTGGTTCCATCGCGAGTGATTTGTTAGGCAAGCTGAAATTCGCCGGAGTGAACTACGCAAATCTTCAACTGAGCGGTCACGGAACTGAGGCGTTTCGGGAGTAAATTGCTCGCTCGAGCGCCTCCATGAACTGCGCTTGAATACGTTCGTAATTGAAATCGCCTGCAGCAGCCTCGTGCGCTGATTTCGCAAGACGCGCTTGTTCCAAAGGCGACACAGCAAGTTCTTCCAAGGCCTGACCTAGCGCCGACGGATTCGGGTCTGTCACGCACAACGCTCGTTCTCCCTTTCGGGCCCATTTCACCGCTGAACAGTGTTCCGGTCCCCAGGCAATAACTGGCAAACCAAGCTGCATCGCATCGATCATTTTCGAGGGAAAGCTGGTTCTCATTCGCCGCCGATGCTGCGGAACGAAGCTCATAACGACTAAAGCGGCTTGGAAATCGCGAAGCGACTTCGCCAATTCGTTCGACGAAATGAATCCATGGTAGGATCCGCGGGAGCGAAACTCATCCTCCGCCCCGCGTGTCCAAAGCGGACTGGGCCCGAACACTTCCAATCGCACACGCTCAGAGCCTATGAGAGCGCGCAATGCGCTTTCGATCAACGGCCCGTATTCGGAAAGGTTGCCAAAATAAGCAACTCGCAAAGGGAGCTTGAAATCGAGCGTTGAAGGCCCGGACCTGTTTACCGACGGAATATCGTGAAGCACCAAAGCATTTTCGGGTTCACCTAATTCGCGCCGCATTTCATCACTTACGCAGATCGCCACGTCGCTCTCCGCACATGTCTGGCGAAACTCGCGTTCAACTCGTGAACGGAATGCGAGAGGAACATCGGGAAAATCCGGCCACCAATCTTGAAAAAAAGAAATCAAGGGCAGTTCAAACCTCCTTGCCAATCTCCTGGCCTGTATGTGCCACCATCCATGGGCGACGGTGAGGACAACATCGGGTCGAAACGAGTGAACCAGGCCATGAACCATTTTGCTCGGAGGCAAAACAGGAAACAGGCATTCCCAGGATCGAGAGATAAATGGAAAGCCAAGTTCTCGCAGCTTGCCAATCACTTTCAAACGAAATGGAAAGCGCTGCCACAATGCAACCTCAGACTCAATCCGTGGGCTTGATTTGAGATGGCGGTGCAAAACCAGTTCACCGCCTGAACCGAGCGCGTTTGGCACAACAGATGATATGACCAGCACTTTAATCCGATCCATTGGAAAGCAGCTTAAATTCCGCTACCCACCCGCTCGGCGGCGGACAAGTTTTTCAATTTCGCCGACGAAGATCTCCTGCAACCGATCAGGATTAAACAGCGTCTGATGTAGTTCCTTGGCCTGCTGCGAAAGCTGTTCGCGCCACAAGGCGTCACCGGCGATCTGCCGACCGGCGGATACGATCGCGTCGGCATCATTCTGATTCACCACCACCGCGCCACCGTGCTTGCGCGCGACGCGAACCGGCGCGCAGTATTCCGGTCCCCAAAGAATCACCGGTTTTCCAAATGCGACGTAGTCCAGAAATTTGGTGGTGAAACTGGTGCGCACGAAAAGCTCGTGTTCCCTCTCGAAGCTCATCACTACCAGCAAAGCGTCCGCACCGGCCAACACCTTCACCGCTTCTTCGGGCGGTTTGAAGCCAAGATAAACTCCATTTGCTTTGGCACGTTCAAGGAATTCCGCCGGCCAATCGTTTGGCCCAATCACGATAATTTCCAAATCGTTCGTCGTCTCGATCTTTTCGATGAGCGACCGGACCATGCGCCCGTAAGCCCCCTGAATTGCGCCGACATAAACGACGCGGAATTTCCCATTGTGCGGCGGCCAGGCTTTTTCCAACACATGGTGTCTGCCGGGCATCGGGTAAACCACATGGCTATTCGGATGCGGCCCCAATGCTTCCTTCATGCCGTCGCTGGTGCAAAAAGCCAGATCGCATGCAGCATAGAGCTCGCGATATCGGCGGCTCACGATTCTCTGCGTCCACCGATGGCCCATGTGGACAATAGGAAACCAATCAAGGAATAATCCCACCAAGGGTAAGTTGTATCGTTGCGCGGCGTTGCAGGCGACATGACACAAGCCACATTCGGCGAGCGTGAGTATCGCTTGCGGTCGGAACTTTTTAATGGCGATTTCCAGATCTCGCTTCGGCGTCAACGGCCAGACGAAAGTTTCGTAGTCGGCAACCCACGCCGCCACCTGCGGGCCGAACCGGCTTCTCCTCAACCTCCAGATGGCGTACGGGAGACGCAGAGGCGTATGTATTAGAAGGTCGTCGGCAAAGTCGGCGTTGCTGGCAACGTGCAATTCAAACGGCATGCGCTCCACCAAATGCCGGTGCATGACAATGCGCACCCCGCAATCGTTTTTCGGAGGTACAATGCTAACTAGTAGCACCCTTAATTTTTCTTGTGACTTCACGGGCGAACCGGCACCAGGTGCTCCAATGCATCGCGGTGCCTGCTAACCCAATTGCTTATGTCTTGAATGATGCAAGGCAGGTCGCGTTTGGGGCGCCAGATAGTACGATCAAATAACCGTGAGCTGTCAGCGACCAAAATCCGTACATCGTTGGGGCGATTAGCAGGCACGGATGAAATCGAAATTTTTTTTCCGGTGATTTCCCTGCACAAGGCCGTGAGTTCGCAAAGTGAAACAGCGTTGTTTAATCCTCCGGAAACGTTACCCAACCAGCCGTCCCACTGATCAAAGTTGTTAATTTGATCGCAGATCAGTTCGCATAAGTCATCCACGTGGAGAATATCACGGACTTGTTTCCCCGCGCCCCCATAACCGATGTAACTCAACGGTCGGCCAAAATGGTGTGCCAAGACCCAGAGCGAAGCTACTCCTTGATCGACCTTACCAAATTGCCACGGTCCTGCAATGACGCTGCAGCGATTAACGGCAGCTTTCATAGCATAGGCGGCCCGGTATTCTTCGATAAGTTGTTCCGCTGCCAATTTGGTAAACCCGTATAAGGAGCGCGCACCGCTTAAATCCAGTTGCTCAGTTACGCCCCGCGAAGTGATGCCGTTCGTGCCGTAGTCTTCCCACACAAAGCGTGTTTGTTCCTCACGCCATGGATGCGCTTCGAGATGAGCGATCGGATAAACACGGCTAGTGGAAAGAAACAGGACCTTACTATCCCACATCCGTGCCCTCTCTAGACATTGATAAGCGCCAACTAGATTGGTTTGAAACACATAATCGGCCGAGCCATTCTTACCAGCGAGCACGGATGGTTCGGCAGAACATTCGACGATAAAATCAAAAGGCCCAGTCGGAAAGCCATTGGCGTCAGCCACATCACCACGATGGAATCGCACACCAGATTTTTGCAGTCGCGGAACATTCAATTCAGAGCCGCGGCGGTACAGATTGTCCATACAAACGACCGTTGCGTCGGGAGATGTTCGACAAAGGTGCAGGGCAAGATTGGAACCAATAAAACCCGCGCCGCCAGTAATTAAGATTCGCATTATGTAGCTATAAGAGCGACTGGCTGAAAGTTGGAAGTCTTGAGCTGAAAATCTCTCGAGAGGGCATTCGATGTAGTTGTCCGTGGCAAATGGAGAACTTTCATTGCGAAGTTCGGAGCAAGCAGCGACGCAAAAACCCCTTCAGACGAAACACGATCAGAAACAATCGTCCCTCCAACGTCAGCCGATGAGTGCCACAAAAGTGGAGAAAGCCGGCCCGCTCTCTTTTTGTCACCGAAGACGAGCGGAACAATCTACGATAGCGCCTACGGTACTCTTGGAACGCGTTGCGGAAAGCAGATAGATTTTCACCGCTAAAGTCGAACTCCCAGGAAACTGACGTCCATCCGATCTCTTTTTTCATTAGTTCCAGCAAGAGTTGCCCGTGCGCTTTTGCCAATAATTCGACGGGAGCGAGGTTGGGCATGGCTCTTTCAAGCGCATCCATGTAAACGCCGAACGGAATGCGAAAAAGGAATGGTGAATGTGTAGAACGCGCCGCGCGGTTAGCGTCGCAGCCGCTATACGTCAGCGCGCGAATCATCGCGCCAAAATCGAAGCAGCAAATCTCCAGCTCTTGGGACAGTTCATAGCCGAGAATCTTCGCTCCTCCTCCCAAGGATAAGAATAGAGTATCGATTTCGTGCGCTTGAACGAACTGCCGCAAATCCTGTTTTACCACGTCGAGATTGGCATCAAGATCGCGGCCGTCGTTTCGTAGTTGATGATAGAAAATCTTTGCTTTTTCCGGCCAATAATCGGCTGCTGCTCGCCTAAACTCAGCTGTCCGTGACAGGAGTTCCAGTAAGCGCGCTTCGGCTCCTGCAAAGCCGATGCGCCGATCGTTGCAGTACCCCTTAAACTCCTTCTCGGTCCATGTCAGAAATACAAGCGACGTCTCCTTGGTCGGATTACGATAAGAGGTTGCCGCTCTCTTGAGCACTAAACGAGGTACCAGATGCTCGTTCGGCCAATTTTGCTCGTGGAAATCGACATAATCGGCTTTCTCATAGGCCCTGCGCAATCGCTTCGCCTGCTCTGCGCTAAGACCGGGATTCCCGTAAGCTCGCGTCCCGGAGATCGGTCCCTCACCAACCTCAATCTCGTCGGGCCGCTCGTCCTGTTCGGCGAGAAGATATCTGAGTTCCATGTCGCCCATACGCAAGAAGCAAAAGGCCCTGTGGGCCCGCATCATTTCCGAGAGGAGCTTCGCCTGAGCCGCGCGCGCCTCGCAGCCATCTTGCTTTTGCCCAAACGGGCTTGCAGATGAAGGCGGCGGACAACCTTGCAAAAGCTCTTGATAGAAGGTCATTGTTGATGTAGCCACGCCCCTGTGGGGCGTCTGCGCTTGAGCTGCCCAACGTGAGGACCGCGCACAGCGCCGTAGCTACAGCGCGCTAGCAAAATCATAGGATGGGTTCTATTACCGCCGATAGCTCTTTCACTTCCCGTTTTTTGCCATGCGCCAGCATTGCTTCCACAGCTTCAAAAACGATCTGACCGTCGAGCCTCTTCATGCAGGCGATATCATTGGGACAGCCGCTTATCCAATGAATGACAGGCGTTCTATTGTGACAAAACAAGCACGGAACGTCGCTAAACAAGCCAATCGCCTGCCAGGTCGGTGGCAATCTTGAAGCTGGGTCCAGAGGGCCGAACAACCCGATGACAGGTGTGCCTACAGCTCCTGCGACATGCACCGGGCCTGAATCGATCGAAATCACCAGATCACAACTGGCAATGAGCGCCACAATTTCTTCCCCGTTAAGGCGACCGGCCAATGATTTCACGCCGGTTAGGCTATCGTAACCGGACGAACCATCGTCCCTCTTGATCCCGAACTGGACGATCACAGCGTCGTGTTGTGAATGAATTTTATTGATCAGCTCTTGCCACTTGGAAGCTTCCCATTCTCTCACATGCCAACTGGGACCTGGGTTGATGCCGATCAGCAGCCGCTCCCCGATCGCTTTGCGATCCAATTCGTATGCACTGCGGGTCTTGTCGATCAATCCCGGCGACGGACAAAGCTTCGGTAGCCGCTCCGCGACTTTGAACCCACAAGACGCAGCCAAATCATTTATGAGATGAGTGCTCGTCCCAGACGTGAACGACTTCTCGCCAGTCGTCTGAGGGTTGTACACTCTGTCTACCAAACCGAACATTTTGACGGTCGTTGGAAATGTAAACGGGTAGATCCACCATTTGTTCGAATAGACCAAATCCGCGCATCGAGACATTACGACGACCTCTTTCCAAACCGGCGCTGTAATAAAAACCAGCAACTTTCCGGGGTGGGTGCGACGCACCGCGTCGCACATCGGCAGAGTGCAAAGCACGTCGCCTAATCCGCCACAGCGGCAAACGATGACGGCTCGCTTTCCGCGCCGAGCGCACCGCAGCACCAGCCACAATGTGAAAGGTATCCGTCCACGACCGCGGACTTTAAAACCGAGCCACCAACGCCACCACGGTCTGACGGCAAAACGCACCTGATCGGGCAACATTGAAACTGCGAATTCGCGAAGACGGCTCACGATGACATAGTTGAACCGACGCGCCTACGACTTCCAATACGCCAGGTCCGTTTCCTCGATTCGCACGACGTCTCTGCCCAGCGCACGCCACTCTAAAATCAGCGTCAGGACGCCCTGATGTCTCTCATCGCAGTCGTGCCAAAGGAACGTCCCGCCTCGTGGGCAAAGCGCGAGGCATTTCTCTGAGTCGTTCTTGCAGTATTCGTACGTGTGCGAGCCATCAATGAAGAAGAAGGTCGGCTGACCAATCCGGGTGAGGTCCATCACTGCTGTGTCGCCCAGATGCTGCACGATCCTGTTCTCGCATGCGTCTCCCTTAAACTCGCGGCCCACAATCCTCTGCGTGATCAGGTGAAAATCATCCTTGCGTGGGAACTTGCCGACATCTTCCTGCACCGAAAAATCAGGTGGTAGATCAATGGTGTGGATCGTCGATGTCTCAAGGTTTTCCGCCATCGCGCGTGCCGTATGCCCCATGTAAGTCCCAATCTCGAGTACCTCGGCCGGCTGCTCTGCCACCAGCAGGGACAGCAGCGCAATGGCATCGCGAAGCGGCAGCATCCCATCTTCATAATTCATGACGCACAGTTTGATCTCGCATTTTCGGTCGCCCAGCAAGTCAGTTAAACACACAACCGGAATCTGGTTCAACTGTTCACGTAAGAGCCGCTGCCGCCCGTTCGCGTCGCCTCGCGCGGCCGCGTAAGCCGCGCGGCTTGCGCGGCCCAGCGCGCGTGGGCCGTTCTCAAATCCGCGCCGCACGGCCGCAAGATTAACTCCCTGCAAAGCTTCCAGATATTTGCTCACCGCAACTTCAGTACAAAACATACAGGAAGGCTCACACGGGATTTACTTTGCAGTCGCCGCAATAGCAGGGATTTCGTTGGCCAAGTCAATCAGTTGATCGCAATTAGCCACGGCGCTGAGGCGGTGAGCAGCCATGATCATGGTGAGCTTGCCACTCAGTCCGCGCAACGCCTCGTGCAGCTTTGTTTCAGTCGCGACATCAAGCGCGCTGGTTGCTTCGTCCAGGATCAACAACGATGGACGATGGTAAAGAGCGCGCGCAAGACCGATCCGCTGGCGCTGACCGCCTGAAAGGCGGACGCCGCGTTCGCCCACGTTTGTATCAAAGCCGTCGGTCAATTCCGCTTCGATGAAGTCGAGGATCTGTGCCATCGCGCAAGCTTCGCGCAAGCGCGCGCGGTCGATCTTCTCGTCCGGCAGACCAAACGCGACATTGCGCGCGATGGTGTCGTCGATGAGAAAAATATCCTGTGGCACGTAACCAATGGACGCCTGCCATGAAGGCACCAGCGCGGGCGTAAGCAACCGGCCATCGATCAGGATTTCGCCTGCCGTCGGGTGGTACAGGCCAAGCAACAAATCAACGAGCGTTGATTTCCCCGAACCTGTCGGACCAATTATACCAACCGAAGTGTTTTTGGGAATTATGAGAGAAAGGCTCTCCAGCGCCGAGCGCGATGCATCGGGATAACGAAAACTGACCTCGCACAGAGTAATCGCGTTCTCCCACGGAAAAGGACTCGCTGCTGTGACAGGCTCCGTACTTATCGCACGGCCAACCGACTTGTCAGTCTCTGCGGCAACAAACTCGTCATACACCTCGTCAACCGCATGACGCATGGTGCTAACCTGTGTGAGCTGAGCATAAAGCAACTGGAGTGAAGGCAGCAGCCGATAACCCGCCAGCGCCATCACACCGAGGTTCGGGAGGATATCGGAAAAATCGCGTCCTCTGGCTGCCAGAAGCAGCACAGCCACGACGAGGCCGCCGAAAGCAAGCGGCTCTACAAAATAGCGAGCGCTGTTGGCGAAAACAGGCGTGCGAGCATACATCCGCGCCAAAATCGCGGAGTGCCCGGCAAACCGAGCGAGAAAATGTTCTTCGGCGCGATGCACTTTAACGGGCTTGATGCCGCCAAGCATTTGGTGCGCCTCGCGATACGAGCCGGCGACATGTGTTTTTAGATTCTCATCGACCTCTCGGCGTTTGCGCGTAAGAAGTTGAAACGTGACTGCATAAAATCCACCCAGAATGACCGCCGCCGAAATCGCGATTACGGGTTGCACCAAAAACAGAGTGACCAGCAAAAGCACTGCGGTGAGGACACGCGCGACCGTATCCAGTAACGGGAGGAGCACGCCGCCGGCGTAATTGGTGACGTCGCCAAGAATCTTTTTTAGGAGATCGCCGGAATTACGCTGAAGAAAATAGGTGTATGGCTGTGACGCCATTCGACGGAGCAGTCGCACGCGCAACCAATGAGCAAAGTTTTGGGTGTAACGAGTGCGCGCGTATTCCGATAGCAGGTTCACCGCATTTGATAGAAGGAGAGCGACGATGGCGATGATCCCGGCGACAAGAAGCAGTTGACGGTTTTCCATCGGTGGAAACAGACTCAAAAACTGCGTGCCAAAATGAGAGCGGCGGATGCGCTCGGGATCGGCCGCAATCGCCAAAAACGGAAATATCGACGTGATCCCGATCACTTGAAACAGCGCTTGTGCAAGTGAGAGCGAAAAAAACCCGGCCAGCTTTGCTCTGCCATATGGCCGCGCGAGGAAGAGAACGCGCCGAATCAGATCGGCAACGTTATGAATAAACGGGGGCAAGGCGGCTTCGAGTTACGCGTTCAAGGAAAATGTGCGCACCGTATCCTGCAACAGCGCGAATTTGCCAATTATCTGCGGAAAAACTCAGGTGTCAAAGATCACGCGAGGTCCAGTGAGATTCATCCTGCGTGTTCTGCTAAGCTCGGACGATGCGAAAAGCCATCAAACGCGTTATGGCGAAGGCCCTGCCGGAGCATCTCGTTAACCAGGTCACCAGTGAGATCCGGCTTGCCATCAGACGGATGTTTACTGCTCGTTCCGTGCGGAGAAGTCTCGCTTCGCAAAAGGGTTGTCGCGTAAATGTCGGTTGTGGCAAAAATCCGATACAAGGATGGATCAACCTTGATGTTGTTTCCTATTCAGGCGTGTACTTTTGGGACTGCCGTTCAGGCTTACCGTTTTCAGATGGCGCCGTCGCGGCGATTTATTCGGAGCATTTTTTCGAGCATCTCGATCTGGAAACTGAAGCGCGGCCATTCCTTCGAGAATGCCTGCGCTGTCTGCAGCCTGAAGGCGTCCTGCGCCTGGTCGTGCCGGACGTGGGCGCGTACTTGCGAGCCTACAGCGGACCATGGGAGCTGCTCGCTGACATGCGACCACTCGATCGCACCGCCGATGGATGGCGCGACAGATGGTTGGGTCAAGTTTACCAAACCAGGATGCGGTTCACGAATGCAGTTTTTCGGCAGCGGAACGAGCACAAATACGCCTATGACGCCGAAACTTTGCTTTTGGTTGTGCGCGAAGCCGGCTTTGCTGACGCAATCGTACAGCAGTTTGGAGTATCAATAGATCCGAAAATGGCACCGAACAGCAACGAGAGGCGGCCGGAAAGCTTGTACGTCGAAGCAATCAAGAGATAATCTTAGATACATCGCAGACGGAAGTTGTCGTTCTCTTCACAAGAATACCGCGCGTGAGTATCATACCACCCGGGAACGGCAGCCTGCGTAAAACATCGCAGCAGGCTTTTGGCGCACGATTGTAACCGCCCGGCTCCCCGAAATCTCCATTTTTTCATTATTCCATCATCGCCGATCAGAAAATATCCCAAGCGAATAATGCGATAGAGGCGAAGTATTTGATGTTTCGATTTCCAGTTGTCCTCCAGTTCGGCGCCAAATAGACCTGAGGAGCCTTCCTCAAAAATCTGAGCTGCGTATCTACCCTCTCGCGGCGGAAAAGGAGGCGATTGGGACAGCGGTATCCCGAATTGTTCTACAGCTTGAAAACTGTTGTAACCTAAATGAGCAAGCAGATCGATTTCACGCCTGATATTCGAAAATCTGGTTTTGTCCGATTCAATAGAAATATAGTCAGGAAGCTCTCGGAATTTCCTCAACGCGTTTAGGCAAGTCATATCGGAACCTTCGATATCAATCTTCATATAATAAGGCATCCCGTGTTCTTGTATCGCGTCCTCAAAATTGACTGCATTAATTTCGATTATCGTGCTCGGCGCTCCAAATTTCTCATTCCGCTCTACCAACTCGGGGCAGATAGTTCCCCATACGGAAACTCGTTCATTTTTGTAGAATGAAACTTTTTTCCGACTTGCCTCGATCGTAGACCGATGTGCGATCGCCCCTTCCACAACTTTTAGCTGCCTCTGATCGATAAATTCTGCGAATCTCGTTCGACAAAAATTTACGTGTTCAGGATCTGCTTCGAATGCGACAACGCGAAACCCCTTACGCAAATAAAACTGTGTATCCTCGCCCCGGTGCATCCCGACATCATAAACGAGGTCCTTGTGTTTCGGCGTGTCGATAAGGTCATCCATGTTCATTGCTCGTGGATGATGCCGTCTGACATCTGACCTCTCTTCTTCGTCTCACCGGGGGAAATTCTCGCGATATTTCCAGATCAACATGACAAGCGTGCACTTGACTAGCAATTCTCATTTCTCGTCTCCGATCGTCGACATTGATGAGAATCTCGAGGGAAAAATTTTCGGCGGATACGGCGTGTGAATTCCGGTCCGGCCATCGCAGCCGCGCGGACATACAGGCCGCTTGCGAGCAAGCGTTTTAATCCGGGAGTCATCCAGGGAAAGTTGTCACGCGTCGCCGATGCAGTTGCCACTTCGTCGAGGGTGCCGTCCCGCTGAAACCCGGCGATAAGATATCCCAAAAGTGTGTCCGTAGGAATCACCTCACCGTAGCAACTCGCCCAAAAATGAAAGATCCGTGCTCGCCCGCGTAGCATCCCTGGGGAGTAGGTGACCCAGTTGTCTCGATTGGGGAGGATTGCCGTTGTAGCGATACCCGCGGCAATCACACTGTTGAGAGAAATCTGGTCTTCGGGAATACCTAATGAGAGCGTCTGCTGCCAACGCCGGTGCCAATGACTGTAAAAAGTGTGGGCGGCCGCAGTGTCTCGGACGAAGATCACGCCACTGTTGAAATAGCGATCCGATAGGAATTCCCACGCCAGGTCTGCGCGGAGCTTTTCGATAATAGGCAGCTGAGCCAACGGTATACCGCGCTTGTTCCAGTCGCGAGCCACTGCCAGATCGGCTCGCTTAGGCCATCCCGTGTCCAGCGGTCGCACGGCGATTGCGTCATTGTCGAGATACAAGTAGTCGCCTTTCACCAGTTGCCTTAGCGAAGTCTTGAGGTGCCGGCTGCTGACGGTTGGGACGTCAATGCCTGTCCTTTGCACGATAATTTCGCTTACGATATCAGCTAGAGCGTGCTTGCCTTGATCAATCGCGCGTGCCGTAGGCTCGTCTGTCACCAGGCTAATTCGTGCTTGCGAATGAAGTCGACGAACCGCAAGAGCAGCGACCGCCGCCATATCAGCGTGGAGCCCCAGATCTTTGGCTGCGAGCACGAAACATATCGTCGGGACTCCCTTACTGCCGCTGTTGCTTTTCATCGCGCGATCCCTGCTTCTTCATAAAGCTTTTTGATTTTCTCCGATCCCGCGCTGTGATACCAGCCATTGAAAAGCAATATGTCGCCGTGCCGTACGGCGTCTAA